>Ga0179593_1563434_pt1 | contig 14976 bp, 13 predicted proteins | sample CZODoug2_1_08_16_FD_185931 | JGI IMG/M metagenome (GOLD analysis project Ga0179593, IMG submission 185931) | Vadose zone soil fungal communities from Angelo Coast Range Reserve, California, USA - CZODoug2_1_08_16fungal (PacBio error correction) | ecosystem: Environmental > Terrestrial > Soil >... | reverse complement strand
CAGTCGGCGCCGTAATCACGGTTTCACAGGTTTTCCCCCCCTTTTCGTTTCATGCCCTCCTGCCGTTTTTCGCTCCCGACGTAATCCCACCCTTTTCTCAGCCCACGAGTGGCTCGACACGCTGATCCGCTTTATGATCATGTCCCCCGGCGAAATTTTTCTGAACTCCCTCGCGCCTATCTCGGCGACTCCTGAGCAGTTCCTTTCCTTTCTGCCACCTTCGTCCGCGACTCCTGGATCCACCGCAGTCAGATTGTTCTAGCTTCATTCCCTTTTTTCCATGATCATGTTCCTCGAGCGGATCTCACCTTCGCCTCTTTTTCCCCTGTGGCCTTTGTACGATCCCGTTTCTGCGGTAGCGGTGCATGGCCAGCGCGTAGTAGCCCTTTCTTCCTTACCTCAGATGGTGCAAGTTTTACGACCGTATTTTTTTTTTCATTGATCTTTTCCTAGATCGAAGACCTTTCGTTTCGAGCTGTAAGCAACTTTCCTTTGTTCTTCGTTGAACCAATTGCGTCCACTGGTAGCCGAGTCCTCGTTTTCAGCAACGGAGGGTGTTCTAGCTGTCTGTGATTACCAGGCGGTGCCCGGCCTCGTCTTCCCAACTTTCCATTCTTTTTTTTTCTTTTTCCGGGGTCTCAGCCGGGCCTGAAGTTTTTGGCCACCAGTTGTTGATTCACAGGGACATTTCCCCTCCAGCCGTACACTCCTGTTTTTCTGGGTGATGTTACCCCCCCCCCCCTTCTTTTAGTTCCCCTCCTCGCTACGGTAGTCCTCCTCGCGACCAGGCGTCCATGCTTTTTCCCGCTGACAGTGACTTTTTCAACCACCTTTTAACCGTGGTTTTCATGCCTTGCCTAACTACAAGTCCTCTCCTTTCCCTTTCGATTTTTTTCCTGGCGACGCGGTCCGCGTCTCTTCGCAGACAAGCCCAGCACCGGTAGCCCCCAGCAAAACCTTTTCCCCCCCCTCTGCCTCTTTTTTGACCCGCAGCGACAAGGGTTCCTGCAACTCGGATGTTTTTTTTTCCCGCTGACCCGGCAATCATCATGTCTACCAGGAAGCCCTCCCTTTACCTCTCCACCTGATGACCGTTAGTTAAAGCCCATTTGAGCTTTATCTTTTTCCTCAACTTTCAACCTTCGGGTCTGAATCCTTTTCTTTAATTTCCGCCCCCGATGCACACAGTAAATGGGCATTCTCTTCTTGTGTTATTCACGTAGATCGGCGACGTCCACTTCGTTCCTTGCGAGGTCTTCCCCAAAAGTTCCGTCTCTTTTTTTCGAACGCCCTTCGAACGTGACTTTTTGAGTTCGCTTTTTTTTTTCAAAGGCTCCCCCTTGGCCGTGCGTTGTTTCCTGGGCCGACCACGATGGACCCCCCCCCTTTTCTTTTCATTTACCCGCACCTGCACCCCTGGCGGTTGCGGCACGTCGATTCATGAGCCCCGCTGCTGTTCTTCTGCCCGGCCTGGCCCTGCCTTTCGGTTTCAATCCCCTCGCCCTGGTGGCGCCGCACAGCATCGGCACGTGCTGACTTTTCGCGCTCGGGTTTCCCATTTTCGGGTTTTCCGTTCCGTGCTGTTATGGATGTTCCCGTTCCTCCCCGTTCTTTTTTTTCTTACTTTTTTTAGGTCCGCGGGTTGCTGGAGAGATCTCCTGGAACGAGGGGGTGCTCGTGCATACTCGGGCGCGGGTGGCCGTCTTTGATCTTCCTCTGGACCAGGCCAGAAGTTACCACACTACTGAGCTATTTAGGCATCTCCCGTGGTTGGAACTATTTAGTCCCCCCCGGTCTGGGCAGTTCTCCGGTTCGGGTTCAAACCGCCAAACCGCGTCTCCGGCACCCAGTTTATTGAAGAGTAGGTCCCCCTTTCCGTTTCCCTCTCCCCCCTAGGCTTTACCCATGCGCAACCATCCCGCCGCCCCTCCGACGAGTCCCCGTCCCCATAGGTACAGGGCTAAGGATAGTAACCTCCTTTTCTGCCTCCTTGTTACCAGCGCATGCGGGCAACAGGTCTAACCCGACGCCCCCCGTCACGCCCCGCTCCAGGTCAGCCTGACTCTGTTTTTGACCCCCCCGTTGTTTTTAAGCGAAACGGTCATACGGTCGCCCTGACCAGCCGGGTCCCTAGTTTCCCACCCCACGATGGCCCCACCGAGTCACCCGGTAGATCTTCGGTTCGGAGAACGGCTACATCCCCTCCCCCCCCCTGACCCCGCGCTCTCGCACGTCCCAAATGCGACTTTCGACTCCCCTTTTTTCCCGTGAAAGATTCGCGGCTACCCCCGCCCTCGGCGACCAGTGCCCGACAACTTGCCTTGACTCGACCCGGCAGACCTCTCCCCCCCCCTGTCCACCTGATCCTTTCGCCTGTTTGCGAGACCGAGGCCTAATTCCTGGATTTTCCCCCTTTTTTTTTTTTCGTCCCTGCTGCCGGCCAAGGTTTTGCTTTGCCTTTGAACGTTAATTCTCTACCCTGCTCCATCCCCTGCAGCCTGCCCCGATAACATTGCCCTGGGGCTTTTTTTCCTCGTGACGCTGGCTTGGACCGGCCCAAGCGGCATCTTCTGGTCCTCTTGGTAACATGTTACGGTCCTCGGCGCAGCGGCGACCCGGTTTGAAGGGCTGGTCTTGTTTCCCCCCTTCCGGACCGCCGAGGCGTCCTACTTTTTCCATTTTTTTTTTTTCCACCTCGTAGTCCCGCTTCTGCGTCCCATGCTGACCTACAGCGGGCTGTGCGCCTCCCCCTTTCCATTTTTCCTTCGCACGCTGAACTGCCGCCTCGTGCTCTCTGATACTACTGGAGGGCCGCCCGTTCTACTCCTCCAGCCTTTTCCTTTCTTCCCCGCTACGACTTGGCCGCGCTGCGGCAATAAGTAGCACTTCTGCTCTTCCAACGACCCTCCCTCTTTCCTCCGGTGTTTGTGTTGTGAGGAGATAAGTCTGGGTTCCCCCCTTTTTTCCCTTCCCTAGTAGAGCAAGCCGTCCACGACTTTTTGGGCCTTCGATGCAACCGCTCGGGAGCTGAGGAGAATTGCGGCCAATTTTCCTTCCCTCCTTTTTTCTTTTTACGCAGGTTTAGGTCAGAGTGCAGAGAGTTTCCGCCGACTGCCGCGCCTAGTCCCTGCTGTCTTTTTGAGCAGCATGGAAGGCCCCTTTCCTCAGTGGTGACGATGTTGTCCTGCCACATGACAGCCCCCCCCCCTGCGTAAGTCTCGTTTGCCGTCACGGCCATGCGTCGGGGTCGTTGGATCCCTCCCACTTTTCATGGTACCCCCTTCCCCAGGAACAAGCCCCAGATCCTTCCCAGATGTAAGGAACCTCCTCCCCGTCGCGGACGGGCACGCCCCCAAGTAAAGGTCCTGTTGCTTTCCGGCCAGTAGTGAGCAGGTTGAGGGAGCCCCTGCCTCCACGTTCCTTCCCCGTGGCCCTCTTTTCGAAGCCATTCCTCTGTACTCGGCGAACGCGGGGCAGATCAGTGCCCTTGCTAGTTTTCTCGCCTTTTACCAACCGGCCGTCTAGCCCTGATCCTTCCGGGGCCGGTCGGCCGTTCCCCTTCGTTTGCCGCCGTTTAGGCAATGTTTGTCGAATTTGGTTGCTTTCGGATAGCCGCCGATCGGGGCCCGTGCACTCGCAGCCCCTCCCTGTTTTTGGACGGCTCAGGCTTGCGCCGTGTCTTGCTGAAGATGTAGAACTTCCAGCCCCCCCCCCTGCCCTTTTCACCTCTGGTGACAGCTTTGGTTCGGTTTTTTTCCCCGGGTCGGTGAAAGGTAGCTTCATTCCTTTTTTCTTTTTTTAGTTTTTTCTTTCTCTTCCGTTGTTTTTCGCGGTCTGCCAGCTCACGCGCCGAACTTTTTGCCGGATCCCCTGTGCGTGCTTTCGGTTGCTGCTCCCCCCATCAGCCCCTTGTTGCCAGCCGCAGTCCTTATGAAATGGCGGAAGGTCCGGAGACGTGGACTATGGCCGGGGTCCCTTTTCTTTTTTCTTTCCCCCCCGTTCTTTACCAATGGTGCGCATGGTAAAGCAGTTTTCTAGCTCGCTCAACGGTGGTTAACCGATCGTCCGAACTGGGTTCTTCGCCCCCCTCCCCGGTATTTGCCTTGGTCTTTCCCAGGAATGCCTGAAGAACGTTTTCCCCCCACATGGAATTCTCCCTGCTTTTCAGCTGTTGCTCATGATACCCGACATTTCGCTGTGTTGAGGTTGCTTCCCCCCCTTTTTACCCTGCAGATCCCGAACCAGGATCCTTTCGCTTTTGGCGAGCATAATCCGAGTTACCTTCTTGAGTTCCCCCCCGCGGACATTCGGCTTCCAGGCTTTTTATTTCTCTCCCCTTTTTTCCCTGGGTGACCTCACAGCACGGACGAACCCGATCACGATCCCTGGCGAGGTTTTTTCCCCTCAAAGGTCACGATTCCCGTGCTGACTTTTGGCGCCACCTCCCGACAATACGGCACTCTGAGCAGGGCCAGGGCAGGAAGGACGAACAGCCCCCCATTTTTCTGAACCAGGCCCAGTCACTTTGCCGCAGACGCCGCAGGTGTTCCCTGTTGCGGCGTTTTCCTTGTACCATCCCTTTGGTCGTCACATACTTTTTTCCCACCTCTTCTTCAAGTTTGTCGCCTTGACAAATATCACTCCCCCATCCCGGTCTCCTGAAGGTCCTCGACCTTCCTTTTCCCCGTTTAGCATTTGTCCCGAGTGATGTCGCATCTCTTTCTGCCTCCGACCGCATTTATTAATCGCACCGGTTTGCCCATTTAATTGTGCCTCGGCTGCACCTCGCGATACGAAGTCACCGGTTTTTTACCCCCCCCTCTCGCCTTGCAGTTGTTAACGAAACGGCATCAGTTTGTTTTTTGCAAATATTTCTTTTTACGTCTCCCTTGATTCGTCCCTTTTCCTCTTTCCCTCTATTGCGCCACGCTTGACCGTCGCTGCGGCCAAATTGGGTCCTCCCCCCCTTGTCGGTGGCCTTGATGGCTACCGTCCTTGCCCTTCCCTCCCCCAAGTACTTCCCGCGTGATTTCTCTTCCCCCTCCTGACTCCACAGAATTGCGTGCCTTCCCTTATGTGAGTTCAATGCATGACCACGGTCCCACCCCCTGTACAGCGGTCTGGTCGTATGGAAAGGTTCATGTTCTTTCTGCGTTTTTCGTTTCTCCCGGCTTTTGCCCCCACGAACCTGCCCGGCTTGTGGTTTCAGGGTTCATCAGTAGCCTTCTTACCCCTCGGGTAATGCATCCCCATCGCTGTGAGCCCCAAGATCGTCTGCTCAACCAAACAAGCCCAGGCACCGGCTGGAAGACACGGCGGACCCCGTTGGCCGCCCGGCTGGCAGTTTCCTTTCTGTTCATCATCTTTCCCATCATTGTCTACGCTGATAGGCTAATTCATTTTCTTTCCCAAGACGTCACGTGCACTTCCCAGCTTGAACGGGCTTGTGTAAGTTACTCTTGCTGCTGCCACGCGGTCGCACAATATTGCCCCCTTTGACCCCCGTAGACCGCCATCACGCGATGGCCAGGCACCGCTTCCGCAGTTTTGGGCTTTTAGCCCTTTAGTGCCTGTGCTCACGGATGCGTCATCCCCCTTCCCCTTAACACCTGATCATTGGCCGAATTTTTCGTTAATGTTTTTGCCGATGTCCCTCTTCACCCGCTGCTGCTGTGGATCCCGGGCAAAAACGTTTCCGTTTCCCCCCCTGGTTGTCTATTAATCGGTTGCACATTCTCGTCGGAGATCGTGAGGATTTCTTTTTTCCCCCCCCGTTTTCTTTTGGGGTTTTTCTGCCGTGTACATGATAATAAATCTGTTCTCCCCCCTCTTCTTTTTACGCGGCCACGAGTGGTCGCTGATCCCTGTGTGGGTACGATTTGTTTACGCCCGAGCACGGGCAGTTAGAGCTTTCCTCAGCCCTTTTTTGTATCCGTTTTTTTTTTTTTTTTCTTTTGATGACTGTCTCCCGACCCTTTTTCCCTCCCTCGTGTTGTTGGTATATCAGTCGGCGAACGTCATCCCTTGTACCCTTCACACTCCCTTTTGTTTGCGCCACTGTCCCCGTGTCGGTGTAGAAACACCGCGTACCAGAAACCTGTTATCATTTCCCTTTGGACGCGTCCCTTCCTCCTGAAGCTCGTCTTGATTATCATCCACGTCGAACATCGAGAAAGCGGCAGCCACTTTCCGCTTCCCCGCTTTTCTCTCCGCCATGTGGACTCTTGCAAAGGAGCCCCACGCGACGGCTCGGCCTCGAATTTGGCCGCCCCGGGAGGAACAGGACCCCCCGGCAAGTTTTTTCCATGATCCGTCTACTCCCCGACACCGTCTCTCGCAACAGGCCACACGGTGGAAGTTGGCGCTCCGTCCTTTCCTCCGGGCTGGCCAGTCTCTAGCTCATTCCCCCGCCCGACGGCAGCAACCTATTGTTGCAATCTTCTGACCCTTTACTCGTCTTTGCAGGATCTTAGCCAGATCGTTTTTTTTACCCTACCCGATTGCCGTGTCGTAGTGCACCTTTTCTTACCTTATGGAACTTCTTAGCAAACCTTCCGTGAAACGGGTAGCCTCTGCTTCCCCTACCTTTTTTAGTCAGCACGAGTGAGCACCATGATGCACACATCTTGGCCCTTTCGGACAGCGTGCGGTGGTCCCGCCAGGCGTCAATCTTTTTCTGCATTTTTTTTCCAGATGGACCTTGCCGCGCGCGTGGCTCAATCTCTTGGAAGCCCCTCACCCCCCACCTCCTGTGGGCTGATGAATACAACAAACAAGCTCCCTTTTCTGCCCGTTCGCCTCCTCCCTCGCGACACGGGCCATGCGCCCAGACTCTTGATTTCTTCCCGAAAACGTGTGCATGTCCCCCTTGTGCCCTCACTGCGCCCCGTGGCTGAAGTTTGTACGCCGGCTATCCTTCCTGGTCGCGGGAGGTGTGGTCGACGACCCCGGAAGAACGGACGGGATCCTCCCCTTTCCCTCCGGCGAATGTGGTGTTCCGCTCCAGGGTTACGGCAAGCAGATGCTGGGCGGCATGAGTTTTTCATTTTCTGGGCGAGTCTGGACGAAAGCTAAGAATGAAATCGGAGTTCCCTGCCGGGCCCGGACCCACACAACCAAAAAAAACGCGAACCCCAACTCCACCCCCCGACAAACCCCAAAGAAAAAAAACCCCCCCATCTGCCGCAACGCTAAAAACCCCCGCCAAAAAAAGAAAACCTCCCCCCACCAAGTTCCCCCCTCAAAACAAAAACCCATCCGCTCCCCCACAACAACCCCCCCCATAACCACAAAAAACCCCACCCCCCAAAAACCCCCCACAACAACCCCCAAACCCCCCCCCAAAAACCCTCCCTGACAAAAAAACACAAACAAAACACCACCCACCCCCCACACCCAAACAACAAAAAAAAACCAAAAAAAAAACACCACCCCCCCAAACATTCTCTGGTATCTTTGAGGAAAAACGTACACCTTCGTTATTTAAGTTTCCGCTTCAAGTACATGGGCAACGGGCCTCTCCTTTCTTGGCTGTTTATTGGAAGAAAGTCCTTCTCTCCAATGAGGGCTGGAGGAATTACGAAGGTAAATGTTCTTCCCCCAGTCCCTTTTTTGATGAGGTCGAACCGTGATGATTTTTTGGAACAATTTCCGGACCATCTTTCCGGGTGCCAGAAACCGATTTCCAATTCCTAGGAACCTTCCCACATGGTCTTTTTTACGGAGGGAGGTACTTGTGCTTTAAGAAATCGTTGTGTCTCCCCGGCTGGCCCTGATCATCTCTGGGAATGCTTCTCTTCTTTGGTTTCCTATAGTTTTTTTTTGAAATTTGCTTGAAAAGCTGGTAGCTTCGGTCTTCTTCAAAGGCTGATGTTGTAACCACCTTCTAGGCTTCCTGCCGGAGTAAATAAATTTCAGGTGTAGTCTGGCCCTCCTTTCGGCTGATAGCGTCCACTTTCTCGGTCTTTCTCTTTTTGGTTGATCTTCTTTGCCTGCTTCATTCATTCTGTTACAAGCAACCCTTCACTAAGATACCTTGAGGACGGTGGCCCCTCCCCCCTCTTTCTCGTGATGCAAGGTGGTACTGTTGCTTTCTTTCTCAAAGCACACAAGTTTTCACCCCAGGTGCGTTCGCCGGCCCCCCCCGTTTCGGACGAGTCAGGCCCCCCTTTCTGCCTAGTGCCTTTTTAACCTTCTGCCCTATTGTCACAAGAATTGCCCCCTCTCAAAGTCAAGTCCCGGGTAGACCCTTTTCCCCCGCCGTCCCCAGCCGCATGGTTTGCCCAACATGTTTTGCGGTCCCCTACCCGAGTCCCGTCAAAGCAGATACCCTTTTCCAGTCTTTAGGGTTTTGTGTTCGTATCTGGCCGACCCCCCGCTTCCAAAAGTTTCTCCCCAGCCTGTTCATGAACGACGTCTTTTCCATGACCACCCACCAATTCCTCTGGCATTTTGTCCTTCCTTCGATTTTTTCCTCACCGGCATCCCTCTTAAGAAAGGACCAGCTATTTCTCCCATTTTACACTTTTTTTTACGTGCCCGCTACATCGCGGGCAAGTGAAAGTCCTATGAGGTCCCTTGCCCCCTCCCTTCAGTTCACCACTGAGCACCAGATCGAACTTTCCGACCTTTAAAACCCCAGGTCCCCACCTCGACCGTTTTCCGCAGACTCCCAATATGACGTTAGACGAGGTACCCTTACCAAGGCAACGTGCCATTTTCTGAAAGGCCTCAAGTTATAACCACCTTCGACTCCCTGACCGCTATACACATTGAAATCTCTGGGAAGTTCCTTTAGACTTTTTTTTGGAACTCAGTTAAATCGGATCCAAGTCTGGTTACCTCTTTTATTGTACTCATCTCTTTGGTCACGTCCGCATACCCCCCCCTTCCCGGATCCCTGGTCTTCTTGTTGAACGATTTGCCTCCTTATTTCCTTGCAAGCAACATTTTTCCTTCTTCTGGGGCCATTCTCGGCTTCCCCTCTCTCCCCGGGCTCGCTGTTGCCACTTTTCCCTGCTTTCAACCCTCGCCGAACTTTTTTTTCGCAGCTGAGTACATGTACCTTTAGTTTCCACCGAGCTGTTTCATTCTACTCCTTTAGACTTTCCTCACCGACTGACGACGCTAGATACACGTTCTTTTCTGATCCCCTGCCCCAGGATCTCTCTATTTTCCTCCCCCCCCCCTTACTTTTCCAGCGATCAGTCGGTTCCTTGGTTTTCCTGGCCCCTTTTCTAATTTTTAGTAGCGCTTGTTCTATTTTCTTCTTCCCCAATGATAGATGACAACCCCCGTTATGAGGTCGATTCCCTCAATTTCCCTTTACTCGCTCGGAGTTACAACCAGGTTTCTTTTAGGTTTCCTCTTTTTTTCGAGCGAGGATGGGACCTCTCTCCACTTCCTTAAAGAGCTCTCCTCTATCGTAGTGGCATCCCGATGTGTTTCCCCCTCCCAAGCCCTCCTTAGTACGTTCCGTCGCCCAGCCCCTTTTTCCTGCCCCCCCCCCCCTATTTGGCTCTCGATCCTGACAGGAAACGATTAACCGTCTAACCCTACTTTTTTTTGTCTTGACCCACCGTCCCCTCCCCTCAGCGATACGGAACTGGTTCCAAGAACCCGTTTCCCTTTTTTCTCTCAAGACCGCTTAAGGTTTTTCCCTGCATTTTTCGGTTTCCCTCATCGCATCCCTTTTCCCCTATTTTCTTCAGCCAGTTCATATTACCCGTTCCTCTCTCGGCCAACCTTCAGTATGCCTGTTTCTTGCCCCCTTTTGTCGTTAGGGGGTTTGATTTCGGACCAGTTCGGCTGGTGAAGTATTTTCCAATCTTCGTAGGGTATCCCAGTTTTTCCCCACTGACCTCTTATTTTCGGGACTCTTTCCTTCCCGGTGGTGACCCAGAGATCCCCTCTTTCTTGCTGTCTTTTTTTTCCTTTCCCTCCAGAAGTTGACAATGAAGACCTTGGGGTGTTCCCGTGTTTCAGTGTTTTTGTAGAGTGAAAAAATTGTTCTAGGTTAATGCTTTCAGGTTTTCCTCCTGATTACCGGTCGTAATCTTTCCGTTTTAGCTCGACCACCCCTCTCCCCCCTTCCAGGGATTTTTCGGAGTTTCGTGCTCGTGGTTCCACCCCTTTCCGCCCATTCTTTTTCTGCTTCCCCGTTTGAACGGTTTTTTCCTCCTTCTACTGTAACCTCTGTGAAGGGGAGCATCTTTAGGGGTTTTCCCCGATGCTTTAGCAATGTGTTTCACTTAGGGCCTGCGGCGCTGCTAAAAGGTGGTTTAACCCCCTCCTTCTTCCGGACCCTTTTGGACGGAGTCCCTTGCGTCACCGGTTTTTGTTGTGTTTTCTCCCTTCATGGACAGACCCGAAGTGAACAGTGCCCTTGCCAGCTAAGCCTGCCCTTGTTTTATTTTTACTGAAGCCTCGTAGTGCTAGTCTTTGAGGTGGCTTACCAGCTCCCCTCGAGAACTTTCTTAAGAAAGGGACATTCCCCCCTCTTCTTTCCTCTAGGCCCCTCTTTCTCCCCTCTTTCACTTGAGCTTTCCCAGCACCCTCCCCCCTGGAATCAGGATTAATCCTTCCAGGAAGCCCTTTCCCCCCTCTCGTACACCGTTTTTTTCCCAGTGCCTCACGGGACTGTCCCTGATCCGACACATGAGCCGCGCCCCTTCTTTTCACCTCAAAGTGTCAAGCTGCCGATGCTTTTGTGCGGCTCCGACCGCGATACCCCTCCCTGATGAGCCTGTCCCCCTGCCGGTTCTGAAGACACCTCGTGTTTTTTTTTTTTTTTTTTTGTTGCCCCCCCCCGAAGAGGAAGCGCTGTCCTGCCAGCGGTACTAAGTTTTCTTCCGGACCCTTCTTTAATTGTTCCGCGTGGTCGTCCTCTCCCTCTTGGTTCCTTTTCCATTGTTTACCAATCTAACTGGAGAACTCCATCCGGTCGCAGGTTCAGCGCCATCCCCCGAATTCCCTTTCCGCAGTCCTTCCCCCTCATTTTCCCCAAGTCGCCGATATTGTGGGCTCCCTTTCAGATTTTCCAAATCGGGGCCATGTGCAGCTCTGCATTCCCCCCCGGACTTCTCTTTCCCGCAGTTAACCCGGTTGTCCCCCCCCCCCTATCCGATCCTTGAGAAGTTCTTTTACGAACCGTTTGTTTGATGAGCTGTTCTCCTTTCCTCCCCCCGCTGAAGTACTTGCGCGGTTCCGCGTCGATTTTCTCGTGTAAACCTGGGATTTATCACTTCCGAGGCCGGCTCCCTCCCCCCTTGGAACTTTGTCTGGGATACAGTCCGTGCTGCCCCCTCGGCAGACTCTAAGCTTCCGCTCTAGGTCCTGGAATACAATATCCTTGTTTTGACTCCTCACGGTTTTAATATTTTTCCCGACTCCCCCCCCCCCAGGTCAGCTAAAAGTTTTTCATACCCCCCTCTCTTTAACTTTTTCCTTTTTTCGCATGGAATGGTCTCTTTCTTTGAGTCCCCTCATAACCTCTCGGGGAGAGTCGCCTCCCCTTTTCCCCTGGAAGATGGCTGTAAGGGTCGAACCCTCACAGTGGTCCGCTTGAGGTGTACCTGCCCTATTTCAAAGTTAGTACTATCCCTTCTTGAGACTCCTGAGGAAATTGGCCAAGCCACTTCTTTCTTTCTGTTCCCTCCCCAGGGAGTTGCGCACGCCAGATGGTCGCTCTTTTTCCGGGCCCCCTTCTTTTTGTTAATTTCCACGTGATATTCCCGCCTTTCCTCCGGCTGACGTTAGCTCGTTTCTACCCTTTCCGAATGTTCAAACGACTCTTTCCTACGGGCCAAGGTTTCCATCGACCCGGCCAGGGTGTCTTGTCCTCGTTGAAGATCCTGCTCTCTCCTGTGTAAAAAGATTGCACCTTCCCGATTTTTTCAGTAGAGGTGAATCTACGCGTTTTTTCCCACCTATTCCTCCTCACGGGCCTTCCTCCCCCTCTTTCACCTTTTCTTTCTATAAGAGGGTTCCCGATCAATCCCTGAGCACTGTCAATGGCACTTTTTTTTCCGTTTGTTAATGATCACTCTGGTTTTTTCACCCTTTAGTGTGGATAAGTTACAAAGAGCCGGCGATCGTGGTTGCCTCTTTCTACTTTTTCCCCTGTTTATCGTGACGTCGGTCTTTTGCCCCTCCCCCCTTGTTTCTTTTTCTTTGTACATGCCTTAAGAGGAATCTTTTTCCGGTAGGGCCACATCGTTATCCTTTTCTTCCCACGGTTTCGGGTACGCGGTCTTTCCTCGAGTCCCCGAGTCGACACTCACGGCCGTGTTCCTGTGGGTTGCTGCTGCCGATGGTTCTCCTACCCTTGTTTTTTCCGAGACAGTCGGCGTCCTGCCTCCCTTTTCCAAACTTTTCGGTTTTCCTTCGAAAACTGCCTTGCGTATTTTTTTTTTTTTTTTTTTTGAACATCCTTTTTCCTTATAAGCAGTCCCACGATGGTGCCCAGCCTTTTTCAGCTTCTTTCATTTACCGGCGAAACAACGAGACGGACCTTTTCTCGAGCTCCCTCTCGGAGCGAGTCTCTTCACATCTTAATCCTCACCGGGCAGCGACGGCTCTTGGTCTTCTCCCTCCTCGTGACCAGCGTGAGCCCACAGGACTTACGTCCCTTCATGTTTCTCCCTTTCTGCCGAATCGAGAGCACCGGCCTTGGCTTGTTGGACGTTTTCTTTTCGAAGCCCCTTGTGCATGGCAGCGTCTCACCGATCCTTTCAAGATCCTTTTCCAGATTGTTGAACAGGACCTGCGTTTTTTCATCTTTTTTTTTATCTCAACTCTAGTACAAGTTCACCAGGTCGGCTCGCTTTCCTGCCCGTTTCTTCTTCTTAAAGCTCCCCCAGGCGTGCACTGGTAGCACTTTCATCTCTCCCCGGTCACGATGGACTGAGAAGATGATCCAAGCCCCCTTCCTTTGAAACTTCTTTCGATGTGGGAGCCCGAAGTGTCTTTTAGCCTTTATGCTTCTTCCCAGATTTTCTCTCGCCGCTTTAGGCTCAATTTTCTTTAGTGATTACCCCCCGTACCCTGTATGGGCTTCTTTCCCCCCACAAGACCAGTTCGGTGCGTTCGTAGCCTAACTTTAGTTTTCTCCCTTCCAATGCCTCTTCCCGACCCCTCTACGCTTCCGTAGACGTAAAAAGTTCGCTTACCGTTTTTACTTTTTCCCCAACTCGGCTCCTACGTGGTCGTGCGTACCCCTCTGTTCATTGGATCTGGCCCTAGCGTTCTTCGCGGCGAGTATTCTTTCGTAAACCCTTTTGAAACGACGGTCTTACAGCAACTTGCCCCCCCCAGCTCCCTGCTATGTCCGCGACAGGGTTACCCTCTAGATTCTGGGTTGCATCTCCCTTCAGTTCTTAAGTCTCATTGGGGAGACCCTAAAGAAAGCTAGCCCCCCACCCATTTGCGTGCTAACTCTGAGCGAGGATATGGTGCTGTTTCCCCCCTTTTCCCTTAGGTGTCCAACCCCCCCCCCCCCCCCCCCCCCCCCCCCCCCATGAAGACTGTTTAAAAGTCCGTGGTTTGATTTCTCATAGTCATAGAGTTTGTTTTATAGCCCCCTCCCCTTCTTCGAATTCCCCCTCCGGAATTTCAGCGCCTTTTTCAATTTCTTTTTCTGATCCCTGATCCCTTTCTGAGTTCTCCTTTCGATGGTTTTTAACTTTCCTGCGGCCAGATTTTGAAGACGTTTTTTTTCCTCTTTACAGGTCCTTTAGAATTTGACAGAAACTTTCCCACCTTTTTTAAGAGGTTTTTGCCTTCCGCTAATTTCAGCCCCGGTCTTTCCCCGGTCCTGTTATGCTCCCCCCGCCTGCCTGAATCTGCATTAACTGGTGTTTTTTTCTTAGTTTTACCGCATCGTCCATTCCACGATGTTCTCCCTTCCATATTCTTTGTGATAGGTAGTGTTCTTTTTGTAACCTTGGTTAAGCCCTTCGTTTTGAGGATTCCTCTTGGTCCTCTCCTGGCCCCCTCGGTTGCTTTTTGCTCTTCGTCCCATAGTCCCTGTCCTTTTTATTTATTCTTATGATGTCAGGAACGTCCCCCCCGACCCCCCCATCAACTTCCGATCCGGATCCCCTTTAGTTTCCCTTGCGTATGATTTAGCTGCCATTTTCCTTTCCCTTTACTTTTCCATAATTTGGATTTCCCAGGCACCGGTGTCCCGTCTGTTCCCTTTTATTCTTCCCCTTTCTCCCCCGGCTTTCTGCCATAGGATGTACACATGCGCCAACCATCCGCCCTGCCCTCTCCCTTCACAGTTTTTTAAAAGAGGTCAGTTCCCCCACCTTACGTGCACATGTTCCCCCCGTTTTTTTCAACTTTTTGTGCTGATGAGCGGCACCTTCAGAGCCAGGTCCCGGAACCTTGGCAGAGGGTGGTCGCTCCTTTTCTTGGCGACCTTACCAAACCTGGTCATCGTCGACGCCTTCATTTTTCTGGCACCCTAATTGTTCCCCCGGAACACTTTTTTTCCACTCAGTCCCTTTTATATCTTTTGCTATTAATCACACCACGCTGCGCCCTCCGTACCCCCTGGCCTTTTATTTAAAGCCATCGAGGAAACGTGTCCCATTATTACGTAGACCGTGTTCAATTTTTCCCCAGTTCTCTCAGACACGGCCGATTGATTTCCCCTTTCCCAGATCACGGCGAGACGTTTCCCCTCTGATACCCGATCATAGTCTTCTTCGCCGAGGTGTCCCTTTTTTCTTCCCATTTTCCCCCTGTTAGAATTTTCACTGCTCCCTTCCCCCCCTTTTCTCCTTCTTGCAGCCCTTTTTTCCCCCGGTTCACCGGCAGTTGCACGTCCCTCATCGACGATGGCTTTTTCAACCCTTCCCACTTCTTGTTCACGCGGTGATAGCCTTCCCGCTTCCATCTCTTTTCCTTGCCTTTTTTCCCCCGGGGTTCCTTTTTGTAAATGGACGCGGCTTTCATTCATTTGCAAGAACA
>Ga0179593_1467697_pt1 | contig 14976 bp, 13 predicted proteins | sample CZODoug2_1_08_16_FD_185931 | JGI IMG/M metagenome (GOLD analysis project Ga0179593, IMG submission 185931) | Vadose zone soil fungal communities from Angelo Coast Range Reserve, California, USA - CZODoug2_1_08_16fungal (PacBio error correction) | ecosystem: Environmental > Terrestrial > Soil >... | reverse complement strand
GACTTTGACATGGACGACCGTTTTGGACTCTGTCGCCTTAAGGGACGCCAAGCCCCCCCCCCCCCCCCCAACCCAACCACCCCCCCCCACCCCCACCCCCCCCCCCACCCCAACCCCCCCCCCACCACCCCCCCCCCCCCCCCCCCCAAACACACCCCACCCCCCACCCCCCCCCCAAACCCCACCACTGAGAGACCACCCCCCCCCCCCCCCCCCCCCACCCACCCCACACACACACACCCCCCCCCCCCCCCCCAACCCCCCCCACACACCACCCCCCCCACCCCCCCCCACCCCCCCCCCCCCCCCCCACCCAACACCACACCCCCCCCCCCCCCACCCACCCCCCCCCACCATCTTATCTCGGTCAGGATATCGTTCAGCTAACGGACTGCGCGAGTCACTCGAGCGGTCCGTGCCTGTACCTTTTTCGGAGAAACAGTGATCCCCCCCTTTTCTAAGCACGTTCTTGTTTTTGTTGCCTCTCCACTAGGCCCTCAGTTCCCCCCCCTCTTCTACTGTCCGCTAAAGAACCCTGCGCGGGTTCCAGAACCCTCTTCCCGCGTCGGAGCTGTCGGGCATGTGCCAGGGCGCCCCCTCTCCCGAAGTTTTCATAGCTCGCCGACGGGGTCCCGCGTTATGACGAGGTAGCGATTCGTCCGCTGTCCCCTGTGCCAATTCTAAGTGTCCCAGGTAGAGCTAAAGTTCGAGTGGGCACTTACACCCCCCTCCAGCCAATTTGCTATCGTCTCCCACCCCCCCCCGGACCTTCCAGAATGCCCCATGGCCCCTCTCCAGTCCGCCCCTCCTATCCTCTTTTGTGTTTTTTTCTAATTATAAGAGTGTCCCATTTTCTCGATCGCTTCTAGTCTGGTTGACTCGACTTTAGGAGTGAGCCCGCCGCATGTTTCGCCGGCGGGCAAGGGTTTCGAAGTTTTTTAGCGCTCTGAGCTTGCTTTAGTGGCCGTACATTTGTCATTTCACCCCAGCGTAGATAAGTACGCATCGAGCGAGCGTTCTCTTCTTGGACGCATTTCCCATCACAGCCCATCGTCCTGAAATTCGGTAATTAGGCAGGCTTTCCCAATCTGGCAAGGCTTCTCCTCGAGCCTTTCAGGGATCCGGCTTTCCCCCTTCATCTAGATCGGACCCGCCTCTTGTCCTTCCCCTCTTAACCGTTTCAAACCCTAGCCGTTTTTGGCCTTACTCTCTCCCGGTTTCTTCCTTTCTCTGATTCCCCTTTCCAGTCCTCGTCCCTCCCCGTCCAGGAGTAACGGAGCCGGCTTTCCCTCCTAAACAGACCGAGACGAGTCCAATTTGGAGACGTTCCCTAAGGTATTCTGCCCCCCCCCCGCGCGTTTAGGTCTAGACCTGCCGTCACGTTTTCCCGCACGAAGCTGCAGCACCGGTGTCTTTCATTGATTCACGGTGTTTCAAGACAGTGGGGATTGAAGGTTAGCCAGTGTTCTCGGACGTCTTTTTTCGTCGGACATTATTTTAGCTGGCCCCTTCTTCTGGACTTTTCCAAGTGGGTTTTAGAAATATCTGGGCCAGCTACCGCCTTGAATTCCCCAGTCCGTAGAACCGTGAGTATCCCCCCCCCCACCCTTGAAGTAACCAACCTTGAGTTTTTTTTCACTCTTCTTTCCCCTAGACCATTTTCCCAGCGAGAGATCCTACTTCTTTTTGCGGCACAACTTAGTGTGCCGATTGAGAAGTTGTCCATCGCGTTAATCGATTGCAAACGTCAAGTCCCGTGGCCCTCAGTTTCGTAGGTTCTTCGCCGGCGCTCCTGACTCCGTGCGGACTGTATTGTCGTATCGTACATGGGGCCCTCGCTTCAGTTTGTCTTTCTGTGGTCCGATAATGGTGATCCTCTCGCGGTCTCCGCGGCCGTTCGTGTTGTGGCCACTTTTTTTCTTTTCGAGAGATCTGCCGATTCTCTTTTCCCAGAAGGTATAATGTTTTTTTCACTGAGTATTGTCCGCCGTTTTTCCACCAGTCCAGGGACCTTTTCTTAGATTTTTTCTTTCAACGAGGGACTGGATTCCCCCTTTGTTCTCCGAATTCAGTCTCCGACCGATCAGGCTTCTTCCGACGTTTTGGCTACTTATGTAGTGTAACCCCGTCCCCTTTCACGTAACCGCTAAGTTACGTTGCTCAGCCACGTGTCTCCCCTTGCTCCGCTCGCCCCCTAGTTTATGCACTCCCCCCTCTTCACCCCGTCTTCCCTCCCCCACTGTCGCGCCCTTCCCTTCGGTGTCCTGGGTTAAAACCCTCTTAGCACGCGTTAGTAAGAGATCGCCCTTTTGAACTGGCCACGCGCTGGTAGTCCTGCTGGGGGGGAGACGTGTTTAAATTGGCCTTTCTTGTCTCTTTTCCCCCGACTGTCCACTTCGTTCTGCGACACGGAGAAGTTTGGCCTGGGTACCTGGCCGCACTGATGTCAAATAGTTTTCCATTGTCAAAAAGGAGTTCGAGCTCTCTCTTGAACTATCGGCTAGGAGTCCCTTTTTCCTACTACTACCAGCTCCGACTCGATAGCGTTTTTGCCAAGATGAAGAAGTGTTCTTTGGTTAAACACTGGGAAGTCCTGACCCCCCCCCTCGCCCCGGCATCACTCTTCTCTCCCCCGGCCCCCCCATTCTCCCAAGTTCCGTGCCCCCTCTCCCTTTAGGAGCCCCCTCTGTCTCCTTGCTTAGGACCTCCAGGCCCGTTGAGCGCCCGCGCATTCTGGATGCCCTCCGGAATCAAGGCTCGCTGAGTTCTTAAGTGTCCCAGAAGCCTCTCGCTTCCTGTCTGCGCCGAAATTAGGCCGTTTCTTTTTGGGCCGTTGGGCGCACGACCCCTTTTGGGCCCCCTAGACGCCCCCTCAGATAACTAAAGTTTTAACCTTCGTGCTGCCGTATGTCCCCTCCTCCTATGAGCGCCCCCCAAAGGATAGATTTTTTCCTCCCCAATTGCTTTTCCCTGATTCAGTTTTCCCGTCGTCTTCGAGTCGCTCGCCGTCTTCCTCCTTCAACCCTGCACAGGCCTCGAAGGGAGTTGACCTTACCTCTAATTCCTCGACCGCCGTTTGGTCTTCGCACCGGCTGGGGGCCTTCGAGTCGAAGCCATCGATTCTCGTAGAGCCAGGAGGTATGGCCCCCCGTAGTCGAATTTTCGTCTTCCTTTCCAGGAGGTTTAAGGTCCTCATCTCCGCCACGTTCAGGCTCGTGGTCGGGCGTTCGCGCACCCCAGGTTATACCCTTTTTAGCACTAACGCTCCTTTTGCCCTGCACGAGTACTCATTTAATCTTGACTTCTCTCTGGCTTCCGGTTCCTCGGTGAGCATCTTGTAGACCGGACCGTTTTTCCCGAAGCTTGCGCCTCTTCCCTTGCGCGCTTGATCCTTGGACAGAGACCCTCCCTTGCGCGCTGCCCCGCTTTTTGCTCCGCCGATTCTTTCCGACTTTTTTCCTTGGGCATAGTTATGTTCTTTCCCCTGGCTCAGCAATACTGCACACTGAACGATCCTTCTTCTTCCCACGGGTCGAAAAGGATGGAGCTCCTAGTCCAGGGTGTTGAAAACGGTTCTTCTTGTCGCTTGCATCACGAATCAATGCCCTGTTCTGGACGTACGTACCCCTCGAGGACCTCCATGTGTTCTCAATCCCTGTCGTTCCCCCTATGCCTTGCGGAAAAACCCAAATGGTCTGAACGTCCTGTTTTTTCTCTCGCGAGCCTGCCAGCTAAAGGCGCGCTTTCGCCCAGTCCACCTTGAACCTTGATTAGACCCGCATCACCGTATTTCTCTTTTCCTGCTGTCTTGTGGCCAAACACTCCCAGTGATGGAATGATTTTCCCACCGGGTCTCCTTCCGCAAGAGTAAACTACTTGGCGAAGTTAGCCTGTCGGTCACGTACTCGCGCTCGCCTACCCTTCCCCGCCAATAATGGGTGAGAAAATGCGACCCCTCTGCTCTCTCATCCCCACAGTTTGCTTTCTGTCTATCGCTCTCATCTGCTTTTGAATAAAGTTTTCCTGTATAATTTCTATCGTCGTTTTGGCTGACTTTTCCCCCTCCGGTGTGCCCCCCTCGCTGCGTGGATTTTTCTTATATTCTCCCCAGCCCTCGATTGCCTCTTCCCTGCCTCGTGTGCTTCCTTCCTTATTAATACCGCTTCGGTTTGATGGGTGGTCCCCTGCGGTAATAGCCTCTAGTCGTTTTTGACGTAGAAATTTTTTAGCCCAAACCTGCATCCCCTTCGTTGCTTCGTGCATTCCCTGGAGATCCGGCTGTTATCCCCCTCCTTCCTTTCCTTTTTTTTTTTGGTCTAACAGTGGATCTCCTTTTCCGCGAATATGACTTTCTGTTGCCTAACCTGTCTCTTCCTCCCCACGATCTTCGGTTACCCCGTCCACCTGAACGGATTAACAACTGAACACAACCCACCGGCCATGATTCATAAAAAGCAAGATTCGTACCGGCTGGCTTACTCCATCTCTTTCCCGCCCCTGAAGGTGCCCTAACCCATTCGTCTTTCTCCCACGACTCTTATCTCCCTGATACTTCTGTCCTCTGCCCCCCTTAAGGCCTTCCTTTCTTCAGCACCCCCAGGTGAGGAGTCCCTTTTTCGTCGTTAATGGTAGTACAAGTATGTTCTGGAGGCGAGGCGCTTTATTGAAGGACCGTGCACCGCAGTGAACATCCCCTTTCAGGCTACTGGATTCCGTCTTCGGGGAATGAAATCCAATCCTGTTTCGTTTTTCAGAGCCTTGTCTCGACAGCCCCCAAAGTTCGATTTTTTGTTGGCGGAACTTTCTGAACCTGGCGGCATCCGCTTTCTACGGCGCGGGCTGCGCCGATGAAATTTTTTTTCAGCGAGGGCCTGTTTGAAGCGGCCCCACGCGGGTGACTCTCTCTATTCGGAGGCTATAGGTCTTCTCTTAGTCTTCTTTGATGCGTCACTTCGCCCCTACCGACGTTTTTTTCACAAGGGAAAGTTCCAGGATCCTCCTCGAAATGTTCTCTCCGATTTTCCCTCTCACATATCCATTTGGAGTAGGGGTACCTCCTTCATCTGGCGTCTCCCCAGGCGGGTCTGCGCTTTCTTTTTGCTTTTTGATGGCCTGAATACCTTGGTCAAAGGTCATCTGCTCCCATAGCAACGTGTCCCCTCCAAAGCAGGCTGCGCAATCCCCTATCTCGGAGTCATTTCTTACCCTTCACTGACTCTAGTACGTTCGGCCCCCTTTGTGGATTGAGTGTCGGCGGCGTTTTTTTTTGAGTCCTAGTAAACTCGCCTGAACGTTGTCGGATTTTGCGTAGACCCATCGCTGCCTGTCCGGTCTCCCCTACCTTTTCCACCTCTCCTTTTCCCCCTACCTGGCTTTGCAGCCTTTCATCGAAGTCTGCCGCCGGTGGAGTAGCCGACTCTGTCTTTCCCTTTTTATAGTTAGGCAATTGCTGCTGTTCTTCTTTTTTTTTGAGTAATGCCCTCTCTCTGCCTTTACGTCCCGACAGGACCCATCTCTTCCTTTTCTCCATAGATCTGCTATGTCAGGAGCCCTTTGTTTCCTTTCCTCGCCGTTTGCCAAGTCGGCTCCTGATGGTTTTTTGAAGTTTTTTTCCCCAAACCTTTTCAAGCCCCTCGTATTGCCGAGGATCCCCCATTCTCACTCGATCGGAAGTCAGTGTATTCGGCAGTCGATCATTCTGCCCTGCGAATGCTAAACTCCTTTTAGTTATATATCGGGTCCTCTCGGTCTTGTCCCCTATGCCCCGATAGAGGTTAATGCCTGTGCTATACCCCCCCCCCCCCTGCTCCTAAGGCTGATGAGAGGACCCCCCGGGCAAGGAGCTGTTTCCCAAAGGCACTCCACGTCTCCCCCTGGTCCCTTCGTAGAACTAACTTCTCGGCTTTGCCCCCCTCCCACGTTTCCGATAGGGAGATGTTTTTTTGAACGGGGCGCTTAACGGAGCTTTGCAGAAGCAGAGCCAGCTTTCTCTCTAAGGGTTCCCCGCTTACGCGGAGATCTTTCTTCACTCTCCAGCAAAAGACGTGTCTCCACAGGAACGCTGAGCCAGCGAGTCCCTTTTCCGTCTACACTCAGTCCCCAATTTTAGCAAACGGAACAACTTTTGTTTTGTGGCACCCGAGTACCTCTTACGCTACGTGTTACCCTTTCCCCCTCTCTCTGAGCTAGAGCGATTCTCTTGGTGGAATAATCTCCGAGGATTTCTGGGCTATCGGTCTTTTCAAGGGGTCGCCTGGATGAAGAACAACGCCTTCCAGGGAGATGATTTTTTCTTAGAGGTTCAAAAGCTCCAAACGCCTCCCGTTGCATTCTTTTTTTTATTTTTTTTTCTCGTCTAGCGCTGCTCGTTTCGTTTCCTTGGGCTTCTCGAACAGACCGGAGCTCGGCTAGTCTTCCCTTTTTGTCCGGAGAAGTAGATACTCCTTGAACGGCGTCCCCAAATTTCCTTCGCTTTTAGCTGCCCCCTTTAAGTCGGATCGCGTACCCCACAGACGTCCCCTACTCCCCTCCCCTTCTTGGAACGTCTTTTATATATCCGCTGACGCTGCTGGTTTCTTCCCTTCAGCCACCTCCAGTACTTCGTCACTTTCTTTGAGTAGGTGTACGTGAGGTTTAAATCTGTAAGGAGGGACATTTCACTTCTAGTATCTTCCCTCTAGTCTGATTCTCCATTCCCCGTTTTTTCAGATCTTTTTCGAGGCGACGTCTCTCGTTCCATATGTTTCGTTTTATTGAAAGGTCGACGAAGTTCGCGGGTCTCAGGATTATTTTGCCCAGAGTGGTTATCTTTTTCTTTTTTAATAATAATACGGTTTGTAGAGCTTTTGGAGCTGTTCCGTCCCCCAGTCATCTGACAGGAGTCCCTGTTAAGTACAAAATGAGATGCGCACATCTTTTAAGGCTCCTATCCCGAGCTGCCCTACCCGTCGCATTAGTCTCCGTTCCACGCGACTCCGTACATCAGGAAGCTTCTATTACTCGTTTACCTTTCCCGCCGTCCAGTCCGGTGCCCTCGCAGTTTTAAGCGGCTCCCCGTTCTGGTACGGACGTGCCTTTGTAAAGGTACTCCCCATCAGTGACGCTTGTTATCAGAGTTTCCCATCCGTTGTGATAACCCGATCCTGGTTCTGAAGCGGACGTATTTCCCTTCGCGGGAGCCTCCAAGGTTTTATCCTCGCTTTACGAATTTAAAACGACTTATCCTGATTATCGCTGTGACGCTTGTGGTCCCGTTTCCCGCCTTTTCTTTTACACAGAGGCAGCATCTCGGCGTTTGATGAGATTTTTTCAACTAGCCTCCTGTCCTATCTCGTTTTATCTCGCTTGTCCCGGCAAGGCTACCGTTTCTTATCCCCCAGGGCATCCCTTGCTCAGTCCCTGGTTCCCCTAACCACTCTCCCCCGGTCGTCCTCTTGCCCCTCGTTTCTTCCGCACTCCCCCCGCCCCTCTTGCCGTTGACCCACAGCTCTCCGGTACTTCTTCCTTTCTCTCTAAATGTTGACCACTCGAACTTTGAGTCTTTCTTTAGTTAAGTTTGTTTAACCTCCTTCCGAGAAACCAGTTCTGTGGTAGATTTTGCACCCGACGATCTTTCCCCCCTTGTTCTTTTAAGGAGAATTTCTGGGTGAGTTCGCAGACTTCCGAGAACGGGTAAAAATTCCCTGTCTATCTAGATTCTGCCGGCTTCTCTTGTTGCTCACGGTGAATGGCCCTCCTCTCCCCCCGAAGCTTTGTTCAAACCTCCACGCGCATGTATTCTTAATCGGGGAAGGAGAGAAGTTTGGTCTTTCATTTTCTTGGATCCGTTTCATACGCCTTTTCTTCCTCCTGTAGTTAACTGTGGTTGAGTTTACCTGACGTTCACGATAGATCGAATAGTCATTAGGGAGCTGCCCTCTTGACCGTTGCCGCACCGTACTTTTTTTCCCTCTTTTTATTTCTTCCTGGACTCCCGTATGAGCCCGTCTTTTTGTAGGGGGCAGAAAGACTTTTGGCTGTCTGGCAACCTCTCCCCCGTGTTGGGGCAATTCCCCGTCCGACAGCAACCCTGATAATATCGGGTCTCTCATCGAGGAATCGTCCCCTTAGCTCCCACGTGCCCTGAGATGACTCCGCTTCTTTTCCTCTCGAGGAGTCCTGTTTTCGGATTCCTCTTTCGAAGCCCGCTCGTCCCCAGACAACTTCCACAGCCGGATTTCCTCAACCCCTTTCTCAAGTCTCGAAGCTTTATAGCCCTCTTAGGATCTTTATTTCTGCCCCCGTAGGATTCCCTTCTTTGGGTACATGATTCCCCATCGTCGTCTCCTACACCTGGCTCCCCTTGTCTAAGATCTAGCTTTATGTTGGACTTTGAGAGAAACAGTCCCTCCCAGTGCATCCGATGTGAGCAAAAGTACTAACCTCACGAGCCCTCTCCCCGATGCAGGGTCAGATGGAGTCATCCCCGATTCTTCGGAAGTTCGATCTCTCTCCCCCCGTTGTATTACCCTTTTTTTTCCGAGGAATCCGTCCCAATTCTTAAGACCATTGAGAGGCAGGCCTCCCTCCTTGATCTAACCAGCTCTCGGGCTTTTAAAAGAAATGAAGAGGGTCATCTCCTTCCGCGAAGCCTTCCCCTCCAAATGACAGCCGAGACGGCTCCTTCACTGGACATTCTTAGATATAGCAGGTTTTGTGCTTCTGGTACAACGTTTGTTGATCCGGCGCATCCCCCCGTAAGCATGCTTTCCCTGCAGCAACTGACTTTAACCTATTCCCGTTCAACCGGTTTTTGGGTATCTCAATAAATCCCCAAGAAATTCATCTAAAAACCCTGCGTCTTCTCCGGTGCATTAGAGAGATCCTCGCCGCGAAGTCTCCCTCCTCTGCTTCCGGTCGAACATCCACTTTACTTATAATCAATTAGGTTGAGCTCCTTCGGTTGTTCCCCCCCCCTATAACAGTCTTTACCTATTTTTTTTACGCGTACTTCCTCTTTCCCCGCCTATTAAACACTCCCCGTTCGAAGTCATCCTGTATTTTCTTCCGTCCTTCCCTTTTTCTACTACCGAACAGACTGGTGACTGCAACCTTTTCGCTCCCGCCCGTTCTCAATGCTTTAGGCCTCCTGTATGGGCTCTCTCATAGATGTTTTTTTTCTCCCTCGAACTTACACTCGCTATAGTCGTTTCGCGAAGGTGTCCTTCACTCATCATACCGAGCTTGATCTGTGTCCGGACTTAGCTCCCCTTCCCCCCTACCTGCATAATGATTCCTTTCTTAATCGTCTTTTTTGGGCTGTGGTCCTACCTGATTTTTTCCACGCCTTCCCAACTTCCTTTATCTCTTTCCCTTGGCATTGCGACCCCGGTCGACTCTCCAAAATTGACAATAAGCTGATTTTCCGAATAAAGGTGATTCTTTTCCTCCCCTATCAAGGTTGTGTTGAGTCTCCGATACCCCTCCTTTTTTTTTTCCTGTGTACTGTACCTCCTTCTGACTGAATTCTGACTTGTAAGTTTCCCCCCAGGTCGACCGTTTCTCCTCCCCCCCGTCGATGAGGGGAGTAATCCATTTCCTACCTCCCCCCCCCCGGATGTCGCATCGAATAACACCCCGATTTTTTTTATTCTCTGGTCAGATATTCCCCTTTTTTCTCCGACGGGGCCAAGAATCCATGTCCCTTCATGCTCTCCCTCCCCCTTTGACTACTGACTCGAGTTCCCAATTATACGTAATGTCAGCTTTTTCCCCCCATAATAGCTCGAAACATAGTTTTCTTCTCAGGATTTTCTATTCTGAGCCAGGGAGTCGCATTTTCAATTTCCTTTTCTTTGAGTGATTCCACCGGCTGTAATACCGTGCGTCCCCGGCCAACTTTCATTGTCTCCCCTTAATTTCATCGGGCTTTCAGGTGGCTAGGTTGCCTTTTTCCTACTTTATGGTGTGTCATAGCTGTTCCACTGCATCCTTACCTTGACCTCTTGGTCTGCTTCACCCTTTGGAGGAACCTTGGTCGAACTGTGCGTCTTTTCTTTGCGCAGCTGCGCGGGCCTCCCTGTCTCCACCGGGATTGACCCTTTAGGGGTCACCTCACAATACCACCCACGCCGGTCCTATACCCTAGTATGCTGGTCTTTTACGTAACGTCGGTCTTCGGTCCCGCTTCCTTTTGATGAGCTTTTCCCACGAAGCCCCCCTTTTTTTTGTATGGCTAAGAATCATGTTTAATTCCCGTTGACGACTTTTTTTTCTCATCGTCCTTGAGAGGCGAAGTCCTCTTTTCTCCTTTCCCAAATATCTCTTTCCGTCTAATGGCTGGTATTCCCTTCCTCCTTTTGAGTCGAACAGTTCCTTTTGCGAGCCGAATGATTACTGTTCACTGTCATGGGTTCCTGATCCTTTTTTAAGTCGGTTAATCCAATTTCTTTCCCCAGTTCAACACGGTAGGATTATACAAAGATTATCAACACTCGTAAGTATCTCTTATCTGAATAGAGTATACGGGAGGCATTCGTTCGGCACACTTGTATTTTTACATGTTGTGAGTTGATGTGTGTCTCTCATTATGTTTTTCAGAGTATTCCCATACCCTTGCACTGAGAACCTTCCTGACCGTGCTTCTCCGGGTTCTATATGACCAGAGGGTAGTCCCTCTCTACTTCTCGGAAATCCATTCCGACGGCCATGATCTATTCTTCTCCCTTCGAAAGGTCTGCGATTCTCTCAAATCTTCGTTCCTCTCGTTGCGAATCCTTCTGCCCCTTCTCTCCTTTTTTGTTTCGTTGAAGCTGACGTCCGAGCCTCCCCTTTTTTCCTCCCGCCGTACAATCCGGCCTTGGTGTGAATCCTTTGTTCATAGCCCGTTCCCCTGATGTCCGTCCTTCTTTTCAGATACTTTTGACTTCTCCCCCGGCAGCCCCCTCTGTTTTCTCTTCTTTCTTCGGGTCGTCCCTGATTCTAGAAATTGTTTGTAATCCCTTCACCCCCCTTTTTGAATGTCTGACAGACTTTCGGGCCTTCCAAGTGCTTTCTCCCCCCTCAGCTCTCTCGCGAGTCCACCCCTCACAATCCTCTTAGCTATTACGGGTCGATATAGGACACTCTTCTGACTGCGCGGCGCCGGCGGGCAGTTCAAGGTCGTTAATCTTCTCCCCCCTTGACTTCATACCCTTCTATGAGCCTGCACGGGCAAGGAGATGTTTCCAGGGACTCCCCCCCCCCCCCTATCTCCCTGATCCGACGTCCCTCTGTCTCAAATTTTTGACAGCAACTCTTTCTCGATAGTTCTTTCCGGGACGCCCCCCCTTTCTCCGAAAAAAGTCCTCGTTTCTTTCTAGATACCTCTTTTGGCAAGCTTTCTCTCTGACCTTGGCTCTTTGACAAACCTCTCCTTGTATCCACGATTTGTCCTTGTTGAACGTTCCCTGCCAATTTTTCTTCGAATAATGTCTCCACCCAAAAGGCACCCCCCCGATCCCATGTGATTTCTTACGTCTACTCTATTATCCCTCCTCAGTGTACCATAGACGCTGCGCAGCTTGGGGATTACGTGTTTGTCCCCCGCCTCGGGAGGTTCGTTCCTCGCGGAGAGCTGATTTCTACTTGCAACTTGGTATGCAATTCTTTTTGGAGATTGAATGTCATACGTGTTGACTTTTTGTCCCCCTCCTCAGATCCAGAACCGCTTTCTCGCAGATATCTCTGGCGCCTCCCGCCCCCAAGATTCAGAGGTTATCCTTGAGGAGTACCTTTTTTGTGGGCCCCCCAGTCGACTCTTCTAGAGATACTGCGTTCCCCTAGGAGCTTTTTTAAGTGATCTCGCAAGACCACGCAGGACCTTTCCCAACCCCAGAAGCTCATACCGGCCTGACCGACTCCCCGATGGTGCCCCCTAAATAGGATGGATGCCTTACATTTTCCCCTGCATAGTTCCCCTTTTTTCCCATTCCCCCGTCATTAGTCATTCTCCAGCGGATTGCCGTTTGAACCGCTCTCCATTTTCTTTTCAGCGGTTCTTGCCTGGCACATTCCCTTCGTATTATCGCACGCTGCTGTCTGATCCCCTCCCATGTATTTCAATTTATCCTCTTCTCTACTCGGATGGCATTTCTTCCTCTTCGGACGAACCCACTCGACCGGTTGACTCCACACCAATCCCCAAACACAACAATGCAGTCGACCCCGTCGTGATGGTTTTTATCTTCTGCGCTGGCACCTCTAGGATTTCCCCTCTTTCCACTTTTTTTTTTGAGAGAGCGGCCCCAGACTCCGCCTGTTTCCCGATTTCCGTGCCCTTTCCCTAAGGCCTTCCCCCACTTGTCTAGCTCCCCCATTGGTCACGGCAACCCAGACGTCTCCATCCTATCCTTCTCGTTGTGACCCAAACCCGGGACCCGGTCATTCTATTCCGGCCCCTAGCTCTTTCTCTCTGTTCCCTTTCCCTCATAGGCTGCCCCACTACTTCTTCTTTTTTCTGCGCGGCTCCTTTATACCGTTTTCACCCTTCCCCCTAGGCGTTTACTGAAAGTTTCCCCCAACGACAAGTGTCTTAATCGCTGTGTATTCCCGAGGCTCTTTTATACCTTTTATTTAAGTATTGTGACCATTTGTGACTTTCCGGGCAAGATTCTTCAGTGTCTCCAGACTGAGATAAGAGGGTTTCCCCCGAAGTCCCTATTCTTCACTCTTGACGCTTTGGAAGATCTGCCGCAGGATTTAAACCCGCGGAAATTTAAGAGAGCTGGCTTCCTAGCAATTTTTGCTTTACACGACCGAACAGTTTAGATCCGATGTCCTTTATTCTCCTCTCATGATTCCCCCCCTGCAACCTTCTAAGTCAAGCCGGGTTCCTCGTTAGACCCCGGATAAAATTGTTTCAATCGCTCTCAAAGGCTTCTTCCTCCCAACCTTCCCTCCCTTTCTTGCACCCACTTATCGCACAGTTGTGATGTGCCCCACTAGCTAGGTATTTTCTTCCACGCCCTCCTCCCTTTTCTAGGTTTTTTGGTCTGACTTTCGCACATCTTGCTTGTAATACTGACCCCTCCGAGATTTTGGCAAACACTCGAGTTAATTGATTCCCCTGATCATTTTGGAATCATCCTTCCTTACCAGATCTGAGTCCCCTACCGATTCCCCGTCTTCTATCTCTCCTCTTCCCCGCTCTATGTTCCGGTGTTTTTTTTCTCCCCTTTGCCCCGACCGAATTGATGCTTAGTTCTTTTCCCCCCCCCCCCCAACGTTTCTTCGTACGTCCAGGGGCCTTTCTTATCTTCCTTCTTAATAGGTATATTTTAACCCTCTAATTTGCGCCGACTTATGGTTATGATGACTGGATTTTCCTGAGTGAGCGTCAACTTCACCGGCAAGATCCGTGATCATAGATCCGGAAAAGCTCCTCCTGAAACCCTTACCGATGCGGGCGGGTAATTAGATTACCTACGCCTCTGAGTCTAAGCCTGCCCTGTTTATATTTTGTTTACGATTACTAATGCCCCGCCCGGCTGGTGGTTGTTTACCCTCAACCCTTTTTCCATACGCCACCTAGAGTCTAATCCCCCTCGAAACACGGCCTTTGTGGCTTTTACTTTATGATCCCCCCCCCGTTCTCTGACTACAGATTCCATTGACTTCTCTCAGACCTCCGTAGGTTTTCTTCGATTTTCCTTTCCCTATGTGGTTCCCTATTCCTCCCCCCGCCCCCCCCTGGCTTATCCCTTCCTAATATTTCCCCGCTGTCCTTCATTACTCGACCCCGTAGTAGCCTCTCCCTTCTTTCCATAGGCGAGGAGCTAGACTACTTAGGAATCCAGTTCCCGCTCATTCTGAGGAGCGTCCCTTCCCCCCTCTGGACCCCAGGCCGTTATAAGTCCTCACGCCAGTTAAACTGCTCCGAGAAAAATCCGGCCCCCCTCCACGAGCTCCTTGACGCCCCCCCCACTCTTTTTTAAATTAGCTTGTGAACGGTCGGTCCCCGTACGCCTTTTCTTTCCTTGTCGGTCTCTGACGGTTTCTCCTAGGTGGACTCCTCCTGCCTTATCTTTCTGAACATGAACGTTTAGTCCTCCCACCATGAGGCTCCCATGATCCCCCCTCCCCTTCTCAGCATGGTCTCTTAAGGCGTACATCCACCCGCGGCCCGCTCTTGTCCCCTTCCTCCCCCTGCTGCCTCCCCACACCCCTCGATGTTTTTTTATTGCTAGTCGCCTGAGCACATTTTTTTTTTTGACTTTTTCTTTGCGCGGCGCCTACCCTGACTCCTGTCTTTCCCTAGACCCCTCTACCTTCAAGTTAGACTCCCCTTCCACGATTTTGTTGGTACTCCCATGACTTCCCTAGCTCCCACACAGTTTTCGAAACTGAACCTTGTTCCCCTCTCTCTTCGCCCCTCCCCTCGAACGGCAGACTGATTTACAGTACGAAACCCTTTCTCCTAACTCCTTGACGGCCGTCATCCCCTTCTTGAGGTTTCTGTCTTTTCTTTCCCAGGCTATGCCACCCTTCATCCATGATGTGATTTTACACACCTTCCTGCCAGCCAAGTTAGTCCCAACCCATTAGACCCCGTCGTCCTATGCACTTAGGGTCAATGAATTTACCTTTCCCCTCACTCTCTCCTCGACTCCCCATAGAGGTTACCAAACCTGCCTCCGCTTGCCCCAGCCACTTTTATGTGTTACGAGTTCCTCTATCGTTGGACGAATCGTCCTGGCCCCGGTATCCTTTTCCCTCTCCTTCGTTTTAGATGAGGTTCTTAGACTCGCACGGTTCTTTTGCGTAACCACGTGACTCGTATGCATCTATTCCTTTGCTGCCTTTATCATTATTTAAATACCTTCTTTCTTTTTTTTATTTTTTGCTGGGTCCTTTTCTTTCCCCTTGTCGCCCCGCCTCAATGCATTCTGTGGCACGGGTCGACCCTTTTTTTAGCCACACCTCTTCCATTAGTCGGAGTTCCTCCCCCGGCTCCCTCTT
>Ga0179593_1388583_pt1 | contig 14976 bp, 10 predicted proteins | sample CZODoug2_1_08_16_FD_185931 | JGI IMG/M metagenome (GOLD analysis project Ga0179593, IMG submission 185931) | Vadose zone soil fungal communities from Angelo Coast Range Reserve, California, USA - CZODoug2_1_08_16fungal (PacBio error correction) | ecosystem: Environmental > Terrestrial > Soil >... | reverse complement strand
CTTTTTTGTTAATGCATCGGGACTTGTCCCTTATTTCTTTTCTGAAGGTTTTCTATTCTTCCTCCTTTTTCTTCGGTCCGCGAGAAGTTGGACGGCTTCGGACGGTTTTGGGTGTCACAGGAATTACTCTGAATCCTTACAAGCCCCCCCTTCCGACGTCCAAGCTCGTAGCGGCCGTTAGTCCTCCCTCCTTCCCAACCAGGGCCAGAGGTCCTAATCTATTGTGAATGAACGCCCAAGGTCCATTTCAGGAACTGGGTGTTGTTTCAGTCTGGAGGAGATGGTCACGGGCCGCTGATCCGGTCTTTCTTTTTTTTAGGTCTCTTCGAAGGCGCACGGAGACGTTCTGACCGAAGATATGTGGGCTAAAAAATCTCCTTCCTCTTTTTCATCATTTTTTGTTTCATGGCAGAGGGGTCCACCTTCCAGACCCCCGGATCCCCTCCTCTCCTTTCTCTGCCCCTCCTAACAAAGCACCTCCCCTCCCATGCCGGGACCAAGGATGAAGACGTCCCTCACCATTACTCAACTCACGCTTACACCAAGTCCCTTCCCAGGGAAGGTCGGTATCATTCCCCCATCTTCTAAACACTTCTTTGTGGTGAGTGGATGGCCCGGCGCATGACGATTCAGACGCCGGGCGATTCGGAATCGCAGAGCGGTCCTTAAGGTCATGACTCCTTCCTTCTTCCCCTCCCGCCTTCCAACGACCGTTCCTCCTCCCGTCACCTTGGTCTCTTTTTCCACTTCAACTTCTTTTCCCCCGCCCCCGACAACCCTTCAAATAAGGGCGATTGCCGTGACGCTTCCCTTTTTCACACAATTAAAACCGAGAAGTAACCCCCTCTTCAGGTCGAGTGCCAAATGATCGAGTTGAGACACGCATCCTCAAGGTTAACCTATGTACCATCTCTGACGTTTTGTGATGGAATCCGTGGTGAAGTTCGGGGTAGTGCGGTTCTCTTTCCGATTTTTTAGGGAAAGTTCTGACCACTTTTCTCCTTTTCTTCTAGCCCACCCCGATAGGGTTCAACGGGAAGGATCCCTTCCGGAGGTAGCAGATGGAAATCTCTTTTCGATGCTCTGCCTAGGACCCTGATATGACGTTTTCAGGTCCCCTTACCCCCCACCTTGAGCTCGTACTTTTTAATTTAAAAACTTCCCGACGGTTCTCTTGCCGGTCATCGACTTCTGTTTCTTCGCGTGACCCCTGGTCGCGGTTTCTCCTTTTTCCATGGGCGAGTCGACATTTTGGAGCGGTGTTTGTGGTCTGGACGTAGCTTTCAAAGGGATGGAAACGATTTCGTGCTTTGGCTCCCTTAACTTTTCCCCTGGCTTTTCAGGACGTGTCCCGCACGTTTTAGTTTAATACACGATGAGTCTCTTTTTTTCCCCCTGAACCACTGTTTTACCAGCTAAGGGGGGCGGGCCGGCTTGACCACCAAAGAGATCTTTGTGGTTCAGCGTCGGTATTTCTTTGTCTCCGAAGACCTCTTTTTTTTTCCCATGCGTGCAACTTCTCTTTTCTTTCACCACCAGCGAGACAGCCCCCTTATTTCTGAAGTTGAAGGATACGTTTTGATCCGATCGTCCCGCCGTTTTTGTCTTGAGACTCGACACGTATTATAGATGTTCATGCATCTGAATTTAACGACTTCCCCTTTGAAAAACATTTAAGAGTACTCTCCGCCGAACTAAATTTCTGAATTCGGTGGAGCAACCCCCCCATGACACCGCCCCCAGAAAGAAAGCCAACGGACGAAGGTCCATTCCGCGGTTTCCCTCAGCGCTTTCCTGCCGTTCCAGATTTAGGAGATAAAACGCTGATTGCTTCTGAAAGTGGGTGTTCCATAGGTTCTATTTTTTCCGAGGTTTTCCCCCACCCCCTTTACCAACCCTTTTTCTCGCGCCGCTAAGGCGAGTCCTCCTTTCAACCCGCTCCAAAAAAATATCCTGAATTTACTGTTCCTCCGCTTCTCATAGCGTGTCTGGGCGTGCTCGGATAAGCGTAAGATAACGAACATATGCCGTTTCCCCTGCTGCAGCGGATTTCCCCCGTCTTTGGGTGGATTGCCTTGTTTTTCTTCCCCCGGTGGCCCTCCTTCCTTTCCCAGCTCAGTCTGGACTTTGCCCTTATTTCTCTCCCACCACCTTTCTTATCTCGTCCACCGTTTTTCCTGAGTGACAGTATCTCCCTCCGCTGCCATCTTCTCGTAATTTTTGGATGACGCTGGTCTCCGTCTGTTAGGCTCCACCATTTTTTCTCCTCTTTTCTTCGTGCTGGGTGTCATTGCTCCCTCGTCGTGGTCGTATCCCCTTAGTGTGTAATGGCAATAAATGGTTTTTGGTTCGGGACCCGGTTTTTAGCCCCCTCCTTTTCATGGCGACACGCTTTTCCTTCCCCCCGGGCTTCTTCGATGCTTTAACCTGAAGTGATCGTCTCCCCCCTATTTTCTGCTGAGGAGTCGGTTATCAGTGGAGAGAAATTGCCTAGTGCCCTATCAAAGATGTTAGTTGCATACCCCCCTCGCGATACCCGGTGACTTTTGTTAGACTTGTTTGTATTTCTAGAAGTGAAGCCCCCAATTATCATGGTCCCCTCCTTTTACACCCCTCCAAGTGGTGACCGGTTCCATACTCCAGTGACCCTAAGGACATGAGAAAATTTCTTTTGTGCGTTAGGCCCTCACCCCTGATGAAAGGTGGTAACCAATTAATATTCCCCCCAGTGCATTATAAAGCACACTTTATCCTATCCCTCTTGTCGACGACTCAGTCCCGAGGGACTCGTTGAAAGCCTTTTACCCCTTGCGCCGGAACTTTTCCCCGGGCCAAGATATGAAAGTTACGAACCTCATCTCAGTCTTGTCTCAGTTTTCTTTCAAAGTAGCTTTTACTCCTCTTTTTAAAGATTATATACAAAATTTCAGTCCTCGTATTCGGGGTTCTGGCCAACCCTGTTCCCCCCATGCCCCGCCCTGGTCAACGATATCTAATACTACCTTTGTTGAGAGAAGTTTCGTTTGGTTCACCCGTGTATCAAGGAGATCTAAGCCCCCTCTCAGCCGTTGGACCGGTCATTCTTTTGTTGAAACTAGAGGACGATTCCTCCCCCTAGAATGCCGATCTTGGAAGATAATTTCTTTTGGGAGCGGTTCTTCTCTCTTTACAGCGAGAAAAGGGTTCCGCAGTAGGTACCTATTTGCGCGTTCCTGTACGTCGCGACCGGGGGCTATTCGTGCAGGAGGGCGTTCCTCGTAGGATAGTCTTTTTCTATTTTTGTTGTTTGAAAGCCCCCCCTTCAGAACAGCCCCGGTGCTCAGACCATCTTTACCTGCATCACGGTCTTTTTCTTAAAGGGTACTGCCTCTGGCACCCGGGCCCTTAAGCTTGACCCGGTTTGCAGGTGCGTGTGGCTGGCCCGGGAATCTTCCGGCGTTTCTTTCCCCCCTGCCAAAAGTACCAGTCGAAACATTCCTTTGAGGCGCTTTGATCCATGCAGAAGAGGGACGGTTCTGCACGCATCACTTCTATCCCTTGGCCGATGACATCGGAGCCTCGCTGATGAAGACAGGTGAGGCTCTTCGAGCGACTGTGCGGCCATCTGCCGAAGCAGCCCCCTTGCGCCATCTTTAGGCCCAGTTCTCTCGCCAGTTACAGGACCCCCCCACATGGAGTTGCGAGAAGTACTGAACGAATGTTTACCACGATTCTGGAAACCAATTCCTTCCTGAGGCTTAAATGAAGTCACGCGCTTCACATTGTTTTACCTTGCAGAGAGGTCTCATCAGAGATCCCCCTTCCCCCGTAATACGACGGATATTTTTCCTCAAAGTAAGTACAGATCGCAACTGACTTAAAGCATTTTCGTAATGTGAGCTAACGATGCCTCCCACTATTGGCGTTCCTCCTTTCAGGGGCACTTGTGCAGCGAAGAATATTTCCCCGAAGATGGTTCACCCCTACCGCGACCCCCGCTCACTCCCACAGCTTCGTCACTTAACCGAAAGGGATTGCGAGCGGTTCATTTGTACCCCCTTTATCAAGCCTTCCTAATCAGTTCTTTAAATGCTATAGGGAACCTTTCTGCCGAGCTTTTTTTACGGGAAAAGTCTTTGGTACTGGTTTGGTCGCGGTAGACACAGTCCACGATCCCGATGGTCCCCAGATAAAAAAGCGGTATTTTTGCCCGTCCCCCACTTGTCGCAGTCCGCTACTGACAAAATTTGGCCCAATCTAAAGCAGTTACACTCCCTTTTATGGTGCAAGCTAGAGTTCTTCCTGTCGGTTGCCCCCCCGATAACACAGGTCGGTTGTGAATGATCTTTCAGTTCTTCGAATGCGACCCCCTCTTAGTCTTGAAGTCGGGTCCCTTGAGCCATATTCCTCAAAATCTTTTTTGATCCATGACCGCCGGATGATAAAGTCGAATTCTCACAGCTATTAGGCCACATGGCTCCCGTTGCGCTTATCCTGTCCGCATTGTATCACCTATAAGCTTCATAACCTTTCTACTGGGATGATACTGTGATTGACGTCCTGGCAACTCGACTCATGTCGGATGCGGAGTGCGTCCCCCCATTTTGACCGAAATTACCTCACCGCATCATAAATTTTAGCCTTCTGCTTTGGTGTGGGCGGTTATCTTCGCCCCTCCCGATGAGCTGCTCACTAGGCAACTAACTACCTCTGGGAGGAAATGTCACACAAGATTTTCGCTTGATTCCCCCCCCCCATCGCGGGCAGGGGACACTTTTTTGAATTTTACGTAACTAGACACTATCGGGTTTTCGTCCGTTGTTCCCAGGCCCCATTTAATTATCGCAACAGCCCCTATGGTCCCGTTTCTTCATGCCCCTTCTTTAGCCCTCCCACCTCCCCCCCCCCCCCCCCCCCCCCCCACCCGCCCTCTCCGAGCAGCCCGACCATACCCCCTCTGACCCCCGTCCCCCCCCTCGACCGGGCTGATTCCCGTTGCCCGCCTACGGCCCTCCCCCCCCCCCCAGAGAAGGTGTGTATTCTTTGCCTTTGACTACGGACACCTTTCCCTGTGTATTCCCTTTTGGCCTCACATGGTTTGTACGAGTGTGTATTATTTCGGCGCCCTGTTAGAGAGTTTCCCCCCCCTCCCGTGGACCAGAGGTCTGCCGGGTTTGGTTCATCCAAGCCGGGTGCAGACCCCTGGCCTATGTTTCTAAAGCAAGCCGCGTTCCAAAACAAAACAAGCATATTCTCCATTAAGATTGACCAGTATATGAAAGGAGAAAAGAACCAGGTCTCCACCACCAGCGACCTCTGCCAGAAATCGGACGTACCCTGGACACAATATACACGCATTAAGTCACCGATTCTCGGACCGCGGTATCATGGTCATTGAAGTACACAAAAAGGTCCATCCCTCAGTCAATCCTCACACTATAGTTTGTCGAGGTGCCCTCCCGTGTCCACTTTCTACAAACACCTGAACACGACGCTAAGGACCCCACCAAAGGGAAACTTGGTCCAAAGGGGCCAGAACCAAGAAAGAAAAGGATAGATGACGAAACCATACAACCTGGATGGGACGACTAAACACAACGACGGGCATGCCGTCTTTTTTTTTTGTGTGTGTCAGGTTTTTGAAGCGCACGCTCTGATGGACGAATAGGAGTCCGATGTACGAGCCTTCCTCTCCCCTTCCACATATTCCCCCTCACAATTCCTGCCACGCTAGTCTCCTCTTTACCCCTTCTTTAAACCGTGGCCATGCTTTTTCCTTTTACCTATCTATCCACACCCACCCCACTCCTACTCAAGTGTCACCCCCCGCTCTCTTCAACCCCCTCATGCTCTAAGGCCCCCCCCCTCTTCGAGCGAGACACCACAACCCGTTTTTTCCAACCAGGCCACAGTACTATCTTTTCCCCGCTGGCACACCTTCCACCCCTCACCTACCTTTCTTTTGCTTGCCTGTTCCAACCCGTAAATATTCCCCTCCCCTCCTGAATTCCTAACTTCTCCTTCCTCTTCATCGCCCTTCTTCCAGTCTTTCCCTATCCTTTTCCCCTCCCATCCCTCCCCCCCTCCCATCTCTTTTCCCTCACACTTTCCTCTATCCCCAGTTCAGTACTGTCATTCCCCCTCCGAGTCACACTCTCCATTTCCTACGAAACCCCCCCCTGACCCATTTTGATCCCACCTATCTGCATACCCCTTTTAACCGCTTCGTTTTTTCCCCACCTAATACCCCCCTCTTCGCTCACCCTTACTCCCTTAGCTCCTGCCCCCTTTCCCTCCTCTTTCCCCGTAGTTCCCTATAGTTGCTACATCCTTCATTCTAGCTCCTTACTAACCCCCAAACCCTCCTCTGTGAAACTACTCGCTCGCCCCAATCCTCCCACGCCACACTTTTTGTCTTTTTGTATCCACAAGACTCTCTCCTCCTGCCGCCTCCACTCCCTCATAAGCCTTCCCCCCCCCCCACTTCCCTCGTCCCTCTCCTACCCCAATTTTCTTGCTTATTTCTCCCGTCTATCGTTATAGTGCCATAGTTAAGCACAAGTAAATGTAGGATTTTTGATCTTAGGGAGGCGAGGTTTATAGGCCCTTTGACTATCCCTGTGGACTGAGGAGGCGCTGGGATTGCCGGGTTTGAAGAGCTTTTTTCCCGGGAATGAAGAAGCATGCCCAGCCCTTCCCCTTTAGATGCCTGATTTCCTTTCGAAGCCTCCTTCTACCCCCCCCCCCCGGATGAATTCGTGCCCCGCTTACTTTGCAAAAGTTCCCGCCGTTGCCTGACTGTGCGGGAATCTGCGACGGCTTGCCTTTACGGCGAGTGGGATATCGTTGTAGGGAGTTCTTAAGGGGGAGACGTTCGCGTTGATGCCATACCCCCTTCTTCTCGTGCCATCTCTTTGTGCAAGTTAAGACCAATGTGGAGTTCTAGTCACCACCCGCTGCCCCCATTCTCCCTCTTTACAATTTTCCGATTCTGGCAGTTGAGGGTCCGATGTTTTGTTTTCGGCACACCGCACTGTGATTCATTCCGAGTACTCGCACCTTTTTGGGCGGTTAAATGTTGACCCCCCCCCGATGACCTGCTCTCTTTTAGAAAAGTAGTTTTTTGCTAGTTGACGCTAATGCATAGTCCCTAACCCAGACTGCCTATCATGCCATTACAGCGCCCCTTGTGTGCCCGGACAAGGGGCAGTGGGGACGTGTCTTTGATGACTCCGCGTCGAACTCGGGTATGGTCGCCCTCATTTTAATCGCTTACTTAGGCCAGAAGGGAGTAAATGCGTTCATAGCGCTACTTCCGCGTCTACTTACCGTTAAAACCTCCAGCCTAAAGAGAATGTTTCATGACTTCTTTTATATGCACGCCATCCCCTCCCCATTTCGTTGCTGGAATTTCTTAGACCGTCATCGAACGCTTTCTTTTCTGTGCCCGAGTGAAAAGTCCCCTCCTTCGACGTATCTATTCTTCGTGTAGGCCCTAACCAGACTGTCACAGTCGTCTAGACCCTGAGGACGATGAGCCTACAAAGGCGACCGCGCCCTACCTGTCAACGACAAGCTATCTTAAATCGGAGCCGCACTGTCGAAGATGACCCATGCTGTTAAAAAGAGAGCTCCGTACACCCATCTCCATTGAGAAGGCAATACCTCTCTCTTCTGCCCTTTAATTCAGAAGAGCTTTCCAAGCGTTACCCACCCCAGATACGTTTTGGCCTGGCACCCCCGAAGGCGCGTCGCTCTTTTTCTAAAACTTGTTTGGGTTCGACGAACGCGATTCTCGCCAGCCGAAGCGAGAGCTTCGACCGCCGGGCAACCAATACACTCAGGAAGAGTGGAGGGCTCTTTTGGGTTAGTAGTCATGGTCGGACGGCGTTGATCTCCTTTTCTTTTCCTGCGAAGGCCGACTGGCGCACCAGGTACTTAGACCAGTCGTTTTACCTTCAAGAGATATAGAGTGAAGGCAAGGGGAACCCCGGCCAAAGGTGTTGTCAGGGGTCACGCGATCAAGACTTCGAGACCCCTCTGAGAAAAGCAGCTGTTGTCCCATCCTCTTTCAGGGAGGGCCCCGCGTTGCAGGCGCAGAGGGGTTTTCGATTTGACGAGATTTGTGACCCCACATCCCGCCCAAGAGGACGTTCAATCTAGCAGGGTTTATGGCCGGGATTGGTGGCCCATCGGTTGGGGAGGGAGTGGTCCTCTGGCCCCCACCGAACTTTGAGGAAAGTCCCCCCACCTTTTTTTATACGGCCGAACCACCCCAAGGCCCTTGTCCTCAGGGACATTGCCGCAGGTGTGTCTTTAGTTTCATAATTGTTCATACATACACGTATTAATAGATCACGAAAGGATTAGGTACCCCTGCCAGGTTCGTATTTGAACGAGACCCCTTCCCCCTGCCCTTTTGTGGAGCCCTGTATTTTTTTCCACTTCTATACCAAGTTTTACGTTAGGAAATTGGGTAGTAACCCACCTGCTCGCGCTGGTCCCCAGTAAAAACTTTTTTTCTCCCGACTTCTAACGCAATATGGCACTTTTTCCTTCCCCTTTTCCACTTGGATCCCGCCGTCGTCGGCCCGCGCTCCACTCCCCTGACCCTTTCCCTCAGTTTTTGTAAATTTGTCCCCTCCCCACAATAGTTTTTTCAGTGGTCGTCCTTCAGTCGAACCGTCCCCGGAAAGACTTTTCCCTGTCCATTGTCGGTGTGGTACCCAGGAATCTCTCCGTCCCCCCGTTCACACCCCCCCGTCGCTCAGATAGATATGTATTTTCTCGATCCTACCGTGACCCCGTTATTTCTCGTGCCCCCCCTGGCTTTCCCCTTTGCGCCTCCGAGATTTTTTCGTTGCAGTAGCTTCAACTTGGTTTTTTTTGACATGTAAGAAGGATGGACCAGAAGCTGGCAAAAGATTTTTAGTTTTCTTTTTTCGTGGAATTCTGCGCTTCCGAAGAGCACACTTCCAACCGCACGATTGGCAGAATAACCCGCTCCCGAAGCCAGTTCCGCGGCTTTTAATACCGTACTGTATCCAGTATCTAAGCGCTCAAAGGCAAAGTAGAGATTTATTGTTCCAGTCCAAGTCACCATTGGGGTGCTTCTTAGAAAGACACAGTTTACCCTTCTTATGCAGGAAGTCCCGATTTCCACGTGCCTGTCCTATAACGGGCGCCAAAGGTGCCCGATCGCAGCATCTTTTGACTTCTCAGGGCCGATCCATTCCGGTCGCCCCCATTTACTTCCAATCGGCTTTTTCCTGGGAATTGTGCCCCGAAAGAGGCCCCTTTTGGTCGAGCCGATTTGGTGACGCCCCTTGTTTCAACTGGCCTGTGGCTCCCAACACCCACGCCCGCCGGGCACGGATTTCGGAGGCTGCCTCTTTCTGTCTTGCCTGGATCCGCACACACCGCCTAAAAGGGCTGTTTGCTGTTTGTCTCGAGTACTACCACGCGTTCCTGTTTGTGTTTTCCGCGCTGATGGCCCGTCTCGTCCCCCGATTCCGCGGCCCAGATATAGGTATTGTTGAAGTTCACACGGGGCATGTTTTATCGCGCTCTACAACCCACATCGCGATCCATCATGTCTTCCCCTTCATTTTTTCTCCTCAGGAAGTAAAAGTTGTTTTTTAGTTCAGGCCAAAGTTACCGCACTTCCCTCCCGAAGGCCCCCTTCCTCGCTTCCCATGCTGCTTTTTCCGACTCCGCGCGTAGCATGCCCATGTTTGTTGTGTAGTTACCCCCAGTGAGGGTCTTTTTCAACTTAACGCTGCTAGTCCGCCGCCCTTCCCTGGTCGGTTGCGGGCGCCCCCGTTTAGTCTTGCTTGATTCCGTCCGCTCCTCATGGCCTCGCGGTCCCTTTGATCGGTTTTCCTTTGGACAAATCACCGGTCCGGTCTTCCCTTATTCGCGATAACCCGAAGAGAAAGACGATATGAGCAGTTTCTTGGAGTCGTGCACATAAGTAATTCAGCCCCTCAGGTTTCGCTCCTCCGCCCCCGTGTTTCGTCGGCCCCTGATTAGACCCCCATGGAAATCCGAACTAAACTCCCCTAGGCACTGACGCTGCGGTATCCCGGTTCGATGAGTCATTGTCCTGTCTGAAAAAGTGTTCCCAACATTACGATGAAGATAAACCCACATGTTGGCCGGTCCCCTCAGGCCCCCGCGGTGGGTCACTTCTCTGCCGCGTTACCCGCTCGACGATACAAGGCCTTTGCCCCTCCCAAAAGTAACAACACCTCCCCCTCTGCCTTTCGCACCAGCAAGGACCGCTCGTTCAAAGGCCGACTCCCACAAAATACGGAGACTTTGACTGGAGGTCCTTTTTCGTGACCGACCCGCTATACTTGCTTTCTGGGGGTGCCACCACTAATACAGCTACAATCAGTGTTTTCCTGTTTTTTTGCGGCTTATGACGCCCGCTCCTAACGGTCCCAAAGCCTTGTTTATGCTGTCAGGTCTTCTTGTTTGCTGTGATGGGGAGAGGTTTTCTGCCTCTCCCGTTGCTACACTCCGGTGTGACTTTTTTTTTTTTCCTTTGCATTTAGTGTAATTGTTTTGCTTAGGTCTTCATGAACTGGACATAGTGCTCCGACTGGGTCTTCTTCAGTTCCTCAACCGCGATGAGTCATCCGCCTTGTCTAATTGCAGCGTAGCGATCAACGTTCCCGTCCAGTTGCGGTACGGCATAGAATAGCTGGCTCGACCTGAGCTAACCGGTTTGCCCTTTTATATAAACCTGGAAAGCTTTTCTTTTTTGCTCCGTGTAGCTAGGTGCCCTGTCTCACGGGTAGGAACGCATTTCCAGTGCCCTCACCGCATTGTTGGGTAATCCCCGTTTTTTGTTCCAGATAGTCACTCTCAATCACCCCCCCCCGCCCCCATGGGCTTTTTAACCCTCTGTTTGACCCCGCGGCTAATACTGGTGGCCACTGTGCGCGAGTAGAAGTGCTGAGCTTGCCTTTCTCCTTCGGATGAGGGCTATGAAGACGCTTGCTATCTTAGAGCGAGGACCGACTCAACATTGCTCGTGTTCGTCAGTGCACATCCTTTATCCAGACCACTCGGTGATGTATGGATACCGAGTCGCCCATTTCGTACTCCCGGGTCTCCTCTGCCCCTGTACTACAGATATACAGTGAGCCTCACTGGCGGGGGCCCCCCCCCACACGCCCTCTTAAGAAATTTGACCATTCTGACGTAACGTATTGTCTGTTGTTGCCCGTCTACAGGACCACTCCCTAAGCCCTGGCTTGCGGTGTCGGGTCCTTACCCCGGCCAAATCGCCACCCCCGCCCATGGATCGGTTCCCCCTTTCTCCTTCATGTCCCGCCATATGCCACTTTCTTGGCCCCGGCCAGGCGTACCGCGCCACGCACGTGTACGAAATACCATACCGGTCGCGAAATACCAGGACGGACCTCCCCTGTTCCGGCCGTTGTCACATTTAGGGATCGCTCCCTCAGGTTTTTCCCGTCTGTTTCACTCAGCCTCCTCCACCGTAGCTCTCTGTGTGCTTTGCTCTGGAGCACTTCTCATCGTTTTGGCCTCCTCCTTCTAACCACCGATAGCCCCAACCCCCACAGAACCTTTCGGGAAGAACTCTTCACTTGTGTCCTCCCGTATCTTACGAAGGGTCATGAAAAGTTCAATGGTCACCCTACTCTTCTCTTTTTTCTCATTTCCGGAGTCCGTTGACGATGATTTCTCGGACAGTGACCCCTGCGACATCGTCTTTAAACCCCCCGTATTGTATTAGCCTTAACTATCGTTCGTTTCCTGAAACCCTCCTTCCTGCCCCATTGCGACTCGACTCGAGATTCCCCTGTACCTGGCACCCCCGTGAGCTCACGCGGCCAAGATTTCTCGGACACGAACCCGTTTAGTCGCCCACTTCTTGGCTTTTTTTTTTGTTTTTTTTTTTTGTCAATCTTCCTTTGGTTTTTTGGCGAGCGGTTACACGACGGAGTACTGCACACATCGTTTGTTGTCCCGCCCTGCAGGAACGGCGCTGACCGTGGATAGGACACAAGGCGGCCTCTTCCGGCCGGCCTAGCGTGCGGCTACGATCCAGCCTTTTCCCCCACTACGGGGTAGGTGACGGAATAATCTCTCAGGGAATGCCCGTGGACATTATCACTGGTATTTGATGCTGTTTGTTGTTGACCCCCCCCCGTTCATAATTCCTGGTCCGCTGTGGATGTACAGATAGGGCGGCTCTTGTTTGCCGCTTGTTCAATTGGCGGGCCCCCCTGTTTGTGGCGAGCAGGTCGAATGATTCCCGTGCCCCCCTTGTGGAGCGTGGTTTCCTGGGGGGATATTGAGCACACCCCGTTTTCTCGCCCTTCACTGCGTAATGATCTCCATTTAAGTGATGTCTAGTTCTCGTTCCCCTGCGGCGAGGACCCACACGACCTCACCCCCTCTCCGTCAATCATGCTACTTGGAGGTTAGTTGAATTTTTTTAGGCCGATATGTCTTCCCACGTTTGGAGAAAGTTGGTGTACTACAAGATATTGCGACACCGTCAGTGGGGAGGCCCCCGGGTTGTGATGTCCTTTTTGCAACCCTCCAGTCGGCAAAATTGCGTCTGCTCCCCTGCCTCGCCCGGCGGGAGCCGAGAAAAGAGTTCCCCCACACGCCCCCATGTGTGTCCCTACCGCGCATGTTTTTTTGCCCGCGCCCAGGGCGCCTTCAACCGTCCCCCCAGCAGCCGCCCTTGCCACCTCCAAGTCGCGGTTTTGCTTACCCGCCCTCCTTACGTTTCATTGAGGTGGCGCCGTTGTTGTTTTGTTAATCATCGAGTCATGACCTATTGGCTGCCTCCCCCCCCATGCTCGCCGGCCCACGAAGAGGCCACCCACCCTCCGCTTTTGTTACCCCCCCAATGAATTTATGACAGAAAGCCTTCCCGGCCGCCCCCCGAGGCCCTGGCCACACCACTGTCCGGTGTTGTTCTTTGATCACCGTCGTATTTTTGTTTCCCCAGCGTCCAGACCCCCGCCTGTGATTATTGTGTTTCTTTCCTGTTCCTGGGCGGGAACTTTTTTGTGTTTGATAATAACCCTTGGTTATTCCACCGTTATCAGCTAGCGCCCCACCGTCTCGCAGCTTGAGTCAGACCTTGCCAGTTCCCTGCTGGTGTTTGTCGGTTCCCTCACGTTTTCTAATCCTGTCCATCCTCCGTTGTGGTTTTTGATTACTGGTTGCGCGGTACCCCGAGTTAGACCATACACCTTCCCCGCATGGAAACGCCGTTTCGCGCATTCGCGCGTGGAGTGTAGCATCCGGCAATTTGTGCCCCCCTAATCCTCACAGCTGGACCCTTCTTGGTCCCCTGGTACGGTCCTCCATGACTGGACCGGCACGGCACTAGTGTTCGGTCTTTTCTGCGATTGCAGTGTGGTCATTAGTCGCCTTCCGTAGGGGCTTTTCTCAGTCGGCGGAGAGGTACTCTTCACACGATCTCCTAGGTTGATTTTCATCAGAAGTCACTCTAAAGGGATCCTTTGACACACCCATCCTCGTCCACAACGTTAGGATCTAGAGCAAGCAAAGGCGATGAACGATCTGCCGCCAGTACTCACCTCCGGACCCCTTCCGGGCAAGAATTTGGCTCATGATGGTGACAATGGTACTTTTTTAACCGCGCCCACCCTCCATAAGCTTTAAAGAAGGAGGTCTTTCTTGCGGTCCGCTGGATGTTTGTACTGTATTTACCATGGAGCCCCGTGACCGGGGAACCTCGATTGGCTTTCCATCACGATTGGGCTTGGTTGGTGGGGTTGTCCCAAGTTACCCCTTGTGTTTCTCAGGCGGGGGCAGCGCTTGTCGCACCGTCGCCCCTTTCCAGGTCAATCCACCACGAGAGCTGTTCCTGTCTGGTGCCCTTTCCCCACTCCTCAGGTGGAGACTCGCCACCGTCTTCTGTTTGTCTCTCTGACAAGAAATTGAGGGCTTGTACTTCCCCCCAGATCACGCACACCTCGGTCCCTCATTTGACAGTTGCCCATGCGCCACCGACGACTTCGACGGTCATTATATAGTCCCAACTGCCAGTTTTGCTGTTGTTCACGAGCTTCAGGCACTTGGAGCTGGCCCCCCACCTCATAATGTCTACCCCCTCTCCCCTTTGCCGGCACCGGACGCCCACCATTCAGCTTATCGCTCTCGCCGTAAGATCCCGTTTTTTGGGCCCGTAGTCTTCTCCGTTGTGTACTGGTACCGCCAGATTTCCAGTGTGTTGTTAGTCGTTCTCGTAGGATTGATGTCCCAGGCGCCGTTTGCAATACATTGTCGTGTTCAGTTTACCGTCTCCTGTTGTGGTTTGTGGGGACCCTAAAAGCCCCCCCTTGAATGGCGTGCTCTGCACCGTCTTGTTGTTGTACCATTTTTCCGTTGGTGCCCGCTGAAAAATGGCCTGGTGGTTCACTACCCCTTTTCTGACTTTCCCCTTCCCGCAGTCCCCGTGCACTCCCACACACCCCCGATCTCGTTTAGGTTGCTGCGGTTTTCAGGTCATTTCTCTCAGCTTTTTTTCGACCTATTTTGCCCACCCTGACAGTATACGATAATTGAGCTATCCGCGCCTGTTCCTGTCTTCTCTCTTTTCTTGATAGGCGGAGCTGGCGGGTGTCGTCGGGCGGGCTTCTCTACGTTACGGCTCGGGGCGCTCTGAATGTCACTTTCATCTGGTGGCCTCCCTCGCGGAGTTCGCACAGTCCTGCCCCTCCTCCATGGCCGGATCGCGGATTGTATTTTCCAGCCTTCATTACCTACAAGGCGGAGCGCGGTGTCTTCGCCAGTTCGATGAATCCTACCTGTCCTGTTCCTCTGAGATGGTTGGACAACCCACATGTCCTCTGCCGCCCGCCGGCCCGTTAGGTACGCTCCCATTTCTCAGCGCGGGACAGTTTGCATGTAGACACGGCCCCCGCGAACGACCCCGTTAACATCCGATCCCTGTTCTTGTCATGGTGTTATGAC
>Ga0179593_1815463_pt1 | contig 14977 bp, 17 predicted proteins | sample CZODoug2_1_08_16_FD_185931 | JGI IMG/M metagenome (GOLD analysis project Ga0179593, IMG submission 185931) | Vadose zone soil fungal communities from Angelo Coast Range Reserve, California, USA - CZODoug2_1_08_16fungal (PacBio error correction) | ecosystem: Environmental > Terrestrial > Soil >... | reverse complement strand
TTCTGTCAGGCTGAAGCCCCGCTACTCACCTACTTCTCTTCAAGAGTGACTTCCCTTCTGTCGCTCTGGTCCGTCCCTCGAAGCAAGTTCGGTCCCCCTTCCTAAATAAGAAGATTTCCTTTCTTAACAGACGATCCCCCGGCGATAGTCATATTCTCCTCCTCTTCCTCCGTATGACTCCTCTTGCGTCATAAGTGACAATTTTTTTCTCTAACGGATCATATATCTCCTTGCCACCGACTTTTCAGGTTCTGACCTTTTTCTCCGACTCCTCTGCAATGATGGGCGGTCGCCCTCCCTAGGGGAAAGCGAGACTCAGATAGCTTCTCCCCTATATTTCGACCCTTCTTTCCCTCCAGTTCAAAATTCCCTCCTTTCACTGTGTGAAAGGCCCCTCCTTCACCTATGATTCTTCCCGAACGCCGAGCGGACTTTTTCTCCTTTTTGCTCCCTCCCCACCCTTTTAGCGTCGAAATGTTCTCGATGATAACGCCCCCCATTTCGTGTGATCACACTGGATGATCTGTCCTCCCCTTCTCTTCTACGAAAGACTTCACGGAAACGCCTCCCCCCCCCAGTAAGCCCGGAAAGATTCCTCCTCTCCCCCCTTTCGATCCAGGCCGGCTGACCCAAACCTACCTCCGATCTACCAATGTGGGGCCCCGCTTTTCCTCTTCTGACGAAGGCCCCTCTTTTTCCTTCTCTGGGCAAAGACCCTCGACGATGGAACTTCTCCCTTCGCCCCCTACCCGTCCAGAGAAAAAGGGAAACTTCTCCCTTCCCTTCCTTCACAACTTTCCCCTCTTCCCAAAGATTGATGGAGCCTCTCTCTCCGGAAAGACGTCGGGCTGTTCCTCCCTACGGATGCAGCTAAACTTTTCTATCTATCGATTTACCGACTTTAGGGGTCGAGTCTGCTGCCTCTTTTATTGACCCCTCACAAGGAAAGGGTCTTTCCCTCCTTTGACTTCGCCGGGTTCCTAATAAAGGTACTGTCGGGTGTCACCCTCTAGCGCTTTTGTCCCGTCCCTATTTGTGGTCTCATTGAGGACCCTTTTCTCGCGGGGGAAGCCCTTTCACCTTCGTACATGGCTTTCTGAATGGCTGCTGGGAAATTTTCCCAATTGATCTTTCCGGAGACTTTTTTCTCCCGCTTCCTCCCCCCCGTGGACTATTTTCACGCGGCGCTGGGCTCTTTCCTACGGTGCTCGCTTCCTTTTCCTTCGCTTCTTCTCCGCGAATTACCTTTCGAACAGGCGCCTTCCGTGTTCTTTCCGGCATTCGCTTCTCCAAAAGCCCTCGAGCTGGCATTCCTATAGGGCCCGAAGAATTCCCGAGGGTGTTCTCCTTTTATACGGCGTGTCGATATCTCCCTTCGTGAAAAGCGTGCTTCCTCATGTGACGCCTCCCCTTCGGCGGTGTTCCTTCTTAAGAAGGACGCAAAACCCCCCCCCCCCCCGAAGCCTTCAATCTGGTCCTCGCGGTCTTCCTTTTTCCTTTCGCCCACTCGACGGCCGCGCTTTTCGGACGTCATCCCGTTTGATCGTACTGTCAAGCAGAGTGTCGAGCTTCCCCCCCCTTCCGGTGAAGAGGTTGTCCTCCCTTTGATCGAGGCTTTTTTTGGCCCAAGTCTTTTGCAGTGCTTTTTCCCCCAGCTCGAACCCCTTATCAATGGGACTTCGCTGGTGTGCGATGTCTTTTCTGATCCTTCGTCCCTGCGCGCGCCGGTTTTCCCTAATAGGGCGCAATTTCCTGGTGAGGCCCGGGTGCTAAGGCTCGTCACCCCCTTCGACGACACATTAGAGTCTCTTCCGAAGGGAGTTTGAATGGTTCTTGATGATTTTGCAGTTTCAACTCCCCCCCCGCGAGCAGGATGCCATCTTTTCATCTTGCGCCGGCCCGGTTGCAAAACTAGCCCTCCCCCTGATCCTTTTTTAGCAGAGAGGCGGAAAGTGATCTCTCCGCAGTTCACTCCCTGGCCGGGCCTGTTCCTTATATCCCTTCCCCTTGTGAAACTTCCCCCCCAGTAGATTCCCGCGAGACCTCTTATCGCAGCCGGCGTTCCTCCCCCTCTTCTTCCCCTCCAAACCTTTCTTTTTTTTGCGAAGCTAATCCTTCCTATCACAAGGTGTGTTTTTTCTCATCGCCCAATTTTTTCTTTACGCGCACTTTCTTCCCTTTCCTCCGGACTTCTCAGCGTTCTCCTTTTCTTCGCTGGAATTTCATGCCAATCAAAGAGGACCTTTTTCGTGATTGTACTCCATCCGGACTTTCTTTTCAAGAAAATAACATCCCTGCTGTCCATTGGCTCCTCTCCTCCCCTTCTTCGTTATATCTGAAACTCCGCACTCCTCTGCGGCTGATGGCACCTTTCCTCTTTCCCCCCCGGTGTCGTTGGGACTTCACGCAAAAAACTATCCCTCGAGAAAATTGGCACCCCTCCCTCCCTTCAGTTTTTGCATATTCCCTGAAGGTTTGCGTTTAGAGTCCTTTTCCCATGATGCTCTCTTCCCCCCAGTTGAGGGAGAACTCCCCATAGAGTAAGGAGAGCGACCCCTCTTCAGAAAGTATCTCCCAAACCTCCGCACTTTCGTCAAAGTGGATAAGAGCTTCTGCTGTGATATTTTCCCCGGTCGATCCCCTCCCCCTCGACTTGCCAAAAGTTCTCCCCGATCGATGAGCCCTCTCAGAGGGATCTATTCCTTCTTCCCCAATCGGCTTGAAGTCATAAAAAGGGTTCTTTTACGTCCTCAACCCGTCTCTTTCGTCCGGCTTGCTTTTGGGAGTCAAGACGGAACAGCCGTTCCCCTCCCCCGCGCACCCGTAGATGGTGGGTTCCTTTTATAGACACCCCCTTTTTTAGAAAAAAGCCTTCTAAATGATTCCCCCGCTTCCCAATCTCCTCCTCGAAAAAATTGACGGATTTCTCCGGAGAACACCCTTCTGAGGGCCTTTTTCTCCCTAAAAAAGGTTTTCCGCCAAGCCGGACTTTTCCGCGCTTGTCCACCCCTTGCCTTCTCTTGCGCACGTTGCAATTTCCCGAAAGAGAAGACCTCTAGCACGTTTCTTCCTCCCCCTAGTCAGAGTTGACCCTTCTCCTAGGAAAAGGGGAAGCTGCCGGCGCCTTGTCTTACTCAAAAGAGAAAGTTTTTTCTTTTTTCCCGCCTCCATTCCTCCACTTCCCCCTCAAGAAGAAGTAGGTTCCTGATGAAAAAAGATCTCCCTTAACCTCAGGAGTAATAAATGATATCCCTGCCTTTCCGACAGCACCATCCCTGAATTGGATAGAGGGGTCGGAAAGTGTACCTCTCACTTCAAGGAGGAAGTTCTTTCCCCTAGTACCCCCTTTTTTTCGGGTTGCCTGAAGCAATGCCCCCTGAACTTCTTTCCCATCGCGGTCTCCCCCCAAAATTCGCGTGAAAATCATCCCGCTCCGCCGCCATCCCCGGGCTCGGAAATGTCGCCTTTCTCCTTTTTGGAAATCCTTGCTTTTGCCCTTTCCTTTCATGTTCCATTTTCATTTTCCTTGGAGGGTGGCTAACTCGTCCCTTCCTCGGCTCTTGCGTTCTTTTTCCGGAGAAATCGACCCCCTTTCTGCCGCTCGGGGGACCCTCTTTCTTTCTCGCTGTAGGTTTTCTAGACGCATGGATATCCTTTTCTTAACTTTCTACCTCGGAGAGGATTGAACTGTCTTCCTCTTCGGTGATGTGTCTTCTCCCTTTTTGACTTTTTTTTCACTCGCTCTCTCTTCTCCACGACCGTGAAGGCGTGATCTTTTTTGCAACCCCCTGTTCGAACGCCATCCCTTCGTGAGCCCTCCCTCCCAGGACCGAAAGACTTCGGAAGTCGACGTCCTCTTCAGTCTATGTTTCCTTCCGTGAAAAAATTTCTTTTTCCTCCCCTTCGATTCGTTGTCCCCTTTTCTCCTGGTCGCAGTAGATAGGGCTTCTCTTCTAGTTGGACCCTAGCTCTCTTTCCGGCGCGCCTTGCGAAACACTCGGGCTCCTCTCCGGCTCACCTTCCTCCCCTGACCAGTGATAGGTTCCGCATGGAGAGCTCGTAGAGTTTTTTTTTCCTTGAAGTATGGACTCTTTCATTACCTCCTCCCTCCCCGTATCGAATATGAAGATTTAGCATATGCGTCTTTTTCCCTCCTAAGTTCTTCCTTACATTTTGCGGGGTTTCCTCCCTTTTCTCGTCCTTTCCCCATGAGGCCCCGATGAATAAATAATCGCCCTCCTCCCCCAATGTTCTCTTTTTCGGAGCGGGGCATCCTCCCCTTCCTTTCTTATGGGCGTCCTCTCCTCTTTTTCAGTGGAGAAAAAGAGCTTCCGTGCTGAAAACCGGAGTAGTGCTTTTAGCTTCTCCCCTTTTCCCCTTCTAGAAAAGACTGTTACTGTCCTTTCCAAAACCCCCCCCCTTTTTTCCCCCGTTTCCCCTTGTATAGTTGTAAAACTCTCATTAGGAAATGGACAACCCCTCCAGCTTTGGTCCCTTTTTTCCTTCAACGATCTTCTCTTGTCCTCGTCTATGCCCCGGCCTTGAGCCGTCGTTCCCTGATAATCGATTGAACCTCTCCTTAAGTCTCGGTGGTTTTTTCCGGCAAGCTTTGGGGTGCGTGTGAGGAGAACCCTTTTCCGAGGTTTTTCTTTTCCCCTCCCCCCCCGGACTGCGGCTATTTTTCTTTGAGGACGTCGGGATGAGCGAATGCTCCTTCCCCCCCCCCTCCTTTTTTGTTTTCTTATCAGTTCGCTCAGCCCTGACGCAATCCAATCCCCCCTTTCTTTTCAGAGGCAAAGATCGCGAGGCTTTCCTCCACTGTTTATTATCCTCGATTCGTGACTCCCTCCCATTGTATCACTATACTTTTCCCCCTCGATTATCACGGTCAGAATAGGCCCCCCCCTTTACGCGGGAGGGACACCTTCCTCTTCTCTCAATTGGTTCTTCCTTTATGGCCGGAAAGCCTTTTTACTGCCTTCCGCTTCCTCATTCCCCTTCTGCCGAAGGATGGGTGCCAAAAAATTGTGACCTCCTGTGTTACCTCGCCCTAGGTCTGGACAATGGCTCCTCCCTTTTCCACCCACTCGGTTTAAGCACTTCTCCGCTCTGTACAGTTCCCTTTTCTTCCCCCTCTCTGCTTCGCTCCCCGGATTAGTATTCCTTTTTTCCCCTCTCCGACCCTGCCCTTTTCGAACAGGGAGAGTGACGCTCTTTCAGCGGCCCTCCTTTGACTCATTTCCCTCGTAAAGCACTTTCCCCTCCATCTTTTCCCCTCACCCCTTCCTCCTTTAACGTCCCCTTCTCATCTCACTCCCCCCCCCGAAGAGTCATATTTCGACTTTCTCCTGTAGGTCCGACCCGCCTTTTTTCTTGCAAGGGCTCGGAAATTTTTCTCTACGAATGCGCATAACGATTTCCTTTTTCTGGTTGAGTCGTTCCCCGACTCCCCTGATGGTTTTTCCCCCTCACTCCGCGCGAGGGGACAACTCTTTCCGCGATAGCTTCCCTCCCTCTCCACGGCGCCCCCAGAAGGTCACCATTCTCTCCCCGACTTTTTTTTCCCCGTACTCCCTTGCATCAACTAGACTTCCTCCCTTTCCTCCGCGGATTTGCAGCTTTCCCTTTTCGCTGCAGCCCCCCACTTTCTGGAGTTCGGACTTCCTTGCTTCCCTCCGTTTCGTGGATAATCCTTTTTTCTAGAGTCTCTCACATTCCCTGGCTACTCAACCAGGGAACGACCCTCTTTCCCCCGCTCCTTCTTCTGACATGCACGATTTTTTCCTCGCGAAAAGGATCCCCCCATCTCCCCCACTACAGATATCTCAAAAGCCGCTTTTCCCTTGAAAGCAGGCCGCGTGGTTCTTCTTTACGCCGGAGCCTCTTCTTCCCGGTAGTTTCCCAAAAACCCCCTCAACACCCTTAGCACATGAAAGTCCTCACGGATTGAAAAAAGATTTGTCCGAGCCTTTCTACACTCCGATTAACCCGTTCGGGATGTCGGCTCCTTCCTTTTCTGATTTTTTTTCCAAGCTTTAGAGGTAATTCCTTCCCTCTCGAGTCACTTTACGGTCTGCGGCAGCCTTCCCCCCCTCCGCCACCCGCAAATTCCTTTTACTGGTTCGCGTGACCCAGGCCCAGCACGATCGCCCCCCTTATTTTTTTCCACCATCGCGAAAAGCTCCCTCGTTTCTCTTAGGGCGGGTCTCCTTTGCGATTCCGGGTTCTGGGTGATTTTTTAAAAGGACCTCTTCGGTCTCCTTTCCCTTCCCAAAACCCCCTTATGGATGCGGCGTACTTTCCTTGAACCTTTCGCGGAAGCGACGTCGCCTCGTTCCTTACCCGTGGAATATCTGTCTTTTTTACAACGCTGACGCTGGTCTTATTCAGGTCCCCGCTATCGGGCTGAGTCCTTCCTCCCCCGTGCCCCCTTTCCTGATCCTTGCTTTTTTTCATCCCCGGAGACTTTCAAGGTTATTTCTCCTTTCCCGGCAGCGAGGCGACCCTCCGAGAGAGCGTGGCTCCTGACGTTGGGATCGGAAGGCCTCGCCGATTTTTCTTTCCTGCAAGTTTTTCCCCCCCTCGTCATCGAGAGAATCGTGAAAAGAGACTTTTTTAGCCTTTGCCTTTTGTTCCCTTTGTTGCTATTCCGTCCCGCAAAAACACCTCAGTGAAAGAACTTGATCCTTTTCACCCGCGCGTCTGGAGGTTTTTCCCAATAGAAGGAAGATCCTCTGTTGCGGGCACCCCCCCCCCCCCCGTCTTTCCCGTTGATCTATGGATAAGTCAAAGCCGCTTTTTTAGCCTGCTCGAAGCGGTTTTTTTTCTTTGATCGAGGATCGGCCTTCAACGTCGTCCCTCCCTTTTTTGGAAAGCGGAGATAACACCTTCCCCTTCATTTAAGTAGAGGGAATGGGTTTTTTTTTTCCCCTTGCTTCACTCTTTCCTGTTCCGCGATGTGGTTCTCATAGGGCTCGCGCATAGGGATAAGGCTCCTTCCGCCCTGGACCTTTTTCCAGCACCGAAGGAGCGCTTTTTCCTTTTCCTTTTCTCTTTTTGGTCCCTTTGCCTTCCCACCGCAAGCGCCGCGGATGCCCCTCCTTGAAACGTTGGTGATGTCGTTTTTCCCCCCCCACTCTTCATCATCCCGCTGCTGCCACAGGACGTTCCTTTCCCCGTTTATGTCGGGACCCTAACTTTTCTGGGCCGTGGGCATGGTAAATTCCTTTTAACTGTAATGGAGCAGTCTAGGGCCCGCGAAGAATAAGATGCTTCTTTCGACCGCCTTCCGACCTTTTCCGAGTGGGAGGCGCTCCCCGTGAGGTGGTTCCTTTTCCCTACTCCTCCTTTTTTGTTTTTTGAGATAATTAGTGATAGATTTCCCCAAACGGTTTAGGAACCCCTTTTTTTTTCCGGACGCCGTCTGCTAGCGTTCTCCTTCTTAGATGGAATTATACTGTCCCACCAGGAAGTGATGAATGGGACATCCTTTCCTTCCCCATTTCTTTTCACATACACGAGGATGACTCCCCCTGGAGCAGAGCTTCTCAGACCTTTTTCCGGTCGTTTCCCACTACGCAACCAAAGTTTTTTTCTTCAGCCGCGGCGCTTTACGGTGTAGTGTTTTTCAGAGATGAGCGAAATGCATTTTTTGCTGTTCATTCTCTTCATGTGTTAGTCGAAGGTGTGAGTTTTTTCCCTGATGCTAGAGTCCCCGCGTTGATTTCCGCTAGTCACCCCACCTCGAGTACTTTTTTTCAGCTTGAAGAAGTAGTAGAAGCCCCCCGCCCCCATTAACGGACGTCTTTTCTCTTTCTCGTGGTTTGCGAGTGTTGATATACTCTTCAGATTCATACATTTAAGTCCTCTTTTCCAACGTTCCCCGCAAGGCTTCACAAGTCTTTTTTCTAGACTCTCTCTCCTTCGTATGGTTCTCTTAATATAAAAGGTGAGGGACCCCCTCCCGCTTGCGTCGGCTCCCTTTTCCGCGATGGGTCGCCAGTCGATCATCTTCACTTAAGCGCGCGTTTTTCCTTTTCTGTCCACGTCGTTGGTTTTTTTTTCGGAGGATAGCACCAATTTTGCTCATGCCCCGAGGCCAAGTCTCCCTTTCTGGTCACTGCTCCTTTTTCCTTCCGATGACGATGATCGCCCCCCCTTTGATCCGGCGAACACCGGCGAGGTTCTTCTGAGAACCACGGCTTTTTTCCCCTTCCCCGCTCGCGCGTTGCGGTTTTCGCCGATTTTTTTTTTCGAAATAAAATTTGCCGGCGCGTATTTTCAGATTATAAGTTCTTTTTTACCGAGCGCCGATTCCCCCTCCTTCAAGTAATTGACTTTCCCCCTCAAGAGTAAGCGTGTCCTGTCAGAGTTCACTTCTGTCAGAGGGCTCTTAGTCTATTATTCCCTTCCCCCCAGCGCCAGATTTTTTTAACCTTATTCCACTGTAAATTATCACGAAGACTTCCCATCACGCGGTCTTCCCACCCTCTATGAATCTGCCGGAGTCCCCCGACGCCCTAATGACGAGGCCCCTTTTTTTTCTCTTGGTCGAGGGTGTCCCCCTTCCACAGTTACTTGTATTCGAGCTTTTTTTCACAACAGAGGAACGTCACGCGAACCCTTCTCCACTTTCTGAGTTTTGAGGCAATTCCATACTGCCGCCCCCCTTCCCCGGAATCCATTTCCTTGAATCGCTCTGCATTACACGTTATACATAACTTCTCGTCCCTCCCTCCTACGCAGACAGCCCGTTTTCTCGGGCCTCGTACATTTCTCCTTGCTAAATCAATCTTTTTTCTTTGGAAATTTGAAGGACTTCATTCTATTTCTTCTTATCCCTTGTTGTGAGGGTCCCGTTCAGGGTCCCTCTGCCTTTAAGTTTTCCCTTTCTTTTAGAAATCGACCCCACGCGGAATGTCGTCTTTCTTCTTCTCTCGCTGTGTAGTTTCTCGGGGAAGCCTGCCTTTCCTCTCCTTGGCTTTTTTTTTCGACAATCGTGATGTTCTCTTCCTTAGCGTTCTTCCCGATAGTGAGCGGTCGTCTCTCGATCCCCTTCATCCATTGATCGTCCCCCCTCCCCCTTAAGGCGTGATCATTCGGTTCAAACCATGCTCCCCCTTTTTGTTCGGCATTCTTTCCCCCCATCCGATTCGGCTTCTTTTCTAAAAGATCCCTCTTCGATCCGTTGCACCTTCTTTGATTGTCTCTGACCTTTCGTCTCGATCCTTATCTCTTTCTGGAAGTATTCTCTTTTTTGGGCCCCTCGCGCGGCATTTTTTCTCCACAAATAATTCCCCTCAGGGCTTCGGGGACCTTTTTAGAACCTGCAGCACCAGACCCCTGATCGGTATGCGTTCCTTCTCTGCGGGTCGACGGGCTTCCTCCCCTTCAGTATGACGAACTTTCCTTTTAGCAGGAGAGGCAAGTAGAATATGACGATTCGACGTGTTCCTCTTCTAAGCGTAAAGCGGGGGTATTCTTAATTTGGGACTTTTCCCTCTCCCGAAGGAAGGTAAATGCGGCCAGACTTCTCAATCATCTCTTCCTTTCCACTGTTATTCTCCCCCTTTAGGAGCGGGCGGCATTCGCGCCCTTCACGTTTTTCTCCAGCAGCGCTCCCCTCATGGCGAGCTGGACTCCCCCCCCTTTCCGAACGGGACAAGAGCTTTCGGACAAGTGCAAAACAGGTTCTTTTATCTCTTAAAGGGTACCTCCCCCGACTGACGTCAGCGGGACTTCACCACCACCCCCAATGTAGTTCCCCCCCCTTTTCCCACAGTAAGGAAGAAATGTCCTTCTATAATTCTAGAACCCCCCCCTGGCCATCTTTTAGGCGAACCCCCTCTTATAGCAGGGTCCCTCACGCGTTATCCCTTTGAGCTTAATTGACCGTGTGATCTTCTCTTCTAATTAAGTCATGCGGTGGCTTCTGAAAGATTTGGGTTTTCGATCTTTCTTGCTCCCCCCCCTCGCGAGTTGCTCTTCTATCAGAGAACGGGGAGGGATTTCGTCGGTTTTGAACTGCTTGTTGTTGAGAGAGATCATTTCTTCCTCAATCCCCTTCTTGACTTATTTCTCCTCCCCCCGGCAAAGATCCTCTTTCCCTTCTGTTTCTCTAGAAAAGCCCCGCCTGCTCCTCGATTCCGTTGCTAGCTTCTTTTTATCAACGATTAAGTGTGCCCCATCCTTCCGGTCAAAGGCCGGTGGCCTCCTTCTTGACCCGATATCCCTTCTCTTTTCCCTCCGGTTAGGCATAAAAGATGGCCGGCCAGAGGGAGTTTTTTCCCCTTTTTCCTGAAGGACTTCTGACGAACTGTTGACAAAACATCCCATTTTCACGACCTTTTCCTTCCGCGGAAGTCCGTCTTGGGAGGAAAAGGGAGCTCTTGCTGCCAGCAACTTTTCCTCCCTGTCGAACTCCTCTTTTCAGGTTTTCAGCCAGCTCGCTTCGAGTTTTTTTTTTTTTTTGTTCCCTTCTTGAGTCTGTCGTTTTCCCCCTCAGATCCCTCCCTTAAATGGCGTCCGACCTTGGTTCGCCCTCGCCAGAGGTCAGCATGTTCTTCCCTTTAAGCAAGTTCTTCCCCCCCAAATTCATGACTACTCAGACCGCGGATAGCACAAAAGGCTCCTTTTCTCTCCTGCTCCTCTTCCTCCCTGGACGTTTGTCCCTTTCCCTTTGATACGGCAAGCCTCGACAGGTTAATTCTTCCCTTCCCCCGATAATGGTTTGTATGCCTTTTCCGAGCGTTTCCCGACGCCCTTTCTCCCCTTAGGGGGTTTCCTCCTCTCTTTTTTTGCGAGGGGCATAACTGATTCCTCCTTCCTTCAAGGCCCTTCCGGTCACCATTGACCCTTGAAAATAACCCCCTTCTTGATCGAAGGTTCATTTCAAATCGGTTTTCCCCCCTCTCCCCCGACTCCCTTGCAGCTAGAAGTTCGGATGCCTCAACCCCCCCTTCTGGCGTTAGATTCCCCGAATGATCATCCTTTTCCCCACCCGGTCTTTTCTTCCTTTCTCCCTGATCGCTTCGAGAGTCTCTTAACGTTCTCCTTTCCTGGCTACGAAAGATTTTCCCCCGCCGGCAACAGCCCTCCGACTTCCTCCCCCTCCCAGATGTCTCCCTTTCTCGCGCCAAGTCGATCCATGTTGGCTCATTTCCGCGAACCCTACATTTCCTAAAGAAGCTTTCCCGAGCTTCCTCCTTTTCTCGGCAGCATTTTGTACTCTCGCGACTGAACTCTCCCCCCCACCCCTCAACCCCCCCTTCCCCCCAAAGGAAAATGCTCAATGAACCTCTTTAAAACCCCCCCCCCCCTCCTTTTGAGGAGCCTGGCAAATTCAGAGCCTAAGCAGTCGGGTTTTTCGGCGTCTTTTTCACGCGAAGTATGGATAACGGTCCCTGCTTACGCGCTTCCTCTTCTGTATGACGGTATGCGGAAGCTTTTCCCCCGCAAAGGAAAGGGTAATTGTTCTTCCTTCTCCTTGTTGTTAACGTCCTCCCGAATGTCCTGTAGGGTGGGTCCCCCCTCGAGCCATTCGCCCTTTTTCAATGAGGGCGAGGTTTTTCCGCGGCGATCTTGTTCGCGGTGTTCTTTTTCTTCTGTTACAGGACCCTAAGGCGTCGGGACCCCGTCCTCTCTTCTTCTGGTAAGAATGAATTTTTTCCCGGACGAGATCGACTCCCCTTCTCCCCTCCTTCCCCACATCACGGCCTCTCCTTGTCCGCTGAAGCTTGGCCGGATTAACATTCCTTTTTCCGGTGCTAGCTCTTTGGCTCATGTCTCCCTCTATTTTCATTTTTTTTCACGTCGGCCCGGCAAATGGTGTCTTCTCTTTCTGCGGCGGAAAAACCCTTTCGCGAGCTTGGCTTAGTCCTTTTTTCTCGACCTATCCTCTCTTGCCGCGTGTGTTCGACTTTTACACGGCCCAGTTTTTCTCTCCTCGCTGACTTTTTTCCCAGAGAAGCATTGTTCCTCCTGGGCCTCTGCTTTTTCGGATCACTTTTTTCTCTCCCGCAAAACCACTTTTTTACAGAATGATCTGGCCCCCCTCTCGCTGACGTGCTTTCCCCTTCCCAATAGGGGACGATCTCTTTCTTCGTCTTAGAGGGATCATTCTTTCTCTTAGCGCGTTTTTCCCCTTCTTTTTTTGAAGCCTGAGTATCTGATCGAGGGTCTCCTTTGCCCTTTCGGGGATGATCGACTTCCCGATAGACCACGAGCATCCTTCCTCTTAGCTTTTCCTTTTTTGGCTTTTTTGTGGGATGACTACTACGGCTCAACTTTTTTGCTCCTGACGCGATCTAATAGGGCACTTGTAGTCTGCGCTCATTTTTCTTTCTCAGCTAGAAAAGCAAACCTCGTTCTTCACCCTCGTCTCTGCAGAACTCCTTTCTTCGCGAGATAGTGCTTTTTCCGTACCACTACACCCTTCTCCTCGGATGCCATCAAGACGGACTTTGATCAGTAAACTTTTCTTCTTCCAAAACAGGAGTCTCCTGCGCGAGTGGATGCCCCTTCCCCTTCTAGACAGCCGCCTTTCTACCTCCATTTCCTTGCCGGCATGTAGGCATAACTCTGTCCTTTCCCTCAGTAGAAGGCAAAGATCCTTCCCCCCCAAGCTTTTTTTTTCCCGACGGGAGTGCCGACCTATTTCCTACACCGTGCGCGGCCGTTGTGGGTTATTCCCCATCACGCCCTCCCCTCTCTAATAAGTTGTTGTTGTTGCGTTCCCTCTAGAAATTCGTGATTAGATTAGCCCCTTCCTTCGCGAACGTTGTCTTCTCGGTCGCACGCCGGCTGAGATAAGCTTGAGCGTCGTGGCCTTTTCCTTCCCCCCCCAGGTTAAAGCGGCCCCTTCCTGACATGCCCCTTTCTTCCCTTCCCGGTAACGACATACAAGTCGTCTTCCCTCCTTTCCAGCTTCCCTCGATCGCGTCTCAGCCCCCAAGAAAGCCCTCGCGTCCAAGATTGCGGCTGATTGGAAGACTTTCTTCTTTTTACTTCACGCAAAAGAGCACGACGCTTTCTCTTCGGTGATGGAAGATCCCCTTTTTTTTTCTAAGGTTTGCCGTTTTCGAGCATGAACTTGATGGCTTTCCCTTTTTTCACGTTAGGGCAGTCCCCCTCAAATCGAGGTAAGTCTTGCCCTTCGTATCGTAGCAGACCCCCTCACCCATGTACCTCCCGTTCTTGGATAATTCGCGTGTTGATTTTGCTTTTTCTCCTTGGAAAAGTCCCCGAATTTGCCTTTCTCATCGATCAGATGCCGCCCCCCTTCCCCCCCGCTGCCGAGGGAATAGGGACTAGACTCTTCCCCTTTCTTGATTCCCCCTCTTTTCTAAAAGAGGGATGACTCTGCGGACTTCTCTCTGCAGAGATTGGCCAAGCTAGTCCTCTTCTTCAGAGTTTAAAGTTGTAAAGTCGATGGTGGTTTTTTTAATCTCAAAACGTTCCCTCCTCTCCCAAGGCTGATAAATTTGCTTTGGTCCCTTCTCCCTATTTTTTAGATGACACGCCACCCCTTCCCAGTGATCGCGATCCCACATCGGCGAGCCTTCTTCTCTTAGGTTAGTCCAAATATTAGAAGCCCTCCTTCCCCACTTTGTTTTTTCCAGGAATTTCCTTTGCTCAAGTGCTCCCCTTCGATTCTAAGTAGAGTTGAAGACCGATCTCTCCTTCAGCTCAGTAATCTGAATAAAGCCAATCGTAATCTTACTGAGCCGTTTCATTTTCCCCCCTTTAAGTCTGGATCTTTTGTCTTTTAGAGGAAGGTTTTCCGATGTTAAGGTCTTCCTCTCCCCCATTTACTGACAAGTGTCATTACCACTAGTCACTTTTCGGGTAATTTTAACTTTTAAAAAGAGAGAAAGGCACTTCCTTCCCCATGAGAACAGAGCCCTCATAAGAGAACCTCCTTCTAGGGTGGACCACCCTACCTTTCATATAGAGAGTTCACCGGCGGCCTTCTCGAAACAGACCCATGCGGGCCCTTTCCTCCATCTGACCCTCATGACCTCCGTGAAGAAAGTATTTGATAGATCTTCCGTTCTCCATAAATTCTCCTTTTTCCTCCTCTGCCGAAACCCACCAAGACAGGCTCCTTCGCATTAGGGCTCTTCTCTCAGGATAAATCTTTGCGGAAATTTGAAGGACCTTTTTCCTTTTTATCTGTCCGAACTTGTTTTCGGTTGGCTACCGAGCCGTCATTTTTTCCCCCGGCCGTACTTAAGGCCTTTTTATCCCACAGGAATGGATGCCTCTTTTTTCTCTCTGTAGGATTTCGCCTTAGTGTCTAAGAATGGGATAGACTTTTTTTCTCTTACACTCTCCCCCTCTGTTCGATAGAGGATCCCCTGCAGTGTCGGTCCCCCCCTTTTCTATCCTTGAAGTCTCTAGAGACTCTCTACCTTCCACTCCAGTGGTTTTTTTTTTTCCCTGAAGTTTTTTCTTTTGGAAACCCTTCGAACCGACATTCACACTTTTCCTAAACGGAGAGCTGCCCCCCAAGATTAGGAGTCCCCTTTCTTTAAGTAATAGGGATGAAGCGACCCTCTTTCTTTCTCCGTCGTACATGTTCCTCGTCGCGATCATTCTTTTTCTTTTTTTCAGATATCGAGTCTAGCCCCCCTCTCTCGGAGATGATCAGGGAGAACAATAGGGCGTCGTTAAACTCCCTTCCGAACCTGCAGACCATACTTATGCGCCATTTGAGTAATTATCCGGTCGACGGGCTTTATGACGCAAAATTAGTCGGCCTTGACCGTCGATCGAATATGACCTTGATCGCCGTTGGTCCCCTCTTCTATTAAAGCAGTTTCAAGCTGCTTTTGAATGAATTTTTTTACGGGTAGAACTTTTTTTTTTCCCCCCGGTCCAATGACGGACAGACTCCTTCCTCTTGACGCGCACAGTTAGGAGAAAGGCTTCCCGGAGAGGCGGCAGCTGCTCTTCTCACGCCGGAGTATGTTTCCTT
>Ga0179593_1446466_pt1 | contig 14977 bp, 12 predicted proteins | sample CZODoug2_1_08_16_FD_185931 | JGI IMG/M metagenome (GOLD analysis project Ga0179593, IMG submission 185931) | Vadose zone soil fungal communities from Angelo Coast Range Reserve, California, USA - CZODoug2_1_08_16fungal (PacBio error correction) | ecosystem: Environmental > Terrestrial > Soil >... | reverse complement strand
GTTTCCCTCCCCTTTGACCAGGCAATTTCTTTCTTTCCTTTGAGTGCCGCGTTTGTTGTGTTTTTGTTTTTTTTACCGGTCCGACAGCTTCATTGCGGTAGGAATCGGCTTCCCCTCCCTTTTCCAGACCTCGACATGTCCCTCCGGTATTCTCCTTTCTTTACCCGTCACTGATTTTTTTTCTCTCTTCTAGTAAGATCCGTTTATAGAATGCTTCTTTTTTTTTTTTGACTAGGGTTTGCCGTCTTACGACGGTCTCGTGGCCGTGCTGGATTTGAAAGTATTCTCTTTTTTGAGCTTCTTTTCGCCTCCCCCACTCTTTCCGCCGGATCCGTTTTTTGATCTTGACTTCGATTCTTCCCTCTTAATCGGATACTAATAGGATCCGTAGCACCCAATCAAGTAGGCGGGGCGACTCCGCCAGAGTTTTGTTCCAATATAGGTAAGCGGAGGTAGGAGTCCCCCCCAACTTTCCGGTCTTCGTCGGATCCCCCTGTTTGCCCCTTTACCCGTGAAGAGCCGGCGAAAGATAGAGGAGGGAGATAGACCTTTTATTAGGGCTCCGGCTCTTATGAGACCCTTTATTAAGAAGTTGATGAATTGTTTGCGCATGGTTGTTTCCGCTCGTTCGGTCGCGACTCTCCTCCCTCCTGATTTCTGGTCTTTTGCAATATTTGATTAGAAGTTCTCTCGAGTCTCTTTCGCGTGTTTTATTGTTTTTTAGTACCCGTCGGCCCCCCCCTTTCCTACCCTCATCGCGCATCTTTCACAAATCTTTTAGTCTTCCTGATTGAGATTATTACATGGAAAGAGGCTCCGATTTTCGACGCGTGTATTAGCCTTTGGAGGTTTTAGACGGTGCTCTTTACTGCGCTATAGCGAAGCGGCTTCTTTCTTCCCCCCTTTTCCCCTATCGGGATTTTGATTACTTTCCCTTTTTTCCTCCCCCGATCGCGTGGGTGGAGATAATAGTCCCTTCCCGTTGTTTGTTAAAATTTATACTTTTTGTTTTTGAGATGATGTTAGGTCTTATTTTCGTCCCAACTATCTTGCATGCTCAAGTACTTGACTCCCTCTCGAAATGTCTCGTGATCCCTGGAGGGGTTTGATTTGACTTTTTTGCTCGTTAACTTAGCGAAGCACTAGCCTCTACTATACGTTCAATCTTGTCATTTTCCCTCGACGTCTCTCCCCTCCTCGGCCTGCTCCCTTCTTCATCGTGACGATTATTGTTGTCGGCTTTTTCCCGGCTGTTTTTGGTCGTTTGTAGTCCAGATAGCATTTTACTCCCTTCTCCCTTTTTCATCGAAGAGTGTCTCTCGATTCCCGGCTTGAACGGGACCCCATCCAGACACTTGTACCTGCTTTCTCTTTTCCCCCGCCCAGGGTTGTGTTTGACCCTTTCTTTGATTCGACCTTTTCGTTTTTGGCTCTAGTTTCGCGTTGGAAGAGATTATTCCAAGCCCTCTGAACTTCGGTCCCGTAATACGCAGCTTCCCTTTCCTCCGTCTAAGGGATTTGGCAGGACTTTTTCGTTATTCACCCATCTTTACTTTTCGAGTATTCGCGGTTTGCTCTTTATTTGGAAATATCTTGTCCCCCTCAAGAACTTCCCCCCGACGACAGGTCCCGGTGTTTGCCCGCTTTCCCCTCTCTTTCTTTCCCATACTGATGAGCAGCCTTTAGTGTTGACCTCTCCACACCTTCTTCTTGGTTCTCTCGATCTCATTAGCAGGAGGTCCGTCAACCGCCGATTCTTTATTTGGCACGTTTTTTTTCTTTTGTTCCTGATTGCCCTTTGTATTTGTGTTATTCGTTTTTGTTGGTTCTTTTCCCCACTCTGCCCCCATCCGGGATCCAGATATCGCGTACATGTCCATTCTCCCCCATCTCATAGGTTCGAGTCTTATGCCCTTTTTCTTTCGAGACCCGCACCCCGTTACGTTTTTCCTCGACGTTGCCACCCTTATAAGGAGACTTCAGCCGCTCCGGATCTCACCCCTGCCGAGTCCCGCTCTTTTAATTCGCTTATAGCCGATCAGGCCCAGGGGTCCACTCCTCCCGCCACCTCGCGCCGATTTTGTTTTGATTCCGCATTTTCCCTGCCGTAATATTGTCGACGACTCGAGGCGAACTTTTTCCCTCTCGATGACTTCTCGGCTCGTTGCCGCTGGTCATCTATTGGGAGTTCTTGAACGCCACGCGAGCTGCTTCTCTTCTATAATCGCACCTTCGCGCTCCCTTTCGATCAAAGACGAAAATTTGAGGGAAACCTCGAAAGACCATCGCTCGCTCCCGCCCTTCTCTGAGAACTAACCACAGGACCTCCCTCTCCTCCTTCTCTTTCGATGCAACCGCGAAGTCACTTTGTTCTCGCTTCGTTTTTCTTTGATGTCCTTCCCACTTTCCCTCCCCCTTTTTAGGTCTTTTAACTTCAGCGACTCCCCTTTTCACTCTCGTTCGTCTCTCTCTTTCTCGTGTTTTACTCCTTGAAAGAGTGATATCGCGTGCTCCTCCCTATCTCCGCCTCTCTGCGTCCCGGTCCTGGCGTCTCATTTGGTCAGTCTTCCTTCTCCTCTTGACACTGCAGCCCCCCTTGTGAATCCCTCTTTTTCATTGGTGTCTGGAGGGTGCATCCCGGAGTGAATGTTGCCGCCCGCTCTCCGTGTTCTTTGTCTATCCCTCCCCTCCATTTCCTCCGTTGTTTTTTTTTGTTCTGAGTATCCCAGAAACATATAGGCCGTTTTGCTGACCCTGGTCCATCCTCCGTGGATCGCCTCATCCCCCATTTTTCAAGTTTCTTTTCCTTTTCGGCAGTGGGTTTTCTCTTCCCACGTCTGACAAATTGTCTCTGAATTTTTCCATATTAGCGGTTCCGGAAGATAGACTTTTATTAAGGGCGAATACGCCGTTTTTCGCCTTTGATGACCGCCCTTCTTCGCCTCTCTGCTTAATAGGAGCTTTCGACCCTTTCCTCTATCTTTCCCTTTACCATGTGTCTCTACATTCTCTTTTTTTCATTACATCAGCTGTCCCTGGAGATATTCTTACCCCCTTGTATAGTTGGTCATCTTTTCCCGGACCTGTTTTGTGCGATGAATTCTCCCCGTTCGTTCTTTTTTTCTGTGCATTACAGGTTGCAGGAAAAGCAGCGCGCAGACTTCTATTTCGATTTTTCTTTCCGCGGCGACTGTGCCCTTCCCCCTTTTTGACGGACTATAGTTTTTGGTCCTCCCTCTGTCTGCGCGTGATGTTCCTCCCGCCCAACACCCTTCTCCGGATTCTCCCTAGGTCATATGATGTTCTCCAGTTCTCTTTTTTCCTCCCCCCCTGCCCTAGTTCTCGCAAAGCGAGCGCGCCCCCTCTTTGAGCTTCAACTTTTTTTTTTCCGTCGGTTCTTGCCCCCTTTGTTCGCTGCATACTTTGCTCATCAAGTTCTAATCCTGTTTCCTCCCGCTATTTCCCAATTAGGGCCAAGAAGCTTTCCACCTTCTTCTTCCTGCCTTATAAGTTTACGATCGAGGGGCGCCTCCCTGGGTGTCCTTATCTCCGAAGCCCGGCGCATCCTTTCCTTCCCCAAGCGGCAACGTTAGAGCCGCTTGCAGGTTAGGTGTCGAACCGTGCCTGGCTTCTCAAGGGATTTCAAACCCTCCAGCGACCCACGTCTTCTCTCGTCACACTGTCGCTTCCCAGCATTTTTTTTCTTGTGACCCAACATCCGCAAACCTCCCCTCCTGCCTAGGTCTTGTTTGAAGGGTGACTTATGCGAGAATCCTTCTCTCAAACTAACCTTATGTCGTTGCGTCGAGTTACCACGAAGGATCCTTTTTACCGCAAGCTTCTTTTTTTTATCCCCTCGCACTCCTTGCCCACAGCGCTCCTGCTTAGGCTTTTTTGAGTGGAGAGTTACAAAGATCCCCGCACAATTGAAATTCTTTACAGCGTAACCACTCCCTTGTTTTCCCGCTTTCTTTCTGCGTGACGTATGCTTTTTATTCTGAGTGACGCGGCTAATTTTTGGCAAAGGTCCCTCCGCTACCTCCTCCTAGAAGTTACCAGAAGAAATCAAACGAACTGGGGCGCCCCAACTCACCCTCCCCCTCGCAATGCCCCGCGTTTGCGGTGGAGCCCTTAGTCCGCTTCCTCAAGTGTCGATTTTTCGCTACGAGAGAAGCTTCATCGTTCCCAGCATTTCCTGTTAACGCTCCCATAAAGTTACGATTCCCCCACGCACAGCTCAAACAGCCTTTTTCAAGCGAACCCTGATCGTCCTTCTTCTTAAGACTTACTTTGAAGGCCCTTGGCCGCTGAGTTTTGTCAGGAGGCGTCCTCTCGACTGACTTTTTCGTATATCTGTCGACCGGGCTCCTACCAGACCAATCCACAGCATTTCCCCCATTGCCTTCGGATCAGCTCCTTGACGATTCAGGAGAGTCGTAATGCTCTTAGCCCGCGAGGCCCATGACAATCGAGACCCCCACACCTTATACGCTGCGCTCTCCAGGCCGCGTGACCGTTTTGAAGGTCGCGGGCCGCCCCCGTCCCTTGTGAGGCGTAAGTTCTTCCTTCCCTGACGATATGTTTGAGGCCTCTCCTTCCTCTCGCCTGAGCTAGTACCAGTCTTTGCTAGTGCAGATAATCTGCCAGCAGACCACGGGCCTCGCCCCCTCCCCTCTTTCTCCAAGCCCGAGTAGAGAGAGGACCCTTCTAACAATCAGTCCTGTTTAGTAGTCCGGATTTCTCTTGCACGATGCTTTCGTCTGAGGGTAGGTACTGAACTTTCTTTCCCCCCGTTTAACGCGAACCCCCAAGCCATAGCAGAAGATTTTGTCCTCCTCTACAAGTCAGTCGAAACCCCTCTTTGCTTTTACTGGCAATATTTGATCAGTCCCTTCCCTCAAATCTGATCCCTTCCCGCCATTTCCTTCCAAGCCAAGACCCCCCCTTCCCCCCCTTAATAAAGGGAGTCAGTTGAGACGAATAGAAACCAGTCTGCTATCGCCAGTCTTTTCGGTTGATGAGCCGGATAGTCCAGTCAGTTGCTGTCCCCCTCTATATGTTGAGCTGTTTTTGACCTCAGTTTTTACCGTGACAATCTTCCCCTCTTTCCCCCAAGTTCAATGCTTCGGGAACCCCTAAGGCGTTGTGAGAAGGGATTTCCACATTTTTCAAAACCACCCCATCTTTTCCGTTTGATCTTTCCACAGAAGTACAAGCCTTCCCCTCTTTTTCTTTTCAACCTGGACGGGCGAAGAGCCCCTCCCGCCGTGCCTACGGCCCGGCACCACGGACATAGTTCCCTCATAAGTCGTCCTTTCTTTCGTTTTTTTCCGCGAAGCTCCATGATATCTGCGCCTATCGGCTACGGCCTTCAGTCAAAGCAATGAGAGGTGACTGAGGCTGAGGATCTCCCTTCCCTGAGACCCCTGGTCTGAGTTTTTTGGCGGTTTTCTATGCTTATACATTGCCTTTTCCTCCTCACAACGATTTGCTTCTCAATTGACCTGTGAGGTCATGTGCCACTCGCGTTCCAACCTCCGTTCTCTTGGATTTCCTCCCGATTGCACGGAAATGCGGAACATTCCTCTTTTTCTCTTCCTCTCTTCGTCTATTCTCCGTCTCCTGCTTCCGGCCCTATATGTCGAGATCGACTCGGCTTTCTTCTTTATTTCTTTGTTGTTTGAGCCCCCATTCAGGTTTTCCCCTATAATGTTTTGTCTTGGAGTCCCTCTGTCATAGCCTACTATTCGCGATGAGCGTTGGGGATATGAAAACTACGCATGAGGGATCGGGTTGGTAGCTTTGCTAGCCCGCAACGCGTGATTTATCGTGACGCGCACCCTCCCTCCTTCTTTTGCTTGCCCCCCATCATGTCCCCCCCTCTCCCCTTCTGACCGCATTTTTTTGAGAGCGCACCTGATCCTCTCGAGCGCCTCTGTAGTTTTCCATCACCGGATAATGATAAATCTCTTCGACGTCCTGTTCTTTCCTGACTGAACAATCTTTCCTCTCCTCTTGTTTTTCGTAGTATGTTTTAGAATGATCATCCAGAAGTCCTTTCCTCCTCATGATGTTTCATTTAGATCTCCCTTCTCACTTCTCCGCTTCGGTCCTTTTTCGCTGCGGAGTATAAGGATGCTCGGCGGGCTTCTTTCCCCCAAGCCCTCCGGCAGGTCTAGGTGCGTTCTGCCTAATTTTTTTCTTTGCCCGCTAAACAAAATCCCCCCTCCCTCTTGAGAGGTTTAATAGAACACAAGTGCTATAGTATTCCCCCTGATTCACCCCTAGATGGGACATCTGATCTTATCGGGGATCCGGGGGACGAACCTCCCTCTCATCCCTTTTCATGTTCTTCTTTTTCCTTCGTTGCCCTTCTCTCGCTCCCTATTTCTCCCCCGACGTTTTATTCACAACTTCATGACCCGCCCTTCCATCGTGTCCCTTCCCCGTTAGGCCTTGAGGTTTGCTTGAAATTGAAATCCCCTTCCGTTGTCTGACGCTTTTTTTTTAAACTTCGGCCGCCCTCCTCCCTTTCTCTTAAGGAGTCGACACCGAATAAATCTCCCAGTTTTATCGCCTTTTATTAGCCTTCAGCTTGCTCTTATTAGTAGCGCGACAAGGAAGATATTCATATAAATTGAGTTATGCTTTTTCTTCGCCTCTTTTTCTCCCCCTTCGAGTTGGCGCCTCTTTCGTTCTTTGGACAGTTCTTTCTCCGTTTCCTTTTTTTTCCAGTTTCCTTAGTTGTTCTAGGGTAATTACTCTTCCTCTCTTTGTCTTTTATCCTCTTATCTTCTTTTTGCAAATATGAATATTTACCAGAAGAGCCCTGGGTCTAAACTCCCGCCTCGTTTGAACTTCCTTTCCTCTCGGTCCGGGCGGAGTCAACCCGGCTGCAACCCCCCTTTTATCGTCTTCAATCAAAGGTCCTGTTAGCGCCGGCTCCCCCTCTCGCGGCGATCTCTTTCTTCGTTAGAGGCTTTTTTTTTTTCTGGTACTGAGAGATTTTGATGCCGTCCGTTATGGCCCCTTTCTTGCCATGGAGTGAGCGCTTCGTCGCTGATCTTACTGTCGCCGCCTGTCTGTCCCTGTTCCGACCCTTCTTCTTTCTTTTTTTCGCGCTTCCGAAGTCATTTCGATCTGATGGATTGGGGTTTGGTCTCTGAAATATTGTCGTTTTTCTCCCTCAGTCTCTTTTGGTTTCAAGGGCTGACTTTTCTCCGTTTCCTCGCTTTCCCTTTCCCGTGGTCCGGTGCTTGCTCCTCAGCGTCTTGATCGCCCGGTTTTTTTTTGGTATCCTGGTGTGACTGACTGGTACAGAGAGCGGAGTCTTGTTCAATACCGTCCACAATCCGGTTGGTCTTCCATCATTTCCATCAAAACCTTCGCGTCGGTGGCGTCATAGAAAGGACCGGTTCCGCGTTTTCTGGCTATCAGCGTAGTAGTTTTTTTCGATCTGTTGCCCGATTAAGTCTGGAAATTCTGGATGATTCACTCTTCAGAAAAGCTTCCCCGGAATGAACCGTCATGGTGCTTGTCTGCTGGTCGTTCTTTGGTTCTCGCGCATCCCGCCTACCTCCGTAATAGTGATATTTTTCCGCGCAGTCCCCCTCCCTCTTTCCCTGACGGCTGAGGCGCTCGCGCGCTTAGATCAGGGATGCGCTTTGGTCCAATGTTTCTTTTCCCCGTTTGAACCGGATAGATTTCAGGGCCATTGATCTTCTTTTGAATCCTACTCGTCGTGTCCTGCCGCAGATTCCCTTCGGACCCCCTGGAAATCCTCAGGTCTGTTTACTTGAAAATCCAACTAATAGGAAATTTCATCTGTGTTTGCTTGACCGGGGCTTTTCTAATGATTTATAGGTCGGGATCTTTTTAAGTCTTTCGCCCGGCTCAGTGGTCCCCTCGCCTCTTTTCGCGGCCTCGTTCATCTGACAGATCCTTTTAAACTCCTTCTTGACATACCCTCTGGAAGTTGAGTGTTTAGTACCACGGCCTTTGAAGTTGGTTTTTTGTGGTGTTCCAACCTCTGTCTCGGTTGCTAGTTCTGCGGAGTCGCTTCCTTGAACCTCCCTCCTCTTATAAGCAGCCCGCGGTTTTTTGGAAGCTTTTGGGGCTTTTATTGCTTATCTCAATCCTCTTTTCGACCTTTTTCCCTTCGGGGTTACCTCGACCAACCTCTTCGTCCTTTCATCGGATCTCGCTTCTTCGTCGATACTCTTCACCTTCTAGTCAAATATTTGCTATTCTTTTTTTTTTTGTGGGTATGGCAGTTCCCATTCTCAGTATTCGAATTACTCTGATCTTTGCTCCTCTGTTGCCCCCTTTATGACAATCCAGGTCTATGATCGCTTTCAGGGTGACACTCCCCCAATTCGTTAGCCTCGTACTCTAGGTTTCCACACTGTCTTCTAAGATTTCCCGTGATTTTCCCCGTTTTCCTGCTCCCCTCCGATTCCGGAACTCTAGTCTCCTCTGTGAGTACCTTCCGGCTTCCCCACCAGTGCCGAGAGTATCGGTTGTTTATCCCGGTATCGAAGATAAGGCCCCTGGTTTCACCCCAGTTCCCCTCCAGGCCGTCAAGTTGATTTAGACGGAAGATCTTGCAATCTCCTCCTTGCGGCGTATATCTTTTCGACGACGATTCCTTCCCCTCTTCTCCTCCTCCCTCCTGACCTCTTCCCTTCTTAGCATTTTTTTTTTGTGCTGTCTTGACAGCACGCGATTTGTTCCGCGCGAGAGATAACTTCTACCCGCGTTCCGATACAACCGTCCCCCGTTCAAATTAGCGAGCGACACCTCGACATGAATCTGCGTCTCTCCATTTCTCACCTTGTATAGGAAATTTCCGTTATTTCCGTCCTTAATAGCTCGGTGCTTCCCTCGAATTCACTTTACTGCGGCGCATCGGATGTACAAGCCCCGGTTAGGTTTTGCTATCTCTCTATCGTCCGTCAGAGTCTTTTTTCCCTCGTATGGTTTCCTATTCGTTATCGGCGACTTCGTGTCCCCCCGGTACTTCCCCTTCCTTCAGAGTTATATCTTTTCGACACTTCTCCGTTCGAGCGCGGAAGTCTCAGTCCCCTTTCATAGAGCCTTCCACGCTTAAGGAGAAAGCGACTTCTCATTTTTATTGGTGTTCAGATACCTTCTCCTTCTCCCGTAATTCCCGGCCCTAATAGTTTGTCGTAGATTTCTAATCAATCCGTGTTTTTTCTCTCTTGATCCTGATACGCCACATATTCTCTTAGGTTCCTTCCTAACTCCGGATAGCCAGCCTCAAATAAAGTAGATGGCAGTGTTTGAGTTCATCTCTCCGGGCGCCCCTCTAGACCCCACTTTTTTCTCCTTCCTGCCGATCTTCTTTTCTCGAGGATTGATCTTCCCCCACTCCCATTGATAGGGTGATGACCCACAGGGTTCAATACGTCCCTTCTCTCCTTTCCGAGGTCACCGCTTTTGCTTCCGTCCCCTCCCCTCTGATACCTGTTATCTTTTTAATTCTCTTTTGACTGGCCCTCCCTCTGTCAGTTACGATCTGGCGTGCCCTTTTGACCTTTTTTGTGGTAATCTCTCTCGGTCTCCTCCCTTTATAGGGCACATTTTGCATTCACTTTTACTCACATGCGCGGCGATGCTTTCTATTTTCCCTTGCCTCGGCCGAATGAAGTTCAGGTCGTGTTGATCTAGAACGAGGTCTCCGTCTTGTTCGAATATCTACTCTCCTTCTCGCGTTGCTTTCCCTCCGATCCCCAAGAGCGGCCCTCCCCTTGAAGGAGGAGAGACCCTTTTTATTACTTTTTCGGCCGAGGTTAGTTGCCGGCATAGTCGTCGCCCCGTCTCCTCTCCTTCCCCCGTCGTGATGAACCTTATCTGAGGCCGTCGGTAGGATCAACAATTGAGGCTGTCGTTCATTTGTTGCCGTCCCCCGGTTTCCTTCGTTCTCCGCGAATTCCCCCCGGTCCTCCTCCTCGAGGCGAGGTCTTTTCTGTCTCAGGCCTTGTTAACCAGGATCGGTCTTATAGGGGCCGATCGATTTGGCCGTCCCTTTTTTTTTTTTTCTGACTCTTAGCAACGCACTGGGGGGGGGGGGGTGGGGTGTCCTCCATCCCCGCCTACCTTTACCCTCATCTTCGAGTCGCATGTCTTTGAGCACAGGCATTTCCCGGGATGTCATTTTTTTGGCAACAGCCGGACAAAGCTCTCGACTTCTCCTGCGTCCTTTGTGCCAAGGCAGCTGAACCAAAGCCGCCCACCTTGGGTCTCCCCACACGATCCCCTTTTAAGGTTTACTCTCCTTTTCAGATGATGCCGAGAAGCTTCCTATTACACTACGACTAGTTGGTTTTTCACCGAGTTCGAATCCGGTCTGCGCAAGCGGCTTATTCACTCCTCCTTCCCACCGCTCCCGCGGAGGAATAGCGTCCGGCTTTGCGTTGCGGTCCGCTCTTCCCACGAGCCCCTTTCCCCTCGCAGGCCTGAGGTTTTAAACCTGTTCAGCCCGTAGGTTTTTCTTTTTTTCAGAAGGTTTTCAGGCTGCCGCCGTCTCTTCTTCATAAGGACGCTTCCATTTGTCGTCTTCCGCCAGAGACAGCTGATAAAGACTTCGGACAGCAACCTCCCCCTTTCCTCCACTCAGCCCCCAAGTATGATTCTTGGGAGGGATCCTTCTTTTTTGGTATTTGTGCCGAAGGGAACTCACGCTTTGCGAGATCCAAAGCCTAGTCCCATTGCTATCAGCTCTCCTTTTCCCTCCTGAACCTTTTACCATATCACAGCCGGTGCTCCACAGAACGAACCCTTCTTCTCATCAGAGGCCTTTCTTCCCCCCAGCCTTCGCCCGGCGGTTTTTCTTTTTTTTTCATGTTCCGTGTATGCCTGTTTCCATTTTTAGATGAAGGCATGCGCTCCTCACCTTTCCTGCCTTCACGCCACCTCATCCCCAATGACACGGCTTTTTAGGGCTGATATTGTTTTCCGTCTTGAAGTCCCTTCCGATCTTTTCCGACCCCCCTGGGTTGAGCGCCACCCACCACCGGCTAATCGGCTCATCCCAGTCCTTCGACGGATTTTGTTTCACCCGACCGAGATCTGGTTTCCGTCGAATTCTTGAGTCGAACCTCTCTTTTTTTCAGCCGCCGCCCGCTCTGAGAGATAGTAACTGGCCTCTCTTTTCCCCACCTTCACTTCGGCCCTATAAAAGTTCCGAGCAGCCTCGGCTAAAGCCTTTGATGCCATGGAGTTTTCTTCTTGACAAGCCCCGAACGGAGAGCATTATTTCCCTTTCACCGAGGCTTCGCTGCTTGGTCTTTTGAAACATATGCGTCACGCCGCCCCCCACCTCCCCTCCTCTTCCAACTGAAGATATCCTTTTTTTACTAAGCGACGCCCCCCGACTTGCGGGTATTGCCCCGAAATTCCCCCGTCTTCCGAATAGTCCCTCTCGCTCCTCTCCGTCTCCATTCTTGACAGCAACTTTTTCAGCAACATGTAGCCTCCTATCCCTTGCTCCCTCGAGATCGCCGCTCCGTGTTTTTTGTTTATTTTCACCTGTTTGGATCCGTACTGATTGGTTCGCCGTTTGACCTGACGCTGACTCTTAGTGCACCGCCTTTTTCCCCACTGACCCTCTTTTTTCTCCCGGCCTGTGCGTTTTTGTGCGAAGGATTTCCCTCTTGTTTTTTAAACCCCCCTCACCGGATACGGCTCTCTTACACGCGAGGAATCGACTTCCCCAAATATTTTCCCCACCGTTCGGTATAGGCAGCCCTATGGGTCCTGTCACGCGCCCTTTCTAAACCGCGGTAAACCGGTCCGTGTAAGCTTTCCCCTATTCGTCAAACTCCCCTCTTATAAGGACAAATTTTTTACCAAGAAGAAGCTCACGGGATATTCTGCTCCTATCTTCTCTCTCTTACCTGCAATCTCTCCGAAGAGTCCTTGCTTCCCCTGGATAAAGGCGGACACTTTAGAGTTTGTTCTCGCTGGATCTTTTACGATTTTTTTAATGAGCTTTTCGCACCCCTTTCGCTGCACTCCGTCTCTTCAAGGACTTGCTGCAGTACCATGGAAAGCGTTTGGACCTTTTACAGGAGTGCGGTTTTCCTGACTCCTTGTGGTAGAGGGACACAGTGACTATTTCTTCTCCTAGATTCGTCTTTTTGATCGAGACTGCGACGTGACCCGAGTATGTCGATTTTTTTTATAGCATGACCCTTTTTCGTTGCTTTCCGCGCGCCCCCCAAAATTTTATTCACCTTCTTTTGAGACCACAATTCTCGTCATCGATCCTCTTTTGATCTTCTCTGTTCTCTGCCCTATTTATTTAGAGGGTTTGTAGCGGGCGAAGCCGCCCACCTTGTTATTTCTCTTTCCCTTGCAACCTCGCCTCCTTGGAATTGACCTCAGACAACCACTGGTCCTGGCTTTCTTTTTTCTTGAGAGAGAGATAGAGACGAGGCTCTTTGGCTGAGAGGAGATTTAGCATGGGCTCTCTGCTCCACCCCGCCCATATTCTCCCCTTCTTGTACCTTTTACTATCTATATCTTTACCAGTGTTTGTTCTTTTAGCGTTCTCAGCCACCCGAAGACAGTCCCCCCCAGGTCACTCATGACAAGGTTAGAATCTTTCCCTTTTGACGTCCTTCCCCTTCTAAAGCGTCTCTGATTCTCTGAGCAGTTGACGCTCTTCTACAGCGTCTAAAGGATTCTTTTTTGGTGCGTATTTTTGGGCCATTAAGGGGTCGAGGTTTGCCCTCCGTCCGCACCCCAGGTGCGGGCTGCTCCCTTTCACCCACTTCTCCTCCCCCGTTTCTGTTTTATTTAATAGACCCAAACAGCTCGCGCGGAAATTCTATCTATTCCGATATTGGTCATTTCGGTCACCGAAGGACTGACTTTCCTTTTGACTCCTGCGTCATATGTATGTGATCTCGACACCTTTCCCTTCCTCCGCTCTTCAAATTCACTCAGAGTTGATCCAAGCACCATCTTCCTTGCACTCCTCTCAACACCACCTCGTTGTACGCCTTTCCAAGCTTTTTGACCATGTTCCAAGATTGCTTGAAACCAAGCTGGCCGTGTGTCGGCTTCGTGCCTTCCCTTTTTCCGGCCCCCCAGCTTCATTTCGGCTTCTTCAAGCGAACGCTGCCCCCTCCCATCTTACGTTTTATGAATCGACCGAAGCCTGCACCTCTTTTTTCGCTCTTGCGTTTTCACTGCGCTCGTCGATATTAGAATAATAGCCCTTGAGCTTCTGCTTTTCTTTCGTATCTTTTGCTTAATCCCCTTTCTCCCGCTTTTTTAGTGATGGCCGGGCCTAGCTTTGGTTTTTGAGGTCTCTTTACGGCAACCATCTCTTGAATCTATACTGTTCTTTCTTTTTTTCCCATGATCCCGACCCGCTGTCATATCAGCTGATCGTCCTCTTTTTGAAAACGTCTTCGAACAACGCACTGGTTGAATTTTTTCCGCGTTGTTCCCTTCCCTTTGCAATATAGTCAGCTTTTTCTGCGGCTTCAAAAAGGTTTTTAAATCAGTTATCCGCAACGGGATCGGCCGTCGCCGGTCCTCCCCCCCTATTCCGCCGGAGTCGTCCCTCATTTATGGTTAGTAGTGCAGTTTCTTGGGCTCACTTTGTTACGCCGGTGCTTTTCCATTTTGAACCGTGGATGGCGCCGATCGTCGCTTTGACTTATTCTTCTGAGGCGTCGTCCTCTTATATTTTTTGCGGTGTCGTAGTCGCCGTCTGACTACTCTTTTTCTCCCGCTCTTCTTTGGGGTTCGATTTTCCCATGGCGGTAGACCGCAGAGTCCTTAAATGGTTTTTTAGTTCCTTTTTCGGTTCATCGCTCTCTGAAATGCGCAGCGTTTCCCTTCCTTGCTACCTCTCAGCTCTTTTTGATGGAAGGATCTAAGGTGGAATCGTCCTGCCCTGGTACTATTCGCTGTCCTCTAGGCTTCGGGCTCCTCCTACAATCCCCGGTGCGAGTATTCCATACACGAATTTCTGGTGTGGGCCAGATTACTTCCTAATGACGGCTTTCATGGTGATGATCGCGGAGCAGTTGGGTCTGGTGGCGAGAGGTCTCTTGCTCTATGGTCGTTTAACGACTTATGCTTAAAGATTTTTCAGACCGCCATATCCCTCCTTTTAAAGCCTGCCGGTCATGGGGTTCGATTTTCTTGCGTTCTCCCGTTGTCTGAGCATCCGCGGATCTATGACTTTTGCAGCGCGTTTTGACCCTCCCCCCGCTCTTCCTTTGGCTTTCCCGTTCCCTTGCCGCCCCGATTAGATACAGTTTCTTCTTGGCCCCTTTTTTCTGTGTCTTTGGAGAACCGGTTGAGCTGAGTGTTTTTTTTATCTTTAACTGCGTCGCGTCTATTCGGCGGCAAGGCTTCCCTCTCACGGTCTTTTAAGACTTTGCTTTTCCCCCAAGCTAAAGAGGAATTTCAGTTGCTGGAGTTGGGATTTCCCTTGAGTGCTGTCGTCCTTTCTTCGGTTTTCTTCTGCAAGCTTCGAGTTTTGACTATTCGAACGTCCCCCTTTTCCTATGACAGCCGCCTTCGTCACCTCTACGTCTACACTTACTGATATGACCTGGAATTGGTGGATCTTCCCTCGGCCTGGACGCTGTTTCTCGGTTCTTTACTGGTTCCTCTCCTGCCTGTACGAAGAAGTCCCGCACTCCTCTAATCGGTAGTTGTTTTTTTCTTTCATATATCTCCCCTTTTTCATCTTCTCGAATCGGTGTGAACTCTTTCCCCCCCCCCCCCTCCCGTTCGGTTAGATAGGAGTTCAGATTATTTCTAGCTCCCCCCATTTTTTTTTTTTTTTTTTTTTTTTCCTTTTTTGCACCCTGACGATTAAAGACCATAGTTATGTTTTTGTTGGTTAGATGCTTCCCTTCCGAAGGATTAGAGATAGTGTTCTTATTGTTCTTCCTTTCGGATAGCATAGCCGTTTTGAGACACCGAA
>Ga0179593_1359322_pt1 | contig 14978 bp, 16 predicted proteins | sample CZODoug2_1_08_16_FD_185931 | JGI IMG/M metagenome (GOLD analysis project Ga0179593, IMG submission 185931) | Vadose zone soil fungal communities from Angelo Coast Range Reserve, California, USA - CZODoug2_1_08_16fungal (PacBio error correction) | ecosystem: Environmental > Terrestrial > Soil >... | reverse complement strand
CCACTGCAGCACCCTGCTTATCGGGAGCGACGGTCAAGCCGTCGACCTCTCGCGTGAAAAAAAAATGAATTGAATTTTGTTTTCTTGGGGTTTTGTTTTGTGCTTTTGCGGTGCAGTTTGTTCTTGAGACCGCCCTTTCCCCCTTCCTGACCCTTACACTCTCCCCCTTCCCGTTCCACCCCCCGGCCTACTTATACGTTACGAGCGACTCGTGTGCCTCCTTTTTGACTTCTATTTTGCATCCTTTGATCTTTTTTCACCCGCTGTCTTCGCCTCGGTTGTCCCCTCCCCAGTGTGACCCTCCTCCGCCCATGTCCGCCCGCGCCGATTCCTCTTTTTTTTTGAGATTCTTTTTACAGCCCCTACGTTTAGCAGAAGTTGTGAGAAATTTCGATACGGTTTTCCCACGTGACTTGCCAGATATCGACCCTTTTCCCGGGTCGGTGCCTTCCATCTCTTCGGCCCCTCTCGACCTGAGCGAAACAATACTACGCCAAAAGCGATTCTAATGCTTCTCGTCGACCTCCGCCCCCCCCCCCATCAGCCGTTTCCTTGTCGCGGACGGCCTGCCCCGCTAGACGCGAGATCCTTTCGTCAGCCCGCCCAGAGACATTTATTCAGCCGTCCTACGATCAGATTCCTGTTTTTTTTCTTTTTCGTTGACAAACCGCCCCCGCCGCGAACCTCGCAATCTTGCGCGCGCAAGCCTCGGAGCCCTATGTTTTTCCAACTGCATGACGCCCCCCCCCTTAAAGCAACAGCGCCCGTCCTATTCTTTTTCCACTTAGCCAGCACGAACTGATAATTGCCCCATCGTCCTTCCGGCGCGCGACCGCCCTGCCCACTCAGTCCCGCCACGCCCTCCTTAATTCCCCAACCCTTTGAACTCCCTCGCATCTTGCCTTCGCTCGCGCCTTGGCCGCCATCTTCGAATGGCGGAATCCCAACTCGAGGGTAACCTCATCCTTTAGACTCGTGATCCTCGACCGTAGTTGCATAGGCGCGAATGATTCACACCACCCCAACCCCCCCCCGTCTTTTTTTTCCCACTCGCCGCGACAATATTCAAGCCTACGTCTGCGAGACCGTTTCCCCCGATCATTTAAAAAAGTTTTCCCCCAGACGCTCCCATCCGTTGGTCCACCTGGGATAATCCCCGACAGAACAGGAGTCTGGGACTAACTGCTGGTTCATAAATAAGTTTCCACGCCCACGAAGCAGCCTACGCGTCCCCGGTTTCCCCCTTTTTTTTCCTGGCTTCGTACTCGCCCGGCCCGCTTGTCTTTCTCTCACGGAGCGCCTTTGATGTTTAAGTGTCCCTGGACTTCCATGCATCTTTTCTTTCTTTTCTTGTGGATCCCGCGTTCATGCTTCATGTCTCCTTCCTCTTTCCTCAAGCTAATAGACGCGAGTCCCCCCCATGTTTTCCCAGTTTTGGAAACGCGTGCGTCCTTCCACCCGCGCTCCGACAATTCCCCCAGTTTTCCTCAAACTAAGTTTATTCATGAATACGCTACTAAGAAGCCTTAAAGAAGTGTTAGACCCCCTCTTTTTCCCTCACCGATTCTCGCGGCCCCTTTGCCGCTTCTAGACCTATTTTTCACGAGAACCTTGCATGAGGAGAAGTAAGTTTCCTTCCACCTTATGGATCTCCCTGGTAGCCTACGGCAGATACCAGAGTCCCCCTGGCGCCGAACACAGTTTGAACTCTTCATCGTTGCCACCGGCTTACATTACGGTTTTTTTTCTCGATATGGCAGTCTCGCCGTCGCCCAACAGGCCTACTTTCTGTTCCTCCTCCCCTTCCCCGAGCCATACTTGAATTTCTTCTACCCCTCTCGTAACCCCCCCATCAGCCCTCCCCCAGGCGCGGAGCACGAGTTGGAACATAGCCCGCCGGGCTTGCTCTCCCAAGGAGCGGGACAGTCTGGCTTTCTACCTCCTCGCGTCTCCCTTCTTTTCAACATTCAACCGGTACCCGATGGCTCAACACTTCCCCCCGCCCCGCCTTTTTGTTTTTTGAATGCATCATTGCTTACATTTATTCCATCGACCCCCTCGTCCCCTTCTTTTTGCGTTCTCGCATTCCGTGTTTCTTTTCGTTTTCGCGCGCGGGATGATCATCCAATTTTGGTTCCGACCTCCCCCTTCCCCCCCTTCTCTATTAATGAGCCTTCCGGACGAGATTCCCTTGATCGCTGACCCAATTTTCTTTCCCACTTTCCGGCAAACGGACCCGCTCCTTGCGCTTTTATTTTCAGCCATCTCGTGACTCGATCGCCCGCATCCGCCTCTGTCACCCGCCGCTACCGAACCAGAGCAGATATCCCCTTGTCTCTCTTCCCCCTCAGTTCTGCCTCTTCGCTTACGGCGTGTTGATGCGGCCTAGTGACACCCGGTGTCCTTTCGACATTACGGCCTTGTCCACTGACTTGTCCCATCGGACACCCACGTTATTTCACATCCTAATACCCCCAGGTTCTTCCAGTGAGTCGAATGTTTCCTGGTTCCGATGGATTTTCCGGTCAGCACCCCCGTAAAAACACGCACCATCCTGTCATCCCCCCTCAGCTGCGTGGCGTGTGCCCCAGTGCTCAAGGTGACCGTTTTTTCCACGACTTTTTTCAGTGTCCCTTTTATCCAATTTTTTGTATCTTCTGGACTCACGTAATGTTCCTAACAAAATGGGCATCTCAGGGAGTCCTCGCTTTTTCCCAACCTACCCCCAAAAACACAGTCTTTCTCTGACTGGACTTTTCTTTGGGCGGCTACCGCTGAAGGGACCAAGCCTGTTACTCCCCGGCATCTTCTTTAGTCACTTTCCCCCACCCCCCCCCCCCCCCCCCCCCCCCCCCCCCACCCTTCGGCTGATTTGATTGAGGCTCGCCCGTTTTTTTTTTTTTTCGCCCTTGCTGCGTGACACTGGGACTCCCCTTTTAGCCGCCTTCTTCCGTTTTGCCGCTCCCTGAGCCAGTAGAAAAATCCGCCTTCCAGAGTACCTCAATGTGTCAGCGCCGTTGGGGTGTTTGTTGAGATCCCCCCGCCGATCTTTAGCGTGTCCGCCCGACTTATTTGCCGTAGGCTCGGAGTTTGCTTTTTGTTTCCACACTGACATTTTTATTGAGGCTTTCTGTTGCAGAGCTGCCGCTCTCTCAGATGAAGTATCCAGGCTGCCAGAGCACGAGAAACTTTCCAGCGGATCGCGTGAGCCCCCTCACGCCCTAATTGTCATCCATTCCCATCAGACCGCCCCCTTTTGAGTGACCATCCAGCAAGACCCTGCCCGCCCCCGTCAACCAGTCCCGTGCCACAACGCAACAGTTTTCCCTATAGACCCCTTTCAGATGGTAGCAGGCGAACATCTGAGGTACTGCTTCGTCTCACCCCCCCGACTCACGGGCTTCCCCTCGCTTTGTTTTCCCTCTTTACCCCCACACGCCAGTCGTATAGCTTTTAATCCCCAGCCTTGTCTGCGCAGAGCTGGGCTTTTTTCTCCTCGCATTTCCACCCCTCGGCATACTGAGCGTCCGTCCCCCTCTCGGCTTGTGGCGTTCATGTTTTCCATTACAGCATTTTTTTCTGACACCCCCCCTCTTTTTACTACGGACCCTTTGTCCGATTGCCCGCGCGTCTCGCACCCTGATTTTTATAAGAACCCGTAATGACCCGTTCCGACCCCCATAGCAGTTTCATTTTAGCTTAAAAGAGTGGTTGACCAGCGGCACCTTTGACGACCTCCCGCCTTCGACCCCTGGGATCTTTTGCCCATTGCAGATCTTTTCAGACATGTATCGACCCTTTTTTTTTTCTTTGGCAAAGAATCCTCTATATTTTCACCTTCCTTTTTTTTTTTTTTTTTTTTGAGAGATGAGATTAGTCTCATTTCCCCCCCCAAGGACCCCCCGCAGTCAGAGATGAGCTGCACTCTTTCCTCCCCCGGCTTGCTGCGGCGGGTTTTTTTTTTTCTCTTTCAAGGTGCCCAAAGGCACCCCGCTTTACTGAGAGCAATGTAACCCGCTTTTTTCTCGCCTTAATCCTTTTTCCTATAACTCTTTCCTTCTTACGCAAGTTTCAGTCCTTCTAAGGGCGCTTTAAGTTTCAGCCACGGTTTACAGTTCCCTGCGCATTCACCATACGTCTCACACCCCATCCTCTTCCATGAGAAGGACAAAGGGTCTTGCCCTTACTTTTTCTGTGGATGTCAAACACTGCTTCTAAATCAACGAGAAGAATCCGATTTTTTCCTTGTGCGTCTATGCCCACCTCCCAGTTGCTTCTGCCAAAGTTTTTTCGCAGGGATGATGCCATGACCCGGCAACTCATCGCCTTCCTTGCCCCACGACATTTAAACCAGTCCGACAAAAATGGAGACGTTAATTCCATGAAATTTAAACCTTTTCATTACGACATGATGGGAGACATCACTTTTTATGATTCACGTCTGCTATTAAAAATTTATTAATCGGACACTCCTGCTATATTCCCCTTTTTCTTGGAAATCTCTTGCCTGCAGAAGCTTAATTTCCAAGTTCATACATCTGCCTCTTTTTGTCCTCGGACACTGGACGACATTCGCCCATGGCTCAAAATCGTTCCCTCAAACCAACGCTTGCCCTCCTTCCCATGGCCTTCTATACTGGACAATACGAGATTCGTTTTTCCCCTTTATTCACACAAGCCCTCAAGCCCTTGATCTGAGACGGAAGAAAACCATTCCCAAGTAGCAGAGTACCTGCCCCCCCCCTCTCGCCCCTCGAAGGCGTTCAAACAACCTTATGGCTGATACCGCCATGTCCAGAATACCCAGTCAAGCAATCTCAGTAAAGGTTTTTGGATTCACCCCCCCTGACATCCTCCTCCCTTCCTAGTCCTAAGACATAAATTCGAGTTTTTTGAACTTATGGTTTATAGGGCTGCCTTTCAAAATCCCCCCCCCCCCTCGAATTGGAAGGGAGAATAGGTTTCCGCCGAGCTTTCGACTAACGGTCCCCACGCGATAAATTGCAGGTTTTGCAGCCGCCACCTATCCCCGTCCGTTTTTCTAACCCAACAGGTTTTCGCGTTTGGTTGCCATTCTCGTCCTAAACACGTCGCTTTTCCCTTACGGACATCACTGCCCGTCATAGCAAGCCGACGGGACGACTCCCTTTCGGCTTTGTTTTTCCTATCTTATGGTCCCCTTCTTGTTCCATGACGTAACCGCTTAGGACCCCACTCCATTCCCCCCCATATTCACATTACTGCCCACCATCACGCGAGCCGTGACCCCCTGGTCATTATTTGATATTTTTACCCTACCGTTGTTAGCCGCTTGATACGCGATCCACTCCCCCCATGCCCCCTCCCCCTCCTCGCACCCGTGTTGTCCAGACCACGCCCCTGCCCTCAATTTTTCCCTATGACAAGCCCTCTCTTGCCACTCCGCTCTATCGCGGCCGACTGGCAGTGTTTTTCTGGAGTTTGCGGTTACCCCTCTAAGTAGACCCTTGAATTGCCGACCACTCAGCTCGCCAAGACATGGTAAAGATTTACTACCAATGGTATTTAACCCTTAGAGTTCCCCCTTTCTTTCCGATCCAGCAGATGGCCTCCACCTCGTAGCCCACCCCCCTCGACTTCAATGGGGCATCTACCCCCTCAAGGCCAACTGAGGTCTTCGCACCACCATTCCTACCCGTAGATCACGGCCTACTGATCCTCGACGAGCGTATCCCGAAACCCTGGTCCTTCCCGGTGACTTCGAGCAAGTACATTAGTCTCATGCCCCCACAATTTTGTCTCTCGGTTTGCGGAATTTACGCCATCTCATCCCTCAGTTTTTTCCTCTTACCTCTGCCTCATCTGCTGGTTGCTTCCGCTTCCGAACCAGAGTGGAGCCCCCCCCAATACTTCGCCCCCCTCTCCCCCCCTTTCCCGTCGCAGTACCGCTTTATGTTTCCTTCCCCACGGCCCCCGCTCCGCAATGAACGTTATTTCCCATGCCGTCCCCCTCTCTGACTTAAAGCAACACAAAGTTATGTTTGGCCGAAGTGTAAAAGAATGTAATTTTTTTCTCCCCATATTTTCCCTTACCCTCTTTCCCGAGATGCCCATGCTCTTTATTTTGCGAAATCATCCAAGCTAGTACCTTCCGTACCCTCCCCCTTCCCCCACGCCTTGTATTTCAATGGTCCCTGCACGCTAGACCCCTGTTCCGGTTTTACTTCCTACCCTCCACCACTATCCCCCCGCAAGAGGTTCCTCCGCGCCGCGTGAGCTCACGACTCCGATCTCCCACTCGCCCTCCAATGACTGACATTTTCGTTGCCCGCATCAAGTCTCCCCCCACTTATTTTATGCTTGCAACCCCTATTTTTTTCTCCTTTTGGTTGCAGGTCCTGCCCGCCTTTTTTTCCCTCCCCACTTCTTCCCCTTCTCTACATTTGTTTCCTTGATTGCGCGCTTGTATACTTCCTTTCAAAGTAACCTCCCTTTCCTCCATAGTATGTTCAGTACTCCTTTTACCAATCCTGTTGACTCCCACTGCATCGCGATTTTTTTTCTGTCAATGGTACAAAGATCCCCCCCCCCCTTCAATTTTAATTAGCCATACAAAGACCTCCGTGCATATATCAACGCCAGTCTTCGAAGCGCCTCGTAAGAGGTTTCCAAACGGCCACATTACTTGCCCTCAAAAGCGTACACCCCCTGTAGAGAAAACATTTCTTGCCGCTTTTTTTTAGCCCAATAATGATCTCAGAAGAATTTAGATCCCCCCTCCTCATGCTTTGCGATCCTGTCTTTCCCTTTTGAAAGCACCATCCAGATCAGTGGTTTAGAGGTGTACACAGTGCCAGTTTTTTGCACGCGGTAGCACAGACCTTCTTTAATCTTTTCTGTCGATTGACACATGCAATGGACCCGCAGAATTGACCCCGAACTTTTGTCGTACGCGTTAAAACACGTAAAGCATAATATCCCCTCCTTTTAATCAGGTCCCCTTCTTTTTTTTGGCCGCCCCATAGAGATAAGACCTAATTATTTTTTCTTTTTTCCCGGAAAAGCTTTCCCGAAGTTGAGACCCATGCTTATAGTGCGCGCCGCGTCCGCCATCTCTGATTCTCATACTTGAACCTCACCTGCGGTGCAATAGAATACGTGACTTTTATGGGCGCCAAAATTGGCATACGCGAATTTCCCTCATACTTTGGCTTTAGATGCCTTGCGACTCGCCACTTTTTTCCCTTTTTTCTGCCGGCGTTGGTGCGTGTTTTTCCCTTCCCCCGAATATCGCAGCCCCTCTCTAATTGTAGCGTTCCCCTCTCTGACTAATACTCGTCTTGAACTCATACGTTCCAACTCTCCCGCATTTCCCCCCTTCATTTCGCCTTCACCCTAATGACTTTTTTTTTTCTTTTGGTGACGATTCGAAATCTCTTCTGGCCGAAAGATCAGAGTACTTCTTCCGTCCAGTCCTATCTGTTTCGCGTAAAGTCCCCTTTCGTAAATTCGTTAGTGGAGTGTCATTCTAAACGGCGTCTCCTTCTGATCTTCTTTTTTCTCTGTCATAAAGCTTCCACCTTTGTGCTTTTCCCCCGAAATCCCATGCTTGCTCGGAGAACTTCGCCATTCCCCCATGTATAGTTTCTTACCTGCGTAACGCTTTTTTTAACGGCCATCACCAGATCCACGTTTCTGTACCTTTTGATTTTCCCCTATGCCTCTTGTGTGCCGTTCTTATCTATGCCGCCTGGTACGCGAGACTAGACCTTTTCCGCAAAGACATGACTAACCCTTGGGGTTCATCAACCTTTGAGAGGGTACCGACCCGAGCCCCCCCTCTTCCCTCACCGATGCTTCCCCTGCCCCCCCCCTCTTCCTTCTGACTTGATTGCCTGCAATCATACATATGATTCATCTCCCCCTTGTAGCACCTCAGCATTTCTTGAGCGTACGGATGCTAGAAGCCTGAACTTGTTTTACACGACATCCCAGTACGTGCTCATTACCGGCCTCGCCGTATATCGATTAATAGCCTTCTTTCCCCCATCCTTTAGTCGTTCTTGTTTTTTTTTCCTTCTCTCCCCCGCAGCGCAACTAACGGATATTTTCTGGTCGATGGCCCCGGTTCCTTTTTTGCGAGCATTTCCCGTGACCACAATTCAACCTGTCTCCCATCCGCTCGACGCATATTTTCGTTTGTTTCCTGATAGCATAGTCCCCCTTTTGGTCTGTCCCATGGTCAGTAACTCTTAAGCCCTTATCCGTTTGCCATCGCCTTTTGTGTTGCAGGCGTTTTTTTGTGTGCGGTGCAGGCAGTCCCCCCCCCCCCCTTCAGTAATTATCCAATGTGGTTGAGGCCGTTGTCGACATTCCTTTCCCAGATGCCCCCCCTGATCGGCCCCAGGGACTTTGTACGCCAACCGAGGACCTCCTCTCGTGCAAGGACCACCTTTAAGGGTAATCTTTTATAGGCCGACGCCATCGCTTGCCGCGATGTCGTTTTTTTTTTTTTTTTTTTCCCCCTGTCGCTGCCCTGTATTTCCCCCCCCCCCCCCCCCCCCCCCCCCCCCCCCCCTTCTCCCTTTCCTCACCTTGTCGCCTGTGGTGCTTTTTTCTCGTCTTTTTTCTCCCCCCGGATTCCCTTTTTTGTCCATTTAGCTCTTTTGTTAGACTGTTTTATTTTTATTTTCTCTTATAATTAAATTGTTTTGTTTTTTTTTTCGCCTCCTTTTTCTTTTTTTTATCCGTCGAAAAGCTGGCCTCCCCAGCCCCGAGGCGTGGCGCCAATTTAAGATTTGCGTTTAGCTTCTCTTTCATCCCCCCCAGTTGTCCCCAGTTTTTTCTCAAGGGTTTTGACGGTCAAGAGATTTTGCGCATGGTTCTGGCACCTAGCCATTCCGTTTCTCCCCCGTCCCTCCCGCCCCCTCCCCTCTTTTTTTCTTTCTTCTACCACACAGTCCTAAGTCCTTCCTGAAGAATTCTTTACAAGGATCTCTCCACCAGCCCCACGAATTTTGACACCTTCAGGAGAATCGTCTAAGGTAATTTATGAAGTGAAAGACAAGTGACCTTCCCGTACCGCCGTCGTATTTTTGCGCGGGTAGTTTTGAGGCAGATTTCCCTCCCCCCCCTAATATATTAGAGTCAGTTGTTCCCCCCCTGTGACACGCAGCAACCCAGATTTTATAATTACCGGAACCGCCACTTCGTTAAATTTCTTTACTCTTCAGACCGAGGTTTGACTAAAATCTTGTTCCCCTTCCCTCTCTTGGTTGATCTGCCGCACCTGCCCGCCCCAAGCATGCCCCCTTTTACAACCCACACGGACCGTCCGAATCGGGATATTCCTCCTTTCCCCCTAGACTGCGGACTTTAGTAAGGCTTCCCCCCCCGGCGCTCTTACATTTTTTACCCTAATACCCCCCCCCCGTTTCAGTCCAAGAATTGCCATTAGTATCATTTTCGGCGAGTGTTTCTCGCTAGTGTCTTTGAGTTAATACGTTCCCCTTTCCCCCGGCGCCCCCCTGCTGACTACCTTGCCCCTACTTGCCGACTTAGTCCGTATCCACGGGCGCTAACGTGAGAAGTTGGCCCCTGTGCCCTCGTCCCACTGCTCCGTTTCCCAGAAGGCGCACTGGATCGCTCACCGTCCCCACACGGACCCCTTATGACGTCCCCCCCAGGATAACTGTCATCCCGCCCACTGTTCCACGGCCTCAGGATATCCCCCACCGCTTTCGGAACCCACTCATGGGTATACCTTACCCCTGAAGGATCGCTTCTTCTCAAGAGTGTCATCTCTCCCTTACCGCGTGCCAGTCGTCAGCGCTCTTAAGCTAGCAGCCACGTTTCCGCTGAAGACAAAGTCCTTATCTTTTCTCACTCCTTCATATAGACTTTCAAAAGACGGATTGCTACCACGCTTTATGTCCTAAAGCGTTCCGTTTTCTTTTGGCCCCCCCCCGCCCATCCGTCGCAGTTCTCCCTTTGTCTAAGCGATGTCCCCTCCCCTGCCTTTCTCTCATGGCCCACCGTCCTCCGCATTTTCTTTTGCCACCTACGGGAAGGTAGAGCAAGCATGCCATAGCGAAACCAATGATGGTATTCTGTGGTGACTTCAGCGTGTGTAGGGTTTGTTGGGTTTGTGCCCCCCGTCTCCCCCCCCCCCACCCCCCCCGAGTTGGGTTCCCCCCCATATTTTTTTTATATTGTTTTTTTTGAACCCACAGTTTTACGTTCCCCCCCCGCTCCCTCATGTTTTGTGGCACCCCCTCTGGTCTCTTTTTCCCCCGCCCCGGCCTAGTCGTAATACGCCATTCCTCCTTTTAGACTCCCCCCCCTTTGACCAGACAAAGGTCTGACGCCATTCTCTGGGCGCTCTTCTCTCTATCCTCCCATGTGCTCTCGCGTGGATGGTCTCGTGTCTGCGCCCTCACTTGCACCTATCGGTGACCTTCAATAACCCCCCCCCGATTTCACTGCAGAGAGCTCCTCCCTTATTCTCTTTGTAGACAGATTTCCAGCGACATTGGCCCCCCAGCCGAACCCCCCCCACCTCAGACTGGGGTCCCCCCCCTTTGCTTCCACGTGGCTTGCAATTCATAAATGTGACGCTTCATTATCGAGTTCACCTTGCCCCGTTTGCCCCATCAATGAATCGAAACTGAGACTAGGAGCCCCCCCATACGGTCCACGTTATTTTTTGTTACTAGTCTGCACTTTTTGGCAAGTTATCTTGCGCTTCCCCCTGCCCTGCTAACGAACTGTGGTTTTTGCCCCCCCCCCCATATGCGAACATCCGAATTCCGTGACACCCCACAACATCTCTTCGACCGCTTAGGGGAGGAAAGAATCATGAAGGGTTCACCCAGAACATAGTGATCTTGTCCCCCTGTCGGGTAGGGAGGACACGGAGGTCTCTAGGTAACATCATTTGCTTCTTTGTTTTTGTGGGCTAGTTCGCCCTTCTTTGATCGCCAGTCGATGACGCTAGTTCTTGTGAGTTCCATGCCCCATAATAGATTTTTTTTGTTTTTTCTTTCTTTCTTTTTTTTCCCGCTTGTTGTTTTTCTTTGACCCCGCGGTACGAGCTTTGTCCCGTAGCCAAATGAACCGTTTGGGTGTCCCGACACCGTCTCAGTGCGACGCTGTCAGCAGATTGGTCTCTCACCCGCCTTTTTTCGTCCTGACCTCCATTATCCCCGTGTCCCTGGCACCGCCATCTTCCTTTCCCCTGCTCACTGAATCGTGCCAAGTCAGTTCAATTTTTTTTTCTGCCTTTTTTTGTCAGCCTCACGTCTGTTTCGCTGTTTGAGTTTGGTCAGATCAGACCTCTGTTTCCGTATGTCCCTCTGTTCCTTTCGATGCTTTCCCCCCTTGCGTTGCTCCCCCCCCATCGAGAGTCTTTTTTGCACTGACTTGTCGCGCCAAGAGCAGACTTCCTTCCGATTGCGCCCTTCTTCATCATTTGGAGGTCGTTGAGTTAGTCCTGTTATTTGTCGTAGCTGTTTTTTTTTTTTTTTTTTTTTTTTCTAATCCCATGCTGATTTTCCCCCAGCTTCTTCTTTTTCCGCGACTTTAGCGCGACCTTAGAGGAGTACTTTGAGGTTTGAAGACTTCCTTTCCGTTCGATTTCTTGCGCTCCTTGGACTTCGTCTGTTTTTTTCCCTCCTTTTGGCTCTTCTCCCCAACCCGCTGACACACTCTACCTCTTGCCCCATTGGACCATACAGATTTCAGATAGAAAGACCGTGTCCTGTGTGTGTGTTCGACAGTCGGGAGTTTGACGCAGCACTCCCTTGCTTGCTCTTCCCCTTTCTGGGTCGCTTATGTTCGACTCACTCTCCCCCCCTCCCTTTTCCCTTACGCGCGCGAGCTGTACCCCAGCTGTATATTCCCAACCCATTTCGTAGTGAGGCCCGTTTTTCCCGGCACATGTGTTCGTGTTTTCCCTCTCTTCTCCTTTGTTCCGACACGGCATGCTGCGCCCAGTTTTTTTCGGTCTTGGCTGTTCAAAGTAACGTCCTATGCTGAACGTCCTTCCCGTCCCTCCTCATTTGCTCGACACGACTCGTTTTTTTTTTTGCTTTTTCATCCCTTTTGTTACTCTTTCTCCCATACTATCCCATTGCGTTCCCCGGTCTTTTTTCCTTTTTTCGCTTCGAATTGCGTTTCTGGTCGTATTTTCCTGACCCGGTTTCTTGGACCCCCCCCCCACCTCGACGAAGTTGCCCCGTTTCTGTGCGCTGCCCTCGATGTTTTTTTGCTTCCCCCTTCGTGCCCCCCTGCCAGATCGGATGATGTTATAACCGCTTCTCGAACTGAGTCGGTCCGGATCACCCCCTTGCTTCCACCTCTTGTCCTGACGCGCTGGCTGCGGCCCCTGTTTTTTCTCACCCCCCACCCTTCGATCGTGCTGAGGAGCGTGATCTGTTTAGCTTCCTTGTTTTTTCTCTGTTGTGCGCGAGTCCGGCCAACTTCTATGAGAGAACGAGTGGCCCCTGCGCCGATGACATCCCTTGGCCGTGGCTGTCTTTCTTTTTTTTCTGTCTGCATTCCAGGAGGCTGTGTCTTCCACGTGGCTTGACTTGTTAAGATGGGTCGCGCCTTTCCTTATTTGTTTTTTACTTTATTCTCCGCTCCTTTTTTTCCCCCCCAGGCGCCCGTTTATGACACAGCACCATTTCCTCCTCAGTTACCGAGCGTTCAACGTCTTCCTTGTCCCTACCTCAATCGTCCCTATTCCACTTCCTTTCAGTTTTGTTTTGCCTTTCAGCCCGCCCCATTTTCCTGAGTTCTTTTGCTTTTTCCCTTTTTTTTCCTGCCCCCTTTTCGCAACCTCTCTCCGTCGGACCCCCCACCCACGCGTGAGTGACATTTCCGAGGCGCCTGCACCCCTTTTTTCGCAATAGCCTCCACCCGGCTTGTTTTGCTGTTTTCTAGGCTTTTGGTGACCACTATCCCATTCCCACGCTGTTGTCCTCTCTTTGTCTCCGCTTCCCTGTTGCTAGTTTTCTTCCTTTTGATACCCGTGCGGCGAACCCGCTCATTTCACGGCTCTCGGGTCTCCTTTCTCTGGGTTCAATCCCCACACTGACGCCTTTGTGTCCTTTTTCTGTTGAGGGTCTTCCGTCGCTATGGCTTCCCACCTGTCATCGGCTGCAGGTACACGCGCTAGGCGTTTGTTCTTCCCGCGAGCCCGACCTTCTCTCGGGTGCCCCTTTCCTGCTCTCCCCGTTTTTTCACGTTTCGATTCCCCGTTTCTTCGCGCCGCTTTTTTTCTTCTCCCTGCCCTTTAGTCCCTGATGATACATGTTCTCCCCCCTCCCCTTAACACGCTGAGTTCTTCTGTGAGAGCGCGATCTAGTGTTTGCCCCGACCTTTGCGTCTTGATGTGTGCGTAGTTTGTCGTTTTTTCTCCCCAGGTCAGTCCCCTTTGCTCTTACCTGGTTTCCCTTTTCGCAGTTTTCTGGTCTTGGATTTTTGTCCCGAGGTTTTTTCCCTTCCTCGTCACTTTCGGCCTCTTTCTTGTCGTTTTGGGGTTTTTGCGAATGGTGTTGCGTCTTTCTGGAAGAGTCGCGGTTCTTGTCCCCCGCCTGACCGGATACGCCCACTGGTTTCTTTATCTCGCTGGGCTGGGGTGTTTTGGTTTTTTGTTTGTTTTTTTTCTTCCATTGAGGGCCCGCATCACATTGTTCCCTCATACCCTCCAGCCTGATGCGTAACCGTTTTTCATTTCTTCTTGGACGTTCCCTACCTCCACACTGCTTTCTCCGCTTCCTTTCTGTCCTTTTCCCGGTCCATTTGTTCCCAGCCATGCGAAGCATCTCGACCGAGATCCCTTTCACGGCGCCCCTGCCCAGTTTTTGAGCTTGATGTCCCCTTCTTCCGCCTCCCTCTCTTTCGTTCGGTACCATACTTCCGAGTTTACTTTCTCCTGCTTGTTTCCGAGTCGACGGATATACTCGCTTTTTCTATGTTCTTGCTCTCCCGGGTTTTTTTGTGTTTTTTGTTGGAGACGTCCTCCTGAGCGTTTGTTTAACTTACCCTTCGTTGGGCAACCCTCAAATTTTCTTCCTGACACCCAATGCTTTTGTTGCTTTCGCTTTGAGATTTTTCCTCGGCCCTCCCAATCCATGTGCGTTATGCTTCTCGCCGGCCCGCCCCCTTCGAAGGTCTTTGAAATTTGCCGCGCCGCTTTTTTTTAGCCCACCGAGGGTTTTTTGTCTTGGATGGTCGTGTTGCCTTACCCCTGACTTCCCACACGATGTGCAGTCTTCTTCGTGCTTGATTTTGCTTGTTCTTTTTGCCCCCTTACCCCTCTCTCTTGCCCCTCTGTGCACTCCTAGCCCGCGCGCGATTTTTCTGATCTCTCCGCACCCCATGCGTCATCTCTTCTACCCCCTTCTATGGCTCATTGCTTTTTTTTGCTTCTGTTCGTCGAACCCCCTTCTGTTTCACCGTTTATGTTTGTTTTTTTTTTTTTTTCTTTTTTTTCAGGACGGCGACCCGTTCGTGATTTCTCCCCCTTAGCTCGCTTCTTGGACTGCCCCTCCCGGCGTTTTTTCTTGTTCTGTGACCCGCCCCGTCGTTTTGGCCCCTTCGGTCTACTCCGCTTGCCTTGTCCCCCCCGTTTTTTAACAGAACGAAGTAGCTCCCTCCGTTGCGTTTTTCTGACCGTCGTTTTCGTCCCCAACTTTTCCTGACTGTTCGATTTCCTCCCCGTTTTCCTCTCCTCTTTTTTCGTCGTTTTTTTTTTTTTCCACGCCAACTGCACCTTCTCACTCCCTCAGAGTTCCACAGTGCCGTGTGTTTTGATCTACAGCCCTTTCGTCCTTCCACCCTCTCCCCTTCCAACGGTTGGAAGGGTGTTTTTTTCCACGCTTTTTTTTTTTTGCCCAGCGATTATCGGACCCCCGGTGCTTCTTGCCCCCGCTCGTCCGTTATTTTTTTCCCCCGTCTTCATCCCGTTCAGCCAAGCTTCTTCCTGCGACAGT
>Ga0179593_1597452_pt1 | contig 14979 bp, 22 predicted proteins | sample CZODoug2_1_08_16_FD_185931 | JGI IMG/M metagenome (GOLD analysis project Ga0179593, IMG submission 185931) | Vadose zone soil fungal communities from Angelo Coast Range Reserve, California, USA - CZODoug2_1_08_16fungal (PacBio error correction) | ecosystem: Environmental > Terrestrial > Soil >... | reverse complement strand
CTCTTCCCTTCCCTCCTTCTTCTTCCTTTTTTTTTTTCGGGTAAAGGGATAGAGGATCTGCATGATTGATGAGGTTCTTCTCCAAGCTCCTCTTTTTCCCTCTTCCCCTTCCTCCCCCTTGCTTTTTTTCTTTTCCCTCTCCTTTTTTCCTTTCTTCTCTTTACCGCTAACTGCTGTGCTTCCCTTCCGAAAGTGAAAGATGAAAAAGTGGCCAGAAGAAGTCTTTTCGTCCCCCCCCCCTTTTTTTTTTCTTTTTTTTCCCCCCTCGGGTGGAAGAAAAAGGGCGTTCCTCGGATGGCGACCGGCTTCCTCCTTTTTCCTCCCTTTTTTTTCCTTTTGTTTTTTTTTTTTTTCCTTCTTGTGGGAGACCCTCTTCCCCTTTAGTGAAAAGGAGGGCCGCGAACGAGGCTTCTTCTCTTTCCTTTTTTTTTTTTTTTTTTTCCCCTCCCCCTTCTTCGTTAAAGGTCGCCCACAGGACTCGGATCACCGCCCTTTCCCCCCTTATTTTTTTTTCCTTCTTTTCCTCTTACTTGACGTGCCCCCTTCCCCCCCCCACAGACGCAAAAGAAAGGCGCAGAAGAGCAGGCTGTTTTATCCTTTTTCCCTTTCTTCTTCACCATCACCCCCTGAGGGATCCTGGGGGTATGCCAGAGCAGAGTACGCAAGATGCTATAGGTATGGGCAAGGCTAGATGCTATCGTGCCGGAAGTAAGGGTCGTGATAGCGATGAGATCCAGTGTACGCCGACTTTTTTCTCTCTCCTTTCGATTCTCCTTTTCCCCCTTCCTTCTTTCCCCCCTTGCTCCTTCCCCCCTCTTTTAGAAAGAATATGAGGGAGTGGACCACGTGGGGCCGAATGGTTATTACACCCGTTTTTTTTTTTTCCTTTTCTTCCCCCTTTTTTTTTTGTCGATGTGTTTGCAGTACCCTGAAACAAAGGAAAGTGGGGGGGCAAGTTCAACCTTTCACTCCCCCTCTTCCCTCCCCTTCTCTTTCCCCCTCCTTTCTTTCCACCCTTCTTCTTTTTTTGGGGGGGGAGAAAAAATTGAAGAGCTGTGTACCTTCCGCTTTTTTTTCCCCCCCCCCTTTTCGTAGTAGGTGGAAAGCGGTCGGGTGTTTTCTCTCCCTTCTTCCTTTTTTTTCCCTCCTCCCCCCTCCCTTCTTTCTACTTCTTTTTCCCGAAAAAGACAGGGGAGAAAACCCCCCTTTCTTTTTCTTTTTTTTTCCTCTTTTCTCTCCCCTTTTCCTATTTTCAGAAAGAAAGATGTTAGAAATGAAGGTTGAAGAAAGGTTGTCTTCCTCCCTCCTTCTCCTTTTTAACCGACCCCCTACCTTTCTTTTTGAAGGGATTACCCTTTCTTTTTTTCTCTTTTTTCCCCTCTCTCCTGGTTTTTTTTTTTCCGAGGGGGGAGCGGATTGCTTTCCTTTTCCCCCTTTTTTTTTCTTTCCTCCCCATGTTTTCTTGAGAGTGTTCGAAAAACTCTACAAGTGGGACCGGCAGCTCCTTTCCCCTCCCCCCTTCTCCCTTTTCTCCCCCGTTCCCCCCTTCCTGTCTCTTTCCGGTAAAACGTGAAAGGCCTCCCTTTCCCCTTCTTTTCCCTTTTTTCCTTCCCCCCCCCCTACCTCTCTTTTTCCACCCCTTTTTTTTTAAGGGGGGACAAATAAGTAGTTGCAGAAGCTCCTCCACACTTCTCCCCCCCCCCCCCTCCTTCGCGTGGTCAGCGGGCCGGTTTCACCTTTCCCTCTTTTTTTTTTTTTTTTCCTCCCCCCTGCCCCCCCCCTTTTACGAGAAAGGTGCTGATGAGCGGTCGCCGCGCAGTTCACCGCCTCTTTTCCTTTTCTTTTCCTTCCCTTTTTTTCCCGTTCTCCTTCTCCCTTTTTCCCTCCTCCCCCCCTTTTCTTTGATAGGGGGTGTGAGTTGGGATAAACGGGGCAGGCCCGGCGGCTTCTTTGTTCACTCTCCCTTTTTTTTCTTTTTTTTTTTTTTTTTCTTTTTCTTCCCTTCTCTACCTTTGTTTACTCCTTCCTGTCGAGTTATGGAAAAAGAAAGGAGGTGCCACGTAGACACTCTGGTTTGTATTTTCCCTCTTTTTTTTCCTTTTTTCTTTTTCCCCCACTCTTTTCCCTTCCTATTCCCGGTGGGTCCCGGTTTTTTTTTTTTTTCCTTTTAAAGTTGAAAAGGTCGAGCAGGCAGGACGGGATCCCCCTCTTCTCCTTTCTTTTTTTCCCCTTTTTTCTTTCTGTTAGAAATAGTTAAGAGAAACAATGGGTAGAAGGCGTTTGCTGTTTATTTTTTTTTCCCTCCTCCTCTCCCCTTCCTCTTCACCTCTCTAGCTTTCTTCCTTCAAGATTAGCCCCCCTCTCCCACACCCTCCCTTTCCTTTTTTTTTTCAAAAAGAAAGAGTAAGGGTGGACGGGTGGCTACGAACCACTTGTTCTTTCCCCCTTTTCCCCCCCTTTTTTCTTTCCCCTTTATTCCCCCAAAAAACCCCGAGGAAAGTGGAGAGGGATGGGCTAATTTCCCTCTTTTTTTTTTCCTTCTCCCCTCTTTCTACCTCTGTCCAAGACTCCCAGATGGACGGACGGAAAAAACGATGTCATCTCCCCCCTTTTCTTTTTCTTTTCTCCCTCTCCTTCTTCCTTATTCCTTTGCATTAGGGAGGGGGACGGTGACTTTTTTCTTTCTTTTTCTCTCTTCCCCCCCCCCCTCTAACCCCTCCCATTTCTTGTAAGATACAGAAGAATGGTATAACTTGGGCCCAACCTTTTGGTGTCCATCCCCTTCCTACTTCCATTTCCCTTTTTCCCCCCCCTCTTTTTCCTTTCCTCCCTCCCCTTCGACTCGTTTCCCCTTTGGGTGATTGGGAATAGAATGGGGTAGGAGGGGTAGACGGGGAGCAGTTGTGACCAGCTTCCCCCCTCCTTTTTTTTTTTCCTTTCCCCTCTCTTCCCCCTTTTCGTGTTTTTTTTCGGAGGGGATGTTAGAAAGGGAGGTTATGTGTCTCTTTCTTTTTTTTCCCTTTTCCTTTTTCCTCCCCTCCCTCCCCACCGGGATTCTTCATTTTTTTTTTTAGAGGGAGAAGGGTCGACGCTCGCCTCGATTCTTCACGAGGATTTCTCCTTTCCCCTCTCTTTTTCCCCTCTTTTTTCCTTCTCCCTCTCTTTAATCCCGGGTTTTTTAAAAAAAAGGCGGGTGTCGACATGCGCGGCACGCTTCGTCTCTTCTTCTCCCTCCCCCTTTTTTTTCTTCCCCCCCTTCCTCCCTTCCCCCTCCCTTCTTTCTCCTTCCTTCTCAGGGGCGGAAGAGGAAAAAACGTTCGCCGCAAGTTTTCTCTCTTCCCCCCTTTTTTTCTTTTTTTTCTTTTTCCTCCCCCCTCCTTTTCTCTTTCACTTCTTTGAGGGGGTCTTTCGGAGTAGAGAGAGAGAGTGAAGAAGAAGAAGTTGTTGGTTGTTTGAGGAGAGCCTCTTTTTCCCTTTTCCCCTTTCCTTCCTCCTCTTTGTTTTTTTTTCTCAAAGAGGAGAGGAATATGATGGATTTGATAGTTTCTTCCCCTTCCCCCCTTTTTTTTCTCCCCTTCTGTGGTGCTGAAACGTTGGTAAAGCTGGGGAAGGGAATGGTGATTTTTTTTTTTTTTTTCCCTTTCTTTCCCCCTTTGCCAACCAAAAAGTAGGAGGCCGACAGCGCCGAAGGCGTTCCCTCTCCAGTTCCTTCCCCTCTCTTTCCTCGATGGCGACCCTTAGGAATTAATGAATAAAACGGTGGCGACCTTTGTTGAGGCTCACTTTTTTTCCCTTCTTCTTTTTCCCCTTTCTCCCTTTTTTTTTTCTTTTCTTATTCCTCTTCTCGTTGAGGAGATCCCCCCTTCCCCCCCCACGTCCTTTTTTTTCAAAGGTCGTAAAAAGGAACTCGTCACCCGCCCGTGCTCCCCACTCCCCTCCTTCTTTTTCCCCCCCTCCCCCCTCCCCCTACTCCCCTACTTTTCAGCAGAGAAGGGAGGGGAGCTGGCTTTTTTTCCCCCCTTTCCTTTCTCCTCCCTCTTCCCCCCCCCCCCGAGGGGATGGTCCCACGGCTTTTTTCACGTCGCTGGCTATCGTGTTGTGGTTTCCTTTTTTTCTTCCCCTTTTTTTTCCCCCTTTCCCTTCCCCCTTTCCCGTCCCCTACCTTTTCTTTTTTTTTCCCCAAGTTGGGGAAGAAGGTAGAACCCAAGGAGGCGGATTTTTTTTTTTTCCCTCCCTTTTCTTTTTCCTTCCTTACTTTTTTTTTTTTTTCAAAAAAGAAAAAAAAGACCCGTGCCCGTCACGTCACCGTCCCCTTTCTCCTTTTTTCTTTCCCCTCTTCCCCTCACGGTGTTCTTTTTTAGGAAAGATGGAAGTTCTAAGGCGAACCCTTGAAGCTCTTTCTTTTTCTTTTCCTTCTTCTCCTTCCCTTTTTTGTTCGCGTGGGCAGGAAGAAGACGGCGTGCACGCCCTCTTTTCCCCTTTTTTTTTTGCACTTGTTTGCCGCGGTGGTACTCTTTCTTAGAAAAAGGGTAGCGGGCTTTAGCCGACAGCTCGGACCTTTCTTTTCTTTTTCCCCCCTCTTTTTTTTCCTTTCCCCTCCCCCCTTTCCCTTCTCGGGGCGATCCTTCGGAGAGAGGAATGAGCTCGAGGCAGGGTCCACGTTCTTTTTCGGCTTTCTCCCCCCACCCCCCCCCCTTCCTCCCTTTTACCATGGTTTTTCTGAAAGATGTAGAACCTCTACCCGTGGACCTTCTCTCCCTCCTCTTCTTCCTCTCTTCACTCTTTTTTCTACCCCCTTTTCCATGATAGAAAATGGGCAAAAGTGAAAAGCCTTCTTCTACCCCGTTTTCTTCTCCTTTTTTTTTTCCCTTTTCTTTTTTTTTTTTTCCCCCCCCCCCTCCCTCTATCAACCCTTTTTCTACAGGGGAAAAATAGTAGGGGAAGTGAATGTCTCCAAAAACAATCCCCTTCCGATAGGGGAGGAGGGGCTGCCGGTCACGTTTGTCATACGGCCATCCCCTTTTTTTTTTTTTCTTTTTCCTTCTTCCCTTCTCCCTTTCTCCCCCTGGGTCTTTTTTAGAGAAGGAAGAGGGCAAGTCACCGCACTCTTCTCTTTTCGCCTCCCTCTCCCCTTTTTTTTTCCTATTCCCTTTTTTTTCCTCTTTTTTTTTTCGTTTTTCCACAACCCCTTCGAAGGAGGAGGAGGTGGAACGAGACGGTCTGGCCGTCGCAACGTTTGACCTTCATCTCCCCCTTTCTTTTTTTTCCTTTTTTTTTTTTTTTCCCCCTCCTTAGTTTTTTTTTTAGAAAATATGGGTTGATAGCGGTTCGGGGAGGCCGATTGCCCCGACCCCTCCCCTTTCCTTTTTTTTTTCCCCCCTTTCCCCTTTTCCTCTCCCCTCCCTGGTACCTTGTTCTCCCCTGATTAGGAGATAGAAGGGATCGGGAGTGCCCGTGAAGTCGTTCTTTTTTTTTTTTTTTTTTCCCCCCCTTTTCTCCTGCTTGCTGTTTCTTTTTCAGGTGAAATTGAACGAGCACGCCCCGGCCGTTTCCCCCCCCCCTTTTTTTCTTCTTTTTTTTTCTCTTTTTTCCTTTCCCCTTTTCTTTCCCCAACGCCATATTCCTTTTGTGTGATAAGAAAATGTCGTAACGGCAACGGTCGAGCTTTCTCTTACCCTTTCCTTTTTTTTCCCTCTTTCCCCCCTTCTTTTCTCCCCTTTCTTTCTTTCTGTTCGAATTGTTCCCTTTTTTTTCTTTATAATAGGGAGAGATGAGCGGAGGCGGAAAGGTTTTTTTCTTCTTCCTTTTTTTTTTTTTTTCTCTTTCCCCCCTTTTTTCTTCTTCTTCCCCCTTTTTTCCCTGATAACTTCGGAGTTTGAAGAAAGGAAAGTGAGGAGGAAGGGGGGAATTTGGGGCGTGAATTTCTTTTTCTTTTCCTTTTTTTTCTTTTTTTTTTCTTTTCTTCCCCCATCGTACCCTCCATTTTCTTTTTTTTTTTGAAGAAGGGTATAAATTAGGACCAAAGTGGAGCAGGCACTTATAGTCATTTTTTTCTTAACTTTTTTCCCCTTTTTTTCTTTTTTTTTTTTCCTTCTTTTTTCCCCTCCCCCTTTCCCCTTTCTAACTCTTGTTACATTCCCCTTGTGATTTGAATAGAATGGGTAGGGAGGGTAGAAGAGGTGCAGTATGGTGACCCCATCCTTTTTTCTTTTTTTTCTCTTTTTTTGTCCTTTTTTCTCCCTCTTAATTTCACCTTCTTCCTTAGGGGAGTGGGGAGAGGGGTGTTCCTCCCCTTTCTTCCCTTCTTTTCCATTTTTTGGGAGACGAAGAAAAAGGAGCGCAGCCGGGCCTCGTCGCGTTGCCCTGCCGTTTTTTCCCCCTCTTTCCTTTTTTTTTCCCCTTCCTCCCCCTTTATTGGTCAGACGTCTTTCCCAGTAGAAATAGAGGAAGACCGGTTCTTCCAACAACGTCTTCTTTTTTTTTCTTTTTTTTTCCTTTTTTTTTCCTCCTTCCTGTTCCTTCCGCACTGAAGAAGAAGGTACGTCAAGAACGTCCCCACTTTCACTTCCTTTCTTCTCTTTTTTTTCCCTTCTTTTTCCTCCTCCCGGGATGAGAGGAAAAAGTTTATGCGAATAGAGATGGAGAAGACCCCCCCTTTTCTTTCCCTTTTTTCTCCCCCTCCCACTTCTTTTATTTTCTGCTTCCTTCTTTTTTTTTTTTTTTCGATGGATATATTTGAAGAATAATAAGTTGTTGTGTGAGAGAATTCTTTTCCCCCTTTTTCCCCCCCTCCTCATTGGTTGAAAGGTAAAAACGCTCGAGGATCTGCTGCTTTGGCTTTTCTTTCCCCCTTTTCCCATCCCCCCTTGCGGTCCAAGGGGTTTTTCTTTTGTCCTGCATCGATCATTTTTTTTTTTTTTTTTCTCTTTTCCTTCTTTTTTCTGTCTTGTACTTCCTTTTCTAAAAAGTGTGGCACGAAGTCGGTCGCCGTCGTGCCTCCCTCACTCCTTCTTTTCCCTTTTTTTTTTTTCCTTGGTGGCAGAAAAAGGGCGTTCCCTCGAATGGCGACTATTTCCGTCCTTCCTTCCTTCCCCCTTTTTTTTTTTTCCTCCCCTTCTTTTCCTCATCACGATTCTTCTCTCCCTTGGAGAGAAGGAGGGGGCGGATGAGGATAAGGTTTTCCTTCTTTCCCCCCCCCTGTTTCTTTTCTTCCTTTCCAAGGGGGAATAGATTAAAAGGGAAAGGGGGCTAACAGCCCCCTCTCCCCTCCTTTCTTTCTTTCTTTTCTCACCCTCCCCTCTCCCATAATTTCTCATCCTTTTTTCTTTTGGGGAGGGTGGGAGCTGGGTCACACTGTCTTTTCTTTACCCCTTTTCCCCTTTCTTTTTTTTTTTTTCCCCACGGCGTCGGCCGTTTCAGTAGATGATCGTGTGTCCCCCCCCTTCCCCCCTCTTCTACCCCCCAGGCAACCGGTCACGAAAAATGAATATGAGGCTTTCCCCCTTTTTTCCCCCTCCCTTTTTTCCTTCTCTTTTCCCCCTTCCCCATTTGGTTATTTTCCTTCGATGGTGAAAAGGAAAAGAAACCCAGACCGTGCCTTTCCCTTTCCCCCCTTCCCGTAAGAATGGAAAAGGAATACGAAAGGGAACGGGGCGGCACGGCTTTTCCTTTTTTTTTTTTTTTCTCTCTTTTTCTCTCCCCCCCCCCCCCCCTTTCCTTTTTTCTGGGCCTCTTAGTAGCGACACACGTCCGGCCGCTTTTTTTCCTTTTCTTTCTTCCTTTCCCCTTTCCCCTTTTCGCCAATCCCCTTTGCAAAAGTTTTAGCGGAACTGGTTTTTTTTCTTTTTTTCCTTTTTTTTTTCCCTCCCCTCGACAGCTCTTTCTCTTTCCGGTGACGGACAGTGGTTGCGGAGGCCCGGCACCCCCTTGCTTTTCTCCCCTTTTTTTTTTTCCTGTCTCGGAGAGAGGAGGGCCTGCCGATTCGGGAGGCGGGTCACTTTTTTTTCCCCTTTTTTCCCCCCCCCCCTCCTCCGGCCTTTACCTTGTTCGGAGGAACGATTTTTTTTCCCTTCTTTTTCTTCCCCTCTCCCTTCGAGGTGTCTCCCAGCGTGGGGCAACAGTAAGGGACCGATTCGCCCTTTTCCCCCCCCCCTTTTCCTCTTTTTTTCTTTTTCTTTTTCCTTTCCCGGCCTTATCTCTTCCTTTTTTGGAATAACGGAATTAAAAGACGCGATCAAACCAGAGTCCTTTTCCCCTTTTTTCTTCTTTTCCCCCCCTCTCGCCCCCACCCTTCAAACCAGGAAAAGACGCAGCCGGCGCTCTCTTCTTTTTTCTTTCTTCCCTCCCTTCCCCTTCCTTTCCCCCGGTCCTTTGGAAAACCAGAAAGCCCGACGGCAAATTTTTTTCCTTTTTTCCCTTCCTTCCTTTTTTTCCTTTTCTTTTTCTTCTCCCTCCTTTTGTTTTTCGTTCTTCTCAAGGAGGATGAGGTGGACTCGCGGAGCCCGCTCATTCAGTCACCCTTGCTCGTCTTTCTTTTCTTTTTTTTTTTTTCTTCCCTTCTTTTTTTCTTTTCTTCAAAAACTTTTTCCCTTTTTAGAGAGAGAGCGGCGAGGCGTCGAATTGGGTGGACCTGTTTTTCTTTTTCCCTTTTTTTCCTTTTCTTTTTTATCTTTTTTTTCTTTTTTTTTCCCTTTTATTCCTCTCCTTGAAAGAGATAGAGCCGGTCAGATGCACGACCGGGCTACTCTTCCCCCTTTTTTCTCCCCCCCCCCCTTTTATTCTCCTTCCCCCCGGGATAGGAGTGCACGTTGAAAGGTCGTTATTGCTCTTCCCTACCTTTTTCCCTTTCTCTCCCTTGGGCCGTTTTTTGTAGTTGAGGTGTAGGTGAAAATTTGACGAGCATCGCCCCGCCGTGACCCCTTTCCTTTTTCCTTTTTTTTTTTTTTTTTCCCCTCCAATCCGGGTTTTTTTTTGGATTTACGGAAACAACTGTCGTCACCGGCACGGTCCTGTGACGCTTTCTTCTCCCCTTCCTTTTCTTTTTTTTCTTTCCTCTCCTCTCCTTTTTCTCGGGAGGGGATGGGAGAATGGTCACGAAGTAGGATCCTCCGGGGGGTGGCTCCCCCTCTCCTCTTCTTCTTTCCCCTCCGACTGTTTCTTCCGCCCCAAACGCGGTCAGGCGCTTCAAGGGGGGCGCCGGTATCCCTTCCCCCCCCCTTTTTTTTTTTTTCCTTTTTTTCCTGGGGAGTGGAAGGTTGAAGGTGGACGGTGGAGGGGCTTTTCCTTTTTTTTTTCTCTTTTCCCCCCCTCCTTTTTTTCCCCACGGGGGACAGAACATCATAGTTAATTCGGACGGTTGACGGGAGCAGGGGTGGAGCCGGCCGTTTGCCGATGGGCTTTTTTTTTCCCTCTCCCCTCCCCCTTTTTTTTTTTTTTCCTTCCCCTTCATCCCCCCCTTTTTTTTTCCGACGAGAAGTGTACAAGCTCAGAGCGCCTGCTCTGCTGCGCCTTCTGGGCGTCTTCTTTTTTCCTTTTTTCCCCCTTTTTTTTTTTTTTTTTCTTTTTTTCTCCTTTCTTTCGGCGAGGTATGGGGAGGAAATTAAGACGACGTGAGGGCGGCCGCCGCCCCCCCTCTCCTCCCCTTTCCTTCTTTTCCCCCCTTTTTTTTTTTCTTTTTTTCCCCCCTTTTCTCGCGTCAACGTGGGGCACCGATCAAACAAGGTCGCACCTGTGATGCAGTAAATTCTTCTCTTTTTTCCTTTTCCCTTTTTTCTCCCTTTCTGAACGCTTAGAGAGGAGGGCGACCTCCTTTTCCTTTTTTCTTTTTTTTTTTTTCCCCTCCCCTTTTTTCCCAGAAGTACGTCAAGGGGAAAAACGCACTTGCTTCTGATTTCCCCTTCCCCTCCCCCCCCTTCCTTTTTTCTCCTCTTCCCCCTCGATCGAGCTGGGAGAAGACATAGAAAGAAGAAGATTTCCCTCGAGCGTTACCTCCCCCCCCTTTTCCCTCCCCCCCCTCCGTTTTTTTTTTTTGAGAGATATAGAAGAAAGTACGCGGGCCCCACCCTCCTTCCCCTCTTTCCTTTTTTCTTTTTGTGCTTTTCTTTCTACAGATCGGATCCCATTACGTGCCTCGCTCAACTTTTTCTTTTTTTCTTCCTTCCTCTCCTTTCTCCAAGTAATGGGCTGCGTCAGGCGTTCCTCCTTTTTTTTTTTCCCCTTTTTCCCTTCTCGACCGACGCGCCGAAGCGTTGGCCCGCGCCTTCTTTTTTTTCCCCCCTTTTTTCTCCCCCTCGATTGGGAAGGGACGATTCTCCCTTTCTTTCCTTTCTTTCCCCCCCCCCCTCTTCCGATCCTCGGTGAAGAAAGAGGCGGAGTCGTCGAACCCTTTCTTTTTTTTCCTGATCTTTCTTGGGGGAGGACCGGCAAACCTTCTCCCCTTCCCTTTTTTCTCACCCTCCACGAGAGCAAAAGGACCCGGGAGCGGAATTCCGGCGACGTTCTCTTCCCCCCTCCCCTTTTTTTTTTTCTTTGGTTCACCCTTTCCCCGCCGACACAGCGAGGCAAATCGCCCCCGGCGGGTGATTTTCCCCCCCTTTTTTTTTTTTCCCCCCCTTTTTCTCCCATCGGGAAAACGGACGGCTCAAACCTGGTGCTTCAGGCAACCGTCCGACCACTTCTTTTCCTTTCTTTTTTTTCCTTCTTTTTCTTCTTCTTTCCCCTTCTGGTCCTTTTCTTGGTAGAATGGTGGCAGAAGAAACAAAGAACCGTTGCCCGTCACCTCCCCCTCCCCTCATTTCCCCCTTTTTTCCCTTTCCCTAAGGGAAGGAACGCTGAAGTTTATACGGCGCCCACCCCTTTCCTTCCCCCTCCTTCCTCTTCTAGTAGTAGGGGAAGGAGGTCGTTCGGTCCCCTTCCCTCCCTTCCCCTTTTTTTCCCTTCCCTTCCTAGTCTCTTCCCCACAAATTAGCACAATTCAAGAAGAAAAAGTCGCGGCAAACTTTTTTTTTTCCTCCTTTTTTTTTTTCTTCTTTTTTCCCTCCCCTCCTTTTAAGAAACGTGTTTGAAAGGTGGTGACAGAAAGTGGTGGAGGCCCACCGTCCCCCCTTCCCTCCTTTTTTTCCCTTTCTTTTCCCTTTCCTCTAGGGCGCGGGGTCAACGGCGGGGCATGTCGTCAATGTCCACGACCTCACCCTCCCCCTCCCCCCCTTTGTGTTAGGCGAAGATTTTTTTTCCCCCCTTTTCTTTCCCCCTTCCCTTTCCCCGGAAAGAAAGATCAAGTAGTTTTTCCCGCTAGACATGGTCAAATTTTTTTTTGTGAAAAAAGCCTCTTCGCCCTTTTCCCTTTCTTTTTTTTTTTCTTTCCCCCTCCCCCAGAGTTGTAGGAAAGGGGAAAGGCCCAACCTCGTCTTCTCCCTTCTCTTCTCCCCCTCTTTTTTTTTTCTCCTTTTCTCCTCCCCCTTCTCGAGGAAGATTGGGGGCAGTAAAAACGTTTTGCAGACGCCAGACGGTGGCTTCCCCCTTCCCCCCCCCCCCTCCTCCCTTTTTTTTTTTTTTTTATTTCCCCCTTGGTCTCCCCTTTTCTTTTGAGCGGCGAAGGAGAGAAAGTCACAGAATATCTCTCGTTTTACTCTTCCTCCTTTCCTTTCCTTTCCTTTTTTTTTTTTCCCTTCCCCTCCCTCCCCCTCCTTTGAAACTTGATCGGTAAGGCTTAGGGTGTGCCGGTTGGGGCTCACGGGCAGCCCCGGCGGCGGCGTTTTCCTTCCCTTTTTTTTTTTTTTTTTTTCCCTTTTTTTTCTTTTTTTCTCTTTTTTTCCCCTTGGCGAGGCGTATGCCAACCGGAGAGGTGGGCCCTGTTCTCCCCCCCCTTTTCCTTCCTCTCTTTCCCTTTCCTCCGTTTTCCTCCTTTCCACCCAAGAACGGGTCGACGAGGCTTTTCACGTTGGAACCAGTCGTGAGGTTCTTCCTTCATTTTCTTTCCCTTTTCTTTTTTTCCTTTTTCCCCTTTTTTTTTTTTCGTAGGCGCTGACGGGTCCACGGGTAGAGGTTCGACATAGTTCGCCGACACCTTTTTCTTCCCTTTTTCTTTCTTCTTTTTTTTTTTTTTTCTTTCTTCTCCCCCCCCTTTACCGAGACGAGAGGGCAGGGACGCTCGCGCCAGGATCGCCGCGGCCTTTTTTTTTTTTTTTTTTTTTTTCTTTTCCTCCTTCCTTTTTTTTTTCTTTTCCCTTTAAGGGTCGAGTGGAGGAGAAAGCAGCGGACAGTGCGAATCCCTCCCTCCCCCTTCCTTTCCCCCCTTTTCTTTTTCTTTTTCCCTCTGGGTCCAACGGAGTAGCTACTCAGGGGCGCGATGCTGCCTTCTTTCTCCTTTTTTTTTTTTTTTCCCCTCCCCTTCCCTTTTCTAAGCCACCACGAGTCAGCGCTTAAAGGGGGCGGGGCCGGAGAACGGCAGGTCGGTGCCTCCCCCCCTTCCCCCTTTTTCCTTTTCTTTTTTTCCTTTCCTTTCCCCCTTTTCTTTTTTGACGGTGAAGGGAAAGGTCTGGGTGTCTGTTCTGACACCATCGACCCATCCCCATTCGTCCTTTTCCCCCCCTCCTTCCCCCCCCCCTTCTCTTTCTCTTCTTTTTTTTCCCCTTTTTCCTTGTGTGAGCCGCAGTTTGAAGATGGATTGAGCAGGAATTGCCACACACGATCATCCCCCCCTCCCCTCCCCCCCCTTCCTCCTTTTTTCTTTCCCCTTCTTTCTTTCTTTTCCCTCCTCACCCTCCCCCCTTGCCTTCTGGCGTTATGTGCGGTGCTGGGGCTAGTTCGTCCGCCGGAACCTGCTTCCCTTTTCCCCTTTTTTCTTTCCCTTTTCCTTTTCTTTTCGGTTCATGGGGGCAGGACCCTTACGGACGGGGGACGTTTTCCCTTTTTTTTTTTTTTTTTTTTTTTTTCCCCTTCTTTTTTTCCCTGCCTCTTTTTTTTTCAAGAGGATTCGCGTCAAGTGCCGGTCAACAAAGGTCGCCCCCTGTTTCTTCCCTCCTTCTCTTTTTTTTTTTTTCTTTCCTCTCCTTTTTTTCCGGCAGACAGAATTAGGCACACGGGGGAGAGTTGAAAGGGCGGCAGCAAGCTGACGCAGCACTTCCTTTTTTCCCTCCCCTTTTTTTTTTTTTCCTTTTTTCCCTTTTCCCTTCCCCCAGTTGAGAGAGGAAAGTTATGCGATCGAGCTGGAGAAGAAAAAACCCTTCCCCATCCCCCCTTTTTTTTTCCCCCCCCTTTTCCTTTTCTTGGAAGACAGTACGGCGTCGAATCTCTCTCCTTTTCATCCTCCTTCCGTTTTTCCTTTTTTCTTTCTCTCTTCTTCTTTCTTTGACGGCCGGACGCGCCCCTCACCGAATCTCCCCTCTTTTTTCCTTTTCTTTTCTTTTCCCTCCTCTCTTTTCCTCCTTTCGCGGCAAATTGCGGGGAGAAAAACGTGTCCGCCCCTTCTTTTTTTTTTTTTTTCCCTCTTTCCCTTTACGTCTCAAGCGTGCTGCCCGCCCTTCCCTTCCCCCCCCCTTTTTTTTTTTTCCTTTTTTTTCCTTCTTCAAGCCCGTGGGAAGAAAAACCGGGGGGGCGGTCCTATCTTCTTTACCATTTTTCTCTTGAGGAGGAAAGTTGACGAGATCTCGTTTTGTCCCTCCCCTCCTTCTCCTCTCTCCCCCTTTATTTAGGAGAGGCTTTTTTCCCCCTTTTCCTTCGGGGGAAGGCAGCAACGTCGTTCGTGAAAGGTTCTGCCCCCCCTTTTTTTTCTTCCTTCCCCTTCCAAGAGAAAAAAAAAGAAAGGGATGTTCTCCTTCCCTTCCCCCTCCCTTCCCTCCCCTCCCCCCCCCTCTTTCCCAGAGCAGGCGGGAGCTGGGCACACTGCTCGTCTACCCGGCCGGGCCCGTCTCTTCCCCCCCTTTTTCTTTTCTTTCTTTTTTTTTTTTTCGGCGCAATCCCATCGGAAAAACGGCGGGCTTCACCCTTGCTACGGCAAAACCTGTTTCCTCCCTCCTTCTTCTTTTTTTTTTTTTTTTTTTCTGTCGCGGAAACCAATGACCGAATGGGGAGGGGTCGATGGTTTCAAGGGCCTCCCCCCCCCTTCTTTTTTTCTCCCCTTCCCCCTCCCCTCCTCAAGGGAAAGGGGCCGGGTCGGCAACGGGCTGGACGTTCTCCGGCCGCCCCCCTTTTTTTCTTTCCCTTTTTTCCCTTTCCCCCCCCCTTTTTTGGCCAGCGGTCGTTTTCGCGACGTCCGGCCGCCGGCTCCTTTTTTTCCTCCCTCCTTTTTTTTTCCCTTTCCCCCCTCCCCCCCCCCGGGCCCACTGGTTGCCGCCGGGAACGCTCTTTTCTCCCCCCCCCTTTTTTTCTTTTTTTTCCCCCCCCCTTTTTCCTTTTCCGTTGTCGGAGCCACCGGCACCGGGACCTTTTTTCTTTTCCCCCCTCTTCCCTTTTTTTTTCTTTTCCTTTTCTTTTCCTCCTTTGTCACGGCGGGGCGATGGATGTCAATTGTCACGACCCCCCCCTTTCCCCCTCCTTCTTTTTTTTTTTTTCCCCCTCCCTGTCGAACCTTCTTACCCGTGGGAAACCCTTTCCCCCTTTTTTTTTTTCTTTTCCGAGCGCGATTGAAGCCGTGGGCTAACCCGTCCGCTTCCCCCCCCTTGGTTCCTGAAAAAAGGGCCTGTCGACCCGGTCGTGCATCTGACCGGCCTTTTCCTCTTCTTCCTTCCCCTTTTTTTTTTTTTTCTCTTCCCCCCCTTCGACGGGGGGAAAAATCGTCGGTGGCAGAACGCGCGCCAAAAACACTTCCCCCCCCCCTTCCCTTCCCTTTTTTTTTCTGCTTTTTTTTTTTTTTTTCCCCTTTTCCCTTTGGCCAGGGAAACCGGCGGAGTTCACAGGACCCGCCGCCGGGCTGCCCGGTGGTGTATCCCCCTTTCCCCCTTTTCCCCTTTTCCCTTCCCCCTTTTTTTTTTAGTACCGCAA
>Ga0179593_1532139_pt1 | contig 14979 bp, 25 predicted proteins | sample CZODoug2_1_08_16_FD_185931 | JGI IMG/M metagenome (GOLD analysis project Ga0179593, IMG submission 185931) | Vadose zone soil fungal communities from Angelo Coast Range Reserve, California, USA - CZODoug2_1_08_16fungal (PacBio error correction) | ecosystem: Environmental > Terrestrial > Soil >... | reverse complement strand
GACCCCGAGAGAACGCTTTTTCCCATGCCGGGCCCTGTTGAGCGATATGCGGGGGACGTCCCCGCCAAGCTCCCTCAACATCATTGAGCCCAGTTCTCCCCGTTTTCCCGCCATTTATTTCGCAAGTAGAACCGACTCTTTTCCTTTTGCCCTCTTTCTTCCGAGGTCTTGCTAGTGGAGGCTCCTTCACTCCCCCCCCTTCCCCTTTTCCATCTTGCAGCTTTCCGCACGACCATTTTCGATTTCAGCGGTTGAAACTTCACGGTCTTCCCTTTTGTCTTCCCGTGACAGCGAGTATATGCTGCAACCTTTTTCCGCTTCCATTCCGCGCAGCGACCCCGCCTGCTTTGGAGCCCTTCCCGTGACAACACACCCCCCCCCTCCGACCGGTAACAAATCCCCCCCTTCTCTCTCCGACCCCGTCAGCGTGCATTCCCCAAGCGCCCTGCCCGCTGCCAACTTTCATATCCCGAAAAGAGAATCCCCCCCCAGCTCGCTCAAAGGACCCCCCCTGTGCGCGCCTTATTCTATAAATTCATTTCGCTCTACAGGTCACATGTTTGCATACTTCCTTTCTCTTTCCATACACAAAAAGAAATCTGTCCCTTCCCTATCTCCTGGGCCTCTTTCTGCCAGCAATCCCCCCTCCTCCAACATTCGAACTTTGAACGCCCTTCTCCTCTTCCCTTCGTTTTTTTGAACCGCCCCCCCCCCCCGCCTTATGCACTTTAAATTTCCCGCTCCCCATTCTCCGTCCGCGTCTCCTTCTTTAGATTACCCCTTATGCCTTTCGTTACCTGCAGGCGTAGACCTTCCCCCAGAAGCTACCCAGTTCGACACCTCAAACTGCGATCACCCCCGTTAAGTCGATTTCTCCAGCGCCCGGCCTAATCAGACACCGCTCCCTGCAACTTCTCTCTGCGCTGGAGCAGAATCCCACCTCCACCTTTTCATTTTCTGCCACCTTCTGCTTCAGAAACAGGTCTCGTCGTTCTCCAGGAATAATTCTGAGCAATGATTTACTTACTTTCCTCAAGGCTGTATTCGTGGAGCGCTCCTAGCTTCCCCCCCCTCTCCCCTCTCGCGTGAGGACCGTCTTCCGACTCTTTTCATGCCATCGCCGGACGAAAAGAAACGATAGTGCCCCAAGACTGAAAGCACTTAAAAAAATTTTTGTCACGATTTTCCTCTTTGTGCGCATTATGGTTAGCAAACGTTTCTTCCCCATCTCTCGCCTTATCCCTGTGCTTTACTTCTTTTTTTTTTTTCTCTCTCTTTTTCCAGGACCCCCCCCGAGATGATCAACTCCGCCCCCCTTCCCCGATTATCCCTCGATTCAAAATTTCTGCAGATTTATAACGTAAGGAGGGATCCGAGTTATCTTCTTTTCGCGCGACGTAAGCCTGCTCCCCTAGTTTTGCACCGAGGCTGGATCTTTTTCATTTTTTTCCCGACATGGAAAGATCCGAGCCACAAACCTCTTCATATTCCCCCCCCCCCCATAACTGCTGAGAAGAGGTTTCTTTCCTGCGACACCCTCCCTCGGGTCGTACCCTTTCGATTGAAGCGCGATTTCTCATTCTTTGGCCGTCGCGCGGCACGCTGCTTCGTCTTCTCAGGCATTTACTTCGAGCCCACACCCCTAATGTATTTTTTTTCCGGCGAATTAACCCTAACTGGCTGGTTCGTTTCCGTTTTCCAGAAGCGCACGTCGTGTTTTTTTTTTTGCTTTCCATTCGGAGAGCCGTTTCTGTTAGAGAGAAAGCATAAACCCTTACCCCTTTTGCCTTGGCTCCCAACCCTGCTTTTTTGTTCCAAGCCAAAGCCAAATCTTTAGATGAGCCGAAATCTTGTAGATGATACCATCGTTTTTTCTAATATTTCTTCTCCTTTATCGACCCTTTCCCTCAGAGCGGTTTTGGGCAATGGTTTTATCTCGTAGACATATTGATGTAAAATGGATTGAACCCTTTCTAAATCCCCTTTATGGATAAGAACTCCCACCCCCCCCCCCCCCCCCCCCCCCCCAACCCCCCCCCCCTAGCTCGTTTTTTTCGAAACAGCCCTCACCCATGATCTTGAGAAAAGGAACATTTCCTCCAACGCTACGAACTATGCTTCGTCCTCCTGCCGACCCCCAATTTTTGCAGCTAAACGAAACGGAAGCCTTTAACCTCCCCCCTCCAAATGCACCCCCCCCTTTTTTTCAAACACCGACACCCCCACGACCCAAATGTCCTCTCCTATACACGCGACGCCCAACGAACTTCTCCCCCCCCCTGACTCTCCAGAAGCACCAGAATTCGAAAGCACGCTTTGCGCCTTTTCAAGCGCATACTTTCCAAATCCCACTCACGACCCAGACGCTCACCTGCAAGCAATCTTACATCCGATTCACAGCAAGCACCCCTCCCCCTCAGTACTATGCCGCGCGATGCCTCCATTCCCCCGGCGCCCGCCACGCAGGTGGCAAGATTATTTGTTTTAAATGGCCGTTTTTTTTACACAGTTTGTCCATGGAGAAGCGCTGCTCCTTTCTGGAAAGAAGTCGCATCACCTCTCCCTACTTCCGATCCTGGCCGAATTTTGTCGGTACTCGTGGCAAGCCGTTTTAATACGAGACCCCTCCGCCCTAATAAGAACTTTTTTTCACCCTTTTCTTCCTCCCAGATCTGACTCCGACCCCAGCGACTACAACCTGTCCCCCCGGCGAAAGTCCAAGATTCCATCCTGAAGCGTGCCCTTCGCAGCTCTTCCCCTGCTCCTTTGTCCTTTTTCAGTTTTCTCCGGACGCTTTTCATCGCCGCCATTCTCCCTTCCCCCCCGGGATCAGAAACCATCAGAGAACCCCTTCATTTGCCAACTGATGTAACCCCTCCGAGGTCGGCGTCAGTGTCCTTCCACGGCTTCCTATGCATTTTTTTTTTCCACCTTTAAAGTTTACCAACCCTAGAGACGTCATCGATGGTTGATCACAAAGCCTGCTCGCCTTACAGAGTTCTCGCTTTTCTTTTTTTAGAGCGTGTGGACCTTAAGCGCACTTTTCAAGACGGTAGGTTGCGAGGCGGTTCCCACGCCCTATATTGTCCCCTTCTTTTCCCTCTCCTTCTTTTGAAGCCGCATTATCGTCGTCTTTCTTCCCTTCGCCCATTCAGACTAATGTTCTCGTGCTTTGGCTTCGTCTCTAATCTGACCCCCGTTTCTTTCCCCTTTTTACCCCTTTTCACGCCCCGCGCATTCTCTTCCAATCCGGTCCTAGGAGTCCTCCGGAAGGACTTTTACGTCGCGCTCTTCAGTTTTCCTATAACCCCCCCTTATATGTTCCTTCGGATAATTTTCCCTCCAGTAACACGACCCTTCTTACCCTACCGTTTTCCGCTGCCGGTTCTTCCGGGGATGGTTTTTGGCCTGACCCGCAATTGGCGCCCCCCCCCCTCACCTTCAAGGTGATTGCGTGTAGATACCGCTACGATCCTCGCCCTCTGCGCTGCGAACCTATCCCGACCCGGAACTCGCCGGCATGATCACCTCGACTAGCTCCTTTCATCAATTTCGTAAGAATTCGATCATTTCGTTCTGCCCATTTTTGACCCGCTTGATCTGCCCTCCGTATTAATGCCCAATCCCCTTCACACCCCCCTGAACATAAAAAGCCCTCCTTCCCCTTTTTCTGAGCAATCCCCCATGCTTGTTGACTACTTTCGCGACTATGCATTAGATATGTATCAGTTCTGAACCCCATGAAGGTAGGACCACTCCCTCCCCAATCGATCTATTTCGTATTCTTTTGATTATTGCTGCGATAGACCCCGTTTCATAGATAACCAATTTCCCCCCCCCGCTCCCAAGTGCTAGAGCTTCCTTTACTCACCCTTTTTTGCACATTAAAAGGGAACAGCCATTGACCCCCGCTGAAGTATTCTTTTTTTTATTTCTTGGTTGATTCCCTTGCAGGTCTACTCCATCTAGAGCCTCCTGTTGCAAAATCGTGTCTCCCTGTCAGACCTTCCGCTGAGTCCCACAAGTTTTCCAAATTCCTCCTTCTCTTCTCGGCTACTGCTTCGCCTCTGCCCTCGGAGAATCGGACGAAGTGACGAACCACTTCAATTGAAGCCGAATATTTTCCACCCTTTTACCCCCCACTCGAAAGCCTCTGAAACCTCCCCTCTCGTTCTCTCGGCGTCTTCCCCTCTTCATAGTCCCGACAGATTGCGTATGGCTTTTAGTCTTCCCCCCTTTATGGAAAACATTTCTTTTCTCTCACCTCCTTTTTTTTTCGTCCGTATATCCTTCCGACCCAATTAGATAGCTCCTCATCCCCGATCCCTTTACTGGGATTCTGAGTTTTTCAAGGCGGAAAGTTCGTTTCTTTCGCATTTCTTCCAACCTTTGTGTCTTATGTGTGTAGGTGTTGGATCGTTTTCTGCTCTCTTAGAACCTCACGTTACTTGTCACCCAAATTATGGATCTCGCAATTTCCAATTTTTTTGGTTTTCCTTAGCCTCCGCACCCCCCCTTCGCGATGTGTTCCCGAGTCCGTCGGTCTTGATAGCCCAGGGTCACCGAAGTAATATTCGGACGCGCTCAACCCATATCCCAACTCCCCTCCCTCTCTGCCCGGCAACAACCATAGCGCCGACACGGGCGAATCATACTCTTTAACTCCCTCGGTTCTTTCCCCCCCCCGATGATGTCCCCTTCCCCTGCCTTAGGTAAAGGTGGCTTTCTTTTCCAACCTCACTGAAGTCTTTCTCATCCTCGCCCTTTTTGAAGCCCCTTCGTCCCAGCCGTTCTTGTTTTTGACTGTCCTTTTTTCCTCACAGTACAGAGCCACCAAAACCTTTGGGAATCTGACGCTGTTCCGGGCCCAATTCAAGTCGCGCAAACTGACATAACTCCCTTTTCTACCTCTTGACTTCTTCCTTTGGTGGCCCAATTACCCTCTTCCTCCGAAGATATAGTTCCGAGTACTTATTGTGTTGAGCCCGTTTCCAGCGAAATTGGGAAGTTCCCGCTCTACTTCGGAAAGGCTCGAAGAGGGTCCTCCGCTTTCTTGTTTGAGCGTTTCCCCCGCCGGATCCTGGACTGATGTGCTCCTTTCCTCTCGCACATTTAAACCCGGAAAACGCTCTATTTTCGGGATCGGCGTTGTTTCACTCGCGCAGACCCCGGTTTTTTTTTTTTTTTTTTTTTTGTTGAAATCTCCATCATTTCCTTTCATTTTGTTTCAAGAGCTTTAATTTCTCGGCGTTTTAGATACAGCTCTCCATTTTTTGAAGACAATTTTTTGATTCGTCCTCCGTTTTTTTCCACCCTTCGTTCTCTTCTTTCCTCCTGAATTTGGGGTGGCCCTTCCGCCGTTCCCGCCGGCTTCCCTGCTTAGCCTTTTTTTTTTTTTAACCTTCTCGCGCTCCGCTTCTACGAACTTCCCCTTTTCGCGAATGTGCCCCCCTTGCTGCTCAACTTCGCCTGAGGTTGCTTTTCAACTCCGAGTTATACCCCCCCCCACGCCGTTGGAGTTTTTCTGCTCCTCTCAGTCATCGATTCGTTATCAGATATCTCCGTCCTTGCTAGAGCGACTCGGGGTGTTATTCGACCCTTTTTTCCTCCCGCGTTGATCGATTTCGCTTGAAGCGACCCTAAACTGTTGCCCACTTTTCGTGTAGCACAAAGACGGAAAAGGCCTTCCTCTTCTTCCCCCTTTTACGAAAGCCCCGCGTTCTCCATTTCCGAAACCTTACTGATTCCTTGCCTTATTCCATATTCATAGAAGTGGAGGTCCTGGAGACTCAGGCGGAAACTTCTTCCCTCTCCCCTCTTTTTGCTGATGATAAATCATCTCCCTGCAAAACAGTGTGTACGTAAGCTCCCCATGCGGAGCCTTACCCCAACATTTCCCCCGAGGATTGGGATGAACTTTTTACTCCAACTGTCCCTACTATTTAGAGGGAAAGAGGGACCCGAGATCTTTTAAAGTTATTTGAGAAAGGTTTACTTTTTTTTGTGTTCATTCCCGGAGGCCCCGAACCTCCTACCTGCTCTCCTCTCCCCCCTTCTCCCTTTCCGCCCCCCTTTTTCTCCCACCGCACGTTTTTTTTTCCCGCGAGAACCCAACCCCCCCTCTCTCCCCTCTCGTCTATCTCTCTCCCCACCTTTCTCCCCCCACCCTTTTCTTTTTTGCCCCCCCCCGCTCCTCACCCCTCTTGTTTTTCCGCCCTTCCCTCCCCTCACTCCCCAGACCCCACTACTCTTCCTCCCTCGTCTTAGTCCCCCATCACCCGTCGTCGTTACTCCCTACCCTCCCTTTATCCCGCCTCTCCACCACTTAGGTCACTCCTGTCTCTATTTCCCTCCCCCCCCCCTTTGTCTCCTATCCTCTCCCCCCCTCCCTCCGACCTCCCCCTCACACCTCCCCTCTCGCTTTTTCCTCTTCCGCCCCTTTTCTCACCCCCCATTCCCCCCCTCTCATTCTTTCCCTCCCTCACCCTTTCCTACTTCATACACTTCTCCCTTCCACGGGTCCTGGTACAAGGGGAGGCCTTAATCGTGGAAACAGCCGCACCTTATACCCCCAAATTTTCGGACGCGGCCTTTCTTCAATGATTCGGGCCTGTTCCCCAAGGATGATCGAACTGCTTCGGTTTTTTCCTGAAACGTGCTCTTCTTGCCATATCTATGCTATGCGTGCAGACCGAGCTCATCCCCCTCCTTTGTCCTTTGAATCTCACAGCGACCCTCTTTCTCCAAGTTCGAAGCAATTGCGGGTATGTCTTCGGCAATTCTTTTTTAAACCACCCTCGGTCCCCCCCCGTAGACCAGCGTGGATAGGCGTGAACCCCCTTTCGCCCCCCCCGCCCCTCCCCTCCTAACATGCCCCTCGCAGAGTCCGAAGGCACCCCTGCATCCCTCTCTCCTCCTTCCCCCCTCCCTCGTATCCCGCAGCCTCCCCGTCCCCGCCCTTGCAATCCCGCCCCCTCCCTCCTTTTGCTCTCGACAGCGTACCGTCCTCTTACCACCCCTCTCCCCCTAGCCAATTCACTCAGTCAGTCCCAACTCAATCCTTTCGTTTACCCCAGGCCTCCAGACCCCCCGACTGCGCTACCCCCGTTCCCCCATACCCCCTCCTTCCTTTCAACCACCCCCCCGCACCTCAGCATAACAATTCTACTCCCCCACATCCTCTCCCCCCCCTTCTACCACTTCCCTAACACTTCCCCACCCTCCCCACCCCCCCCTCCACCTTAGTACACTTCCCCCTCCCCCTTCTCTTGTCCCCCTTCCACTCCGCACCCCGCCTCACCCTCTACTACCCTCGCATCGCTACCAACCCTTCAAATCACCGTTCCCCCCCTGTCCCCCCCCCCCTGCCCTCCCCTCCGCTTCTCACCTCCCCCCCTTCCACTGCTACCCTCCATTTCTCTAACCCCGTGCTTCCTCCCGCCTCCCCCCCCCCTCTCCTGTACTCCCCCCCCCCCCCGCCTATTCTCTCTCCTCTCTTGCCTTTCCCGTGCTACCCCTTCTTCCTCCTCCATGCTCTCCTTCGCCCATTATACCTCCCCCTACCCCTGCCTTTGTCTCCCCCTCCGCGAACTCGGCATTCCTCTTTCCCCCCCCGATCAATCTCTCTGCTTCCCCTCCCCTACACATCCACCCCGCCCCCCCCCCACCCCCCATCCCCCTACCCGCTCCGCCTTCTCCCCTCGTCATCCCCCTACCCCATCCTACCTCCGCTTCCCCCACCCCTCTTTACTTCTCCCGACTTCTCCCTACCCTTCCCCACACCTTCTCTCCCCCCCGCTGCCTCCTCCTTCCTCCCCTCCCTGCTTCTCTTCCCACGTCCCTACTTTCCACCATCACTTCCTATTCCCCCCCCCTCCCCTGCGACCTCATCCCTCCCCCCCCCTCCCCCTAGACCCGCTCCGCCCTCCCCACTTCCCCCCGCCGCTTCGCCTCCCATGTCCCCTGCCTCTACCACTCCCCTAGGGGGCGCTCCACTCCCCCCCCACCCTCACCGTTCCCCACTCCCCACCTCACCCCTTCCCCCTTTCGCCCTTCTCTAGGCCCCGTGCCTACAAGCCCCCCACCCCCTACCATATTATCGAGACCAACCCATCTCCCCAATCCCCCTCCCCCTTACCCCACCACTCAGCACCCTCCGCCCCTCTCCTCCTCATTCCTCGGATTTCCTACGTGCTCTAACTCCCCCCCGCCCAACCCGTCCAGGTTAGTTCCTCCCCGGTCTCCCCCCCTCCTGCCCTCCCCACCCCCCCCTATCCCTCTCTTCGTGAGCGTCCTTGTCCCCCCCTGCCTACCCCATCGTGACGCCTTCCCCCCCCCTCTTTCCCACATGCTCCCCGTACACCGTTCCTCTTTTCTGGACACCATTTTACCGCCCCAATTGACCCCCCTCTGCTACCCCATCCCATGCCCCCCTCCCCCCGCCCCCGTTTTGCTATCTCATCCCTCTCCACGTCTCGATCAGCAACTCCTAAAAGTCCTCTCCCCCCGAGCCCCTTACCTTATCAACTGTCCCCCAAACCTCCCGACCTTTTGACGGACCTTTACCTAGCCCCCCCTAATTTATAGTCTCCCCCGTTCTTCTTTGTCTCTGTTCCCCCCTCCTCCCCCTCTGATTCACTATTGCATCCCCCCCCCCCTCGTCCCTCCCTCTCCGGCTACTACACTGTTCTCACGTCCCCTCCCTGTTCTTCCCTTTTCTCTCCTCCCCCCCCCACCCCCAAACCCGCCGGCTATCCTCTCTTCACCCTTTTTTACCCGTCTCAGACATCTCCAACATCCCCGACTGTCATCACACGTCTTCTCTTCTCTCCCTTCTCCCCCCCGGGCTTTCCACCTTTCCTACTACCCCATTACCCACCAGGACCCTCCCCCAGTCATTCTCCAGGGTTTCACCTCTCCTAAGCCCCTGCGGGCCAGGCAATCCCCAATTCTGGAGTCCACTTCCCCCCGCACTCGTTCATCATCCTTCCCTCCCAAGCGGTGCGAGACCACCCTGTGCCCTCCCTTTTTTAGTGGGAGGACAAGACCCAGACCGGGCGCTCCTTTCTTCATTTTTTTCTCGATTGGGGAGGAGCCAAGACTGATTTTTTGCACTTTTTAAGTAAATCGTTCCGTTGCTCCCTACCAAGGAAGTTTTAGACGTCCCCTTTTTTTGGCAAATTCCGGACGCCCTTACTGGCGTGTCTTTACCACCTCCCGCGAACTGATTGCCAAAGACCTCCCCCCGCGTGTCCAATCGTCTCTCCTCCCCCCCCCTCCCCCCCTGTATCCCGAGAACTTATCAGTTGTCATCGATACCCCGTAGCCCGGATTCCCTCTTCCTAGACCCCCCCCCCCCCCCTCCTCCCCCCCCCTTCTCCCGCCCACCCTCCCAACCCCCTCTATCTCTCCACGCGAACACCCGCCTCTAACCCTACTCTGCGCCTCTCTCCTACCCCGCTAACCACGGCTTACACCCACATCCAGCCGCCCCCCCCCACCACCCATCTTGATGCACACGACCCCCACGTCCCCCTTGTCCCTCCCAGCCCACCCATACATCTGACTAATCCCAGGAGCCTTATGCACTATAATCCCCCTTAACTGTGCCCTTATCACCTACGAACCACCCTCCCCTCTTTCCCTCCCCCGATCCCCCCCCCCCTTGCCCTCCTTTCCTACTCTGTCCCCCACCCGAGCGCCGCAAAGAGGTGACTTTCACCCGACCGTTCTCGTCCGTCTCCCACCATCAGCCCGAAGGATTCTTGCTCCCTTCACTCTTCCTCTCCAACCTGTGACTTTCACCGATGCCCTGCTGGTCTAGCCGGTATAACCTGTCCCATCTCTCCCGGGCCACAACCCCCAATAACATTCCCCTCCCCCCCCTGTAGCGATTCTCTGAATACTTATGCGTTACCTTTTTGTAGAGAGAAAAGTCCCGTTCCCCAGATGCTGGTATATGACAACAGGTGGAAACAACTAGTCTTTCCCCTCTTGATAAATAAGCAAAACCACCCTTGCGAGCCTCAGGAGCTGACCAGGGCAAACCTCCCCGTCTCAATTGCTGTAAGTCCTCCCATTTTCTTCCCGGAGCAAACAATTTTTTCCTTTCTTTTTTCAATCAGCCTAGAGGAGTAAGGTTACGTTGAGTAACGCATTTTTTAAATTAGGTCGTCAACTCTCACCACGCCCGTAGAAGATGAAGGACCGTCAGCTCCCAGGTGGTCTTTCTTTGACTATTCCGGATTTTATACGACTGATGACGATCTTGCTCTGTCCCCCAACAAATGCCCTTTTCCTTCTCCCCCTTCGTGCGCACCTCATTCGTACTTTCTCGAGCCTCGACAGTCCCGTGCCCCTGTTCGCGTAAAAGTTGCCGATTCGTAAGGGCGCGACTTCGTTGGGTGGACGCGCTTCTTCCCCCCTTCCAGGGGTTCCCTTTCATGAGGTGGACTTCGAAATGTGCTGCTTCTCGCCCATGCACGATGTGTTGCCGATAATGACAAGAGCCGCCACCCCGGTCATTTTGGCAGCGTCTGCTTGCGGCCCCCTCCTTAGGCAGAGCTCCCTGGATTTCCTTTTCTCTAAACAGGAAACTGGACTGATCCCCCTGCAAACCGGTTTAAAGTTCTAACCTTTTTCCTTTATTCCCTCCAATTCCTTCCCTCGTAGGATACGGCGTTTTCACTTCTCCGTCGAAGCTTCGACCTTCGGCGCACGAGTTTGTCTTTCATCCAATTTCTACCCCTGGACCTTCTCTCCCACCGACTCGAAATCTTCAAAACCCTCTCCCCTTGACTTCCCACTCCGGGCTCCTCAAGACTTATTTTATTCTGAAGGGCTCGCGCTCCTCTTGTTTTTGCGCTCGGCACGCGTTGCGTCCGGTTGCCCCAATGCTTCGTACTGGGTTTTACTCCAGAGGAGTCACGCCAGAACGGGAATCGGCCTTCAAAGACCGGCTTTTTTTGTTCGAATTCTTTTGACCTTTCTTTCTTTTGTGGTGGAGAACGCTCCAAGTACCTATGCCCCGGCTCCACTCTTTCATCGTTCGCACAGGTTATTAGGCTTTTCTTCTTCTTTCCCCTCTTTTTCCCCTCTATGGGGGGGGATTGGCCTGGTATGGTCTCCCGCGAATATTGCCCGGTCGGGACCTGCTTGTTTCCTTTTTTCCCCCGTCGGCTCTCAAAACTAGCCCTTTTTTTTTCCCTTTACATTTTCCGTGAACGTTCCCAAGTTTTTTTCCATTCCGAAATTTGCGCCGGAAAGAACTTTTCCCTCCATTTTCAATGCCACGATCATGAACCCCTTACCACAGTCCCCTCCCTTGCGATAAATAGGTAAATGCGGAAATAACGACGCCCCTTTTTTTTTTCGAACGTGTCTTCTCTGGCGCGAACGCGAATGCAATTTTCAAAATTACAGGACGAAAACTTCTGAACGTCCCCTCTCTTGTCCATCCTCTTCAAGCAGAACACTCGTCGGCTATGCATTAGCCTCCCCTCTGACCCTTCTTCCTCGCGCGCTCCGTTAGAGTCCAATGGTCTTTCCCTTTGTCGGAGAGCTGTCAGTGCTTCCCTTTCTTCCCGTCCCCTCTCTGAGCGCAGATCGATTCGCGTCCTCCCTTCCTCGAGTCTTCAATCCTTGTAATAAGTTCTTTACGGAGAACGACCTTTTTGCCATTACTCCCTAGATGATTCTTCTGAACCCCGGTCCCCCAAAAAGCCGGCGAAGCGACTTGGCCGCCTTCTTCTCGCCTAGTAAGAGAAGTGGAAACCGATTTCTGCTAATTTCCTTGTTCCCCGGCGGTACCAACGGTTTTGAGCCCCCGCAATTTTCTCCCGGCGTCCCTAATGATGACTTTATGGGCGGCACGAGTCATTGAATTTTCCCCAAACGGTAAAGCTCGTCTTCTTCATTTCTCCCCAAGCCGTGGATTCCCCCCTGTTTCAGAGAGAGGTGGCTAGGCCTCGATGGAATCCTTGAGGACCAATAGGGATCCAAGCGCGTCCATTCGTCTTTTTTCCCTTTTACACGCCTTATCTGTTCCCCGCTGAAAGCCGTCTGCCTCTTATCCCCCGATTCTCTTATTACGTTTTTCGAAGCCTGTTAGAGATATTCTTGGCTGATCGTTTCTAGTTCAAACAATGCAAACTTTTTTCTCGTGCGCCTCCAAGCGGCTTTTTTTTGCCCCTCCAAGGTGAATAGTGGCCGGTCATTCCCTCTTTCGATGCCTATTATATCCATCAGCCTCCGTTGTTTTTGATCTCTCTTTGGTAGCTTTTTCGTAGGATACTCCGACGACGATTGTCCTCCTCCCACGCTGGCCCTTTTCCCCTTTTCAACCTCCCCTACCTTCCGTGGTTTTATTAGAGTCATTTCCTTTTCCTAGCTTTTTTTCCATTTTCTGAAAAAACCCCAAGTTTCCAAATCGACTTCCCATCGTCTCCTGTTCAGAATCCGATCATTGCTTTTCTTCCCTCTTCTCCCCCTGACGAGCTTTTCTAACGCTGGCCCGTGCCCTTTCCCCACAATAAGCCCCCCCATCTTGACGCCCCCCTTCAGGCTATCAAATCAATTGTGTCACGCTGGCAGGAGCCTCTACTTTTTCAAAATACCCCACTAAGTATTCCCTTATTCATCTCCATTTCAATACCTGGCTTTCCCCGTAACTTTCCATGAGTTTAATGAGTAAACAGTTTTTCTTGCACATTCCCCCCCCCCTTCTCAGCGACGCAAAATCGCAACTCTACCCTTCTAGGAGACTCGAGCTCCAGATTTCATTTCTATTCTTTTCTACCGGGGAAGTTTTGGGGTGTGCCTCCCTCACAGCGCATCTTGGCCTCTCCCTCAACCCTCTGGATTGGACAATGTTCCGCCTCGTCACAGGATCACCCTTCGCTCATCCTCTCGTCCCTGTGAAGATCTCCTGCCCCCTAGAAGTCGGGACGCGTTTTTCTCTTTCTTACTCCTTGTACGCCATCGAACGCAGCGTTATGACGTTAGAGTACGTGCTTTTCTCTCCCGCTTCCTTTGCAGGGGACACCAAGACGACGTCATTTGTCTTGTACTCTTCCCCCCCCTTTTATTTTAACTCCTTTTCCTGGAGTCGACCCAACCTGAATGATTTTTTAGAGCCGCAGACCGAATTTCTTCTCTTTCCCGTTCATTCGTTATCCCTCCTCCCGGAGCTGCCGGCTGTGTCTTTGTTTATTGTTCACTTTCTTGGGGTTCCCCTCTTTCCTTTTTTTTTTCAAATTAGCACTGGCTCTTGTTCCTTTCGGTCAAATGAAAGCAAACCCCTCTTTCTGTGTATTCCCGCAGCATATCTTCCGGGGCAGGTCAACGCGTTCTTTTTGTCCCCTCCTCTAAAACCACTACCCACTTCTCGTTCCCCCTCCCATAGAGCCCCTCGAACATGCTTCCTATAAAAATTCCCGCGAACGCCTGTCTCCCTTTCCCTTTGCTGCTCCCCCTTAAGAGGTAACTTGTTTTTTTTTCTCCCGCGACTGGTCTCTCCTTTTTAATAGATTATGAAGTTTTAAAACGGTCATCCATTTCCCTTTTCCTCCCCACAGAGCTCCTTTCAATACGCGCGTGCCTCGGCCCCCCCCACCCCCCCTTTCACCCTGTCCACTCGCAAATAGCTTGAGTGACCTTAGTTCTACACTTTCCTCCTTTGTTTTGAATTCTTTTTCCCTTTTTTGTGTTCAAGCTTTCCATTTCCCATTGTCTTCCAACCCTTCTCACGGTGGCGCAGTACCCTTTTCCGCGAGATGAACGCTTACGCGGATCGGCATTCGACTAAAGCGCCCGAAATTTTGACCTGCATTTACCCCCCTCCCGATTTCCTTTTTTCCCTCTCGGATCAGTCTTTTATGTTTCCCTCCCCTAGCCCCAGGTCAACCAGGCCCGCCCCCTTTTCTTTTTTTTTATAACCACAAGCTTCTCCCAACAGTGCTCCCCCCCCCCCCTTTTTGATTGCGGCTCTTTCGCACCTCTTCTCCCGATTATCATTTTCCGCCCCACTGTACTTTTTGGAGACGCACCGCAGGTTTCCTTGCCTCTGCTCGCTGACGAAGACTTAAGCCTTTCGCGAACAAGGCCTCCCTCTCTTCCATGTTTCTGATTGCTCGATCCTTCGACTTTGGTTTCCTCTCTTAGGATTACAAAAAAACGCCTTTCTTTTTTCGCTGCTCCTGCTCACCCTGAGCCTTAGCCCTTTTTTCCTTGCTCAAGAGCGACTCGGTTGCCTTTTTCCCTATTTTCGTTACGCGCTGCTCGATTTTTCCCCCCTCCCCTTCGCGTCCTCATACCCTCAAATTAGCTTTAAAGACAGGAAAACCGGGACGCTTGGACCCCTTCCCCAATCTTTCCCTCCCCGAAAGGTGGCTCATTTAGCCTTACTCCATTCAGACCCTTCTTATCACGGTGCTTTTTTTCCTTCAGGGGCAAAGGGACGGATTACCATCATTTTGTCCCCCCCCTCAGAGCTCGCGTCGCCCCAAAGTTTAATTCCGTAGGTCTGATTTGAGACTCCCCCCCGACCATTTCTTTGACAAGTCGTTGTGGGATGCCCAGCCCTCCTTCCGTTCTGCGAGGTTTTAACCGCGTCCTTCCCGCGTGCGATCTTTTACTTAGCGACAGATTTGCGTCCGTTTTTTTTTCCACGGCGTTTCTTGGCTCCCTCGCAAAGTTCTAATTTCGCTTTCACTTTTCCCCGCCCCATTCAGCCTCTTTTGAAGCTCTTTCCCTCTTTCAAAGGCGATCTTCCTTTGCGGGGCGGCAACGCATTTCCCCCCAGCCCTGCTGCTTAGCTCGAAAGAGCTACACTTCTTGTCCTCAGATTGCCAGCCTCCCGTCGTTTATAATTCGGCGTCACTGAACGGCTGTTGACCTCTTTTTTACATTTTCCTGTTTCGCCAACGCAATTTACTCCCTCCCTTTTTCTTTCTTCCATGGGACCCAGGGTGGGCCCCGTTT
>Ga0179593_1452771_pt1 | contig 14979 bp, 12 predicted proteins | sample CZODoug2_1_08_16_FD_185931 | JGI IMG/M metagenome (GOLD analysis project Ga0179593, IMG submission 185931) | Vadose zone soil fungal communities from Angelo Coast Range Reserve, California, USA - CZODoug2_1_08_16fungal (PacBio error correction) | ecosystem: Environmental > Terrestrial > Soil >... | reverse complement strand
ACAGTATAACCTGCCCATGTTTTTATTGTCCCAGAGAAAGACTGGCCCCTGGGTTTACTTTACCTCTCCCCCTGCTGTCCTACGTTAGAAGACTCCCTTCTTTGCGGGTCCTTTGAAAGCGAGAAAATTTCCTTACTGACTTGCTCATCCTCTAGATAGAGTTTCCATCCCTTCCCCATTTTCTAATGGTACTCCGGGGCCGACAGCCGTTGCCACTTTCTAGAGCGGGCCATAGTCACTTTCCTGTTTGCTCCCGCTTGCCGAGTTATTTCGTCTATTCTACCGATGACAGGAACTAGCACGTCGCTGATCTATTTTGACCCTTGTTCAGTCTTGGTTTAACCCAATTACACAGCAGTAGGCTGGAACGGGACATGTGAGAGCATATGCAGGTCCCCTGGAACTCGAGGACCGTTACTCATCCCTCCCCTGGCGTCACCAGGTAGCCACCCCCAGCGTACGTTTGTTTTTGGCAAGTCTTTCTTCACCGGGACGATTTTACCTTCCCATAACAGGCCCGTCTAGTTGTTTTCTTTATATTCCTTGAGCTACCGATCCCCTTATTCCTCGGAGGCCGAACCGTCGCCCTTGGCCACCAACAAGGTGACTACTAAGCTACAGCTTTCCCCCCGTGACAGAAGGACGCTTCCTTCCGTCCCGACACCTTAGTACTTCCCCCGTTATTGTGACGTAAATCCAATCAATTAAGCTAACCTTCGGCGAGTTTCAGTCTCTGCGTTTTTTGAAATACCCTTGTCCGTTCTAATCGGATACCCCGCTCGAAGGGCCGTTTTCATTCCTTTCAAGATGTCTGACCAATCAACATCCTTGCAGGCACTAGCTTCAGAAGGAACATCTGGGGTAAAAGTTCTCCAGGCGTGATCATTCTTCAATCTGCTCCTTCTTAAAGCTTCCAGCGGAGATGTCCGTATCCTGTTTTCAGCTTTATGCCATTACATTTGATCCCGTCCCTTAGACCCTTCTCCGTTACTGACAAAGAGTCTGCTTCTTTCCCGACAAAAACTTTTTTTGAATACCGTCTTCTTGGTATTTAGTACTCTGACGTACCTTTTGATGTTAATTTTTCTATGATCTCCGAAAATTCCTTCTGTCCCCCGATTTTTCGAGGCCGATGACGCCCGAAATATCGACCTGCTTATAGATGTCGCTCTTTTCACTGTCTACCGTGCAGGTTACACTGCTTTCGGATCCCCTACTTTCCCTGTTAAAGTTGTCTTTCGCTTCTAGAAGTTGACAAGCTACGGATTGAGCCCCCCGGACTCTGGTTTCACCCGGTAATTCTGACAATTGTTATGCTTGATGGGGTCGTGCCAGTAGGGTTATTTGACCCCTGATTCCTTAATGTTCATGCGCTGAAGATGTTTATAAGTTCCTCCTTTCCCCCTTGCCTCCCAGGACCAGTCTCCCGTTCCTGGGAAGTGGTCCCCGGATAACACCAATCGTTGTTATCAAGCGGTCCCATTTCGGCCACACCGTCCTCTGCCTCCTCGTTATGACTCCATTTTACTTAGAGACCTGCTGGAAATTCTGTAACCGGGAAGATGTCAATTTTAATCAAATTCGCATCTATCCCGCGAGGGAGGATTACTGGACCTGCGTTTGTCCGGAAGAAGTAGCACGGTCCCATAGAGCGGATGTCTTTCTTCCATGAGGTGCTGCAGTGTCTTCATTCCGAGGTTAGACTGAAACTTCAACAATCCATCTTTCTTTCACCTACTCTGGGTTTCCAAGGATCATTGAATGGACAAGACTGACCTTCCCCCCCCTTTTTCCCTCTTTTTCACGATGAGTCTATGACAGCAAACTTGAACTCTTGTCTTTAATTCCCCCAAGATTATTTTGCCCGTTCTGGTTTAAAGATTGCCTATCGGAAACTTTTACGTACTTAGATCTCCCCAGGATCCCCTTTTCGAACGTCAGTCTCTGGAATTATTCTTTATCTCCTGGTCATTGAGCGCACATGAAGAATTCCCTCTTCTATCCTTCACGTTCCTTAGTAATGAAGATCGCCCCCCCCCCCACACATTCTCGACGATCTCGCACTCTACTTTTTCCTGCCAGAATAGGTTTCCCGTTCTATCCTCTTTGGTCTTTCTTTGAATAGCTCTAATTGGGCCCTAGTTCTCCCCCTCCCCTTCTTTTTCTCTCCGCTGGCCCCGAATGTTTTAGTTTTCTCCCTTCAGGAAGGCAATTTGAACGAGTTTTTCAGGTTCCACCACTTTTTAGCGTTTTCTTTCCTTCCCTTCCTCTTTCCTATCACTGCCTTTTTTCCTTTGCTGATGGAGGGTGATCGTCGAGTCTTTTCCTCCCCCCGATCCATCAGGGTTCCTCGATACACCACCCGGCGTCCTCGTGTCGGAAAGTTCTCCTTTTCGAGTGAATCCCACTTCCCTTTCCTCAGGTGCTTCGGATCTTAGGCATAGTCTTGAACCTCTCTTTCTTTTTTCCCTCCCCCCCTCTTTGTTGTTTTTTGATCTGCTATGTAGACATAACCTTGGATCCGAAGCACCTTCCTCATTTCTTTGAGCTCCGTCTCCTCAGTGGCCTTTCCCTGGGTCTCTTGTATCCCTTGGTGGCCTTTCTTGAACCGGTTCTGGAAGGTCCCGGTTCTAAGGCCCGACGAGAACTGCTGCCCCCCTTCCCCCCCCCCCCTTTTCAGCTCTCGAAAAGATCAGACGCGGCTTTCTGTCGAAATCATAAACCCCGATTCTCCCCCCGAGAAGACGATGCTTTTCAGATCTTTCCCAACTTCCCCACTTTTGGTTGGCCAGTCCCCACGCTTCCACTGAAATTCCTTTTCTCTGGCCAGCTGACTTCGTACCTTAGAGACTAATCCCTTTACAGAGGTCCGTTATTCGATAACTCTGTATCGTTTTACCCGACATGCCGATCCTCCTACGATTCAGAACTTTTCTCCGTCCCTTTTAGATTCACGGCCCGAGCAGTCCTATGGCCCTTTCTGCCTCCCCTCGGTCATGCTCTGACTTCGTTACCGGTTTGCCTAATATTCTATTGTTTCCGCGTTGTTCCACGGGCAGAACAGATGGGCGGCATCCCCTGGACATGCCTGGCTGGCGATAGCCTCAACGCCGAATGGGCATCTGAGCCCAGCCTGCTCTTTGACGCGCGACGCTTTTCTCCCCAAAGATGGCAGGGTGAGAGAGGTAGTGTTCTTCACAGACTATGCCGTTCTTTCACCAAGTCTCTTTCCCCGTGATGGCCAGGATTGGAATCCCCCCTCTGCGCCCCTCTTTTGATCTGCTAGGACCCTTTCCCGTCCCTTACTTTGGTAAAAAGAAGCTACATGGAAGAATCGGGGTCTTTTCTATCTGGTCCACGTACCCAACAAAGTTGACCCTTTTACGAACGATTATGACCCTTACGAATATCCTGGTCTCATTCACGAGGTTCGTGGTAAGCTCCTAGTTATATTCCCCTGTCATGACCGGAGATGTTCCCCAATATCCCTTGTGTCCGGCCTTTTTCTCCCTGCCGAGCTTTCCTCTTACTTCCTCAGTAATCTAATGTTTCTTCTTAGTCCAATACAGATTCACATTCCGCGAAGAGTGAACACCGTACTTCCCCCGCCGCAAGCCCCCACTCGCATCCTGACAAGACTGCTTTGGTTCTGTGTTCCGACCTTTTCTTCCTGGGAACCCGATCCCATGACCTCCAATCTGACACGATTCTTCTCCCCCCCAGCTACACCGTGCGAGTTCACAGCGGTTATCCCACCTCCCACTAAGAGGTATGCTGGAGATCGCAAATCGCTCCTCTCCCTTTTCATCTTCGGCCACCACAGCCTTTGCTAAGGTGTGAACTCACTCCGGGTATAACCTTCCTATTCTTTAGTTTCTAAGTCCGGAAGTTTCACCAGTGTAAGAGAAACCCCTGTACACCGGCCCATCTCTCTTGGACTGGTCCCCGCCGAAAGTCTGGCCAATTTCGCAGGGGCGGCGGCGCCATAAGGACCGGCCGTTACTTCTTAAGCGTCTTAGGAAACGAATGTGTCACTGCATGGACCGAAGATGAGCCCTTTTTTATTCACTAGATACTGGTTCAGGTTGAGTTTTCCTTGGTCGTCGGTTGATGCTAGCAGAGCCTTCCCTGACGAAAGGACCCATGCTTTTGGCTGGGGAAATCCCTGGAGTTTCAGATAACAGGTCCTGCCCCTTTTTTCCTGTCGTTTTTCTTCTCCCTCGTTGACGTGATCACCGGATTTCTTCTCCCTCACCTGTCCTGTCCAAGTTTCGTCCTGGGGTTGTGGATGATAGACTTCTGCATCTAGTTGGATTTGCATAAGATCGGTGTATGCGCCTCCGCGTAGTCTCGCTTCATGTCCGTTCCTTTCAAGCGTAGAGGACCTCTTCCCCTTCTGCTTGTCGTCTTTTCCTCCCATGATCGCCTTCTGTCTTTTTACCAAAATCTCTTCGTCCTAGCGCGTTCCGTGCTTTAACCTTAGTTGAACTGACCTAATGGGACGCCGTTCTATTCCCCCCCTGGTCTTTGAGGGGTTTTACCCGGCTTTAGAATATGATTTCCCTTTTCCCTTCACGTCACAACCTACTCTGTGCCCGCAAGCCTGGTCGCAACCCAAATGCCTTTTCTGCTTAATTCAGAGCTAGGCGCTCAAAGGTCGCGCCCCCTTCTCCAGATTTTGGTCTTTCCAGGGGGGGCCATGCTTCTTCTGTACCCAGCGGGGATGCGCTCTCGCTTGCTCAATGGCGTTCTGGTCCCGCTCCCTCTAGTCCCCAAAGTTCGGTAATCCCCCTTTCCTCGGGATAGACCACTGAAAGGAGATCCCGGCCTGCGTGCTCTTACCCTCGAAGGAATTTAGCTCGCGGTGATTCTCTCGTTGTTGTTTTTCCTACTTTCAAAAGTCATTCTCTCCGGCATCGACACCTCCGGACCCCGCTGTACGACTTCCGTTAGTACGAGTCGGCGGATTAAATCCCAGGTTTTTATCAGCACCCACACTTGAAGACGAATCCCTTTTCTTGATTCCCTTGTCTACCTCCGACCGAAGGCCTTGTAGTCGGTCCGCCCCGATCTTCTCAGGTTCCGTCGACAGTTCCCACACTCCAAGCCTCTTGCCGACTCGATGGGGTGTCTTGCGTTTTAACCGTGATCGCGCGCTGGCATAGCTCGAGGTCAGCACCCGTAGGTCTGCTTTTCTTTGCTGGCAGTCTTGGGTGTCCCACTTGCATCCGTAATCTACACCGGGACTGTTTTGGTTTCCTTTTCCCCAAGGAACCCAGCAGCTACTTCCTTCCTTCGTGATACTAACCGAATGGGGTTCAACCCTGTAAAAATGCGCTCTTGTACAACTCTGCCCCTTCCCACCTTCCCCCTCAGGGTTCAGAACGTTTCTATTTTTTCGACTAAGCCCCTCTTTTCACCGGACAGAAAGGCAATAAGTTCTCATTTCCCTGCTTGGCCGTGTGTAAAGTAACGTACTTTTCGATATTCCCCCTCGGTCTCATCCGTACTGAGTTTGAGAGATTTTTCTGTTACGCCTCCCTCCGAGACGTCCTCCCCCAAAGAGCCATTTGCCCGACGGCCGTTTCTTTCTGACCTTTCTCCCCAGGTTAATAACTCAGACTACCGTCCTGGTGATCACGCGTCTCAGTAGAACTCTCTCTTATAAGGAGTTTCCTCCCATTGTCCGAAGATGCCGTGAATCCGCTTCATATGTTCCTAGTCGTAGTGTCGTTTTATGTTCAGGGAACGCGCTGTAATCACCTCGAGACACGGCGCCTCCAGCTATGTTTCCCCAGAGTGGTGCCCCCCGTGACCCGTTTATAGTAGCGAGACCCCGACCTAACCCTCCCCTGCCCGCATTACCTCGATCTGCTTCAGCATCTTTCCCCCGACTGGCATGACACTTTTCTTGCTTTCCGCCAAGCTCAATCCCCTCCCCCCAGTCCCCTGTAAGTGCCGATGCTGTTTACCGCACCCGGATCAGATGGATATTATTTCTTCGTTGTATGGGTATTACGCGCGCTTCTTGGGTCAGATAGCCTCCCTCCCTTCCAGGGTTTGCCACAATCTGGTTCCCCTCTCAGAGAAAGCATTCCCTACGATTCTCCCCGATATCATCACCGTACTTTTTTTTCTTTTTCTTTTTGTTTTTTGCAGATCCTCTGTCCTCCGGTCCTTAGAAAGTGGAGGGAGGAAGCATTGATGGGTCAGCCGTTGTCTCCGTTCACGTTTTTCCAAAGGAACCGGTCTCCCTTCCAGTGCTTTTTTCATTTACTGTTTGGTTTACCTCTCTCGTCCTTGCTTGTTTACTCGTGCGTGTGGTGCTTCTAACCCCGCTTCCACCCCCTTGTCCCCCGCAGCCGGCTTCCTTATTAAGGTCATGAAGGTGTGGACACAACTTCGGAAAGCGACCCCAGTCTTGTCGTTCTGCGCCACTGACTGAGGCCTTTTTCCTTCGACTTCAGCACACGTCCCTTTTTCATCACAGGCTGAGAAGGTGTTCTCGGGGACCTTTCTTCCGAAGGACACTTTATCCAGGCGTGGACACTTTTTTGGACGCCAGCGACGCCCTGCACTGCTTTGCCCAGGTACGAGTTGGAGACTCCTTTCAGTATCCCTGAATGCCGCGTCACGGCGTTCTTGCGCTGTAGGCATTCTTTTTATTTCCAGCTGATCCTTGACATTGGTATGGACATGAACCGCCTGCGTCTTCCTCCCAGGTTTTGCCCGCTTGCGCAGCCAGAAAACGCGAGCTCCCAGTGAGCGGCTGGGGTCAGGACCGCTAAGGATGCCTTAAGGTCCTTCTTCTGCTCCTGGCTGCTTCGCTCTCTTGTCACCTAACAGGTGAACGTGTCATTTTTTTTTCTACTGTTTCTTCCGTTGGGGCCCGGACTCTTCAAGAAGCTTTATGCGTCCACGGTCACTCCGTAGTTATCTGTTCTGGAGCCGCTTTGTCGGTTCGGTAGTTGCCCGTTCGAATTTGATATCTGTTTTTTATCGTCCGGGCTCGGTACGTCTCGATCGCCCCAGGCCCCACATCACGTGTTGACCATTAGACCCACCTCAGTGCTCCTTCTTGGAAGCTTGCGCCTTGCCCCTGTCGCCCTCCTTTGAAATCCTCCCAGGTATTCCTTAAGTTGCTCTGGCTCGTCGGGAAGGCCAGCCTTTTATGGCTTCGCCCGTCCTTGTATATGATGATTAGCTAATCTCTTTTATCCTGTCGGCCTTCTACGTGCTCATAGATTTTGTTTGTCTCGAGATATAACACAATCTATAAGCCGGTTACCCTTTTGCAGAGCTGTGCACTCCGGACCATTTTCGCGCAGTTTTTGTCCGAGAGATGAGCCGCCTTCCTGTCGAGCACCTTCCGGTGTCTTAGCCTATATTTATTTTGTTGTTAGATGTTTCCTTCAACTCCCTCCGAAATGAACGTCGCGCGCTACTTCGTCCCCTGCTCTCCCCTTTTAGGTTTGCCACACATAGTTTCTTGATTTACTCTCGGCCGTGGTTTTTCCCGTGCAGAAACCTTTTCTCGAAGGTATTTCCAGCTAGACTCACCTAAATAGTCTTTCCAGGAACGCGAAAATTGAATCCTTGACCCGTCCCGCCGCTTTCGGTTCGATCAAAACCTGTCTCTCCCCCCTCCCTCGTCTTGCTTCACAGTAGACGACCCTTTCAGGGGAAAGAAGGTATGTCCCTCCTTAAAATAGGGCAGAGTGCGTTTTTCCTGAAGACCGTCTTGTCCTGAGAAGCAAACCCCCCCCCCCCCCCACCCCCCGCCCTTAGATGCTAGAGTTTGTCAGACCAGTGGCCGCCGTCTAAACCTTAATGACGAGACCCCCTTCTCTTCACCCCTTTAGTCCTGACGCTTGCCCGCTCCTGATTAGAACGTTCTCTGCTTTGCCCCCCGTTGTCGACGAGCTTGAAGTCGCTTGTCTCCGATTTACTTGACCCCGTTTTCCCCGACAGAATGGAGTATGAAACGTTCCCCTATGTACAGCGATATCAGTTGCCATCTTCCCGACACGCGGTGACCTTTGAATTATCGCTTCCCTGCACCTGTCCTTTTGTGTTCGAACGCCTTTACATCTTGTGAGTAGGTCTTGGCTCACATGTACTCTGCAGTTTCCGGTCTAGACCCTTGCTCGGTTCATCACGAGATGTCTCTCCCTTTCCACCATGTAGACCGATTTTTCCCCCGTGACCGCGATGACGGCGGTCATTGCCGCCGAGTCCCCGCCTTTCAGCTTATGTTGCTGTCGCGCTGGTCCACGATTCCCGACCCCACGTGGAACTTCGGCCTCTTCACCACCTTGCCCCTCCCCTCCATTCGTGAGTCACCCTAGGCAGTTAAGACTAAGGTTCCCCCCCCCCGATTCCCCTGCCGGAATCGACGCTGCTTGCATCGACTTTAATGTCCGGATGGACGGCGCGTTTTTTCTACCTCGGCCGGTCTCCTGGGGATCCCTGAACCCGACCCGAACTGGTGAGAATTAAACGTCACGTCACCCTCCGGACCCCCGCCCCAGACATTCCTCCCTCAGGATGGCCCGCCCATTCAAAAGCTTACTTTATCCGGTAGGCAATATGAATTGCGCCTCCTTCCACGTTCTCCTTTATACCTCTGCCCCCTCCGGGAAGTGTTCTACGAAATAACTTTTTTCTTCTTTAGAAGACTAGACCTCTCCGATGAGGTCTTCCTTGACACGTCTCCCTCCCGGGACCCCCTCTCGGGTGTATCCCTAGATGTTTCTTTACAGGCGCAACATCCTTGGAAAGTGGAGGTCCACCCATTCCCAAGAAGACGATGCACCTCGATGCTGGTTGTAGGAGGATGACGCCAGGTACTCAGATTGATTGCCGGTAGGTTCCTTGGCCTACTGTCTGTCAGAATTTGCGAGCCTGACGGAGGCCTCCCTGATGGGGCATAACCAACGCCGACCTTGCGTATGATCACAGCAATCTGATAGACCGCTCGCTTCCCTCTTCTGTCTAAGTCCCCGTTTCTTTGTCGCTTCAGCGCCAAGCTTCCCCCTTCATGCCCCCTAAGGCCCGGACGAGATTTATGATTTGGTCGTTAAGCTGGGAGTGCCCTCTCGGGTATGCACAGCAAAGTTCTTCGGATTCTAGCTTCTGGGGTAGTTCTTGGGTTCCTGACCCTGTCTCACCTTCCTTATAATTTCCCGTCGTCCTGGGGGACCGCGGATTTTGATGAGTTGAGGCGGCGGCTACAAGTGTAAATAAGCTTGCCTTTGGCAGCACAATCTTAGTCAGACGCCTCAGCCAGTGTGAAGAGTTACATAGACCACGGCGCATGGAACGTCTGAGTGCCTTCTCAGTCCCTCAACTTGTCTCGGTCAGGGCGGACTTTCTGCCCCCCCCCACCCTCTTCTCTATTTGGGACTTTTTGCGCTAATAGTATGTCAGAGCTTTCCAGTCCATCGAATAGGCGCCATTCTCCCTCACCCCTCGGCCTTCCTTCAGCTGAGGAGGACTTGTGGGGAAAGTACTACCGTCCCGTTTACTACAGTTTCAGAATAAAGGGAGTACAGGGACTTTCCTTTCCTCATTCCCAATCATAGTTCCCCGCAAGGCTGGCGCCACACAAAATGACCCGGGTTCTGTTTCGCGCTTCTTCCCAGCCATAAGTTCAAACATTGTCTGAGAGTTCCCCACTCGGATCCCAAGATTATTTCCCTGGACACAAATGGAGGTTTTATTGTCGCGAGAGTTGCCCTCTTCGTTATTTGACAGATGGACTATGCCTATCCGTGAGTTCGTGGGATTGTTCATTCCCCGTTTACTTCGGCTTCGACACCCCCCCTCTTTCCCCGTTCAGTAACTCTTTCCTTAAGTTTTGATCTGTTAGCTTTCTTTTTTAATACACCTTTTGTTTAGAGAAACCTGATACTAATTCTCTTCCATCGCACTCCTTGCCGAAGGTTTTTCTTTCCGGTCCGCCGTGGCAGACTACTTTTCGACTCGCGGACGACCCCGTACCAGGAGGCCAGTTCTAAAGACGAACGCAATTCTCTTCTTTGACGTTCCCATTTCCCGGCGAGGATTTACGCTCGTGGCCCCCCCTTTGGCAAAATGAAGAAGGCGCGTCGACGAAAATTTGCCTCGGAATAGGAGTTTTGCCCCCAAGTAATTTTTGCAATCCTTTATTCCTGTTAGTTACCGTCTGTTAGCATCCCGTCAGAACTTGTCTTAGTATCTGCCGATATGACTTCCTGTGGTGTCCCCCCAGGATAGAATTCAGGTCCCCGGTTAGGTAGTCTCCCCGTTTCCATTCCTGTTAATGCCAATTACACCCCGCGCTTTCATACACATCGTCTTGTATTTTCTACTCCAGTTGCGATGTAAGCCCCCTCTTTCGCCGGCCAGCCTCCCAGGAAATCGGCCGTCTCTTTGTCACTTGTCGTCCGTTGGACGTTACCTTCTAATTTCGTTCGGTAGATAGCCTTGACAGCTATGTACCACTTGGTCCCACTCTTCAGCCGAGCGCTACCGACCATCCGGGTTCCCCTATCCTTCTCCTACTGGCAGGTTGAAAACCCCCATGGTCTTCCCCCCTATTTCGGTATCCGGCGACCGTTAGGAAACTTTTTATGTATTCATACATTTGTTCTTTCTTTTTTCCCCATGAGATTCCTCTCATTGATCGCCTTCGTTTTCAGTGAGAATTGAAGCTTAACTCCAGGTAACCCCTCTCTCTCGCCAGTCTCAGCGGGAACCCCCATATTTCGGCCCCTTGGATTAGGAGAGTGATCAGGATTATCGAGTACTTTCTACCATCCCGTCCTCCATTTGTTCCTCCGATAAGCTTAGGAGCCGGAATAACGAAGGCCCCTTCGACCGAGGACCAGCGTTCACCTCTTCAGCTTTTGCCCCCTTGATAAGAGTTCTCGGATTGTCTTTAGTAGGTATTACTTGCCAGCCTTGTGCCCTTTAGGACGAGCGATCCCCCCGCCCCCAGAATCAAGAGCTGAGGTTTCACCGGAGGCACGTTCCGCCCCCTCCTCTCTAGACTGTTCTGTCGTCTCTCCCCGGTCATTTTTTTTTTTTTTTCAAGAGTTAAAGACTCTCCGGTATGCATAGACGGGTGTTTACTAGCATCTTACATCTCTCTGGAGCCTTTTTTGCGCTGTGCTTCATCCCTCTAAGGTTTAATTTTTGCTACATAAATTGTTCTTTGCGATGTGTGTGATTCGTTTGCCGTTGACTGTTTCCCACCATTCTCAATGAGTTAGTTTTCCAGTGAGTGGATAAACTTTCCTCGCCAAAGGGACATCTTCGCGACAGATTCCCCCAGCCCATTTTTCCTGGACGGGCTTTGAACCCTTCGTTCCGTGCGAACCATAGATGTCGTCTCGAAGTCCTGGGTCCAGGCGTCACGTCTCGAAACTGCCGAGAGTTCTACTAGTTTCTGTTACTTTTGCAAGATCCCGTCCGGACGCATTTTGGACTTCCCCTTTTTATTTTCCAGTCCGTGTATAAGTAGTGCGTCTGCCTCCCCTAGCCCTGACGCCGTTCTCTCTTCAACGAGGTCATGGAGTTTTCCCGTAAGCCAGGTAAGCGCTTCCTCGCAAGGGCGCCTCGGTCGGGCCATGCTGGTTGTAAGTCCCCGAGAGCACCCATGGAACCCTTTTTCATGAACGCGCCTGTTCTTCCCCCCTAGAAACTTTTTCGCGATCCGGGTTTGTGTCACTACCCCAAACCAAGCCCTTTCTTCCCCTTCCACTGAGAAGTTCTGGTAGTGCCGCTCATAATTCCCTAAAGTCCCGGGTTATGAGATTCTTCCCCTATGATACCTAGTCAAGTTTTTCACTTGTAGATGTGTTGCAAATGTTTGGTCACCCACCCCCCTCTGAAGATGACTAGATATTCCTTCCACCCTTTTCCCTCTACCTAGTCTAATCGCGTCGGATGGGACTCCAGGGTCATTTCCTGTCCCTAATTCCCTCAGAACAACAGTAGAGTCAGGTTCCGATATCTTTCGTCATTCCAGTGCCCGGGCTAGTGTCCATCCTGATTCAGCTCGGTTTCTCCTTAGACTGGCTAATCGGCCCCTTTTATTGTTCCGGCTTCCTTTGGTAGAGCCGAAATTAGAAAACTAGGGCCTCTCTCTACCCTTCTTTTTTTTAGCCCGCGGTGTCTGCTCATCCTTGCTTTCCCCCAGCAATGTGGGTCTCCGGGTGCCCAGCATTTATTCGAAAGGTTCTCTCCTCCCTCCATCCTGTCCCACCGTTTCATGCTATTTCATCGCTTTCCTCTTTTTCCGTTGGAGTTCTGATAGATGGTTTTGCTTTCTCTATCCTTTTACCTTTTATTAAAGGATAAGCTTAAGCTTACACCCACTGCCTCGACACCTCTCCCTCGCAGGGTGGTACTGAGCTCGCCCTTTGCGCTCCTCCGCAGAGTTCCCCTCATTTCCTCGACGAAGATTGTAGAAGGACAATTTTTCTCGTTTTACATCTCTTTTTCCTCTGTTGTTAGCTGTTTTCGACACGTTTCCCATCCGTGCCATCGAAGCACCTGAAGGTAGCTCGTTCTTTTTGGTGCTCTCGCGGCCCGGCAGTTCCGAACTTTGGAACTGATAACTGGGATCGTTTTGAGACCGAGAAGGAGGGCCAAGACGAATTGCACCTCGCCCATCATCCGCTAAACTTCAGGAAATGTAGAGGCCCCATCTCGCCTGACGACCTCCTTATCGGACTATGCTAATCTGGTTTTTTTATCCTTGATGCTGCAGCTCTTTCTTTCCCCCTCCAATATGTGCCATCCGGGAAGAATTGCGACCATCATGGTCGACGCATTCACTTTTTTTGGCTTCATATTCCGTCAGCGGTCCGCCAGACGAAGCCTTTTTTGGGAGTCTCTATAGTGACACGTGCTTCTTAGATGGATTAATACTATTCTCGACCTTCTAGGTCCCTTTCTCCTCGCCTGCCCCGATCCCATATCCTCCGACGCAAGTTTCCAGGGCTGCTCTTTCTCGAGCGCGATAGAGAATTTACCTGTTGTGACTGTATCGGTCCTATCTTTTTCGTGCCACGGGGCGCACATCTTGTTAGTGCCCAGATTCAATGTCCCCTTTGAGTGCAGCGATCTCAGCTTCCCAAGCTGCAGATGCGGAAGACCGGGCATTTGATTGATACTTCTGTACCATGATGTTCGTTGGTTGATCCCCTCTTGTGGAGTTCCTTTCGATGCCGTTCCGGCTACTTGCCCGCGCGGTTATCAACCGTTCTGCCGGAGCCGCGGTGAACTTCCACCTGCTGGAACCCCCCTCCTACCATCCTCTTTTCGCAGATTGCTCCCTCTGTGATCAAGGAAACTCGATTTTTACCCTGAATCCGCACGTTTTCTTGCTCGTAGGGGCCTCGTCACTCCGGAACGTGGACAAGTTTTTTTTCTCGGAAGAAATTCAAGAGGCGAGATATGAGCCCCTAACGATTCCGCTTGACGCTCCTCAGTCCCGTATGCCGATGTCAGTATTGCGCTCTCCCACCTAGAACTAAGTTCAGCTGTACGGCGTCACAGACTATTCTCTGTCATCTCGGCCTTCCCCTTTTCTGCGGGTTATCCCTTGCTTTTAATGCGAGCACCCGACTCGGAACGATTACTGAATGTACGTCTCATTCCACCCCGTCACGGCATGTTCCCCCCCTCGCGAACTAAGTAGGCGCCGAATACTTGAAGAACAGCTGTTGTCGGCACAAATGCCATTCTGGCCATAGCTTGCTCGCCTCGCATCACGGTCTCTAAGCTAGGACTTCGCTGGACCTCGGCGACAGGATGTACTTTTTGTCTGACCTTGAGGTAACAGATGTAACATGAGTGGCTTCCCCTATTACTGTCCCTCATCTGGGTTCCCCTGGGATTCTGTTCTTGGTCTAGCCTTTTGCAGACACAATCCCCAGTGTCAAGTCGTTTCGTGCAATCTAGTTCCATCGCGGTCTGAACGACATTCTTTTCCTCTGTCGTACGGGGTCAGGTCGACCCTTCCTGTTTTCCTTAGGACTGTGGGGAAAGCCTCTCAACATGCGCCAGTCGTTTTAAAGTGAATGGAACATCGTCCCTTCTATCCCCTCCCTAGTCCTTTTGGGAGAATTATTTCCAAGGGGATTTTTGTAGGAGCTGGGCTCGTGTTTCCTTTCTTTTTTTTTTTGCGTGCATGATAAGGCAGTTGCCAGCTTTCACCTATTAAAGTGAACCAGTCCGGACGAGCATTGGTGGAACTCCGGTCACGCCCCTCAGCATTTCCAGACGGCTTTTGGAACCCCCCCCCACCCGGCGAAACAAATTCTTCGTTCATGCGATTCGCCTCGTTCCCGTTAGTTCCCCTCCATTCATTTATTGCATATACTAACCGGCTCTGTTAGGCCCATAGGCCCCCTGACCCCTTCTTCCCTCCCCGGCCCGGACCCCCGTGCTTGCTGGCCAAAGAGCGTATGTGATTCTGAACGCGCAATTATAGCTTTTTCTTTTGTTGCCGACGGGCACTCAGCCCCTTTCCCGTCCACGCCATACTTAGCCCCTTTCGGCGTCGTGCCTGGCGAGCTCTATTGATTTCGCCGGCGCTGACCTTTCAAGAACGAATGGTGCTCCCCCTTAGTCGTTTCCCGCTCGCGTGACCAGTTCTTCCTGGAACTAGGCGCAGTTCTACCCCACGGCCCTCTTTCCGTCTGGTGCAAACTCATTTTTTGAATACTTCATGGGCGCACGACTGTATACCCGTGCAGTCTCTGTCGACCTCCCCTCTTCTCAAGTTCCCGGGCTTCCACCTACATGAACTTGGCTGGCCCTCTAGTCGCACCCAACGAGGCCTCCTAAGGATTTCTCTGTCCCCCCTAGCTGGCGGTCCCCCCCTTGGTTCGTTCTTTGATCTTTGTCCCCTGAGAGACATCAGATGGTGCAACCCAGACTTCTCACGTTTAGGCGTAAACCCCCTGTGCCGTCGTGATGGCAGAC
>Ga0179593_1637028_pt1 | contig 14980 bp, 11 predicted proteins | sample CZODoug2_1_08_16_FD_185931 | JGI IMG/M metagenome (GOLD analysis project Ga0179593, IMG submission 185931) | Vadose zone soil fungal communities from Angelo Coast Range Reserve, California, USA - CZODoug2_1_08_16fungal (PacBio error correction) | ecosystem: Environmental > Terrestrial > Soil >... | reverse complement strand
GCTCTCTCATCACCGTTCTGGCTATGCTTAACCTATCTTTCCCTTTTCGAGGGCCCCCGTCGCCGAAAACCGGTCTCCTTCCCCGTCTATCAGTCAATCAAGAATACATGTCCCCCCAAAAGAGCTTGAATAGTTGTCTTACTTCACCCGGTTGGCGCTGGGTTTTCCTCCCTTGCAGACGTGTCTCCCCTCCCAAAGGGGGTTCTCTACAATGACTTCCTCTCCCCTGCTGGCCTTCCTTTTCGGGAGGGGTATTTCCCCTAGGGTCTTTTTTTTTTCTCGTCGGTCTTTACCACCCCCGGGTAGCTTTTTTCCTTTCCGTGCTGTTGCTGCAGCTGAAGCCCGATTGAAGGTTCACTTAGGAAGTCCCGGTGACGTTTCATAGAAGTCTCCAGACCCACGGTTTTCAGGATGGCACGCCCCTTTTCAAGAAAACCTTCCTGATGGGAAGGGAAGGACTTGATTTAAACCATTCTATTCCCCAGCGTATCTAAGATAGACTAGACTCAAATCGTCCTCTTCTCTAACAGCTCTCCTCTGTCGAGATGAAAAGGAGGAATTCCCCTCCCTTTCTGTTCGTTGCGAATTTCTTCTCCTTTGTCTCACGTCAAGGTTGACCGAGTAGGTCCCTTTTCTCTTGCGCGTACCCGGACTGCTGTCGAACTAACTTCAGGGGTAGTTCCTCTTGGCTTTCAATCACGCAGCATGAGTTCCTGCCTTTCCAAAGGTTTCCCTTCCCGGTACTTAATTTAACCCTTGCAGTCCCGTAAGAACGATTTATTCCCTCCTCTCTTGACACTGGTCCGGAGGGCCCTTACCTACCGGCTACAAAAGGTTGAGCCCTGCGTCTGACAGTCTTTTCTTTTCCCCTTCCCTGCGAGGTCTCTGCGTTCTCTTAGCTAGCCCCCCGTCATTCCTCCAGACCCTCAGCGTCTCTTACGTAAATTGGAGAACTTCCCAGAGCTTTTTGCGATCAGAATGGCGTGACTTTTCGGGAACCCGTAGCCCTTCGAAGGTATTTCTTATCTTCCCCTGGAGACTTTCCGGCTACCACAGACCTTAAAAGCGCTGCGCAAACCTCTTTCCCCCTCCTTCTTTTTGTTTTCTCCGAGCCATCGGCAAATCCACACACTGCCCCTTAAGAGGATGATACCCCTTTATTTGCTGATCAGCTCCCTTCCTTCCCTTTTTTAAAGGTTTGTCATGTACAGGTTCTGGGCTCCCTAGATGGAAGTCCCTCTGATTGAAGACCCTCACCAGTCCCTTTTAGGTTTTCCTGGTATCATACCCCAGCAGATGTCCCCGGATTTCCTTCTTTTAGAATCAAAGTAAGGGCCCTCTATGGACCCCTCTCTCGGGAGGCTCTACTTGCTGCAACAGAGCCAGCTTTCGTCCGAGCCTCCTGCTAAATGAAAAGGTCCAACCTCCTCTTAGAGAAGCCCTGCACTGCTCAGATTACCCCATCTCTAGGGGACAAACTTCTGCTGGTTCCCCCCCGGGTGTACGAGATCTCTCGTGGACCCACCCCTTTTTCAAGATCTACCTACAGGTCTTGTTTGTTTTCGGAGGGACCCAGAGTTCCCCCCGTGCTCGTCCGTTTCTGACTGAAGGTCTCCTCAACGGAACCCTTCTCCAAAGGTCTCCTTTCCCGTTACCCTTCCCCCTTGCAGGTGGTCATTTTTCCCTTATGGGAGATGTTTCGGACGGAGCTTTTTTCTTTTCGTCCTTTGTATTTTCTCCTTCGAGAAATAACCCTCCTCATTTTAATCAATACCCCCTTGTTGTTGTTGGTCTAGATCCTTTCTCATGTGATTCACGAAGAGCAAAGCTCACCTTGCACGGAGATCCCCCCCCTAGACATTCTGACCACCTTCTTTCCGTCTTTCCCCTATATGGACCAAGATAAGGAGGCTCCCTGGTAAGATAGCTCTTGCGGAAGGCATTTAGCCCCCTCTGCTTATTGGGTCATACCAGGCGTCCAGAGAACGGCCCGTCGATTTCGTCCGTGATCTTATCTCGGACCTCTCTCCAGTTGCCCCTCTTTCGGCCAGTTGGCCTCCTGTTTCTTCTGGAGGCCTAAGCTTCTTTTGGCCGCAGCTTACAGGTGCCGAGTAAGATGGAAGTTCCCCTGCCCCTTACAGGAAATCTCCTCCGTCGTTCCTCTTAGGGAGGCCCGTCCTTTCTGCGAGGATTTTTTTCCGGAGCCCTCCTCTCCCTCGGAGATCACGCGACCAGCCCTCTTCCCCTCTTCCCCAAAAAGGCTTCTCTACCCCCTCTTTTTTTCTAGGCCCTTCCTGGACAGCAGGTAATAGGTTTTCATCATAGGCTTTTCCGGTGCATAGAATCCCACTTCTCAGAAATCTTCTGACATATTGGTCGTTTTGGTTGTCTTTCATGAAGGAGTAATCTCTTCCCAGCAGGGGAGGGTCCGCAATCCCTTAGGTTGACTCCCGCTCCCCTAGGAGTGTGCTCGACGGCCTCTTCTTCCCGTGTGCTGTTCCAGGAGTACTCTAGGAAACTGTCCGCGTTCCCCCAGTCTCAGGCTTCAGAAGGGGCTGAACTTCCTTTTAGAAACCCGCGCTGAGTCGAGAGTCTTTCGTTCGTGTTCAAGAGAGTCCCATGCTAGAGAGTCTCAGAGACCCTATCTAGAATTCTACGTTTTCCGATCTATTTAAAAATAGGCGAGTGATGTCATTCTTGCAAGGTGAAGGTACGGGAGGGTAGGGCCTCTCACTTAAGACCGTCTCTCTGGGTAATACTCTCTTGTGTAAGTGTTTTTCAGCAAGGTCCCTGGGCTTTGATGTCACATCGGAAGCCCTCCAGTACCCCCCCCTTGTGGAGCCACCTTGTCTCGCACAGCCCCCCCGTAACGCAAGGTTTCTGTTGCCAACTCGTCCTTTTCTTCTTATACGGGCCATTCTCCTGTGCACTCGTCTGGCGTCTTTTGCGCGCGCCCCAAGCCCAGTTGACAGAGAACCGCCCCTTCTAATTCGTTTGCCCGTCCGGGTCTGCCCCGTTTAACGATATGGTTGTGTTATAAGTCGCTGACACGAACCTCAGCAGTGCTCCTGGCGATACCGATGCGGCTAGCAGATTTTTTCTCTCTTCGTGGCAAAGACAGTTCCCTTCGTAAACAGGCCCGTTTAGGCCCGGCGAGTGCCCCCTTCCCTTGACGGCCACATTGTTTTCCTCGAAGCACCTGGAACTCCATTGCATTTTTCCGGCCCGCCAGCTAGCTGATATGAACCGTTCTCCGCAGAAGGAACATGCTCCCTTGCGGGTTTCCCAGCCCCGCCCTCATCCCCTCACCGCTGAAGACTCTTCTAAGCCATCTAATTTCTGGACATCCAACCAGATCTTCCCATATGGCAGCCCGTCCTTCCCCCCAACCGAACTATACGATAAAGTGCCCTCGAACTCCTCCTCGCCTCGGAGTATTCTTCGTTTCGCCTGATTGTCCGTTATAGAACTGTAGTAGACCGGTTTCTTCCCTCGAACGGGTGTCCAGGGGTTCCCCCGCTAGTGCTGATGTCTATAGTCTTTCAATGTCCTTCCCTCCTTGTTTCTCATCGGAGATAGACATAATCGAGGCTCGGATGTTCTTCCTTTGTTCCAAAGTTTCAACCGTTCCTCCCTCAAGGTAGCGCAAGAGTGGCTTTTCCAAAAAGACCTACATGTCGAGAGCCCCCCCCCCCCCAGCGGCCCGCCTTCGTGATAGGCCCGGGTGAATGTAGCTTCTCTGGGGTGGGGGAGGCGGTTTCCAATACAACGTTCAACCTATGGGTTTTTTTCCGAAGACCCGAACATGCTTTGATTCTCGTCGTGTCCTCGGGACGGGTACGAGCTTTCTGCGCGTCTTTTCTGTGGACAAATTTCCCCTGGATTTCTTTGCTCTACGCTCCTTTTTTCTGTTTGTCCGTCAACCTTTAGGATTATAGATGTTCCAATTCCTTCGATAAGTTTTCCGTCAGTCACCCCATTTTTTTCCTCCGCATGGCCCCCCCACCGGACGTTTCATGGGAAGGGAAGGTCTCTTTCCAAGAGGTCCCCGTCAAGATCCTTTCATTTTTTCCAATGTTTTAGGTTTTCCAGCTTTCCCTCAAGTTCACATTTAGAGCTGGCAGAAAGGCCCTAATGTATAATAGGGTTCTCTTGTCAAAAGTTTTCTGCTAGCCCTCCACCCCGGGAGTCCGATCTGAACTCTTCAGTCTTTTTGCGCTGAGTTTTTTTACCTTTTGAAGATCCGCTTGTGGGCCCCCCCTTTGATTATTGTCCCGCAGTTTCCCGTCTTCATTGCCGCTCTGGAGTTCCCTGGAGTCAACCATGTGCCTTGTCAGCCCATTTCTTTCCCCACGGGCAGTCACCCTCCACGTAGTAGGCTGCGATCGAGCTGACCTGTTCCCCCCCTGCCGCTTTCTACGTCCCTTACTGGTCCCCGGTTTTATCACTTGCGAGGGAACATTCTAGCCCTGGTTGTTTTTTCACGACCCCCCCCCCTTTGAGGTTCGTCTCCTCCCGCGCGCTCAAGCGCTGGACCCTCCCGTCGCTTTTTCGCCTGGTCTACCAATCTGCCCTCCCCTTCTCGCGTGCGACTTTTCGATTCCTTGAAGAGAGAATTCCCTTCCTTCCCAGCGAACATGTCCACTACCAAGACTCCCCCGACGCTGGAGGCCCCCCAGTGGCGACCCCTAAGGAGGTGTTCAACCTCTCGGCAGAGAACTGTCCTGACCATCAAAGACCCTCTTCGCTCAAAGGATGGCTCTCATCTCCCCCCCCCCCCCTCTAGGCAGCCTCTCGTTTTCGGCCCCAAAAATAGGTAAGCAGGCTTGCTCCGAGATGGACGGAACTTTCTTCAGGCAACCACCCTTTTCTCTAAGGCTCCGTTAATCCCGTCTTAATGAATACCCGATGCCTTCTTGAGAAGGAGAATAGACCCTTTCAGACGAGATCTCCTTCTTTCACGAGGTTAGTTACCTGACGCCGCCGGTTCCCCTTTTCGCGAACTTGCACCCTCAAAAGAGCGAGGCCTCCCTCCTTTAGAAGCCCTTCCCTCGGTGCTAGTGTTCCCTCCCGGTTTAACCAGTTTAAGATCGCCGTCTAGCGGGCCTCCCCTTCCCCTAGCGCTGCCCTCTCCTTTCGCTGGTCGGATATCCCCCCGAGAGCCTTATGTAGCTGATAGCGAAGGAAGGAATGTGGCCGAAATTCCCCTCGAGAGATTTTTCACCGCGCGGTCCTAGGTATACCTCCCCCCCTTAGAGGTTTTTCAGCTGGTCGAGAGGGATTTCTCGGTTGTGTAGTCTTGTGCCTTGTCACTTTTTATCTTTCGAGAAATTCCCCCCTTTTTTTTTTTCCCATAATCATCCCTTTTTGTTGTTGCTAGAGATTTCTTTCCAGATTCCCCCTTATCAAAAAGCCAGTCTCCGATGAAAGAGAGACATTTCTCTCACAGCTCTCATTACCCCCCCAGGTATTTCTTTTCCCTGCCTAGAATACTTGCCAGCGGTAGAATATCCTTTTTCCCTTGATTCTTGACGGCTCTATCCTTTTCGATCCCCCGGTGTCAGATTCCTGTGGGGTCTGGGGTTATTCTGCCTGCTCACCGCCCGGTAGCGTCTGCCTCTTAGATGAGTTTCCCGCTTCCCGTTCGATCTACGTTTCTCCCGCTGTTTGATACCCCGATCGTTCAAGCTTTCCTGAGACCGGCTCTGCGGCGCCCTTGGACTTGTGATGTTTCCTCTCTTCCTCTTAAAGGGAGGACTTCGTTCCTTTCAGAACGCCTTCCCTCCCTCTTCCTACGACCCTCCATCTTGCTGCGCTTCCTCCGGCGCTGGGTCTCCTTGTTTGCCGGCGACCAGCTCTCCGGCTTTCGGAACGCTCCCCCTTTTTTCTTCCTTGGGCACCTCCTCGGCGGCCAAGCCTCTTCCCCCGGTGTGAAGCCTCCCCCTTCTCCCTAGTTCGGTTGTCAGGCTCTTGTCCCATCCGGTTCGCCCCTTTGTCCCGTTTGGCTGTTGCTGCCTGCTCGTCTCCTTTGAGTACCCAGCTTCTTTTCCTCCCTTGGAAAATGGTGTAGTTTTTTTCCGCGTCGGCTTGACTTCTTTCCTTAGACATTTTCGCGTTTTCCGTACGGAGCTCAGTTACAGGGAACGCCCTTCCTCATTATCTGTGCCTTTCCCAGTGAGGGAGAGCCTTCTCGGTAAGCTCCCTCTCTGTAAAGGTTTTCCCGCGGCTTTCTTCTGGCCGGGCCCTCCCACATGGTCCCCGTAATAGGGCTCTTTTCCCTTCATTCTTTCCTAAAAACTTTCCCAGGTCTTCGGTCGTCTAAAGCGTCGCAATTGTTTAGAGCAGTTTTTTCTCTCCTCAGGTTCCTTTGTGCACGCTTGTGTTCTTTATGTCCCCCAGCTTCACGCTCCCTGGCGATGGAGCACCCCCAGCTAAATCCCCTCTCCCGCCTTTTCATCCAGTGTCCCCAAACCCCTTCGTCCCCCTTCCTTTCCTACTCACGGGAAACTTCTTTGACTTTCGTCTTCGGCTCCATTTGTGCGCGCGCCCAAGTCGACACGTTGGGAAAGCTCCCCTCCCCTAGGAGGGACCTTTCCCAGCTGTAAAGGCAGAAGCTGTAATGCTGCCCGCCCACCCTCCAGCACAGTTCGTATCGGCGACGTTTTTCCTCGTTCCCTTCCCCCTGTTCATCCGGAACAGTCACAGGAATTTTTTCGTGAAAGTCGTTTGCCCCTAGTCCCCCAAGTCGTGAAGCTTCTCAGAAGCAAGCCATCTAGCAGGAATTTTCGTTTTTAGATTTCAAGCTCTCAAACCCCGTCTCTACAAGGAACCATCTCAGTGATATACGGGTAAAAAAAGATCTCCCCCCCCTTTGAGACTCCTTTCCGAGACCAGGTGATGTCCCCCTTCTTCTGTTGACTCTCTTGGCGAGCATCTGTTTTTTCAAAGTAAGTGGAACAGCCCATCTCCCGTCCTCTAAAGTCCCCCTTGCCCGTAGAACTAATTTTTTGGCCTTCTCCTTTGCTAGGAGACGAATCTTTATTTTCTCGGCCCGCTTCTAGAACGGTCTGGCCGTGAAAGTGGTTGTGCTAGGTGAGTCCCCTCTCTCAAGTAGGCCTTTCGATATACCCTTTCCTAAAACCCCCCCTCCCTTTAGTCAGAGATTGAGTCTCTTAAAGAAGAAGTTCCCTTTCTGACCAAACTTGCTCTTTCCACCAAGTTAGTTCTTCGGATCCTCTTCTTTCGAGAACGTACATGCGCCCCCTCCCTTGTTAAGATCTTCAAAAAAGGTCCCGTGCGCCCCGCTCTCCTGTGCTGTAGCTTTGTGGCGTGGGTCTCTTCCCCAAGTACGGGGTAGGCGCCCATCTTTTCGAACCTTTTTTTTTGCAACTCTCGACCTGCGGGTGATATAGCCAGACAGTTGATTTTTCGTCCCCTGCGTCCGGCGTCTTTTCCATCCAGCCCTGAGCTTCCGTAGGCGGACGCATCCGGTGCATCGAGGTTTCGGTTCGCTGAGGACCTCCCCGCGGTGATGAGTAGATAGCCACTCCCCCTTCGTCATTGTTGTCTTTCCTTTGCCCTTCCCCGAATCGACATGGAATTCCTGAAAGAGGAAAGACCTGAGTCTTCTCCTCTATAGAACTCAGATACGTCATGGATTCTTTTTTCGTACAGTCGGCTTTCTACCTTACATCCATTTAAAGCCCCCCTCTCCGATGCAGAAAGGTCCCCCCTGAGGTTCTCCTGGGATGTTCCCTTCCCCCCCTTTTGCCTCTCAATCGGACCTTCCCCCGGGTAACCTGCTCTACCGGCGGTTCCCCTTTATCTTAGGCCGAGAGTTTTTTTGTGTGATTTATTCCGGGGGTCGTTTCTTTTGGTCCCCCTTCCGCTTCTCCTTGCAGTCCTCAAGGGCTGCAGACGACCACCCTCACAAAGGGGAAGCCCTCCCCTCCCCCCCCGAGGCGGACTCCCGATTAAAGCGGTTGGGGACCCCTCTGACTGGTACAAAACTTTTGAGCAATTTCGCGTTGCTTCCCGGATGAAGTGCTACTTGTCGATCGTGAGAGGTCCTCCCGCTGTAGCTTCCCCTTCCCCTCTGTTCCTTACGAGGCGTTGTGCACCCTGTCCTGCCCAGAAGAAGTCTTTAGAGCCAGATGCTTCTTAAGTGACGTTTCCGAGTCCGCCGTCTTCCCGATTTTAAATAGACGAAATTCCCCCAGAACTCAACGCCCCTCCTTCGGACAACTTTCTTCCCCCTCGGGGTACTCGCTTCTCGTTTACCAAAAACAGAAAAGGCCCAACCTCTGGAGTGAGAACAGGAGGGCCGAAAGAGCAAACCCCCCCAACCAAAAACCCCAACCCCCACCACACGACCCCAAAAAAAAAACAAAAAAACAAAAAAAAAATTGGTTTTTGTTTTTGGGGGGGGGTTGTTTTTTTTTTTTTTTTTTTTGTTTCTCTTTGGGTTGGTTGGTTTTTTTTTGGGGGTGGGGTGGGGGGGGGAGGTTTGTGGGGGGGGGGGGGGGGGTTTGGGGTGTGTTTTTTTGGGGGGGGGGGGGCGTTTTTTTGTTTTGTGGGGTTTGTGTGGGGTTTTTTTTTTTATTTGGGGGGGGTGTTTTGGGGGGGGGGGTGGTGGCGGGCTGGCGGGATGTTTGGTGATGGGGGGGGGGGTGTTTGTGTTGGGGGGTGGGTTTGTTTGGTTTGGGGGGGGGGGGCGGGGGGTTGTGGGGTGGTGGGGGTGGGGGGTTCTGGGGGGGGTGGGGTTTGGGGGGGTTGGTTGGGGGGGGGGGGGGGGGGCTCTTGGTGGGCGGGGGGTTTGGATGGCGGGTTTGGGTGTTGTGTTTGGTGGGGGGGTGGGTGTGGGTGGGGGGTGGTGGGGGGGGGGGGGGGGGGGGTGGGGGGGGGGGGGTTGGGGGGTGGTTTTTTTTGGGTTTGGGGGTTTACCCTTAGAGGAAGATGGAGAACCTCTTTTAACGGCATTTCCTTTCCCTGTAAGAAGGAATTCTAAGAGATGGCCCCACGATTTGTTTCTCAATCCTGTAGAGCCTTCCGGTCCAAGGACCTCTTCCTATCTTTCCTCTTTGTAGCTCAATCCCTCTCCTTCGAGTCTTCCCTGGCTAAGGTTACCTCTAAGAAATTTTTCCCTCCTGGTACCCTACCCTCGTTGTAAGATCTTCAGGTACCTTGCAAGGACAGTAAGATTTACTCAAATTTTTCCTCTGATGATCCCTTAAACGTAGTCACACTAGTCGTCCCTCAGGTTTTCCGAGTAGAAGATCTCTAATTTTTTTTCGGGGCAAGCTGGCCGCCACCTTCCCCTTGCTACTCGAAGTCTTGAGAATTCTCCTTTGTCGACCCCTTCTGAGATTCTGATTCCTGGAGTCCTTTTCTTCTCTGAAGATAATGTTTCACCACAGGTCCCCCCTCGCTCACAAAGTTTCCCCGCATTTTTTTTTTCGGATGGTTCCCGCCTCCATAGAGGTGGGTCCTCTCTGGGAGATCCTTTTCAGAGGCTCGCTTGTCGTTTTTTCAGGATGGTTTGATGTGATAAAGCTGTTTTCTGCGTGAGCACCTCCTCCTTTTCCCCTAATGCCTAGATTTTCCCTTCCGACTCCATATCCCATATGGATAACAAAGATCCCCCGCTACCTTCACTGACACATTCTCTAATGGGCCACTCTCACGGGCGGGCCCTATACTCCCTCCTTTTTGGGTCCGAGGAACCCCTTCATGATAGTAACGTTTATCTTCCACCCTTTTCCCGGGTTTTCCAGGACTGGACCAGGTCGCTCCGAGAGTTTGGTATTCCAGATTTTCCCTTCGAACGTTGGCGTGCCCAGCTTCCTTCTCTGGCGAGAAGGCAGGAACCAAGTCGGGGAGGACCACCTCGTTCGGTGAAGGGTCTCCTCACCCACCCCCCCCCCCACCAACACACTCGAAGTAAAGTTCCTGTTCTTCTATGGCAATTTCCCCTTATCTAGACGACATGTGAAGTCCTTTTTCCCCCCTTAGCGGAACCCTCGTTCGGTTTATTCACTTAGACTGAAGATGTCTTAACTGGAGTTTTAAAAGAGAGTACTTTTCCAAGGGAAAGGGAGTCACTGGTTAGGGGACTTCCCCTCTTTGCCGCCCGGACTTTTGGCCAGCCTTCGCCCGTTGTGCAGAAGCCCTTAAGCGTAGGCCTAGAAGTTTCTCTTTTCGACAGACAGGGGTATCACTGTCCCTCGTCCTCTTTTGGGTGTTTTTTTTTCGGCTTTTATGTCGGTTCCTCCCGATTGGAAAAACTGTTCGGTTGGATCCAGTTCTTTCCTTTCTGTTGAGTTTTTTTTAGCCCCCCTCGTTCCCCCCTCCCCCCCGTTCTCGTTAGGCCTCCGCAAGCTTCCCCTTTCGAGAAGCCGGGCCTTTCTTTCTTTGTCAGCTTCGCCTCTCTGTTTCCCGAGTCTGGAGAGAAGCGTCTTTCATGAGCGACTTCACAAACCCAAACCACCCCCCCCCAACAACACCCAAAAACCCCACCCCCCCCCCCCCACACCCCCCAAACCCCCCAACCCCCCAACCCCCCCCCCCCCCAACCACCCCCCCCCCCCCCCCCCCCCAAAAAAACCCCCCCCCCAAAAAAAAACAAACCCCCCCCCCCCCAACAGGCCCCCGAAGACTTTTTTCCTTCGAGCTTTCCTTGCAACTTTGACCAGTCTCCTTAGGTAGTAGTAATCTCTAGGGAAGGGTCCAGTTCTTTCATATTTCGTACGGTGCTGCCCCTTTCCCCCTCTGTTTTTCTTTCTTAATAGGGTGACAGAAGGACCTCACTCGGAGATGTGAGCAGCCCTCCCCCCCGAACTTAAAATTATTAGTTACTCCAGTAATCGTCCGTGTAGGAGGACCCCTTCGACTTTTTTTTCACCTCTTTATCTCTTGCCCGGGCGGACCCGAGGGAGAGCACTTCGAAAGGGGGACCTACCTCTAGTGGCATCTCTTCTGATGCTTTGAAGCTGTTCCCTGATGAACGAACCCCCCCTTCCCTACTCCTTTCTCGAGAGCCGACGCGTTTTGGGAGTCTTCCGTCCTTCCTTGGTAGTGAAAGGTGTTTCAGGAAGGAAGGCCACTCACTTCAGGAAGCCCTTTCCTCAGCTTATAACTTTTTTTCCCCGACCTGCCATTTCATCCCCGGTTTAGACCTCCGCCTTCCAGATAAGATGATTCCGGGTCCTCACCTATCCCTCACTTGAACTACTGCGCCGACCCTCTTTTATCATTTTTGAGTAAGTGCTTCTCAAGAAGTTGACGTTGTAGTGCCCCTTATGGTTTCGAAGACCTCCTTTCCCATCAAGATCTCCCCCTGCATGTCCCCCCCCCCTCCTACGATTTTTTCCTCTGGACGGTGTTAGCCAAGCATGCGCCTTTCTAAGTGAGAGTCGTAGACTCTCCCCTTCTAGAAGGGTCCATCGTCCAGTTTAGCATCCCTTGAGTCGACACCTCCTCCTCCTCCTTTTTTTGTTGTTTTCTATTCTTCCTCACGATCCCGATGACGGCTTTCATTTTAGCGGGCCAAAGTTAGCGGACTCCCTCAAAGGTCTAATTCCTTTTGTTTTTTTCTGCTCATTTTACATGTTTCCTCGTCTGCCCCGTTCCGTCCCTTTTCCCCTGAATACTGTAAGGAGATGGCCGCCCTGGATGGTACCAAGTATTTTTTCTACCATATGCCCTCTGTTCCTCCCTCCGCCACACCGTCATCTTTTATGCATGTGTCTTGATTCTTTTCCCTTCCCCAGGTCTTCGGTACTTTTCCCACCCGATAGCTGTTGCCTCTTTTTTTCGGTCAAGATCCATCGGGAGTTCCCCCCGTCCTATGAAGGAACCTTTCAGATTCCCTTTTCTTCGATATCTCCAATTTTCCTTCCCCCCCCGCTGCACGACCTGCCCCGTTTTCCCAGGACATGCCTTCTTCCTAGTCGCGACCTTTTTTTTTTTTTTTTTCTTTTTTTTTTCTCTTTTTCTGGCTGTTGCAGCGTTCTACGGCCTAAGAATTTTTTCATCTGTCAGCTCCTTCCTTCATTCCCGAATTCTTTCCCTTTCCCGGGCTCTTTTCTCGTGATGTCCCCCTTTCCCCGGGACTGGCTTCCCTGAGCTTGCCTAGGTGGGCCCGGATTTTTTCCGAGATGTATTTTAGTTCTGCCCCCTCCGGATTAAGGTCTTTTCTCGAGTTTTAGTCTTTTTTCTAGCCCTTGAGTGCCGTCGGACCCCCCTTTTGAAATGAGACTGGAAAAGTTGCCCCCCAGGCAAGCACCCTCCCCCCTTATTGGTTGAAACTTCCTCCCATTTCCCCCGGACCCATTTCCACCCGTGCGAAAGAGGCTCTGTAAAAGCTCCTTTGTTTTTTGGCTTTTTCCCTCTGAGACGTGTCATTCCGATTACTGCTCGATCCTCTTCGTAGAGTCTTTCCTAGTGATGGTCACCTTCCATTTTTCAGAGGCCCCAGATTCCTTCGAGTGCCGGCTGTAGAGAAGACTTGGAGGACGAATGATTTTCTCCTCTCTTCCCTAGAACTCACCGGACTCCCTCTTTCCCTCCAAGTCCTCATGCTTTAGTACAAGTCATCAAAGAAAGAGAGTTTTTACCGCGGATCCCTCAACTCTTCTTTCCCTTACCTTCCGAGATAAAAGTCTTTCGAGAATGACTCCTATGAAGACTCTTATCCGGACCCGTTGACTCCGGCTTTCGCTTTAAGGACACCTGGAATGAAGGAAAAGAACCCCTTCTCTCAGGCCTTTCCTCCCACTTACTTTTTTTTTCCTGATCACTACTCTCCCCACGGAGTAATTTCAATAGAAGTATAGGGAAACTTCAGCAGTTCTTCCTTTCCTGTACGTGTTTTTCACTCTTTCCTTACATTCTTTTTGTCTTCATTGCACCCTTTCCGAAGAGTAGGGCTCAAGAAGGTTAGCATTTTCCCTCAGCCCTACGGGGCATCCCCTTTTTACTAAAACGTGGTGATAGCCTATCAGCTTTCCCTAGCAGCGATGAGTGACCTCTTCGATGGGATTTCCCTTAGGCCTGGTCTCCCTATATGCTGGGTGATCCAGCCAAGGACCCCCCCCTCTGCTACCCGGTAGAATGCGAGCCAGGAATGGTTTCTCCCCCCTCACGGATTGTAAGTCCTTTTTCTTTAGATGTAGTTCGCGGCTCGGTTTTTGATTTTCTTGTTTTTTCTCCTTGTATATGGACAGGCGCTATATATCTGTTTAATAATCATCTTTTTTTTCTTCGATCTTTTTCACCCCACGTGTGTATCACCCTCCCCCCAAAAGAAGACCTCGAAGGACCCCTCTCCTCTTTACAGATATACAACCCTCTTCCTTTGGACCATAACCTAACGGAGTTAGCAAGGGCTTTCTTGGCCCGGGGAGGACTCTCTTTTAGGACCAATGTTTTTCTCGATTGTTTCCGTTCCAGCTCCAGGTCTCTCCCTTTTGGGGAGATTGGATTCCTCTTCCCCCTGAGATCTCGCCCTACCATTTTTTTATGCTCGCGTCCCTTTCCGGGTACACGTTTTGAGGCCCGTGCGGTTTCCCAGGTTCAGGCTTCTCTTACTCCCCCCGGAGGTGTCCTCCTGCAATCCAGTTCCCCTCTTCCCTAAGACCCTTCGTTCCTCTCCCTTCTGATGCGGCTCTTTTCTCCGCCGTGAGTCCTTCCTTGTGTGCGGCTTTCCCGAGCGTCGGCGGGCTCCCCCCTTTCCGGCGAGCCCTTCTCGGGTTCTTTCCCTTTTCTTCCAGCTCTTCTCGTAAAGCCGTCACCGCGGTGTGCAGAAGGCCTTCTCCCCTCTTCTTGCTCGAATCTAAAGAATTTGCTCCCCTTCCTTTTCAGGTTTGCTCTGATAGGCGTAGCGGATTCCCCCCCGAGGGGCGTGTTTTTGGTCTAAAGATCCAGGATCTAGTCAGGTTCTCTTTGACAGTTTCCTCGTGCAGCCTTTCTTCAGCCGTCTTTTCCGACCTCCTTTCTTTTTCAGGGCGGATCCTTTTCTTTCTTCGTAGTAACTCTAATAGCTGTTCCCTTTTCCGCGAGTCCAGGAGAGAATTCAGGACTCCTAGTCTCCCCCCCCCCGACGTCTTTTTTTCTTCTTCGGTCGTATTTACTATCCTGTGTTTGACCAGTTTTCTGTTCTAGTCAAGCTTTTTCCAGGTAAGCCTCACCTGCGTAATTGTGAGTTCCCTTTGCCCGGTTTGTTTTCTTCTTTTTACCCAGGGTTGAAGGCCGGTCAAAGACGACGGCGATTGAGCACAGACATCCCCTCAAAGACTTTTTCCAACCACCTTTTACACGGGAACCTCTTCACTCTACTTAAGGGACATAGAGGTGTCATCGTACCCTTTTACCTTTTTTGGTGCGGGGATCTGTAGACAAGGTTTCCTCCCTCCCCGAACGATTCCCCCTGACGCCTGAGGACATCTTTACCTTCGACTTAGCCTCAGCAACTCCCAGGGAGGATATAGGCAGCTGAGTATCTCTCCCCCCTTCCGGTAATCTTTTTTCATCCTTTCGTCCATTCCCAGGTTTCCACAGGGCGTGCCATGTAAGGAAGGTCCCACTTTGGACCTGAATCCCCCTGGCACCTTTCTAGTCCTGCAGGGTTTCCCTTTCCCAATTTAGCCTCGTTTAAAAAGGAGTCTTTTTTTCCCTCCTACGGCCCCCCCCTTCCTTTTCATCTAGCCCCCTGACTCGCGGCCGATGTAAGAAGCTCCAAAAATCCCTTTTGATTCTTCGGCCCTTCCTTGTTGTAGTGCGACATTTTTTTGTCCTTGGTACATCCCCTTGAAAGCTAAGAAATCCCCCTTCCGAGAAAGTCCTCCTTTTCTTTTGGACCCCTTTTTTTTCCCCCTGCTAGGTGCTCTTCGAAGTTATAGACCTTTCCCTCCTGATACCGGTTAGCTTACGAGAACGGGTGGAACCTTATAGGTGTTCATAATTTCTCTCTTCGGGTATTTTA
>Ga0179593_1540818_pt1 | contig 14982 bp, 20 predicted proteins | sample CZODoug2_1_08_16_FD_185931 | JGI IMG/M metagenome (GOLD analysis project Ga0179593, IMG submission 185931) | Vadose zone soil fungal communities from Angelo Coast Range Reserve, California, USA - CZODoug2_1_08_16fungal (PacBio error correction) | ecosystem: Environmental > Terrestrial > Soil >... | reverse complement strand
CCTATTGCCATATTATACGATCTTTTTCTTCCACGATGATTATCCCCCTCCTTTATTAGCCGTAGTAGGACCTCTTTCTGTGGTCTAGAGTCATGCCTTTCGTTCTTTTTTCTCCGCCCATGGACAGGAAGTTACCCCCCCCTTTTCCTACTGCGCCTGTTTGCCTCTTTTTTCTCTGAGCCAGATCAATTTTGGTCTTTCTAAGGCCTTTTTTTTTTTTGTGGAGCGAAATACGGGCCCCCCCCCACACCCCCGGCGTCGCTGCTCCATAGCAAACGCTTCAGCATTCCTTTTTTCCGGGACCACCTGACCAAGCCCTTTTCCCCCCCAACGCACAATGTAGGCGTGCGTCTTTTCACGATCGCCGTTGTATCGATTAGTTCTGCCTTTTTCTTTTGATCGCCGAAGGTAGCGTAAAGTCTTACTCCCCTCTCCAGTCTCTGCAAGCCCCCCCTTCCTTTTGTGCTGAAAATCGGAAAGAGTCCTTTTCTTCCTTACGTCGACCCCGTGCGCCGTGGAATTCTTTTTTTTCTGAGAAGATATTCGCCAACCCCCCCCCCCCCCTATTCTCTCCTTTTTATTTGGCCCCTCCGCACTCGAGATCGTGAATTAGCAATAAGCCGGGACAACAAGACCTTTGTCGCCAACCCGAACCAAAGGGAGATTACTGCATTTATCCCCTTGTGCGGAAATCAATAAGGTCAGCTCACCTCCTCTCTTTCCCACGGTGTGCGATATGCACCAACCTCTTCGTGAGGGCAGGTGACTTCTCCCCAGTTTTCATATAGTGGCGCTATCTGACCTTTTTCGAAGCGCCACAGTAGTTCCTCCACCCCACCCCCTCCCCATCATTTACCAAACTTCTCTTCCACAGACCATGATCCAGCTCCCAGCGTTAGTATGCAGGGAGCGATGAAAACTACGCTTCTTTTTTTCCCCCCGCCTGATGCCACCGTAGGGATCCATTCACGCCTTTTTTCCCCTCTTTTCTCTCTTCAAGGACGCATCGGCGACCCCCCTTTCTTCGTCATTATTCCCTCTTTCCCTTTCTGAAGCCCCCCAGACGAATGATCGACGTGCCCCCCCTGTTTCCCCCCCCCCCTGCGAGAAATTTCGCACAGGTTTTTTTTTTCTTTTTTTTCCCAGGCTGCGAAACAGCCTGCCCCCTTCCCGCGCGTTTTCATTTTTTCGCTCAGGGTTTTTTTTTTTTTTCAGCTGTCATGTTAAATTGGCCCTCGCCCAAAAAAAAGGAAGACCCCCCTTCTCTGAAGGATAGGCCAGACTTTCGGGCGCACCTCGAGTTGACTCCCCCTTTTTTGATGTTAAGGATTCAAACGGCTTTTTGAACCTTTTTGAGTTATTCCCTTCCGAAAAAATTAAGGCAGTGTCCTCCCCCTTCTTTTTCCAATAGGAGAAGCACGATTTCAGGGTGAGGTGGAAGAGGGGAAGTGCTGTTTCCCTCCACGCATGAAGTCTCCAATCCTTTCGGGGGGGGAGAGGGGGATTCTTTTGTTTTTGGGGGGGTTTTTTTTTTTTTTGTGGGGGGGGGGGGGGGGGTTTTTTTCTTTTTTTGGGGGTTGGTTTTGGTTGTTTTTTTTTTGTTTTTTTTGGGGGGGGGGGGGTGGTTTTTTTTTTGGGGGGTGATCCTCCCCCCCCCCCTCCTCATGGTCGCAGGAGCTAGTTCCCCTTTTTTTTTTTCTCGGCGGATGCCGGTGTGACCTCCCTCTGAAGAGAAGAATTACTCCACAATTTGGCGCCTCTGCTCCCGCTCCCCCTTCCGTGGCGGCGCGATCGCGTTGTCTTCATCGAGTATCTCCATCCTTTCCTCCCAGAATGACGTCGCCCCGTTCCCCTTTTTGGGAATGTGCTACGAGAGGTCTTTCTTTCGAGGTCTACAAGTGGCTGTTTCCTATGCAGTTCGAATTCCCGTTTTGCTGGAAAGCTAAGATGGATGACCCGTTCTCCCTTTCCCCCTGCGCGCCGCGAGACGTTTAAATCCTTTCTCTTCATAATAGGACTCGTTCTCCCCCCCTCCTCCCCCCTCCATTTTCTAGGTCATTCGTTGATAGAGCTTGAAGCATAGACTACTACTTTTTTGGCGGAACGGGGGTTTTTTTTCCTCCTCCCCTTTTTCTACGAATGAAGTCTGTTTCAGTTCGTTCCCTTCTAATTAGAGATGCTAACGATCTTGAGTTTTCCCGGATATACCAGGCCTCCTTCCCGGTGTAAATCGACCTTTTCCCGTGTCCCCTCCAACCTTCCTTTTTCGTTTAGTTTGACTTGGGACTTGAATCGACCAGCTCATATCGTCCTTTCCCCGTTTTTTCTCCCTTTCACGCGAGAGCTGTCTGCTCCCGCCCCTTCTCTTACAAATGAAGCAAAACACCCCCCCCCCCAAACTTTTTCCTCAACCCATTCTGAGGAATTTGGTGTTAACCTTTTTCTCTAGTGCGCGTTCGGCCCCCTTTCCTACTTCGTGCGCCTTCTTTCTATCTCCAGTTCCCCTCTGGTCAGACGGAATTTGGATCCGCCGCTGGTGCCGTTTTTTTTTTTTCCATTAGACAAGATAGGCCCCAATCCCCTTCCTTTTCTGTCATTTGACCGATATAAGGTCTAGCTTTAGCCTCTTTTCTGTCCTTCCTCTTTTCTCTTTTTATTCCCCATCTTTTCACGAAACGAATTGTCCGCAGGCTCGCTTATCGTCCCTTTCTTTCTTGCAGGAAGAGGAAGGTATAATGCGTTTGTGTCGAAATATCCGCTCTATTGATAAATTCATCTTTCCCCTCTATCGCGTCGTGGCCGTTGTTCCCTCCTTTATTCTGAAAGAGAGAATTAATGTTCTCGTCTGTCCCCCTGGGGGCGGGTTTTTTTTTGGGTTGTTTTTTTTTTTGGGGTGTCGTCTTACTTCCCTTTATCGCTAGAGCGGGTTCTTCGTAGAGATGCCTTTTTTTTGCGTTAAAACTCTTTTCTACCCGAGTCGGCATACGTCCATTTTCTTCGGCAGCAGCGCGCTTTTTCTTCAGAAATTTTCAGGCTGTCTGCTAAAGCACGAGCGCTCTCTCTGACTTAGAGAAATAGCACTCTCCCCTCCTTCCTCTCTCTTTTCCTCCTCTTCCTTTTTTGCAAACCCTGCGTTCTACCGTCCAGAGAAGCAATGTGGCAGGAATACGACCCTTTCCTTAGCTCAGCATGAATGAGTGTTCCTAAAGACGCTGCCTGGGCAGAGAAATGGCCGTTTCCCCCCTTCCCTCCTGCGTTGGAATCACGAGCCCTGTATTGTTCCCTCTAGACGAAGAAAACCCGGCGAGGCTCCCTTCTCACTCTAGCGGGGAGAATTTCGGTTACGTCGCCCCCCTTCTCGACGCTGACCCCTCCCGCTTTTCCCGATTTATCAAGGAAAAATCTCGATCTTGGTTCATGACTATAAAGAGAGCGATCTCCCCTTCAGATGAGTCGACTTATACCCGCTCTCCTCCCCCTTCGACCCGCTCGCGATCCTTCCCAAGTTTTTTTTATTCCTGTTTGTAATTACGAGAAACCCCATCTACTCAAGTTCAAAATTGCGACACTTCGCCCACCCCCTTACCGCAACGCTTTCACAGATTCCCCCTTTTTGAGAATGGCCCTTTCGAGCTCTTATAGCCTTTTTTATCCCAAAATTCCCTCTGCCGCGTTGCGCTTTGCCCCCTTCAATGGTGAAGGAATCAGTAAGCGCCAAGACCCGTCTTTTCCCCTCCTCACGGCCCAATACTCACGGCCATCCCCTTTCCCCGCCTTCCAAAAACCCCCGAAGCACTTCTATGAGGAGAACTTTAGATCCGTTCTTCTTTTCTTCAAGACAGATCTCGCCGGTGGAAGTTCTTCCTTCCTGCCCCCCCCCCCCCCTTATGCAACCATGACGATCATGAAGTTTTTTTCCCCCGCGGAAATCGACGACTCCCCACTTTTTTTTTCCCCCCGCTATTAGACCTGAAACGGTCTGCTTTCTTTTTGCTAACCCAACACCACGAATAAAAACCAAATGACCCCCCCAAATTTTGTAAAAAAAACAATCAACCCCCCAACCCCCCCTCCGCCTTGTCTCTTTCCCCTTCACAAGATCGAACAATTCCTCCCTCCTCTGAAAACACCGAGTCCTCCTCCTTACCAGTCGTTCTCGCTCAGTCCCCCTGCGAGATTAGAACTTCCTGATACGGCTGCCTTTTTTCCTCAAAATCCAATCTATTTCTGTAACGAATGCCGCGATCGATAGCCCACCTGTTTTTCTTTTTCTTAGAACGCATCTAAGCGTGGCCTCCCCTCTTTTTCTTAGCCTAGTTTTTGTATCAAGAGGAATTTACAGTCTTCATGAACTGCTTAGTTGCCCCCCCTTCCCAGCGGGACCTCCACCTTCCTTGAATTCCTCGTAAAAGGTCGCGGCTCTTCCTGTCCCAAATGAATTGACCAGTTTCCCTTTTTCGCGTCTCCCCCTTTTTCCTCCTCCACAACCTCTTGCCAGGACTAGTAGAAAGATGCCCCCTTTCTCCGTAATTTTCTGTTCCCTGCCTGTGCTCCCCCACTCCTCCCTACCCCCCCAAACGGGGAACCAGCACTCCTTTTAAAGGCCATCCTCTCCAGAGCCCCCACTTCTTATATTCTGTTCTTCGGTAGTGTCCACCGCGATAAAAAGCACCCTTCGGCCCCCCCGGAGCCCACCCCCCCCACCAAGCCCCCTACCCCGCCCCCCCCCTCCCCCCCCCCCCCCAACCAAACTAGTCTCGTACCGGATTTCGTGCGCCCCCCCCCCCCACCCCCCCCCCCTCCCCCCCTTTCACAGGATACACGTCTTCACAGCCCTCCACACCCTCGCCTTGTCGTAGATCTTTTCCTTGGCCTTTTTTTCGTTTGCCTTCTGCATAAGCCTTTTTTTCTTCGTCCGTGAGTGTTGCGCCTCTTCCTTCTACACTCGACGGACGCACCTCCGAGAACATCACCCCTCTATATTTTTCTTTTTTGTCTAATGGCAGAAACTGTGCCGACCTCCTTTTCCCCCGTCGATCATGCGGCTTTTTTCTCAGCACCCCCCTACACGCATCCTCCGCCTCTCTTCCTTTATTAGCAGTCCCATCGTTTCCCTTCATTTTGTTCTGAGACTTCCCGTCTTGCGACGTTTTTTTCTTTAGCATGCCTTTACGCAGAATAAGACGTCTGCCAATACGGACAGGAGTTTACAATTTTTCGTTTCTCTTCTGGGATCATTTTTTCTTTTTTTCCTTTGCAGAATCAATTTTGCCGTCCTTTTTTGTTTTTGTTCTGCCCGCTGTTGAATGACGGAACTAATGCCTTTCTGCGTGGCTTTAGGTCCCTCCCCTCTTCAAAACGCTCGACTTTCACCGAGCACAACCCTTCCTAAAGGTCCCCCCCAATGTAGCGAAGTTGAGGTAAAGATCGACCCTCTGCTTTCTAAGATTAGTGACTGCGTGACTGCCCTTTCCGTAGCTGCGTCGACGTAAAAGTTTCTCCAATTTTGAAGATCCAATCCCATCGCCTCTCTCCTCCCTTCTTCTCCTCAGGAAAATAGAGATGCAGAAAGATAATTTACTGCTCCCCCCCCCTATAGCTATTTTCCTCCCTTTTTTTTTTTTCCCTGGAGGAGCGAACGTAATCTCTCCACTCCTTTCCCCCTCAGCTTCTCTTTCGAGTCGATCTGCTTGGCAAAAGTCTTCCTTTTTTATAAGTTTAAGAATGTTTACAGACCGCTAGACCTGTCTTCCCTTCACGAAGAACTAATAGAGAAGCGACTTTTTTATCTGGACCAACGCCTGTCCATTTATTTTTGTTTGCGGCGCAGTGTGCTTTGTCCCACCTTTATATTTTCTATCGTGGAGTCGACTTTGCCGTACTTTTCGTAAGGCCAGTATCCCAACCGTTAATCAGAATTCAGCACAAATCATTCCAAAATTGATTTCCCTACCAGTAAGTTCTCTCAAAGAGCAGTTATGCGGGAACGCATTGTACCTTTTTTTTTGTCAAGATAATGCATTGATTCTTTCCCCTTTTTTTTTCCCTTTTTTACCGAAAGGCTTTGCATGCCCCCCCCCCTGCCCTTTGCACTGTTTTTTCACCACTCCCACTCCTTCTATGGAGAATGACATGAATACATCGTGGAAGCTTCGCTCTTTCGTGCAATATTCCTTTGCAGCGAAAAATCTTTCCCTTCCCCGCTGAAGCAAGACAAAGGCTGATTTTTTTTTCTCCCAGCGTAACCCCGCTTTTCTTGGCATGTCAACCTTCTCCTTTTTCTTTTTTCAGGAACACCCCCCCCCCCCCCCCTCCCCTTCTGTAGGGCGTCGAGTGTTCCCTTTTTCCTCGCCAACAAACCAAGGCCCTTGTGATTCCTTTCCCCTTCGAAGAAGACGAGCGCAGAGTTTTCTTGACCCTCGGCGTCGCTACGACAGTTTCTTTTTTTGTGAATGGCTCCCCTTTTTCTTCCCTTGCCAGCCGCGAAACCCTTTCCCTCCCCCTATGGAAAAGAAAGAAAGTTTGGCGCGTCTTTTTTCAAGGTGATGGCGACTTTTTTTTTTCCCCTTTGTTTCCCCCGCCCCAAAGGCCCTTTCCCGAATGAACGCTTAGGTAACTTATTTGAGGAGAGTGAGTACGAACCAGAAGAAGGGCGAGGAAGCTTGGACCGGGAGGAGGCCGTGAATTTTTTTTTTTTTTGCGCAGGAAGTCCGGCCCAACACCCCCTCTACCCCCCAACAGAAGACAAGGGGGTGTTTTTCCCCCCCCCCCCCCCTTTTTTTCCCCCCCCCCCCCCCCACCCCCGATCCCTTGAGAGGCGAGGAGGGGGTTTTCCTTTTGGAGGCGCAGAAATGGTCTTCCCCCCCGACATGACGTCGACGCCCCTTCCTTTTGAACCATACGACTATTTCCGACGCCGCTATAGGGACCGAGGTTACCATTTTCTCGATGACAAGGCCATTCTTCCTTTTGCCCGGGCTGGAAAAGTCTTTTCTGCAGATTTTTGGTGGATCGGGCGCGGACGTTGGAATGACCACGCTAGGGTTCCTTTCTTTCTATTCATAATACATTACTCCACAAAAACACCCAAAAATTTAATCCCCCCTTCCCCGTTCCGGGTGTCTTTTAGATTGCGTTAGCACCTTAGTTTTCCCCCTCTAATCAGCGGTTAGGCATCATCCTTTTGCCTTTTTCTTCCTTCTGATCGAGTGTTGACAGATCTTCCTAAGTGTCCCCCTTTTTTTCTTCCGGTGAAAGTATAACATGCCGCGATTGTGGGTTCCTTCCTTCCTCGGAATTTCAGGTCAAATAAGCTTTGTCTCTTTCCTTGGATTTTCCGGCTGTTTCGAAGCTTGCCGAGCTTTCCTCTCCCTTTTCCCTCACTTAGGCTCTTTCCTCGAGAGCTGATCTTGAGCGACACACCTTTTTTCCCCTTCTCAAATGTGACTTTTTCCTTATCCTCCACTATTTTTTCTCCTTAGCTGCTCTGGGAGGATATTCCCCTTTTTTTTTTTCGTAATACTTTTTACTCATCCTCTTTGCTTTTTCCGAGGGAACCAAACGAGGCAGAGTATTTGCGATCCCGCCTCCCGCTTTTTTGACAAGTCGCCAGATCGCCCCCCCCCCCTTTTGAAGCCTTGAGCCCCGGCGTCATTTGGATATTGTTTCCCCCTTCTATTCAACAGCGCTATGTTTTCCCTAACATTTTTTCTCCCCCCAAAACACGATACTCCTGAACAGAGTTGTCCGCCCCTTTTTTTTTTTTTTTCCCTTGCCTCGCCTTTTAGCCATTTCAATTGCTTCTTTCATCTTCTTTAACGTCGCAATTCATTGTCGTGACCCCCTTAACGCGAGTCCGCACCCTTCTCCCTTTTCGGATCAGTCAGAAGAATTTCCCCCCCCCTTTTTTTTGCTAGAACGACAATTCCCTATTCCCTTCTTATCATTCCTTTTCCTACCGATTTTTTCTTCTTTATGTGGATTTTTCCTCATAATCAGAGATCGTTTTCCGGATAGTCAGAGCCGCCTTTTCCCTTTTTTTCTCGATCAGACCCTCGGCCATGTGCCCCTCCCTTCCCGACGACTTTTCTGTCCTTGACTTAGGCTCGAAAGTAAGAACCTCTCTCTAATCCTTTTCCTTCCTTTTTCCCTCTGGATAGTCTGAAACACTTTTTTTTTTCTCCTCCCTCCGCGCAGTTCCTTTCCTGCCTCCGCTCGTGTCGTTACAGACAGCTGCAGAATACAGCATGCCTCCTTTTTCTTATCGAATGCGGAAAAAGGCGCCTTTTGCCGAGAACGATCCTTATTCTTCGCACGACCTCTCGACTACTTTTTTCTTGCGAAATTACGTTGACTCTTTCTTTTTCGCGGTGGACAGCCATTCTTCGGCTCCCTTCCTGCGCGCTGCCCTCTTACGGGAATCCCCTCTCGACCCCCCTTCTTACTGGTTCCTTTTTTTCCAGAGAGCTGGAGATTCGAAAGCCTTTTCTTTTTTCCCTCCTCTGGTCGTTCTCTCCCGGCTCCCCCGCTCCTTGTCTTCCCCCAAAGGCGAAGCCAGCCCTCCTTGCAGTCCTTCCCCTTCGCTGGTTTGCCATGATATACGGTTGTATTCTTCCCCGAGACCCGCGCGTGTTTTTCAATGGTCTCCGAAAACCCCCCCCCCCCCCACCTTTAAAAGATGCAGACTTTTTTTTTTTTTTTCTTCCCCCAAAGGCGCGCGAGTCGTTCGCCCCCCCCCCCCCTCCTCTAGACGCGTGTTTGCCTTCTCGTCCGCTGAGATAGAGGCGCGACTTTTCGTATTAAGATAGACGCCTCTAACCCTCCCTCCTCCCAAAGGAAGCGGGTACCAAAAAACTGTGTCCTCTTTTTTCTCCATTTGCCTCCTTCCTTACCTCCTTTGTTTGCAGCTAAGACAGCTATACGCGGGTAGGCCGTGTTCTCCCAAGATGATGGCAACTGACCCACTTTTTTCCCCTTCCTCGCAGCGCGAAACAGCCTGGAAAATACCCGTCTTTCTTTCTCCCCCCGTATTGACTCTTTCTGATCATTTTTTGCTCCCACAATAGCAGGCATGTGCTTCCCGGATTAAAAAGATCGCCCCCTTTTTTTGTTCCCCTCCTATCACGCGACTTCTTCAATTTTTTCGGCTTTTTTCCCCCCTCATTCAAAGGATAGAGCGAACCTCCTTCTTTTCTAATGAGAGGCGAATCTCTGTACGTAGAAACACACTTACCCCCTCCTTTTTCGGCTAAAGAATTGCCTTTTTGGATACGGCCCCCCTTTCTGTGGAGAAAGCCAAGGACTATTATGCCTCCTTTCCCCAGAGGTGGCTGAAACGTTTTTTTTTTTTTTTTTTTAGGGCAAACGAAAAAACTTTTCCGGAGTAATCAGTCCCTTTACAAGGTATGAAATTTCCTTTTCATCGAATTCCAGACGCCCCCCAATTTTTTAAAGCCCCTCCTTTCCTAGCGGTAAGCCCCGAAACATCTTCTTCTTTTCCCCTTTTCATTAGAGAGTCGACGTCCCTTTTTTTTTTGCTCCTTTCAACCCCCCGCTCGACAAGCCACGCCTTCCGCCCTTTCCCCTGTTGAGCGCCAGCGTAATTCTGGCCTCCGATCACCACTTCACCGCCTCTACCCCCCCCAACCGCGTAAGCCCCCCCCTCTTCTGAGACAATACCAGTTCTACCCCCCCCCCCCCCTTCCTTTTCCCCCCCCTGTATATGCAGCCACTTCGTCTTTGGCTTTAGAGAAACAACTTCACCGCTCCACATTTCCCCCCCTTCGCAATTGATGTAAAAGAAGACCCCACCTTCCTTTCTTTTTCTTCGGTCTTTTCCGATAATTTTTTCACCAAAACCATTCGCGCCCCCGCAGACGAACGAGGTTCGGCTTTTTTCTTTTTTTCTTCTAGAACTTAGCCCCCCAAACCTCTTCTTTCTCATGAGTCTTTGTTGAGACGGGCCATTGAACCTTCCCCGCTCAACAGAAGCTCTTCTTTCATAATCCGTGCGAGATTGTTCTATAACAGGTGCTCCTCGCCTTGCTACTCGTCGGATAATGCCGGATTTGTCTCATCACTCCCGATAAATAGCGAAGATTCCCACTCTTTCCCTTTTCCAAGAGACGTGATTGAGTAAGCAGAGGACGCTTCCCTCGTGGTGCATCCCTTCGTCCAGTAAGTCCTTATTGAAGCATCCGCCCATCGGACAGGATTTTTCTTTCTCACTTCGCCTACTTGATCTCTGGATCATTTTTTCTTTTCTTTTCAATGAGTGCTGCATGACTTCTTTTCCCTTTTTTTTTTCTTTTTGTGGAGGAACTACTTCTACTACCCCCTGCCTTTGTCTTAGAGTCAGGGAGGGGGAAACCTTTTTCCCAACGATTCGAATACTGTATTTTCCCCCCCTCCCCCACTGAAACCCCTCTGCAAGCCCAATCCCCTCTCCCTTTTTTGGGAAGGATCGCACAAGTTTGCCCCGTCTCCTCCCTCGCACCTGTTGCTTACGACCCAGTTTCCCTTTTTTCCCCTTTCTGCCATGCTCCCCCCCCCCCCCCTCCGGCGATTCCAAACTGGATCAGAGAAGCTTCGTGTCTCGGCAAATAGGCGCACTATTTACGATCGCCCCCGTGGCGAATATCTCTCTTTTTTTATCGCCGATATTCGCCAACGGGCGACTTTCCCTCTTCCCTTTTTCCTGAGACACCTTCTCTAGCGTCTTCTTCGGCCGAAGGCCAGCGTATTCCCCTACCCGCTCGACACTGCGGAAGCCCTTCCTCTTTTGATAAGCGACGGGTCCCCTTTTTTCAGATACCCGCAATAGTTTTTTTTTTTTTGATACGTGAGGGCCTTTTCCTCTTTGTGCCTATGCGAGTCGACCTATCTCTTTCAGTAAGGCTCTCCCCTCCCCCCCCAACCGCTGCATTACACCCTCTCTGCCGGTGGGGGGGGGGCGGTGGGGAAATTCGACCCTTTTCTCCAGAGATCAAAGGCGCCAGTTTCTTGATTTTTTCTTTTTTCGATGGGCTTCCCTTGCTTATTCTCGCAACTTCATGTTTTCCCTTTTCCTTTTGGTTGGGGTTAGTGTTGTGGATGTTGGGTCTTTTTTTTTGTCTCCCCATTCAACGAGCACATTGACTCGTCCTCTTTTTTTCCTCTTTCTTTCAAGGACGATGGGACTGCCTAACTTTCTCTTCCGAGGATCTTTTCCTTGCATTGTCCCAAAACGCATGCATACGACGTTCCCCTCCCAAAAAACAACACCCACCCCTTCTCTTTCGACCACAGTTCTTCCTCTCTCATCCGATTGAAAGTTTTCCGGTGATTTGTCGTACGCAGGTGTCGCTCGTTTTCCCTCAAACCAAGGAACGATCAAACGCCGCTTGGTTCTTTTTTTTATTTTTTTTTTTTTTTTCCGCAGACGACGCAGAGTTCCCCGCCATCCCCACGCTTCTGCAAGGTGTGGCATGAAGCGACACCTTTTCACCTGCAGCCGGAAAAAAATTAGCCTGTGGTCCGTCTGTTACATCAATCGTTTTTTCTAATTGTGTTCCTTTTCTTTGCAAAGCCGCGACACAGCTCCCCCCCCCCATTTGGCGCGCTCTAGCCTACGACCTTTTTCCCCCCAGAATACTAGGTCGAGGATCTTTTTTCACGGGAGAGGTTTGACGCCAAAGCGGCCCGAGCCCTTTTCAAAAAAATTTAGAGGTCTTTTTTTCCTGGGTGCTGGCAGAAGATCGGGTGGATTTCTTCCCCCCCCCCCGCGCGAACATTATTGTCTTTCCAATTCAATTGGGCATGCTGCATAACGCCCTTTCCGACCCGGGTCTTTTTTCCGAGCTTTTTTTTCGTCTGGAAGCGATGCCATGGACCCTGATCCTTTTCAGGAGGAATAGTACCTCCGCTTTGATGCACGCATGAGCGTTTTTTTTTTTTTCTGTGACAAAAGCGGGCGCGGACCCTCTCGGTGCGCCCGTCAGTATCCCCCTTTTTCCACAAGCAAACCCCCCCAAACACACCCCCCCAAAAACCCCCCCCCCCACACCCCCCCCCCCCCCCCCCCCCCCCCCCCCAATGTTTGCACTCTTTCTTTTTTCAGCAGTTTCATTTTCTCTTTCTTTCGGCGAGATATCTTTTCCCTTAGTACCGATTTTTTTTTGCCGCGTCTTTGCGTGTGTTTTTTTTTTTTTTTGTGTTTTTTTTTTTTTTGGTCTTTCTCCTCACTGGAAGTACTGCGAAGTCAGCGATCCGTGCCTTTCTCCCTTTAGGAAGAATTTTGCCCGGCTTTTCTTTTCCACGAAAGGTGTAAAATCCCCCCTCCTTTTTCTATACCCACCTTCATTGCTTCTTTTCTCCTGCTCGGCTTAAATAAACCAGATATCATCTCCCCCCTTCTGTGCTCACTGACTTCCTGTCCAACGCTTTTCTTGCCACCCGGTGCGGGCAAAAAGCCAAGCGAAACTCTTCCTTGCAGCAAATGTGCTTTCCCTAATCTCCACTCTTTTCCCTTCCCCTTTGAAATGTCTGTGAGTATTTTTGTTCTGATCTCGCGAGATATTAGGCTAATTATCCCGAAGTCCTTCATGTCGAGGGCCAACCACCCTCTTCTCTGCCGTGCCGCTTATCGACTTCAGTTTCCCCCATCTCATAGATCGCGAACAATACCCTTTTGGCGCGGCTCATTTGAGATCTTTTTGTCGCAATTTGGAACCCTCTACGGTCTCCTTTTTCTTTAATCCTTTTTTCCTTGCTTTTTGTCCGAAACGAATGTCCGGCAGGCTCGCTTTAGGTCGCGGTGCTCGCGAGTATAATCTTTCCAATTCATTGCTCGAAATCTACCCTTCTCTCTCCCCCTCACCAGACGAGAGTTTTTCCTTGGAGCTCCTATAAGACGATTTTTTTTCTCGTTGGTTGAGCGAACCCCCTTCGCCTTTCCCCTTCCTTATGTCGCCTCTCTTTGGGTTCTGTTCTGGCGCTTGGTTAAACATCCTGCGTCGCCGCGATCGTCAGGCCGCCCTTCCCCCAGGCGGCCGATCCTCCTTCTTATCTCAGGCTTTTCTGCTATTTCTTTTTTATTACTTGAGCCCAATTGTCCTGCTTCAGGCTCGACGTTCTACCAGGGTTGTACGGCACCTTATCCCCCCTCTTTGGTTTTTCTTTCTTCTCTGTTCTGAAAACATTGTCGAGCCGAAGTCATGACTTAGTGGCAGAGGATTTTTTTTCGCTTAAAGGACAGCTGTCTAGCTCTTTTTTTTGTATGATAGAGCCGATGCTTGATCCCCTTTTGTTCGTTCCACTGACGATCCCGACGCGTGCCGCTCTCTTTCTTTTATTAACCACCACTCCCCTTTTTTTCACATCTCGAACCACGTTCACCGTGGACTGATAAGAAGAGGTCTCTTTTTGAACAGTATAGTTCGCTTCCTCTCAGCGCGCCACTGACGATATTCTTCAGGGCCCCTTTTTTCCACTCTTACTGACTTTTTCTTTTTCCCGTATCAAGAGTCTCCCCCCATTGGCGACGTGAAAGAAGATGCGTTTTCTCTTCCCTCCATTGAAATGGCCTAAAGGCGAGCGCTCGCTTTTTCCCTCCTGCCCTTCCACCGTTTGCCCCCCTTTCGCAGACGCGGAAATGGATTCTTTGCGACACTGGAAAACCTCCCCCATGAACCGCAATGGCTTTCTCCCGCTGGCTTATTCCGACTTGCTCTTCGCGAGTAGTTTCCCTTCGCCAAAGCGCACCCCTTTCCTCCCGCGTTTCTTTGCCCCGCCCGCTGAGAATGAGCGGTCCTCCACTAAGAAGACTATAAAACTGCGACTCTCCCCCCTCCCTCCAGGAGCGTACAAAAACTGAACCTTTTTTTTCCTTCCCTTAGTGAGAGCATTTCCCTTATAGCCTCCTTTCGCTTTCCGTTTTAGATCAGAGGACAGCTACTCGCGGTTTTCCGTGATAAGCAATCTGACGATATGCGGTCCGTCCACAGACGGAACAAATACGACGAAGCACTTCCGAGCCACTATGATATGAGGTGCTCCTCTTTCCCTTTCCCTCTTACACCGTCGTCCAATCTTTCCCTTTCACCGCGGCCCAAAGCTTCCCAAGATCGCCCTTCCTGGCAAACGAGGATGCGCTTGACTCCCCTCCTTTCCCCAGGAGGAGCTATGAGCCGGGATTAGAGATTTTTTTTCCCTCTCTAATCTAACTACTCGAAAGGAACGTCCTTCATGCCGCGATCTCTCTTGAGAGAAACGCAGTTACCTTTTTTTTCTTCGTTTAAAGCACCTCTGTAGTCTTTCGCTTTTTAGGCCCTGCGCCTTTGTATCAGAGGACTTTCCATGAACTTCATTGGCCAACTCCCTTCTCCCCGCGACCGCGTTTCAGAACCGGTTTATAGCACTCTTCGTGCCCCCTTTTCCATGAAGCGGCGACTGTCATTCTATTTTCCTTTAATTCCACCCAGAATCCGCCCCACGGACCTTCTCGTAGCAGAGCCCAAGATTGTTTTCTTTCTTTTGCATCAAGGCCCTAATCCCCCCTTCACCGCATAATAAAGCGTGAATCTCCCGACGAGGAACAGTCCTCGCACCTACCCCGTTTTTTCGTAGCTTCCCATGGGATTGAGCCACGGCTCTTTCGAAACAATTCACCGACGTCGCCACACCCTTCTCCCGGGTAACAGCCACGCCCTGTATTGAGCCACGGCCGTCCCTTTTTTGCGTGCCCTTCCCCCGACTCGTGTGCATCCTTCACCCCTTTTTTTTCGTAGCGCCTCCCTCGACCTCAGTTCTTCTTTCTGCTTCGAGCCCTTAGCCCCCTTCTGTCCTTGGTTTGTTGCCGCTTCCCCTCCCTCACGCACAGAAGCCGAGAACATCCTCATGACCCCTTTTTCTTTTTTTTTTCAGCTGTTACATGGCCAGAACTGCTGTCCCCCTTTCTCCGCGCACGTCGATCATGCGGCCTTTTTTCAGCAAAGAATATTGCCA
>Ga0179593_1507644_pt1 | contig 14982 bp, 15 predicted proteins | sample CZODoug2_1_08_16_FD_185931 | JGI IMG/M metagenome (GOLD analysis project Ga0179593, IMG submission 185931) | Vadose zone soil fungal communities from Angelo Coast Range Reserve, California, USA - CZODoug2_1_08_16fungal (PacBio error correction) | ecosystem: Environmental > Terrestrial > Soil >... | reverse complement strand
CCGTCGACCCCTTTTTTGCTCTTTGTTGTTCCGGCCTTTAAGAAAGCTTTTGTTTTCGTCCTAGGCACTTGCGGGTGTGACGGCTTGCCACCCAAATTCATCCAAACGGTCTCAAACCCCCCATCACCGTGTTCACCCCTTTTGACATAACCGTCCTTTCGCCTGCTTGACCATCCGTTTCAAGCTCTGGTGGGCACTTCCCATGCGCCGTTACATCTTGTTTGCTTTTCTGGGAGTTATTAACCCCCCGCTTCGGACTTGACCAATCCGTGGTTTCGACCCTTGTCGACCAATCCCCCTAGCCCATCGTCCTCATGGGATTCGAGCTCTTCCCTCCCAATCGCGAGGGTTCTTTCTTTTCCCTGTCGCCTTCGTGATTACCTTTTTCGAGACCAGACCGACCTCGTCTCTGCGATGGTTCGTTGCCCGTAGAGGTTTATCCCGATTTCCTTTTCCCAACAGGATTTCTTTTTGTTTGAGTTCGGGATAATTGACACTCATGGTTTTTTAGCAAGCAGGGCGTGCAAGCTTCGGATTTACCCGCCTATTGCCGATTCTTTTTATTTTGGAAAGGCCCCCTGTTTTACTCCCAATAACTGGGACCGAAGTTTTTGAGTCCGGTCATGATCGACGACAAAGATTCGGCCCCCTCCCCACTACCCCTTGGTGCTTTTTTCCGACATGCCTCGTGCTGTGTCGGACAAATCAATCCGGGCTTTGGCCATAATGGCAAGGTGGCCTCGGCTTTCCTCCGGCCCCCCTTCCCGTACCGTTTGCAGTCCCGAAATTTGGCAGGCGTCGCCGCACTTGCCCAGCTTGTTGATTACTCCCGCCCCCCTCTTTTTCTACTTGCAACTTCACTTGCAACGAACCCCCTGCTCCGTGAATGCCATGTCATCAGGCCCGATTTCTTCCTCATATTGGATCTTGAATTGAATCACCCTCTCGGAAGTTAGAGAGTCATAGTCTTCTTCTAAAAATCTGGCATACCCAAGTGCCCAGCCCCCATGGGATAGAATGGTCTTCCTCCCCCCCGCTATGAGTGTTCTGGGTCCTCCCTCCTTTCCCGCTTCCTCAGCCTTAGGAGCGTCTTACTTTCCTCTGGCGCGAGGACTCGAACCCCCACTTTCGAAGTCGGCGGCGTTTCCTGCGTTGCCGTCCGTTCAGGTAACCTCGCTTTGCCCCTGAGGGCGGCAGATCATTTAAACCGTTGTGCGGCTTTTCTTTTAGTATTGCGTTTAATGAAGTAACCACGTCTTGAAGGTTTTCCCCCCGGTCGAAACATTCATCAAGAGTTCCCCCCCTTCGGCATCGAAGCCATTGGACAGAAACCCTCGGTCATCCCGAAATAGGGCCACACCCCGACATGGACGGTTAAAGGCTCGCAGCCCACATTCGAAGGACTCGCACTCTTAAATTGGGAGGGCATTAATTTTCTCACCAGGTTTTCCGCGCCCTCCTTGTTGTTCGATGTTGACGCTCGTGGATGGAGCAGTACCGTGCGCAAACGAGCAGCGCCGTTCATCATTCTTTTCGTTTTCGAACCAGCATCTCTTGTGAATGCAACGGGGCACTCCTCTTCGGCTTCACTACCCTCTTTCTACCGAGTGAACTGAGGATGGAGCTTTTCGGTGAAAGGCCTCCATTGTGCCCGCTTTTTTCCCAGTGTAAACCACCTGAACCATATCCCGCCTTTCTCTGTTTCAGCCCTTCTTTTTCCCAGCCGGCCTCGTCGAACAGCGCCTCCCCACATTGGCCTATCTCCACCAAGATTGATGTTACAGCGGATGTGAAATTTTTTGCCAGGCACCTAAACGCCACGCTAGTCAATTGCTCTATGACTTTCTTCAACGCATAACCCGGACCCCCCCTCCCGCGCTTTGTTCTGCATTTCTGGCATGGTTGCCGCCGCCTGCTCGCTCATAGCGTTTGCGCGTTTTGATCTGGCCGCACGCCCCGTTTTCGTCCCAAGAGCTAGCTTTTAGTTGCGCGCGCGGTTTGAAAGGGTTTGTTTCCGATGCTCCCTTATAAAGCGTGTTTTTCGGCATCTGAACCGCCATGTTCCGTGTTCAGATGCGAACAGCTTTCACGAGCAGACATTTCATCCCCTCAATCGCCGCGTCTACGATGGCGCATCTTCGCCGTCAATTTGCGCTGTTATACTTCTTTTCTTGCGGACGACCCTTGAGGACGTCGTTGTGGTCTCTCGGCAGTGCTTAGTTTGGGGGCGTCGCTTCGCTTCTTTCTCCCCCTGGATTCGAAACCACAGCGTACCTTATTCCCTTTCCTCCCCCGCTCGGCTGGACGACCCCTCTCCAGCCGATCCCCTATGGCTCTTCCCTGACTTCCATGTCTTGACTCATAGTCATACGTTTCTTTTTTCTACGCCAGCTGCCAGGCTGGGTGCTCGTGTGATTTTCCCGGATGGGCCACACCAGTGCTGGAGTGGTCCTTCCTGCATCCGATTATCACGCCTCCGGAAGTGTTTCGCAATTTAACCCTGCTTGGCCTTCCCCCCTGCGAGGTATATGGGTACCTCGGTGAACATAACAGGGTTCGCTTCTATGACCTTTTTCCTCTCAGACAGGCATTTATGCACGAGCTTTCAGTATCCCCCTGCTCCTCCCCCTGGGACGAATCCTCCTGCCCATTCTCATCCCCTCGGAAAAATCCTAACCAATGTTGGCGAATCGTGGGTTTCCAGGGAAGGGCGTGCTAGTTCCTTTGGCCCCTTTTTCTCTGCGGCGATCCCACCCCCCTTTTATTCCTTCTGCGATGGGTTGCTTTCATCTCTGCTCTTGGGCGCCCGAATTACTCACGCCTTCCGAGATTTGCGCTCGCGCTTCAGACTTATTGTTCTTTGTCAGGTCCCATTAGGTAGGTCACCAACTTGTGGAGACACCCTCGGCACGATGGGCGCTTTCGGCAACGCACACTAGGAAGCGATCCTCATCAGCCACATGGCCCCCAACGAGGGTTCTGCTGTTCTCTCCTTAATAACTTTTTTTGTTTTTGAGAGTCGACTCCCGGCTGCCGCCCCATATTAGCCGTATTGTCTTCTGATCATGCCCTGTCGTTTTGCCGAGGGCCGTCGTTTTGACGACGGTGGCTTAACCCCTCTTGGCTGCGGACTTGAATCCTTACCCTTCACAGCAGCGTCCACGCCTTTCTCAGATCTTTGATTTTTATGAATTGCCCAGTGAGACGAGACGACGGTGACTATCTTGGCAAATCGCCATTTAGCATTGAATTGTGTGTTCCCCTGACTAGATTTGGCCCCATCCTTTAAGATTCTTGGCCTCCACTCTTAAGGACAACACCCCACCTTTCCTTGTGACGATCTTCATGGGTGGGCTTCCCCGTTAGTCGTCCCGAGATCTTGGCAGTGTTTCTTTCGAGTTTGGCTTTGCCGCTTAAGTGCAGCACCCGGGGACTCCGGACCCCTATTTTATCACTTTTGATATTCCCTCAGATTGACAAAGATGCGCGGTGGCCCGATTTTCATCGTCGTTGTTAATCCCTCCCCCCCAGGCAGCTTCTCGACGTATTTGCATGAGCAGACCTCCCGATCCCCTGGTTGTCCATCGCTCCCTGACCGAGCCCCGTTTCTCTTTGGCCTCCCTTCTCTCATGCACGTCGAGTCATTCATGTTTTTTCTATAGGTCTGTTGTTTCCGTCCCTAGATCGCGTGCGTAGGGCTCCTCCATGTGGTTCTTCTTTACAGGGGATAGACTGCCTTTTATTTTTTCTTCCCAACCCCCCTCAGCGTGCTTGCTTTTATGTTCTCTGTTAGACCGCGCAACCCCGCGCCCCCTTATACGGCGAGCATCCTTTCCTTATTATCGCCCCCTTCCTGAATTAGGTATGTATGGCCAGATCTTTGTTGAAATCCTGATGGTTCTAATCTGCTGTCAAAAGACGTATTTTCTTGCCTTCCATCCTTCTGTCTGACCTGACAATGCCACCCTTTCGCCGCTGCGATACGAAAGGTTAGGCTCTCCTTTTTTTTCGACCGATGGTTTCCTTGTCGGCCCCCAACGTTTTTTTTATGAGGAGAAGGGGCGGTCCCCCCTGTCTTCCATGCTCTCAGACAAGACAAAGAGTCTTTTGGGCGGTGTATGCGGGAAAGAAGGACTGATAATCATTCCATCCTTGGGGAGGTCTTTCGCGAGGCCCAAGTCATCCGCCCTGCGTGGAACGCCTCTTTTAATCTGGTCCCCCTTGGCACATGCTTAATGTTCTTGTATTGAAGTTTGATTCATGCTGACGTCACTCTCAGTTTTCTTTTTTCAGGTGGTTTACTCCTTTGAGCATCTCCCTGGCAGCATTGACCCAGTTTTTCTGATCACTCCCAGTTCTTTTTCTCCCCATTTCTCTTTTTTAGCCCGCGTATTCTTTGCCCGAAGTCTCTCTTCCCCCTTTTGACGATCCAAGCAATCTGTTCGATTGCGCTCTTGCTTCTTCAGGCGCTGTTTTTTTCTGCGGTTAAACCGTTTTTTGCCTTCATGACAACGAGGCATTTCCCCTCGAGCAGTCCTACGTTCTTTCCAACCTTTTCTCCAAGAAGGACAGGAAAAGGGAATCGTCTAGAGGTCCCTTCGAAATTTGTCTGTTTTGTTTCGTTTTCATGTCGCATGGTTGCTCACGATTTTTGGAGGGTGTGCTTTGCAATCTTTCAGTCCCCAAAAAAGTGGCCGCTTTTTGTTCCGTCCGATGTAGGTAAGATTTGGACGATCTGCATACTTTTCCAGAGTTTTCCCCTTAAGTTGTCGCAACGAAGTCAGAACCCTCCTTACTTCTACCAGATCGCCCCCCCCTGGGATTTTTAATGATCGCAGCTTGTAGGTCCTCTTGGTTTTCCATACCTGATGCAACCTGAATTCTTCTTCGCAGCGTTTCATTGGGTGTCCAGTTTTCTCGGGAATGTAGTCTTTTCTTAGACGCTCCCCGATTCGATCTTTTTCCTGCTTTACCCGTCTCAGCCATCGCTCTTTGACACCTTCCCCCTCGACATGCAAAGGAGGTGGTGTTTTCAGGTGTATTTCTTTCTTTTTTGGAGTGCCGATTCTCTCGACTCGCGACTTATTGTGTTCAATAGTCCCTTCGGAGTAAACTCTCGTCTTTTTCATGTGCTGTAGCCTTGACGCGGATGTGTCTGGTGCCCATGAATTGCAGAGTGGCTTTGTGATGTTGGCTTGGGCGTTCAAACGCTTTAGAGGTTTCTGCGGACGGTACGGTTTCTTTAGTACCAGCCGGTCGTGTTGCCGGGCCGGTGGACCGACGCGCTGGGCCGAACCTAGTTGCGTTTTGCCCTGTCTCTTTTGTCCTAATCGTTAAATGATTCTTTTTTCCCTCAACACTGATCCTGCCCGGGCATTTCGTGCCGCCGGCTGTTTTCTCTCATGTCCGCAACCTTTTGATTTTTTCTTGAGTTTCAGGTCCAACGCGTGGCCCTTTTTTTGTACCGCACTGGAATAGTCGGTTTGCAATCGTCTAGTTCTGCCTCGCTTGCTCTCAGACGAGTTGCAATGATCCCCGGTTTTCTGAACCGGAGAAGCGCTTTTTCTTTGCATCGGTCCGCTCTCCGCGATTTTCTTTTCTGGGTCGGAGCATGCGACGCGTCGAGCCTGACATGAACCCTCTCGGCGATGGGGTGGCTTTCAAGCCTTCGTCGTGGTAGAGGTGTTCGCTTGTTACACTGGAATCGAAACCAATAGGGCTCTCCTGGTTGAATCAACTCAATAGCCTTCCCGGTTTTTTGCATTGTCGTTGTGAACTTGAGCGGCCCGTCCCTCTGACGATTTTTCCTCTCAGGGATCGTGCTTCATACTAGCTTGAACACAGGATTGGCTTCGCCCGGTTTTTTAGTCGTTGTTTTTCCTTACCAGCGTCCGCGTTCTAACCTCCACATTAGTCGTAGCGTCTTTGCGCCCCCCCCTGTCGACGGGTCATGAAATCTCTCTACTCCCCGTGTGCTGTTGGTAGAGATTCAGTCCCGTCCCTCTTTTTGACTTTCCAGCCGGATACTCCTCTGTTCGCTCCCTTCCTTGCTGTTTGCTTCAACTCTCTCCCAAACCGGTTCTTACCCGGTTGCACCTTCTCTATGGACATCACGTCAATGAGCGTCCTGGGACGGCGTTTAGAAGGCGCTTTGCCGCTTTAATCACTACCTTTCTCGCTTTCCCTCATTTTTTTTTTTTTTGTGCCTCCCGCTTCGGCGTCCATAGTGGTTTAGATCAGTGTTTTCTAAAGCTGGCCCTCGGCCGCTACCCTGGATTCCGCGCAGGATAACTCGCCGAGCGGTCCTGTCCTTTATTTTTTCTGCTTTCCTCCCTCTTGACCCCGCAACCGACCTCGTCCTGCTGAGAGTCGCTCGGTCCGTAGCGGTTCTTTCCCGATTCAGCTCCCACGTTGGTCCTTGATATCCCTCCCACGGTTTCTAGCAAGTTTTTTTTGTCGTCCTTATTCGCCTCGTCGGTTACGCTGGCCACTCCCCCCCTGCGTTTGCCCCAATATAATGGCCCTTTTCAGTTAGCGGATGTCGACTCTAAGCTTCCGAAAACTTCCCGTGGCCATTCTAATTTTTTGAACCAAAAAATGTTAGCTTCTCGTCGGACAATGTCGCCAGCGGATTTTGCACCCTTTCCCCCCCTGATCCTGCCCGTTCCGTCCGTCCGCCCGGCGCTCAAGAACGAAGCTGGACGTCGAACTTTACTTTCCCTCCCTGCCGTACGTTGCGACACGTCCCAAGAGGGGGTTGATAAACCGCCAAAGCCGCGGTCGCCGTGTCCAAGTTCACAATAGTGAACGACCCTACCAAATCGCTCGTTACCCGCCACCATGAACAGGACCGAGATTTTCGAGTCCTTTCTTCTTGACACAGGACGCCGTTTTCCCCCACTTTCTAGAGCACGGCGTCTTAGACAGATAGGGCCACTCCACCGGCACCAGCCACCTGTACCTTTTCGGAGTGCAGGTGTTCGTTAGGCTTTTTTATCGGGAGTCAATCCCCTTCAGTCACGACCTCCTCTCTTTCATTGCGCGTCGATGAGGGACGCGGCAGCCTTTGATCGGAACAACCCCAAGCCCCGCTTCTGCGGCCGTGGCAAATGGCGGCCGGTTTACCCCCCTCGAGCCGAACAGGCGCTTCCCCTGCTCACTTCAAATCGGTTGGCGGACGCTGTTCCTGATACGTTTAATGGCGGTCTTCTTTGAGCCTAAGTACCCACTTCCGGCTCCCCTTGCTCGTCCCAATCTGGCCCTAGGAATAGCAGACGCTCATTGGACACTAAGAACTGTGGTGGACATGACCTCTATCTCTCCTTCCGCCCCGCAACGGGACACCTTGGCCATTCTCATTGGCGTCCTCCCATCAAATTAGCCGTCTTTCCTAATTCCTTTTTGTCATTAATGTTTCCCAATGTTCCCTTTCCATCTTTTTTCGATGTTCCTTAGTGGTAAGGGAGCAATCTTTGCAACCGCCTAGCCAACTTCCCTTTCCGCGCCGTCCCACACCGCAGAGTTGTCCCTAAAACCTTTTTTTTTACAGTTTTATGTCTTCTGCCAATCCCTAGAGTGGGGATTTCCCCTCTTTGAATGAGTATTCGGATTGTATCCTTCAATTCCTGGCTTTTCCCAGGCGAATGGCGCTGTCCTTGGTAAACCACGGCCAATCCCCTCTGGTCTTCACGATCCCCCTTGTGATCACATCCTTCTCTGTCACTACCAAGTCTGCGTGTTTCCCCCCCATTTTCAACGCATTATGCACCAAGATGGCTTTCAGTTTTTTTTTTTTAAGGGCTTCGCCGCCGCCTCCTCAAGCCTAGACTTCCCTCCGACTTTTCCCAGTTTTCTTCAGCATCCCCCTCCCCGATCTCGTTGCTGGACTGTATGGGTGTTTTAGACCTGTCCCTTTTCCATCCCTTATGGCTCGTTTTGCCGCCCAGAACTCCGGATTCGACCCAATGGAGACTTTCGTTATGGCTTCTGTTCAGTCATGTCCGATGCGCCCTCTAATTTTTTTTTTTTGCTCTCCTCCCCCCTAATTTTAGTGTTTCCAATCAGTATGCCTTGAAACCCCGGATTTTTCCTCAGCAGATCTTGAATAATCAATATGTTGCTCGGTGATTTGAGCTCACGACCGGCCAGGTCTGCGATGCTTTCACTTTTTTTTCGTTTTCCTACTGTGATCGGGTGAGTGAGTTCCTCTGCTGCGTTTGGTTGCTTATCCGCCTTTGCCGATCCAAGAGTGACTCGAAACATGGCGGAGTCTTTCCTCTTGGGCCGCGCTCGCGGAATTCCCCTTGCCTCCGGCCTTGAAAGAAAGTCTCCCCAACGTGTGCCCTTTATCGGCTTGTCTACGCCCGAGAAATGCGGGGATGCCCCCCCCCCTTTTTTTTTTTCCCCTCCCCCCCCATTTTCGGCAGGGGGAAACACCCGTGTGTTCAGGAGGTTTGATCCCAGTTTCACCGATTCCGATTTAGTCGGACGGTTTTCGCACTTCCTCCCTCCGATTTGATGTTTTCCCCCGCTGCTATCTTTTTTCCCTCTCTTTCCACCACAGGGCCCTCTCATTGGGGTCTGAAGTTCCGAGCAAGCTTTTCCTCAGCCGCAGACCTGCTCCTTGCATGGCAGAGGCAGGCCCTATTTTTCGTCTCCGGGCCAAAAGTCCGCAACCCAATGCTCGCAGATTTTTGTTGCCTTCCTTTCGGCCGATATCCCGATGGGGACAAATTTCTCTCGGTGCGCGAAAAACCTGTAATGAATGCGCTGGCGCTTTTGCCTTCCCGGCGATTCTCTCCAACGCCCTTCCTCCCTCATTCCCCGATCTGCTGGCGCTTACCCCCCGCATCGGCGGGTGACTTATGCAGGTCCGGCTCCCCAACACCTTTGTTTCTAAAAGGCGCGACGGGCGCGTCGGTCCACACTCTAGTTCGAGACTCTCCTCAAGCTGTTGGTTCCAGGCATCTATTCTCTTTTTCCCCTCCTTTTTTGTGTGCTGCTCTGCTCAGCAGCCATTATGCCTGATCTTTCTCTCCTTGCCTCGTAGTTGAAGAAGACTCAGTTTTGTGCCGCCCTTGTATGCCCCCCTTTTGGTGACAGTTCTGGCTTTACTGCCCATCAGCCCTCCCCGAGATGTTGAAAAAAGCCGTTCTGTTTTTTTTTGTAATTGGTGCTTGCGTTCCCTTTAGAGCTTCAAACTCAACTTCTCATTCCATTTGAAGTTTGTCTTTCCTGCATAGTCACTTTTTCCCAGCAGGAGCCGGTCTCGGAACTTCCCCCCCCCCATATGATCCAGCCTGGTTGCTGTACTTTTTTTCTCTAGAGGCAGTTAGACTCCAGTTTTTTGGATGCCTCCTATGTCAGCCCCCTTCCCCTGCTGACTATCTGAAACCAATGACTCTCACACTTCGTGTTGATACTCTATTGACAGATCCACGTTTTCCCCACCGAGTTTGTCATCCTTTCCTCCCCCCCCCAGTCTTTCGAAAATTTTCTAAAACGGCTTAACCTCCGATTTCGTCATCTCTTCTCCATTGTCGACAGACCTCCGGCACAGGGGTTTCCCTTTTTTTGAGACGGCCCACTATCCCCTTGCCCTTTAGTTACTCCCTTATCCCTCTTCGCAAGCGCATTGATCAGTTCACTTTTTCCCCATAGACGCTTCTGCGTTTTCGTTCCTTTCTCGCGGCCAGCGATTGGTGAAATACGGGCCGCATTGTTTTGATGAACCTTGGATGCCGTAGGAGAACTCCCCCTACTTTTTGTGCCTGCTTCCCGCGTTACCTTTGTTACGATCGCGCACCTGCCCCTGATTTCCGCCGACCCTTATTCCCCCCCCCTCTTTGATGCGCAGTCCTAGGAAGGGACGATGAGTATTTCGAGGCTGTTGCCCCTAAGGAGTGGGTCCTCTCTTCTTTCCCGATTTTTCTGTTTTTGTGTCTTTGCAAGAAATCTCTGGTAGGACATGCCGTGCCAGTGCGCCCTTTACGAAGGCGTCGCGCCATTTTGGTTCGTCTTTTGCGTTTCCTTGCCACCGCGGCATTTGATGTGACTATGCCGTTCCCTTAGGACCCCCATCTCTCATGCAGCCCGCGCGGCGGGTGTTTCGTTTCTCTTTCCTTCACGAGGCCATTTTTTAGGTGTGGGTTGGCTTAAAGCCATGCCTCTGAACCAGCCACTTGAATGGCTTCCTTTGGGGAAGTGCGACTTTCGGTTCACCTACGGTTTTCCTGGCTTTTACGTTGCCCCGCTCCCGTGGATATATCTTGTGTGCCGGGGTTACCCGAATTGAGAATTGCATGGAACCCCCTGCGCTATTCTTTCTCCCTGATTCCTCATTTCATATCGTAGTACAGAGATTATGGCTTTCAGTCAAGACGCGCTTCCAGGGGCGGGTGTCCTTTTTCGATCGCGGACGTTTTTGACTGCTGCTTCTTTAGTCGCGTGGTTCCGGTACACTTTTGGCTTTCACCATCGTGCCGACTTCCTTTATAGTTTTTTTAAAACTTTGTAAACCCCACACCCACCAACCCGTGGCCTTCTTCCCCCGGGATCGAGGCTCTTTTCTTCGAATTTTTTTTTAGTGGTGCCGCATTTCGATGGTTTCCGAGGGCGGTTATTTTATGAGCGATTTTTAGGTCCGGTTTCCCCCCCCCACGGTCTTGAGGCCCCTCCCTTCCGCTTTTTTGATTGGGCCCGGATTGGGTACGATCCGGGGCATACGGACCCCCTTGTTGTTATTAAGTTGCGCCCCGCATCCCTACATACGTATCTATCACCGTTCCCTCCCACCAACTGGTCGTTTTCAGTTTCTCTTTCGTTCCCCCTGGTCGGTCGCCCTGGGTTTAACTCAGTCCCCTTTCACCGCATTTTCCCCTTCCCGAAGCCTTCCCTCTTTGTTTTTTTTGGTCCGATTCTCTCTGCGGTAAGAGGCTAAGCCGCCTACGGCTGAGATTAGGTTCCGTAGGGCCAGTTACACCCTTCTATAAATCGTCGCGGTGTCCCCCTCGTCTTTCAAGCCCCACCTTTACTTCTGGTTGCTTGAGGAATTTCGTCCTCTCTTTGTTAGAACTACGCCGAGTTCTATGACCGCGACCTTGGTCCCGGCCTTTTAAAGATCCGTCGGCGTCCCGAGGCCGGAGGATTCCTGCTGCGCGGACGCGGATTTCTTCTCTTCTTTGCCAGAGTTGAACCGTCTCTGGCTGCTTTCTCCTTTGGCGGGCGTATCCCAACCTGTCGCGGACGTCCGGAGTGCCTGCCTTTTCGATAAGGGTGGGGCCCTTTCGCCTTGGGCGGAAATCCTTTTTGTGAGATCCTTTCCCTGATGTACACATAAGTTTGCATGTCTCGTTTTCACTTCTCTCTTCGCAACCATTATGCTGTTTTTTGGCTTTTCCTTCCATGTGTCGAGCAGTTCGCTTCCCTTTTCCCGGGTATTGCAGTGGGCAAAAGCGTTTGGCCTTTTCCCGCGCAACGAAATCTGGAAATATGGTTCCTTCTCCCTCGGCCGCATCTTTCCTTTCTCTGCTGAGTGCAATGTCCTCCCACCCGCTTTTGGATTTTCAATCGGGCTCTCCGCTCTCGGTTTATGAAGGATCGTTTTTTTTTATAGCCCGATGTCTGTTATGGTTTCCTCCTTTTCTGCCCGCCAGTGTCCGCGTAGCTTTTTAATTACCTTCCCCTTAGAGGGGGGGCTCGCGGGCCCAAGCCCGGCTTTGGGATTTCCGCGTCGGACAGGATACGTAAACCACTAGGGGATCCGAATTTTTTACTGTAAATTTCATAGCTCCATGAATCTCTCAGGTTCTGTGTATTGCTTTGTGCCCCCTTTCTTGGACCCGTTTCCCTTTCCCTCAAGGGATCCCTTTCTCTAGATCATTGACCCCTTCGTTTGGCCTTTTTCCCGTTTTGATGCTTAGTTTGTGGCAAGCCGTAACAAGCCGGGTCCTCAGTAGGACACCTCGTGTTCTTTTCCTTGCTCCAAAGTGTCGATCGGGAATGCCAGCCTATTCCTCCTTTTTTTTGTTGTTGTTCCCGACGGAGAGCGGCCCTTCTCCCGGTAGCTGGTTCATCGTATTCTCAGGGTTTTTTTTCTCTCTCGCCACGGCTTTTTTTGACAGTCCCCCCGACCATCCCAAAAAATTTTTCCTCAAGCCAAATGCACCCGGTTCCCGCTGAATAAACCTCTCCCTTTAGAGCAAGGGCCCAAAGCGGTTCTTGTTTTCCATCAGACCCTTTCCGCCCTCATCCGGGAATGCTTTTGATTCTTACCGCTTCGTCTTCCAGAGTTTGGTTTCGATCCAGTTTCGACAGCGCCCCTCGCCCGATTCTTTTTTCCGGGTTCTCTACTACCCCTTCGCCAGCCGGTCCTTGCAGGATACTGCGACGGAGGATTTTTCCCCTTCGCCGACCTACCGACATCGTAGCTCTTCGCTGTCCGCTCCGGCGGCTTCTCCGATTCATCAATAGGAGTTTCTTTTCCCACCGGCTTTTCTGCAAGAAGTTGCGTTCCTTCCCCCGCGTTTATCTTTCCTCTAGGTTTAAGATGGACACACTTGGAAAATGCCCTTTTTCCACCATAGCAATAATGTTTGCAAATTTTTTTCTCTGGGTGTTCCCCCCCTCCCCCCCCCCCCCCCCCCCCCCCCATTCCTCTGACGTTACAAGTTCGTCGGCCGCACATCCCCCGTTTTTAGGTTTAATTTTGAAATTTCTTCGGCGTAGGACAAAGCGACGGCTTTGTCCCCCCTCATTTACAGGGATCGGCGCGGTTGTCATGTCTTAAGCACGGCCCCTGGCAACTCTTCTAGCCCCTACCCCTCAGGCAAGTCTACTTTCCCGCGACCTCGTTTCTAAGCCGCCCAGCTCCTTCCTCCCCCGATTGGAGTCAATCGTGCACGACCCCCCTTCCGATTCCTTCCCTGAACTTTAATCGGCAGCGATGTCTTTTTCGCTTGGATCTTGAATTCAGACCCGTCGTGGAAGCGAGAGACCCCCCAGTTTTAGCAAAATCTTTCCCCCTCCAATGCACCAGCAGCTTGCCCCTTTGGTGCATGTTTTTCACTCGCTATTTCTATATGGGTCACCTCTTCCACGCAATTTTAGCTGCCTTTGATCCGCGTCCGCTGACGCTCTGAGCTGGCCCCCCATAGATGAGTCTCTGGCAAACATTTTTTTCCGTTAGTTTTTAACCATCTCAGTCAGAAAGGCGGGACTGGGAATTCCCAATCCCAGGTTGGGGATCTTCTGATTTGCTCTCTTTGCGCCTCTCCCCCAGGTTTCCTTTTGCAAAAGGGTCCTCGCATCCTGGCCGCGGCGACAGTCTTCCCCTCTCCTCGAATCCATTGTTGGGGACCTGAATTCTAGCTCTCCATCCATCCCCCGTCAATAGACCACCATGCGACATTGGCTTCCCCTTCGCAACAATTCGGCCCTTCCTCGCCCACAGATTCCTGGCCGGGCTTCACTTTCTCCCATGTGTCCTCTGAGAACGGAGGTTCTAGATTTCCTTCTGTTGTTCAGGAGAGCACCGCACCGTAGATTCTTCAGGAATGTGCCGTCGCGCTCTAACCCGAAGCGTCTGGCTAGTCGTGTGGGAATGCGAGTCTTTGCCAATCCATTTTTGACCTCAAGCGCACTGAGTATCGGACGTGGTTTTTCCCTCAAATATCGTGCGTCCACGGTCCCCCCTTTCCTGCTGCTACCCCCTTCACCCCACCGGTGCAAATTTTCTGCCTTGGCTCTTTCACTTCGCAGTGCGATCCCGAGGATAGTCCCTCCCCCCCTTTCTTGTGCCTGTCCCAACCTCTTCTCACACCGATTTTTTTTCGCGTCGGAAATGGATTTTCGTCCTCCTCACGAACCATCCCTCCCTTGATTTTACATGATTCCCCAGCACCCCCCTCCCCGGCCCTTTTTTTTCGAGCTTCTTTGGTCCCTCCTTTCCTTGCTCATTCCTGTGCGTTTTTCCCCGCGCCGCCGGTTAAAATGGTCTCTCAGACGTATTTGTCTTTTTGCGAAGCCTCCCCCCCCCCCGATTCGTCCCCTTCTAAGTGAGTTTTCGAATAGACCATCCTTTTTTTTTTCAGCCGTGCGAACCAGCGGCTTCCCCCCCTCGCCGATGCAATACATCATCGCCGCAGTTTCTCTGGATTTTCTATATCTCGGCAAGGAGGCTTTTTGGAATATCGAGCCCCGGTTTTTGCTCGTTCGAAAAGCTTCTTCCTTTGGAGAGCGACCGTGATGGCTTGTGTGGCGTAGTCGACACGACTTTCTGTTGGTCTCGAAAACCACTAGGCCGGATTTAATCGTTTTTTTCCGCTTAGCTGGAACTAAGACCTCCGCTTCCTATTGTAAAGCCTTCCCCACTGCGCTGCTTTATCGCGTTTTTTGCGGGTTCTACTCGTGCAATGCGTTGTCTCTGGACGGACTACTTCCCTTTGGAAACACACACAGTTTGTTTATGGTCTGGTCTGTCGGCATCGATTCTCGCTCCGGTTTCCGAACTTTCGGCCGTGCCCCCCCCCCCCTATGCGACTACCCCCTTCACAGATGTCTTGTTCAATAGATTGACTATCCCGGTTGCGAGATTTTTTTATGCATTCTCCGGCCCGGTGATGCATTTTCGGCTGCTCATTCGCTTTCCTCCTCTGCATTATCGCCGACGGCACCCCTTACCCCAAACCAATTTCGTGCAGATGTTGTTTTTCGGGCTGGAACATTTTTTCCTGCTGTTGGAACAATTTCCTTTTTCCCCTTCCCCTTCCAGGACAATGCGCTTCGATGCCTCGGCGATATTTCTAGGAGACAGCATCAGAAATCCCTCCCCAGTCTTAGAGCGCACGCTGCGGAGTTGCAGTCAATTCTTTCCTGCTCCCAACGCGGGTTTCCCCTACCCCGGTGGTTGCAAAGAAGGCTTAGGCCCCTAAACCTCTTCTTGCGATCATCTGGAATATCAGGCAAGTGGTGGATCTTCCGGTC
>Ga0179593_1598580_pt1 | contig 14983 bp, 18 predicted proteins | sample CZODoug2_1_08_16_FD_185931 | JGI IMG/M metagenome (GOLD analysis project Ga0179593, IMG submission 185931) | Vadose zone soil fungal communities from Angelo Coast Range Reserve, California, USA - CZODoug2_1_08_16fungal (PacBio error correction) | ecosystem: Environmental > Terrestrial > Soil >... | reverse complement strand
AGAGTACAGGAAAAAAGAGCCCCCCCCCATGCACATATGTAGTCTTCCCCGTCATACGGGCGCCTGACCCCCTAGGGGCCATACTCCGCAGTGCTGAATTTCCCCTTACGTCCATGGAGTACGCCCCCCCCCCCCGGGTTACTCTTGCCGGCATCTCGTAACGTCTGACTGCTTTGGCCGTTCCGGAACACGTTTATACAAGAACCCCTCCCTAATACGCCCTTTGCTCCATTTTCGCCTCATTCCAAAAAAATCTCTAGTGATTTACTAATTCTTAATGCTGAGTAGTAGTCTTCACACGATTTCTTTCAAGGCCCCTTGATGATTTCTAAATACTGACGAGGGCAAATCTCCGTCCCTCTGGGTAAGTGAACCGGCACAGGCACCAGGAACCAGTCATCCTTCCTATGTAGGATTAAGCAAAAACTAACTCGGACCCCCTCACTGGTCCACACGGGGGCGCGGGCCACCTCATAGGCCCCGGCCCCCCTCTACCACGTCCAAATTCGGCCTTTTCTATCACTCCGGATAATACGCCCCGGGGTCTAACGGTTTATCTCCCGGTCAAGAACCTCGCTTTAGCCGAAAAGGTACTGACCTTTTTGCCTGGAAACCAAGGCTGAAGACCATAGACCCAGACCCTAAGTTATTTTATCACCGAATACTCTCGGTTTCCCCTCCCCCCGAAGTGTGTGCCTCCTGATTGAAGTTTGTTCTTTGTGTTCTGCTGGAACATGGATCCCAAAGGCATTAAAGGCTTCTTCCTCCCCCAGAAAAAACTTTGTCGCCGCGCCCTACTAACGGCCCCTCTCCTTCCCAAAGGGCCCGTATGTAGTTACTGGAGGGCTTAAAGGAACCCCTCTGTAAGAGATATACCTTTTGTGACGAGAAAGATTGACTTCAATTTACCTGATTTCACGATGGTCTTCGGTCATTATTTGACAGCATCGATACACTCTGTAGATTCCTTATGCCTTCCCCAAGACTATAGTCCTCTATCTTTTGAGGGCCCCCGGAAGCACTATACAATAACAGAGGTCAGGATGAATATACATTCCTCTCTTAAGGGACTAGTTTCCTCCAGAGTTCTCCAGAGGTCGTCAATCTGGACTCTCTTAAGGGGATTGCCCACTAAACATCTTACAATATTGCATTTAAACTCTCTTTGTTGTGAGATGATCTCCATAGTGGTAGTGTTTGCAGAGGACCTACGAAAGTCCTCCCAACTGAATGGGAACTGACCTCTCCTTCTTAAATCAACCGGCCTGCCGTTCGACGCTAGAGTCAGCTGCAAACAAGACATTCCCTTCTGTCCGATTTTTAGATTGAGAAATTTCCTTTGGAGCTCTCCACGTGGACATTTCGGAAGAGTCTTCCTCTTTAACTGTTCTCAGGTCTCTGACCGTCCAGTTCCTATGCCCAGAAGCGGGGTACCACATCATGTTTTCTTAGCAAGTGGTAGATTTCCTGCAATAGCGTTTTTTGATTAATTCTTCTTCCTCAAAAGCCCTCACTGGAAGCTGACTCTCCTCAATTTCTTTGTCCCAGTTTCAGATATTTCAAGGTTCACGGCTGGATTTTACCGTCAGACCCCCTCCGTTCTATAATTATCTCCGGGTACTTTATTTTTTTCAAACCGAACAAACCCCCATCTCGAGTTCCATTTTTCTCACTCTCTATTGTAAAGACATGTCCATGACCTGTAACTCCCCCTAACCCAATAGTCACTAATCCTTTCCTCTATGGCCTGGATCTTATTTACGTTGACTTGAAGGTACTGCGCTTAACCTGCGTGCAGAATCTTAGTCTTGAAGGGACACCCCCCCCCCCAAGACACTGTCCCGAACTGTCCAGAGGCTCCCTGCAGAACCTGACTTGTCTTTGTGTATTTTAGAGGTTTCGGAAGGTTTAGGTTGTCACCCCTTCCCCCGGAGTGACGATTCCCCACGTGTCGTACTTTAGAAATACTCACAAGTCCCTCACGGTGTCTGCCTTTCAAGACAGCTCCCCTTTACGAATCTTAAGTTTCAAAGTGCTCGCCCTCTCTAATCTTTCCTGGACCCACTATATGGACTGGCGCACTAGCGACTAATACATAACCTGAAGATAAGAGCTTGAAAAGCCTCGATGGCTTTAGCATGGAACCGTACCAAAGGACAATTGCAAAAGAAGCCCCATGGACTGATGTGGTAGTGTTAAGGAACTTTACTTAAAGGGCCCTGAGGAGAGAGCATGACGAACTGGCTTTCAATAAGGAATATCACATATTCCGCGCCAAAAAAAGCGCGTAAGGGTTGTTTTTATCCAATAGCTGAACTCCCGCCGCCGCGTCCCCTTTTTTCGAGGGAGTTGAGTTCCCTACTCCCAGAGCAGTCTCTTTGTGGGCTCGGGTTCTGCTTTCTCGCTTTCCACAACAAATGGGCTTCCACTACCGAGATCTATCAAAAACGGCTGTTACTAAACATGCCTGCCCCAGTGGAGATCTCCTTTTCAGTATCTACCACGCGTTATGATTCTCCCTGAACTAGGAACTCTTCGTCTGTCTCAGTCATCAGACTCCCCTTAGGAAGAAGCTTCAGAACCATGAAATGTGAAGTTCTTTTCCGTTCTCATGGATTACCCTTCCTTTTTGAAATCTCCGTCGCATCGAACTTACATGTAGTCCCTTCCAAGGGAGAAGGGGTGTTTATGAACGAACGCTCCCCCTTTCAAATGGTTTAAGGCGAAACGCTTTTTCCCCCTCGCCTCCCTCGGCAGATTTATTGCCTTCCAACCATGCCGACCCCGTTGTCTTCTCCCGGGGTGATGGCGCCACAGTTCAGTAGGGAGTTGTTCGGGAACGCAAGGCGCCGCCCTCCGGTATTCTCAGTCAGGTCCGTAGGTTTTGGCGTCCTTAAGCTTTCCGCCAATTTGCGAACCGCGAGATCCTCCGGTGGTTGGTGTATATTTGCTAATGATTTCTCTCGGTTGAACCCCTCTGTTTACTGCATTTTTGAGCCCGCGCCCAGTCGTGTAGAAAAGGTTTCCGGTCTTAATAGATCCCTATAGCCGGCTTTTTTCCCCTTTTCCCTCATCCCACGGAACCTTCGGCTTCACCGCCGCTGTAGATGACTGTCAGACCTTCCCCCCGGCTCTGCTTTCTGGGCCCTTCCCCCCAATCTTCAGGATATTCTTCTGCTAAAATTTATTTCCTTTTTATGCCGGGACGCATGAAGGAAGCTTCCTGGTTTTAACGTTCCTTTATGTTCCCTGACCTCTTTCCAACCTTTCCCTACACCGGGACCTAGATACACCCCGCTTCCCCTACCATTTGCCATTACCCCCAGCCTCCCTCCGCGTCTTGCAAGAAAGATTTTTTGCTCTTAGAACGTTTCCCTTATCCCTTCATCTCATCCGTTGTTTTTGTTTAGTATAACTGGAAAGCACTGTCAGGATGTCTTCTATCAGAACAGCGGCGTTTTTTTATCCCATGGGCCTCCTTTTTTTTTTTTCAAGAGAAGAGTATCCCTAGTACCTGGCGGAGGGTTCTGTATCCCATGACTTAGGGGAAATATCGTTTACGATATGTTTACTTTCAAAATGCCCCTCCCCGGCCCTAATGGTAGAAGAGAGAATCCTTCTCGCCATCCCCAGGTGAATCATAATACCATCCCTTGATGGGCAGCGTAGTACCGTAGAGGCCGTGCGTCCCCTCTACTTCCTAGTGGAGGACGGCCGTAGGCTTTTTGGTTCTAGTAGGAATGCACTTTTAGGCACCCTGGGTCTGCTTTCTATGCCTTTCCAATTCCCCTCTACTACGTACGGCCTTCCCCCCCTTCGCTCCAACCAGGAGTTTCTCCGCCGACTTTTTTTTTGCCCGAACCGACCCTGCCTTCCCGTGACGTGTCTTCGACCAGATCTCTTAGGATTAGCCCCCCCCCCAAAAAATGTTATCCATCAAAGGCCCAGGCATGTGTGCTTGCAAGCCATGTTAGGCTTTCCGTTTTGGCCCAGCGCCTGAATTCTACATTCCCCCTCTTGGGACAGAGACTTTCTCCCATGACCAGGAAGCCTGAGCCAATTGGCTTCCCCTCCTGTCAGGTGGACCATTTAACGGCTGGTCCAGGAGGTCTTTCTACGATTTTTTATCGGACAATTCGTGCAATTTTTTAGAGGGCACCTACTACCCAGAGGTGCGACATCCCGAATGTGTTTTTTGGGGTAGTTCTTGATTTGCCGTCCTTCCTAAAGGGGTGGTCTACCCACTTCTTTCTGCTAGCCTCCTTAAACCTCCCCATCAACAGAGGTGGAATCTTTCCATGTTTCAAGCGAGCTGCACCCCCCCTCTTTCAATGAACAATTTCGGTGAGAGGATATTTTAGTTCCAGAAAGTCGTTTCTCACATCAGCGAGTACTGATCGTAAGTCCCCCTTTAGAAGTAAAACAACGGAGCGCACTTTGTTTTCTTCCCTTTTCTTCCCCCGGACAATGATATTCCCCGTCGGTCCCCTAGCATGGATCCCCCTTTCAGGAAACCAGGGATTGTCAATCACACGTTTCTCCAGGTTGGAGGGATTGGGAGACACAGCTTTCCCCGACCCACCTTGAACGTCTCTAAGAAGCCTAGATGAGTTCTAACTCTTTTCTCCCGTACGATATTGAATTGGCCCCCTAGACTTTTGACCGTTCCAGATGAGTTACCGGGGGAACCTTTCTATCCCTGCAAAGCCAGTCAGGACGTACAGGGAGCCTTTTTGTAAAACCCCTCTTTTTTTCCTATTAACGGAAAGACCGGCCCGTGCCCTAAAAGAGGTTCACCTCCCACCCTACTAGAAGAAAGAATCCTGGTTCCAGTGACATCAACTTTTTTTGTAGGGTCTGGTACTCGGTCAACACGACAGGAGCTTCACCCCAAGGTCATCAGAATGAGAAGTGAGACTTAAAACCACGAACGCATAGTAGCGCATTCTCTCCGGCTTATGTGATATTCACTTCAGCCGGACTTTGATTGAAAATCCCTACGTTGTTATTACCGGGCGTGTTTAGGTATTTGTAACTCACCATCACCCTCGAAATGATCCAGGTGGTAGTCCCCTCCCTCCAACATCCCGTCTCCCGAAGAGACCCGTCACATGAAGCTGCAATGTCCCCTCGGTCCTCAGTTACCCGTAAGACTACCCATTAAAAGCATTTCAGCTCTCCCAAAGCGGGGAGATAAGAGCCATGTCCTTTACCCCTTCTTTTCACTATTTGAGCCCCGTAATGTCAGGTTAGTGGACTCTACTAAACCCTTCGGGAGTAAGATGCCCAGCAACTTGATATTCGCCAGATCTCTTCTTTTTTATATGGAACACCAGAACCACCAAGACGCTACCAGTCTTAATGGCCCCTTTAATTCGGGTGGCCTGGCGCGGGAGCGCCTGACTTGACGGTCTGGGACCGCCCCCGGCCCGACCCCAACCTCTGATAGATAGCTTTCATCTCCTCCTGTTGTGTTTCGACGATAATCTTTGTCTTGTGTTTCTGTTGAATCCCATTATCCACGAAACTCTCGCCCCTTATTTTCCGAAATGAACAACTCCACGAAGTAACCCCCCCCGTGAACGAAGTGATCATGAAGGTCCCCATAGTCCAGGTTCAGGCGAGTGGAAAAGACTGGAGATGACCGGAGAAAGAGTTAGACGAGCAGTGGCTCTTCAAAACTAAATGAAATGCCCGCAGGCGCACTCCCTCCTTGGAGTCTCGTCACGGACAGGCAAAGCCATCTAATCTTCCCTCCTAAGGGGGAGAAGATGGTCACGGCGTCGACCCCGCTTTGGTAGAGACTTTTCCCCATTTGTCCTGTATTTAATTACCTGACAGTCAACGAACCATCTGTGAGATCTTCAGTATTTTCTCAGAGTTTCTAAATCCTCTTTTGCGGACGTCTCTTCAAGAGTCTTTCCTAATGTGCATCTCTCCCCCCCGGTTCAGTCCGCCCCTTCAGCGTTTCGTAGAAAAAAGTTCTTCATTGAAGTCATTTCTTCCCCTTCTCCCCTTCTGTAATATTGCCCCTTATCTAGATATTTTTCCCCTGAGATTTGGGTCGTCCTTCCTGCCTCCGTGTCCTCACTTGGCACGGAGACCCTACCTAAGACATAAGGCCATAGGGAACCGCACTAAAATCAAACAGTACACTCATAATTCTTCCGCTTCTTTTTCCTCTCCGACATTCGTGACTTTATCTTATCTCCCTTGGTGGAGGACACTTTTACATCGAGTCGTTTTTCAATTGGAAGGAAGGATGAACAATTTTTCGGTGTAAATTTTTGTGCCTCCCAAAGTAGTGGGTCGTTCACGGGTCAACCTTCCCTACCCTTCCACCTATTTTATAAAAGGTAGCTAAAAAATGCCTCCTCTGGAGAAATGAATTCTCGCCTGGTATCTCGTGTGGACCTACCTACGTCCTCCTTTTCAATATTTTTAACATTCGCGATTCTTTTTGTGTTAGGATCTCACAAGGAACAGGCACACGACTTGCGGAGACAAGAGTGTTGTCAATCCACCCTATTTGGCCGTACAGGTCATGAATGCTCTCCTCCTGAAAGACGTTGACTCCGGCAGATCCAAACAAAAATCTTCTGTGTGTTTCCCCCATTAGTTCTGAATTAGGCTAGTCCTCATGTGGAGTCCTGCTCTTTTTTGAGTTGACCCCTCACCTGGCAAGAACCTACAATAGTTCCAAAGTCTTCCTGTGTTAAGCCGACCCTTTTGTAAACCACCCCTGGCCCTCTCAGCAAGCGCGTTAAGGGTGATCTTCTCAACCTTGTCCTCTGTGCGAACTGAGGGACGTCCTTTCCTTCCCAAAAGATATTACTGTCTTGAAGGCGTGCTCTCAGTTGTAAAAAGACACAAGACCGCCCATCTCCCTTCACCTCGAGCACTTAATGCCCAGGGAGTATCTTTTGACACCTTAAGCCGTCTTTACCACCTGCGTTGGTATCAGATTTCACCGAGACTTTCCCTTTCCTTATCTCTAGTCATCCCGGACAGGTGATTCTCGGAACATGATAGTAAACCAATGCTTCTGGATCGTCTGCACGCCAAGGAAGGCGTGATGAATCAACTCCGCAGGAAGCACCTTCCCTTCCGCGTCTACTCTGTCCCTTTCCCCCCCATTTCGCCCTCTACAAATAACCCCGCCCTGTTCCCCCCCCCGCTTCATCATCCTACCTGCCTTCTCCCCTCTATAACTGTTTTTATCTCCAATGGATCTGTTCAGACAGCCACCCGTACTCCAACCCCCCCCTCTACCCTCTACACTCCCGACCATGACCCCCGCACCACACCCCTTTCGCCCTCCCTTGTCACCTCACCCCCCCTACCCACACTTTCCGCCTCCAGACTCCAACCAACCTTCTGCCGCACTCCCCCCTCCTTCCCCCTATCTCCTCCCCCTCCTACCTTACGCCACCCCCTCCTCCCCTCCCCCCCCCCAGTTTCACCCCCCATTCACTCCTTATAATATACCCCCTTCTTCTCCCTCTCTCTCATTTCCACCCCTCTCCTCCCCACTCTACCACTCCTGTACCCCCCCCCGACCACCCCAAACCTTTCCCTAGCCTATTACTTCTCCGCCCCTCCCTAGCCCCCAACCTACCCCGCACCAACCCCTCCCACTCCCCCAACCTCGCACATCCACACCCTCCCCTCACTTCCCCAAATCCCCCACGCCTTCTTCCCTCTCTAAACACAGCCCCCCCTCTACCCTGTACCATCTTGCCACCCCACCCCTTGTCCACCCCCCCTCGACTGTGGTTCACCCTCCCCTCTCCCCCCTCCCCAACCTCCCCCCCCCATCCCCGTCCCCCCCCCCCCTTAGCCTCACACCTCTATTTCCCCCAACCCCCCCTGATCTCATGTTATACCCCCCTTCCCGAGCAACCCCGACGCAGCACGCCTCTTTGGGTCCCGTGCACCTTACGCTTTTTTGCCGCGACGCCCAGCTTTTCTTCCCTTTGCTCTGGTTTCCCATTTTTGGGATGGGATGCCCACAGCCACACTTTCCCACTTTCTTGTACTTTTTTCTACCAGGGCTCGTTTCCTGGCGGAACGCCCTTTTTTGTTCCCCTCGCATGTGTCCCCCTACAGGCCTTGTTTTCCCGGTCCCTCCTGCCTGACCGTTTTTTCCACAGATTCCCGGTGACCCCACCCGTCAATATTCTTTTGTTTCCACACGACGTCCCTTCCTCTTCACCAACCACTACGGTGAACCGGCTCGGTGAAGGTTGACCCAACTGGTTTTTTCCCCCCGAGTCACAAGCAGCCTTTTTCTTTGCCGCGCAGCCCCATGGAAGGTAACCTCGACGCGTGCGTCCTAACCGACATGGGTGACCCCCCACGTTGGCCACCCCGTCTCACCTACAACGCCACCTTTTCTTTTTAGTCCCTGCTTTTCATTTCCAAACGGATCCTGCCCCCCTTCTCTCTGGCTTTCCCCCTTGGCTCCAGGCGTGATTTCTCCCTCGTCTCTCCAGATCAACATTCCTTAGTGGGACGCCCCTTTGGGCAACCATCTAACTTTTTCTTTTCGTTGCAGGTTCCATTCCCCGGTGCAAACGCTTGCATTCCCCTCTGCCGGGGTGTGTCATATCGGGTCACCAGGGCCCCAAACCTTTCCCCTACGCCCCCCACTCAATTCCTATTTCTGCCCCCCCACAGCTGGCACTTTTTCCCCACGACGTTTTGCAGTGCAACGGATGGCTCCATGGTCGACCCCGCTCCTGTCGAGCACCTGTCCTTCTCCCCTCACGCCGCCGAACCTGACGATCTGTGTCCGCCACCCCACCCTGTGCAACCCAACTTGCCCCCGGTCGATTAACATTCCGCCTGACTGACACCACCACCGTCGCCCCTTTTCCCACAACCACCTCTTTCTCAACTAGGATCGGCCCCGACTTTTCTGACTTTTTAAGTGGCGTGCGGGTTTCTCCTCTTGAGTGTGCGATTTTCTTTTTCCTCCAACAGCTTTCTATATTTTAATACTATCAGTTGTTGTGTTCTAAAGTTCTCCGTTTTTTCGTGTTTTTGGGGACAACCTGCCCCCTTCGTACACCACTTCAACTAATTGACCTTCGACCCCCTTTACCTCAGAACGGTTTCTTTGAATCTCCAGAAGTGTCGTTTCTTCCCAACCGATGTTGTCTTGGCCAACCTCGTTGGTCGAACTGTGTTCCCGTCACGTCGTACCCTCATACCCCAGGGGGTCTTGCACTGGTGTTTTTGATATCTTTTTCGGCTGTCCGGTTTCGTTGTTAGGTTCTTTTTTTCTCTTAGTACGTGTTCCCTTTTTTTGTTTGAAGAAACTTTTTTTCTACCATGCGCCCTGCTTTTGATCTCTCAAGTCCACCGGAGTTGGAGTTCCTTTTCCCCACCCCGTGGTCCCTTTCCCTTGCCAGAAAATTTCCCTCCTGTGGAAGGTTTTTTGTGTATTCCCGTAGGTTGTCCTTTTTGTCCTTCATAGATAGGTCACTATTTCAACCGCCCCCGCTCCTTTGGGAAAGGCCTGTTTACTCCCGGTGGTTTGAATGGACATCCAACAGTGATTTTTTTATGTGGGTTCCCCTCCCTGTCCTTTCCCCCCCTCAGGAATCTTTTGCTATCCCTTTTTTTAGTTTTTTTGTCTTCTTAATTTTCCCCATCTCCCAACTTTGGTCCCCAACCCCTCCTCGATCGCCGGCCGCTTTCCCTTTGGCGTGGGTGTGCTTTGCCCAAACTCGCCAGCTGCGTAATTCTTTTTTTTGCGGGTCTCTTAGGTCCCAATCATAGGGGAAACCCAACCAAAGCCTCTGTTTTCCCCAAGGATATGATGGTGTAGTCGAAGCCAACCCCGGTTTGTAATTCCGTTTAAATTAATTGTATGAGCCTCATCCCCCGAGTTCTTGCCTTTTTTTGGTCCCACATGTTGTTTCCCAAAAGGTTACTTTTCAGTAGTCTGTCTCGTTCGGGGAAGTCCCCTTTCCCCCTTATTTGTAGGAACTATCTGACAAGCCCTCCCTTTTATGACTCTTTCACCGCCCTTTGTCGGTTTTTCACCAAGTTGGCCCTCTGTGCTGTAACACTGGTCCTCCAGAGGTCACCTCCCAACGGAGTCCGCCCTTACTTACCGTCCTTTTTTAGTTGTATTAAAAATGGAGTTTTTTCTTTAAGCGTTACTCCTTTGGACGGAACTGGGTCTTCCCACCCCCTTTAGCTTTTTTTGGTGAACGATTCCCCCCCCTCACGGCCACTCTGCTGCCTTGGCTTAGGACCCCTTCGCGTCTTGTGGGGGCCATGGAGTTTTTTTTGCTTTGTCCAGCTTCCTTTTTTTTTTCCCGCCATGTTTTGTGCCAAAGGGACTTGTGCACACATGGGTTTTGGGTTTTTTCCTTCCTGTCTTTCGTAGGAGTAGGTTGTCCCTTGGAAACGTTTTCCCTTCCATTTTTTTTTCCTCCGTCGTGTCGTAGTACACCCCACAACTCCGTTGTTTTTTTTAACCGAGCCTCTTCATGTTCAGTTCCCCTTTTTTGTGGCCTTCCCTTTGCCGCCGGCAAGTTCATAGGTTTACATGTCCCTCCGTTGTGTCTTTTTGCCGTAAAAGGTCTTCCCACCCTGAATATTTTTTTTTAGTCACCCTTTTTTTTTACACCTCCCCCTGGTGTTGCAGTTAAAACTTTCGGTCACGGGGACTTTTGTAGAGCGCCCCTTGTGGGGGATCATTCCCCCCCCCCCCACTCAACACCTTCAGGAGCCGCCCTTTGTCATCGCCCTGTGGGGGTGTTGCGGTTAATACCCCCCCGCTCTTGTTTCCCCCCAGCTGTTTTGTCGTGTATTTTCCATGGAACCCCCGTGGGCCGGCACCCGTTATATCGGTTTCCCCCCCCAGTGAGGTTAGTCAAAACCCCCACACCTTCCACTCCCCCGAATTGTTCAGTTTCGTGAGTGAGAGCGACTGATCCCCCCCGTTTCGGACTTTTTTTTTTCAAACTTGATGTCCCCGTGGGGTGGCCAGCATTTTTCCTGTGACCTTTTGGTTCCCTACGCGGTGGCTCCCAATTGTGTTTTTTTTTTTTTCCCATTCCTGAGTTTCAGTGCCCCCTGGCATGACCCTTTTTTCTTCCCCCCCCCGTTTTCTCCCCCTTTGTTTCCTTGTTTTTAATTTGCCCCTTTCTGGAACAGTTCCCTCTAAGGTTTCTGTGGGTTTTTGGTTTGCCTGCACGCCCCCTCTCGGCGCTTTTCCCCTTCCCGTGGTTTTTTTTAAACACCGGGTCCCCCGGGGCGTGCGCCCCGTTAATTTTCTTTTTTGTCGGCTAGTCCCCGTGGTTCGCCCCCTCCCGCACTGTTTTCGGTGTATGTCCCCATTTGCTGTCCCCTTTGACATTTCCCCGGTTCTCGTGGTTCCCGCCAGTGTCTTCGAGGTTCCCCCCCCAAGGTAGGGAAGCCGTCATGTCCTTTTTTTCCCCCCCGCCTTTTTTTTACCCCCCCCAATAGAAAAAACCGGCGTGTTTTTTTTGGTTTCCAGTGGGACCTCTCTTCTTTCTTCCTTTTTTTTTTTGACAGATACCTGGCACCTTTTTTTTTTGTTGATTTTTTTGCTTTTGTTGAGCACGGTCTGGGGTTTTCGAGACCAAGTTTTTCTTATTTGGACTGTTCTACTTTGTGCCTCGAAGGATGCTGGTCCTTTCCTTAGACGTGCCTTTTTTTCCCCTTTTTAAAGATCACTTTTACATCCCAGACCTGGTGGTCCGGGGACTCTGACCCTTTTTTTAGGACTTCTGGCCCTGCCCCGCCCCACCGGCCCCCCCACTTGGCCAGTTTTTTCCCTCGTTCGTGTTCCCCCCACGCCATTCTCCCACGGTCTCCTGTGTTTTTTTTTTTTTTGACCGTTTCCGCACCCCCCACCCAAACTACGACGTTTCCACTTTCTTTTTGCTGGACCTTTCATTTCCCTGACAAAACCCGGTTTTACCCTGCACTGACGTGCTTTCCCCCCTTTGCACCCTTTCTCCCCTGTGAGCTCACACCCCCCCTGTTGAAAACCCTTTCCCCTCCGTTTACCCATGCACTTGTCGTTGGTGCCCGTTTTTTTACATCTTTTGTGTTTCAAACACCACTCCTTTCCCGGCTGTCCCCTCGGATGGAGGTTTTGTGTGTTTGGTCGACCTCCCTGTGGATCGACTGGTTTCACCCCCACTTTGGTCTTTTTTGCAGGGCAACTCCCCAACAAACCAATCTTTTTTTTTTTTTTGCACCCCCCTTTTTTCATGTTTTGAGTATTTAAGTACACCCACCGGTTAGTAACGGTGCTTTTTTCTCTTAGAGAAAGGTGTGTCTTGATCCCCCGGTGGTTTGCTTCCCCTTTCGTCCCGGTCCCCCTTCTCCACCTCGGTACCGGTTCCCCGTCATTTTTTGGTGATATTCCAGTCCCCCACTTGAGTAACATTTCCCCACCATCTTGCGCCAGTAACCTGACCCTCCCTCTATATGGTCCCCGGCTACCCCGGTACGCACCCTTTTTCTGCGCCCGGAATGTTTCCTTACACTGACCGTGTGACCCTTTCGTTTCAACCCCGGGTTGTCGTTGTTTCCCCCTTTGCGAACTCCCGCCCTGACCATGCCTTTTTCGTCCCCCCCAGCCTACTACCTTCGCCCATGAGAACAACCCAGGGCCAACCCTCCTGTGGACACATTGGTCAAACAGGATTTTGTTTTTTTCCTTTGACCACCCACACCCCCCGAAAACGGGTGGGGTTTCCCGCCCCCTTCCATGTTGAGTCCGTGAGCTTTCTGTCGGGCGTCATACCTTTGCCTTCTCCTTTGGGTCAATGGGGGGCTTTTGTCTGACCCCCCCCCCCTCTTTCCGCGCTTCCCGCCGGTAAAAGGTTAGCCCCCCCCGCTATCGTCCCCTGCTCCTGTGAAACCCCGCCCCGTTGATTTCTCCTTGGATGATCTAAACCTCCTCCCGTCTGGGGCGTTTCCTGCGACGTCTCGTTTTCCGACCCACCGCGCCCCTTTTTTCCCCCAAACGTCAATTCTTTTGGGCAGGTGTGGTCACCACCGACGCCGGGCCGGTCACCCACCCCCACCACAAACTCCTCCCCCCAGGGTAACTTTTTGTTAACCCAACAGTGGTTCTTCCCCCGACACTTTTTTTCATGCAGTCCATGACGTTCCACGTCGCTTGTCGGGTCACCCCCTCCAGCTGGGTTTTCCCCCCCCGTTGGCCCACCGCGACCAATTCCCCCTGTGACATCCTTCGCTTCCTACGGCCCCACGGCCCCCCCACCCGCTGTATTTGATTTTTTTGAACGGTTTTTTGTCTTTTTTCCTTTGCGTTGGGGGGACCTTTCTGGACCTTCCCTCTTCAATCGGGAGTGGACAAACCCTTGTTCTTTTTTTCCCATCCCTCTACCCACTTGGTCTCTTTTCCGGGGACTTTCCCCACCTGCTCTTTTGCCCCCCCTCCTTTTCTGGACGCGCATTGTTGACCGTCGGACCATATCTGCCGGACACAACACCTACTAACAACCGCCCCTTCCTGGACCCATTGGTGGCGGCCTTTGTGCCACCAACGGGGTGCCCCCCCCCCTCCCCACAGCATTTTCCTTCCACCGGCAACATTCTTTCTATGGTCGAACAGGTGGCAAGTCTTCCACGTTCCCTTCACTGTACTTTCCGTTTCCCTTTTTTTTCTTCGCTGCATCTCCCCCCCCATTTTTCCCCCACACCCTTTTTTTTTCCCCTTTTATCCCCCCCTACGACGCGGTTGTGAAACACCCCTTTTCCCCCTTTTCCCCCCAAACGGCCGTCCACCACCACACCTCGGCGACCCTCGGAACTGAAGTTTTCTCCTTTTTTTCACAGTTAAAAGGTTCGTGATCACCTGCGCCCCGGTGCATGCGGTTTTCCCCAAGAACCCCCCTCTTTATCCTTTTACTAATACGTTGTTTTGTTTTCCTTTTTTCCGATCCTTTTTCGCGTGTTTTTAGTCCCCCCCACCCCCCTTCCCCCTCTGCCCTTGATATCCCCCACCTTTTAGTTATTCACCCTTTGAGTCAGGTGCGATCTCTTCTGAAAACCCGATCTTTTTTGGTTGTTCGCGTTGGTGTTCAAAGATTGGTGTTTTTTGCCCCGTCATTTTCGTTCTATTTTCCCCTGTTGTTTTTCACCCTGTTTTGGCGATAAGAAGCTTTCTTTCCTTTGAACGTTTAGCAGTATTCCCCCTTTTTGTTGGGGAAGTCCTCTGCGTTTGACCTGGTGACCTGGCGTCCCGGTTGTCCTTTTTTCCCACATGTTTTTCTTTTGGCGACTGTTCCCGTGGGCACTCCTTCCTCGTGGAGTTCCATGTAGGTTCTGCAAGTGAGGCTTTTTTTTCCCTGCCGCTTTCAAACCGTACACCCCTCCTATTTCTAGGCCAGTAGTTTGCCGCCCGGATGACCTTTCTTCCCTCCAGTCGGTTTCTTTTCTATGGGTTGCGACCGTTTGGGTTTGGTCCCTGCTTTTTTTATGGGATAGGCCCGATATGTTTGCAGGTAACACGTGGTCCTGGAGTCCCCCAATTGGTCCACCCCCCCCCACTTTGACCCCTCAGGACTCTCCTTTTTTGTGGTATTTTGCCCCCTCGGCAGCGAGCCAACTTTGGTTTTTTTCGGTTTCTTTGGGTGGCCCAACCCCGTGGTTTGCCCCCTCGGGGATTTTTTCAGACTTTTGACGTCCAGGGACCTTCCATTTTTTTTTATGGAATCCCCCCCCCCCCCAACGAGGGAGGGGTCAGAACTGTTGTTCACAACTTCGACCCTGGTCTTCTTTTTTCTGGTGGGGGTCCTCCCCATTTTTCCCCCTTAGGGGTTCTTGGACCCCTTCTTTTTCCCAGGACATTCTTCGGTCCGTTGTGATGCTTCACCGTGCAATCCCCCTCTGTACTTTTTTGGTTCTCTGAACCTTTATTCTGGTCTTTATTTCCAGTTCGTTTTTTGTAACATCTCAC
>Ga0179593_1550705_pt1 | contig 14983 bp, 10 predicted proteins | sample CZODoug2_1_08_16_FD_185931 | JGI IMG/M metagenome (GOLD analysis project Ga0179593, IMG submission 185931) | Vadose zone soil fungal communities from Angelo Coast Range Reserve, California, USA - CZODoug2_1_08_16fungal (PacBio error correction) | ecosystem: Environmental > Terrestrial > Soil >... | reverse complement strand
GCTGGTACTATAACTCTTCCGTTACTCTTCTGCGTTCTCCGCCTCTTTAGCCGATGGAGACTGTTCCCTTAGCCGCTAACGTCTTCGCAAGACCCTCTTATCGAGCTTCGTTCGGTTATGTGCGTATTCGGAGCCTCGTGTCCCCCTTGCCCGAACTGGTTCACTCTCGTCCACTCCTTATCTGTTTCCCCCCTGTTGTCCAGTGCCTATGCCCACTCTTATTAGCTGTACCGTTCGGTTCTCCTTCGGTCCGCTGGGCCGTCGAGGACGGCCCCATCCCCCTTCTCCCCCCAGAATTTGCGCGTTACGCGAATACGCCACCCGCTAACACCCTGATCCGCCGGAGGCTCGGCCCTTCTCTCGGCCCTTTTTCGAAGCTTTGAACATTTCCTATTGGAAAGCTTTCCGGGCGAGTTTCATGCAGTCGCCCTTGACCCTCCCCTTATCCGTCCAGCGGATCTCGGTCAACGAGCTTTTTCGTGGTTGAGACGATTCCTGTTATTCAATGGCCCCTTTCCTCTTAAATGGTCCGGCTAAGAACACATAATGTCTCCCCCAACACCCCTTCCGACTTTGCTTTTTTCTGGTCTTAATCTCGATTGACCCCCCCCAGTAAGTCGTGACCGGGGTGGTAAGATGATTCTGGCCTCCCCTCCTCTTAGTCACAGCATGCCTTGATCGCACCCTGTGTAGGGAAAGTGAGGGATAAAGCTTCTTTCCCCTCCTATTTTTCTACCAGTCCTTCGCAGCAACCGCACCCTGTAACTTTCCGATGTTGAGTTGCGGAAAAAGGTCCCCTCTCCAAAAACGTTACATGTACCGTTTTGCTTGCCATCACCATTTCCCCTTCCTTCCATTATAGTCGGCACTTGCGCGGAATCCGTCACCTCTCACCAACCACCTCCTCCACCTGCTGAGATCTCCTTACCTATGCTTTTTTTTTTTGGTTTTTGAATCTCAAGGTTTCGTCCAGAAAACCCCCCCAACCCTCAACTCCAGTCCGAGATGATCCTTGACCTTCCTGCCAACGCGCAGGCAGACCTTTTTCCCCCTTTTCAGTAGAGCCAGTCAACCTTAGTCCCCCCAAGCTCTAAGGTTAGTATCCCAGCTCTATGGACGGGGTTCACGCTTGTCCCAGGGACCTGACACACAACGTCTTCTGATTTCGATGTCGGTCCCGCGGTGATCCAAGGACGTCAACCAGTTCTCTTTTGAGAAACGATTCTACCCCCGATCCCCCATCAGTTCGCTTCAGCGATCTTTTTTTTTTCCCTTTGGTCCGGGGCCCCGAAAGAGACCACAGATCAAACCTGCGGCCTTCCATTCTCCCCCAGTTCGCCAATCGTCCTCCCCCCCCATGATACCAGTTCAAACTCTGAGTGCGCCCCCGTCCCCCCCTGAGATCATTCTCGATTCCCCTTGGACCCTGAGGCGGATGTCTGGATCCTACGTCCGCCAACAAAAACCGAGACACGTCCTCCAACCAATGGTTTTTCTTACGGCCCGAACCTGAAAGTTTTTTTTCCTGATTTTTGATCCCGAGTCCTATTGCTTTTTCGTCCGGCGGAGGCGTGCGTACAGAGCTTTTTCCCAGTGTCCATATTTTAGACCTTTTGGCCACAGTGCATCCTTGCACAGGTATGAGATTTCACATATTTCATAACCTTTTTTTTTTTGTTGTTTTTTGAGAGTAGCTATGGCGGTTCACTACCGGGGCCAGGTCGGTGGTTGCCCCCCCCCTTTTCCCTTTTTTGACTATTGACCCAGTCGGGAAGATTCTTCTTAATGCAACGGCCTAAGAACTGGACGAAGCATAGGACTTGATAGCCCTCATTGGGGATTTTTCTCCCCCACCCAGGCCTCCTTCCCCCCCCTTCGTCATCGAAGTGTCTCGGTTTTTTTGGAGCCCCCCTGGCAATTCGCCCTGCACATCGACCCCGATGACCTTTTCCCTTTTGGCGGAGATGCTCTCTGGCGCGGCGCGCAGAGTCTCTGTATCATCCGTAGCATGCGTTTGAGATAAACTGTTGCGAATCCCGAGGACCCCGGGTTTTTTTGATTCCCCCGGTCTCTTTTCCCAGGACCTTACCCTCCCCTCCCTTCCTCTCCTCTCGGTTATCCACCTTTTTACTCAATGATCTTGGACCAGGAATATCTTCCTTGTTGAACCTGCGGACCGCCCCTGGCTTTGCCCTCTTTTCAGTGCCAGGCCACCATTTTCTCGTGGTCTCGCCTTCCCTGGCGACCCGCACCCCTATCTGACACTTTTCTAGATTTCAGTTCTGGCCTTGACATTCGTAGGCCTGCGTTGGCGGAAGAAGCCTATCCTCCCTCTTCTGATTTTCTGTGCTGATGGTTGGGGGTTTTAGTCTCTAGCATCGTACTTTCCTTATCCCCGTCCGCGCAGACGTTCTTAATTCTCGAACCGTATGGGAATCGGCTTTTTTGTCTCGAATAGTGACGACGTCAATCCGCGGTCCTTCCTATATTTTGTGCGCTTTGAGAAGGCTGTTCTTTGGTCAATTCCCCCACGTTAAATGCGTTTCATGTCCCTCTTTCCCGAATACAGAATAGGAAGGTACCTCCTATGGCTCGACGTTAAGCAATCGGGGCGAACCTGAAAGACCCTTCCCCCCAGTCACTAAATTGACTTAGGCTGCTTCTTTCCACGTTGAGCTGACCACCCATGTCCTCTTACCCTTGACTTCCTGTTCCCCGACCCGATACGCCTCCTGGCGGAAAGCACCGCGTTTTTTGGTGTTTTGCCCGTTTTTTCCTTTCCTTCCTGATTCCAGGGCCGATGGCCAAGTCATGTCGGCGCACAGGTTATTGCAAACAGGCGTCGTTGCTTTGATTTTTTTCCCCCTCTGGCTTTATCCCTTTTTACCGGTCTTCGGATGAGTCGACACGCATTCCCTTCCTCCCGTTTTTTTGCTTTTTTATGTCATAGACTTGGCCATTCCCCTGCGCGGAGATCATGCCGACGCCGAAAGCCGCCGTCGCTTCTCCCCCCTCTTTTTGAGTGCTTTCGGCGGTTGGAGCGCGCCCTCGCTGAGACGTCGGTATTCACGTCGACCTCAGTCTCTCACGAACTGGCCGCCCCCGCCTCTCGTGCAGCCAGCCTATCCCCCGTGCATAGATCTCGCGTGGTACGAGCTATGCACCATTTCTTCAGGGTCCTTCCCCGGTACTCCCATCTCTGAACAAGAATTCGGACCATCTTCGACTTTTTGTGCTTCTATACGTTCTTATTCTCCCCAGATACTCGAGGCTCTGAGTTTCCAACTGTTTAGTCTCCTACGGCCCACCCTTTATATCCCTCTCTCTTTCTTTTTTTTTGAGGAGATTGGAAATCTCCCCCCCTTTCGGGCTTTCTCACGCCTGCCCGTTAGTTCTCCGCCGCGACAACTCTTCCCTTCTTGATGATTTTGTTAACAAGACCTACTTAATGGCCTTATCTCGGTCCTAGCCTTTTTATTGTTCGTGTTACCCCCTTTCCCCATTGCTATCCCTTCCGGACCAAGCAAACTTTCCGCTCGTCCGCGACCCCTGAATTTTTGGCCAGTTTCCGTCTTTGCACGAAGTTGCTTGAAAGGTTACAGTCGGCCGATTTTGCGTCGGACCACCCTCCATAGAGTCTCTATCGCGACTCAGCCCCCCCATCCTTTCCCCCCCTCTTCCTAAGTTCAGGATTATCACTTTATAGGATCCCTTTGTATTTCCCCTCCGCCCGCAATCACCGGGTTCGTTTCCCTTTTTCTTCACGAAGCCTGACCCTTGGATTCCCGTCCATAGAGTACTCGATCTAACACTTTTCCGCCCCTTCCCCCGGCGCGACCATGACTCAGTTCCCCCCGGCTTACCTTGCATGAGTCCTGTCACATCTTCGGACCAACCCTCGTACGTTATTAGTCTAGTAGTTCCCAAGTAACGTGAAAGTTTCCTTTGCCGTTTCTTGAAGATCAGACTTAGTCGAATTTCTGAGCGTAGGCTTTCGGAGTTTTTCCCCTTTCCCTCTCGACCCTTTTGCTCCAAGTCCTTCCTCCCGTACACTTGACCTTCCCGATGGTCGTTAAAATTTTCTCCTCCCCAACGTTCCCTGTGACAGTTGTGGCCCTTGAGCCATCTTGCCTCCTGCGCCCTCCCCTATCTTCCCCCCTGCATTCCTTGGACTTTTTCCCGTCGTAAATCTGTTTCCCCAACCCTTTGCCATCCCTGTTCTGATGATCTACATAAGGAGCCTTTTCTGCTTCACGGCAGACGTTTAAGCAAGTCTGATTGCTTTAAGACACGTCCCCAAACCCCACACCTCCCTGTATCAGCGAGCTGATCCTTTTCTTCCGCCACGCGCTCCCCATTGCCTTACGAGCTTCGGCCATCGCCCCTCTCTTTCAGTGTTCGAGTCCCACAGCTCTATGGTCGCTGGACTTCGCAGCGTTTCCTGGCCCTGAAATGTCTTTCCGATTGCCGCGGGTACGCCCCGGCAGGGTGCCGGTCCTGGTAGAGTGGAGCCTTGATCCGCTCTTTTATACCAGTTGAGCTCCCCTGAGATTTTTCAGGGGCCCTTTTTTCTGAGGGACCCTTCCCGGCCGGGGCGCCCCCTCCAGAGAACGAATAAAAAACGTGTGCCATCGAGGAAATCCTAGGCCCAGTTCCTGAGCATGATACAGCTACCGCACCTCTGCGCGCCCCTCCAGGCTATAATCTATTCTGGAACTTTTTGCTTTCGTAATCGTATGTATGGCTATATTGCCCTCTCCCCAGACTCCTTCCCCCTTTCGAACAAGGTTCTCGTTTAGGTCCCCTCCCAGCCCAGGAAATTATTTCCCTGGACTCTTCTCCTCCCCCCCCTGCTTCGTCCCCTTGAGGCCTTCGGCGTTCTCCGACCTCTTCGAATGACTGCCATATTCCCAACATGGGGAGAGGTTCCCCAGTGAACGACTGGACCCGTAGAACACCCCCCCTATACCCCTTTTTTTTGCGAGAGATATCTCTTTTTTGGTGTATCTCCTACTTGGACAGGTCGGTGCCCCTCCCGTCCCTGTTGGTAGCCATACAGTCATTGGACGAATTCGTCGTTAATTACGAAGCCTCCCCCCGCCCTAAGCATCTACTCGCGTCCCCGAGCACTGGATGCCTTTCTGGGCTCCGGGCCTCTCCCCATCACCTTGTTGAGAAGTGCGGTTTTGTCTTCTCCTAGGCCAGACTCCCCTTGAAGACTTACCACAGAATAAGAGATCTGTGGGCGCGAGGTGTTCCTTCTCCCGGCGCCGAAATGTTTCTTCAATGGAGGGAATAGTGGCAAGTGTTTGGTTCGATTCTTTCCCTTTTTTTGCAAACCCAGGAGACCTTCCCCCGCAGCCCCGAGCTGAAGCGCTTATGTTCCCTTTTTTCTCTTTTTCCTCCCCCAAATTTTGGAAACATCGACCGGATTTTGACGTCTTGTTGATCAACCCCAGTTCTGCCTTTCTCCCGGACGTTTCGGCCCATGTTCCCCAAGGGGCGACGGTGTGACACGCTGTAGAGGATCCCACTAGTTTGGAGACTTGGTTTTTTTTTACCTTCTCCTCGTGCCATAGTGCATGCGGGGGTAAGAAGGGGTTTTCCTCTCCTTCGCCGGATTGTTTTGGGTTGTTTGGGCTTCGTGCTAGCAAGCCTCCTTTTGTTTGCAGCCCTCCAGCAGACGGGCCCATGCCCTAAACCGGGGCAGCGAGATTTTTTTGGTGCAGTCCTCTAAGGGAAGAAGGGCCATTAGCGCCTTATTGTCTATGGCTTTTTGAGTCTGCGCGGCATGTTTGTTTTGGTGGTTCTTTTGTTTTCTTTTTTTGTGGTTTTTTTTGTTTTTTTTTGTTTTTGGGCAAGGCCTCCCCACCTAAATGTACCGTTTTCTGAGGACCTCTACTCCCTCTCCTTATTTTTCCCTTCGGTTGCGTTAGGCGAAGGGGGATTCTCCCCTCTTTTGCGATCTGTCTGAACCCCTACGACTCGGTACCGAACCGTTGCCTTCTACCTTTTTCTCTTCCTCAGTCTTAGCGGCCAGAAACCATGAACTTACCCGACTTCTTTCAATTTTCCCCCCTCTTTTACGTCCCTTGGAGAACGCACGCAACTCTCGGAAGGGGTGTCTCGAGGGGTCTCCTTTTAACTTTCCCTTCGATTAATGTCCATTTTCCAGGCCACGAAACCCTTCGTCGGCGGATCGAGTCCTCTGGACGGCCTCCTTTTGGGAGAATGTCTCGAACGAAGGTCCACTACTCCCCCTTTTTGCGTTTTTTGAAAACTCAAAGGGCCTTAGATCTAAGATCATGCTTTTCTATCCTCCAGCCGCCGTCGCGGCTCTGGAGGTGAGCTTTTTTAGCCCTCTCTCTGCCCCTCGTCGAGGAGACGGTGTGGGTGATGTCCGACTCGGCGCTCGCCGAGAACGACTTCTAAATCCTCCTTTCTCCAGAGCGTCCCTGACCGGCAGTCTTGCTCTTTTACGCTGAGTGACCCACATCTGGGCCGCGTGCCTCTTCAAAGTTACCCGGTTCTTTTCTCACAATTACTTTTTCGATCTCCGAAGTTTTCCCCGTCTGGTCCCTCTGTTGCGAAATAACTCGTCGGCTTGGACAGACGGGAGTCGTATTTTGGGCTTTTAAAGTGGTACTCTCCCCCCATATCCTTTAATAATATCCTTTTTTTTTTGGGTACCCCCCTTAGTTGCTTTCTTCGAATCCGACCCCCCGTTCGTAGAACGCTTGACTCCCTTGACGCGAGGCCGAGTTGTAGTCAGACCATAGATCGTCCAACGTCATTCGACTCTCTCGTCGGCGGGTTCTTCTTATGGATTTGAGTAACTGATATATTGAAACGCGGCCCAAGTCTGGTTTCAATTCGACTAACATATCTCTGATCCCTTTGAAGTTTTTAGTTCTTTTCCCTCTTCGGAGGACCCGAATTCTTCGACCTCTAGTAGTCGTTCGCCGGAAGACCTTTTTGGACCGTGACCACGAACTCTTTTCTCATAGTGTCGCTGTCTAGACGCAGCCCCTCCACATATGATCCGCGTTGAGGCTTCGCTTTTTCTACTTTCCTTTTTCCCGCTTCGAAGTGGAAACCTTGTCTATCTTCCTACTACACTTTCGGTTCATGCGTTCGTCTACTTATAAGAAGCCCTCCTGCCCCCTCGATCTGAACCTCAGACTTCTTGTTTTTCGTCAAAGGGCTTCTTCACATGATGAATTGTCATCGGTGTCCTTTTTTCTAAAGCACATGGTATCAAAACACCCTCGTTGAGTTGCTGGTCTCCGCGATGTCACAGTAAGTCTAACGGGTAAGATGGTCCCTTATGCCCTCTCTTGGTCTTACGAGCTGGATAGACTGCGGACCTTTTCCGTAAACCTCGCCCGAGCCGATTGTCCCATCTCTCGGCGTACCATTGGTACGGGAGGGCGGCACTTTCTCGAAAAACGGTATTATGCATGTCTCATCCCCTCACCATCGCACGCACATCATATCGTCCCTCCCCGCATTGTGCTTTCAACAGGCAAAAAAAAATCGGCTCCTGATCTTGCCTACTCCGTTGATGGGGACTGGCAGACTCTCCCTTGCTTTTCACTCTGCCCCCCCCCACACCCAACTCCCCCCCTCAATTCTGATACATCAGAGAACTTTCTTTCATGTCCCGCCCCTGCCAAGCCACGACTTGAACCCTTAAGCTTACTTTGTCCCCGCCCCAGATCATATGGTCGACACCCGTGCGCTTTTGTCCTGACCACCTCCCTGTCGGCCCTGCCGCGGTTATTTGATCCACCTGAGTAACCCATCCGCCGCTTGTTTTCCTTTCCGTTGAGACGAGCTAACCAGTTGATCTTCGCGGTTTCGTTTTTCCTTCCGGTTCCGTTTTTTGAACGAAGAGACCGAATGACCCCCGTCCAGTTTTGACTCTACCCTATCGCCCCAGGGTCGGCGCTTCTTACAGCTACCTTCCCTTTGACAGTCTAGCCCCCCCTGATTCCGGCCCTGTTCCTTCAATCGAGGCGGCGTCTGCTTTCCCCGCTGCCCCAATTTCTCAACCCTTTTTCCGTTTTCGGCCCGCCAGGCCCTTCAGACTTCGAGTCATTGCTTCGTCCCCTGCGGGCTTCGGCGTGTGTGTTTTTCGGCCGACGAATTCGTTATTCCTGAAATCCTTGGGGGGAACGGGGCCACAGGTCGACCTGGCCTTTCTGGAGAACACCCGCTCCTCTCTTTCCCCTCCTCGTGTTGAGAGTCTTCTTCTTCTGGTGTATTAACGGCAGGTCGGTGCACTGTGGCCCGTTTCTACCCTTAATTCTTTTGTACTACGCCGAGCCTCCGCCGGAAGTCAAAGGGGATCGGGATTATTCTCACTTTCTTCCCATACTTGGGCCTAAAGCCGTTGCTACCTCCTTGATCGTTGTGGCGGAGCGGGCAATAGGAACATTCTTTCTACTCCTCTTTCCCTTTCCTCTGAATCTCCCTGTTTTTTCCGCACCGCCCGGTGATGTAGCTGTCCTTCCTAATCCCCTTTTTTTTTGGGAGCTCCTTCCCTTACAGCTAATCTCTTTTTGATATTTTTATTTAGACCACGGGACATTCCACGTGAAGCCTGATGGATTATCTCTTTAGTCTAGTTCTCCCTTTTTTGTTACCCATCGACCGATTGTTTGACGTCCTTGTTCCCATACTTTTATTTTCGTTGCGTTTCTTCCCCTTTAAATGTTTTTCCAAATCGTGCGTTTTCGACGCCCCCTGTTGCTGAACTTATTGGCAAGATTCCTTCTCGTAGGGGGATTTTTTGACCTTATTGCCTGGGGCGGAAGAGGCAGGATAGCTGCTGCTTTTTTTTTTTGTTGTGGTTTTGGGTGCGTCCTAGCAAGACACTTTCATTTCCTCTCTCCTCCAGAACGTGTAATCTTTTTTTTCTCTAAACATCCCGTATTGTTCGAGTCTTTTGCTCCTGATCCTTTTTTTCCCGGCCCCACCAATCCTGCGCCTGCCGACGATATGAGTGGGTCTCTTTTTTCGTGCATTTTCGTGGTCCAGTTTTCCCCCCCCCCCTAAAAAACGGTAAATGTACCGTTTTCGAGGACCTCTTCCCTCAATCCTTTTTTCTGTTGCTGGCGAAGTACTTGTAGCAATAGGGGAGAGTTTTTGAACCTTCCCCTCCGCGTCCAACCGTATATATCCCCTTTTTTAGCTTTCGTCTGAGACGGCAATATCCAGTTAAACGCTACGCTCTGGTGACTGCACGCACCACGTCTTTCCTTGGTTCCTGTGTGCGGAGACGGATACGTCAGTCGTTGCAATGAAGTCAGTTTTTAATCTGATTCCCCCCTTGTCTTTGCGATAGGGTCCTATGGTTTTTATCTGTTTTTCAGCAGGTCGTTTACATCAGGTTCCCCGACCGGTGATGATGTGAGTGTTGCCCCCCCCCCTTTTCAACCCTTTCGAGCGTCCAGATACATGCCGATTTCGTGCCGTCATCTGCCTCTGCAGAGTTTAGTTTCTGAGTCGAGCCTTAGCGACGCCAGAGGAAGACGTTTGCCTTTTTTTTGCCCGGACCAGCGGCCCCCGCGAAAGCCCTGACTTTTTCGAAGACTTCGTCAGGTCGCGGACTTCCCCCGTCAAAAGTCTTTTTTCAGATAGATAGCGTGGACGATCTTGCCCCTTTGTTTTTTTTTTCTGGTTTCTTGAAAGTTACTCCCCCATCTAGAACAAGAAACCGAAGAAGATCCTCTCGCGTGCCCGAAGTGAGAGGGGATGTTCGACCTTCCCAATGCTATTCCTTTACTGGCGGCGACGCCGGGAGTAGAGCCTTCCCTGGTTTCTTTCCCAAATCCTCCATACCCCCCAAAGTGTTGTTTTTGTCTCTTTCTATATAACCCCCCTTTTTTCCTACCTCCCTCGGTCGCCCGCCGTCCGCGGGGTCTGAAAGCCGAGGCTTTTTCATTTTGGTTCGCATCTACTACATCACTTCGGCGAAAAGTTCTTTCTGTGGTTTTGTTTCTCTATGGAAGTAATTGGTTTTTTTTCCGGCCCCAAGAATGGAATCGCTCGTCCTCTGAGATTGCCAGTTGAGGGCAACAGTTTTCTCTAATGGCCTGTTCATTTTGACTTCCAGTTTCGAAGTAGTTCTTGGCGTATTTTTTTTTTTCGTCACGTGCCGACGTCTTAAAGCTAGAGGAGAGGCTGCTTGCTCACCCTCACCCCTCTGATCCGCGCCCGGTTTATTTATTGAAATCCTTTGGACGCTCCTAGCTGTTGGCCCCTTTCTCCCTCAGCACCGGGCAGAGTTTATGCTCCTTCGTTTCTCCTTCCCAAGCCCCCAGAGGATCTCCGATCGCACGAAGCATGTTCTCTTTTCCTTTTTCCGACCTTGCATGCCCCGGCTGCATTTTTCGTAACCTGTGGAGTCCGCACCTTCTAGCACTTGTTTGCGTGCCCGTCGCCAGGAGTCGTTCTTCTGACATTCCTGTTTTCCCGCAGCGCATGGGTCCTGGACGGTTTTCTGCCTGGCTCGTCTACGGTTCGGGACCGGATCGGAGGTCCCCTTCTGTGAGTTTTCCGAGCCCACCTAGGGACTTTCGATGGTAGTTGGGCCCCCCTCGTTTCTTTAAAACGGTACATGTCCTTTTTTTGCTCCAGTTCATTCCGTTACCAATCGACCGCTCCCCCTGCTTTTTCCGCGTTTAACTTTCTCCCCACCACGAGCCCCCCACTCTCGGGCCTACGGTGCTGAGAAACCGATCTTCCGTCGGTTTTCCTTTCCTCGATTGCCAGGACTGTTGCTAGTCCCGCCGCCCAAACCCCAACCCCTTCACCTACTTGTGATCCCTTCTTCGCCACGCGCCTACGATGTCACTCCTTTTAGCTTCTATCGGGACAATCTTCGCCGGCTACGTTTCCTGGTTGCCCCGACCGGCGCACTCCGTTTGGCCTGTCCCCTTTTTCCACGTCGTGCTCCTGATTGCCTCTTGTCTTCACGCAGGTGAAAATTCTAAACCTTTTTCCCTTTAGTTGCGCCCGCGCTGCACCAGTTGAGATCCCTTTTTCCTCGCTTCATTTTTTTTTCCTTCCGTGGGCGAAAGATTATCGGATCCCTACCCGTGCACACGAGGAGCGAAGAGTTCCGATGTTTCCGGCAAGGCGGAGCAAGGTAGAAAGATTACTTCATCGCCCCAAAATTACCCTTGAGCTCGAGTAGGAACCTGACGTAGTAAGAGCTTCTTCTGTTTGGCTCTATTGCCTTCTCAAAACCGGTACGTCGAACCACCAAGGTTTGTTTTTTCGCAACCCAGTCACTTCTTCATCCCCTGCTCCCTCGGCTCCCAGAGTCATAATTGCTTTCCGGCGGAGGCTTCGCTTCATTACTGACGAATTCAGAATGAATGTCAACTTAGACCCCCCCACAAACAGTCCGTTGGCAAGTCCTACCTGCCCCTTGGAGATACACCCGCCATAGCTCATCTCTTCTTTTCCTCCCCCCCCTTTTTTTCTTCTATGCTGTGTACTCTTCCCGGGGCAGGTCGGTTTGCATTTTCGTTGTCCCCTTGACCTTCATTCGGCGGCAATCGTGGTAATGCGAACGAAGTCCGCGTGACGACAATAGGATCAGGGATCCCTCGAGCCAGTGCTTCCTTCCAGTTTCATCACCTTGTTTGAGACAGGGATAGGTTTTGTGTTCTGGCATATCATTTTTTCCCCCCTCCCCCGGATGACGTAAAAGGGCGACTCGAGAGTTCCCTCAGGTGGGCGCGCCGAAGGGTGCTCTTTGCCCCCCATTGCGCGGGACCCTTTGGCTCCCCTTTTTCCCGATTCCCGGGTTCATAGGGAAAGGTTGTCGTCTCCTTGATCTCCCTTCCTTTCTCTGGCCCAAGCGCTGATGTATCTCCAGGTACCTCGTCTCGGCCGGAACACCATAGACCGGCGGTTGACTCCTTTTTCTCCGGGACTCCCCTCCTGCAATCGGCCGACCGGAAGTTTTTTTTTCAGGGGAAAATCTTAACGTGTCGCGCAGAGCTGGGCTGCGAAACCGAAGTCGATTGTCCTTTCGCCTCGGGTAGGTGCCTATTGACATAGTAGGAATGCTGTTTTTCCCCTCAAGGATCCTTCCCTTAGTCCCCCTTTTCTTTGGAGTGGATGGTTGTTGGTTTGTGAGTTCTAGCAATTCACGTTTCCTTGCGATTCGTATGTTCATCCTCGTTGGTTAATGCGCTACGCAGCCAACAGTATGGCCCAGATATTTTTCCTTGGACGACGTCCCCCATTGCGACCTTATGTCGACGATATGATTTTGGGGTGCGGCGTGTGGGTTGCCCAGTCCAAAACACGGTACATTACTCCCCCCTGACCTTTACTACCCTCCCACTTTAAGCGACGCCTATTGCGCGTTGACTTGGTACAACTCGTGGGCGAGATTTGCCACTCAGCCTGCACCGTTTCGCATCTAGCCGGAGACTAAGTCTCCGTGTCCCAGCATTCCACATCGGATTAATGCCAAACTCAGACCTCTGTCCCTACTTTTCTCCCTTTTTTCCCCTGCGAGTTTCTTGACCCAGGTACGCCCATGCCCTACGATCCCCCCATGTCGGCATAAGTCCTTGCGCCCAACAGGCGTTATTTCCGCCATATTCTTCGGGTCTTCGTTTACGTAGTCAGCATAAAACTCGCCGTGCTGCTTGCGTCGCCAGACAAGTGCCAGCTGCTGCGCAAGCCAATGAAGACTCACGTGGCAGAAGCCGCCCGGACTAGGTTTCCCTTGGTCCTCTGATCGCAGTAGAGGTGTCTCCGGGTGCACTCGACGCAGGCACGCCACTTTCGCACTTTTAACTTAGACTGGTCGTTCCGCAGATGTGCAACTGGCCGGAAAGGGAAATCCTCTCCTTTACCGTGAACCAGTGGTTCGTTTGACGAGTCCACGGAACTAATCCACTCCTACTGCTCTCTTCGCGTTTCGTCCTCGTTTCGTCGACCGTTTTCATCCTCCCTCCTGGCTTCAGCGGCCCCGAACGGGTGTCCTAGTCCCTAAATTTATTGGGTTATAGTATCCATCTATGTATCCTCCTCCGTTTTTTTTTGGCTACTCTCACCCCCTTCTCGGCGATAGCATACGACGCCCGTTCGTCGCCCGCCGCTGAAGCGAGTCGAGGGTCTCCCCACAGCGCCCGATCAAGTTCCCCCCTTTCGGACACGTCTCGAGTAGCGCGGGTCTTTTTTGAGAGGGTAAGTATTCGGCATCGAACTTTTCTCTCTCGTCCGCGAGCTCTTCCCCGGTCCAGTTTCGCTTCGCAAATGATTTCTCCTTTTTGACTCTTCTCGCGGGGTTCCGCGCCTTTCGTCCGGCGTGCAAAGACCGTCTTAATAGTACTTACGTGACTCCTCCCAAGCACCTCTGATACAGACGTCGGACGGGCCGGCCCTTACGGACTCTATTAGATCTCTCTGGGCCTTGTCTATTTACTCCCCGAAATAAAAAGGGAGATTGTTAGTAGAACCTTCCAAGCCGCTTCTCTTTCTCAACTCGGCATTTTGTTAGAAAGGACCCTTCCCTTTTGCCCGACATGACTGTTCCCTCGCCCTTTTCACGTTACCCTCCGGCCCGAACAAATATGGAGCAAACCATTACCTCCTTTTTTCCCTTCTCTATTGCCTTACGTTCTTTCGTGGTAAGCATGGGTCTTTCTACTCCTTTTTCGTAGCATGGCTAGCTAACTTTTTGACAGTGAGGTCGTTAAAATCATCTCCCTCCCCCCTCCCCTTCCTTTCTCTGCGACCTCCCCTCATGGCGGGAGTTGCGACAAAGACAAAACGGTTCCATGTTCGTTTTACCCACCGCTCCCCCCTTTCGCCCGCTCATATAGTCGGCCTGCGCGGAATTGTTCCCACTGATCGACTCCACCACCTTTGCCCTAGGTTCTTTATGATGAGAGCAAATAAGGGTTACTTATGTTCGAATTTTTCCCTTTCCCTGCTTGCTATCACGCAGCCCAACACCCCAACCACGCACTCACCTTCCCCCTCTTTTTCATCTTCCCTCACTCCCCCACCTCCACCCCCCTCCCCACCCTCTCGCTTCTCCCCACCTCTTGCCCGTCTTCTCTTCCTCCCCCTCTTTCCCCCTCTTCTTGCTTCCCCTCTCCCCCCCCCCCCCCCGTTTCAACCTCCCCCTTTTTCCCTTTCTTAACTCCCTTCTCACTATTCTTTTTCCCTTCTCTCCTCTAGATTATTCCCGCCCCCTCTCAGTCCTACCTGTCAAGACGTCCCAATCCTTAGGAAATGACCTCCCAAGCGCCCGGTTCTAGAGCCCATGGCGGACATCTCTTGAATTGAAAAAAAAATGTTGTCGGCCATGATTGACTGTTTCCCTGACCCTTGAACCCCCCCCCCTTCCAGCCCGGTCTCTTGTTTTACTGGAAGTTTAGCCTGCTTGATACCCTTTGATCCTGCTTTTTCCTTTAAGTCCGGGTCTCGGTAAGGGCTTTTCTTTTCCTCCAGCCAGACCCCCCACCCTTTTCCGAGGGGACATCATCGTGCTCCAGTTATCGCCCCAGGCCCATTCCCCCCTTCCCCCGCCCACATGAGGATCTGATCGGCACCTGCAGCGAGGTATTTCTGCTAGCCAAAACGAGACTTTTCTCCAACCTTTCTTCTTCTGAATAGGACTCTGGCTGATTCTCCCCCGAGTCCCATCGGCTCTCCACCGGAGGATTTTCGGTTTTTGTCGCCTCCTTCTTTTTCATCTGTCGACCAAAAATGGGGAACGGGGCCCCCCCCCCGTCCCTGGCCCCGGTCTTCCCCTCCCTCTCCTCTCTTTCTCTTTTTACTCCGTGTTTGTTTAGGCTCATCATGTAGCTATGGCGGGTGTATCATCCTAACGTTTTCCATCCCCTTTTGCACTTTTTATTTTGTTTTTTTTTTTTTCCCCAATGTTCGACCTTCTCGGTTACGAATTCGTCGGTAATGCCCCCTCCTTCCGCCGTCCACC
>Ga0179593_1370963_pt1 | contig 14983 bp, 18 predicted proteins | sample CZODoug2_1_08_16_FD_185931 | JGI IMG/M metagenome (GOLD analysis project Ga0179593, IMG submission 185931) | Vadose zone soil fungal communities from Angelo Coast Range Reserve, California, USA - CZODoug2_1_08_16fungal (PacBio error correction) | ecosystem: Environmental > Terrestrial > Soil >... | reverse complement strand
TGCACACTGAACCAACCTGGTGTTTTCGACTTCATGGCTGGAAGAGCCTTAGTTCAATCACAAACCCCACGGCACCAGTCATGCTAACCCCATTATTTGTGTTTTCAATTGCGTTAGGACACCTCCTTGCCCCAAGTGCACCACCACCCCCCCCCTCTGGCTTGTAATTTGCTTTTCTTGTATGAAATATCTTTGACCTACGGATAGGTGCGTACTTCTTTTGATGCATGTGAAAACCTGTCTCCCATCACCCTTCTAATCTGCCAGTCATAATTCTTTCCCTTTTTGACTGTTGCTCATGTTGGATTGTCGTCTGTGGTTTTTCAAGCCCCACGCTGGGTGTCGATTGCAGAACCCCCCCTTTGTTTTCGAGTTTCCACCTCTCTCCTAGGTTTTCCATGGCCCGGTTTTTTTTACCGGATTATCATTTCCCCGAAGAAGGTTACCACGGGGGGCGGATTGGGCTCTTCTTTCAGTTGGGCCTTGAAATTTGAGCCCTCCCTTCGATTCGTACCCATCAGACTTCTTGACCCCCCCAATTTCCTTCCCTGGAAACTTGTGAGTCACGAGAAAGCCCGATTTTTTTTTCCCTTAGCCCCCCATCCAGCAAATCCCTTTTCCCCGTTGCTCCGTCGTTTTCCCAAATCTTTCCCCCCCCTTTGCGAACCCGCCCTTGATTTTTTTTTAAATTTTGAGTATGGACCTGGGTGGTTTTCATTCCGTCCCTGCCGGACTTTTTTCCCGAACAGGCCCATTTCCCGCCGCTGCTCAGATTTGTATGTTGGCACGTGTTCGTTTTTTTGAGTCCCCCCCCTGTGCCTGGCTCACGTTTTTCGCGGCTCACACTTTTTTTTTCGTCCTGCCGATGACCCTTTAATGGCGCTTCCTTTCCCCGACTCGGCCCCCACCCCCCCCCCCCACTGGGGCGGGGGCGTGGGTTTTCTCATCGGCCCCCACTTACTTTTCCCCCGCTTTTCACTTTCAGGTATTGTTAAAATGTCTTGTCCCTCCGCTGGCGGCGGAACTGTGAAAAGGAGACTTTGCCTCCTCATATGACCTTCCTGTGAGCTCACTATCTTTATCCCCCGCCCCCCCCTGACCGGACTCTGCATTTGTCTCGTGTGGCTAGTTTTCCTTTCGTCTGGCGAGGCATTACCGGACACAGTCTTTGAATCCTCCGAGGCACCCCTTCGTTTCCGTTTGTTTTTTTTCAAGTCGCTCCATCGCAATTTTAAAGACACTTGGCTGGCGTTTTCGTATTTTCCAATTGATTGACCACCTTCCTTTGTGGTCCCATTGTATTGTGTGCTACTTTTGCGCGCTGCTGTTTACCTCTGTTTCGTCGCGGCTAGCCGTTTTTTTCGTTTGAAAGAGGCCTATGTAGAACGAATTTAAAATCGTCTTTTTTTCCCCCCCTCCGTTCGCGTTAGTTCCCCAACTTTTCCGAATGCGGGTGTCCTTGATAGGACCCCCCTCTCCTCTTGATGGGCCCATTGGCCGCGTTTTTTTTGCATGTATCCCCCCCCCCCCATTCGTTTTCGTTTTTTGATGATGCCGCGCCTAATTGATCTGGTGCGTGTCAAAAGGAAACCATTTTTCACGGGTCCCTACCCCTCTATTTCCCTTTTCCAACCGCCAAGTCGTTATTTTCCCTCGTTCCCTCTCATCAGACGTCCATGTTGATCGTTTTTTCGATTCAGCTATTTTTACTTTTTTTTTTTTAGGACACCGGGGGGCCGGTTCAAGTGGCCTTTTGGACATTTTTTCATCTATTCCCCCGGGTTTCCCTCTACTTTTCCCTCCCCTTTTTGTTGTGTTGAGTTTCTTTTAGTCTTACTCCGTTTCTTTCCCTCTACAAGTTGGATTTTTAATCTTCACCTTGGGGTGGTCCCCCCTGTCTTCAGCCCTACTCTTGATCCATTCTCAACGATAACTGTTCCGTTGCTGGCTGATATGACCTCATCGGAATTCCGACTTTTCTTTTTTACCAGTCTCCCTTCTCTCTTGGGTTCCCGTGGAAACTTTGTTGTGTGCCGCACTCTTCCCCTCGGAACCCCTTTTTCAAGGGCGATACCGAACCACCCGCTGGGTTTAAAATGACCGTTTGCCCCCCCCCCCAATTTTTCCACCATGCCGCCCAGAGCGATTTGATATTTCCCCTATTTTCAATTTTGTTTACTCCATTTCCTGTTTCATTTTTTTTCCCTTTGCCTTTTCATGTTCGAGATTTTCCCCCTGCCGTTTCTATGCTTCATACACTTTTCTTGCTCGGCCTCCTTTGACGTTACCCCCCTCACCTAAGGCTGCGTTCACCCCCCCCTTCCTGGGTCGACCAAAATGCAGGTTTGATGGTGCTCTTTTTGCGTGACCGCAAAGACGCAAAGACTTCATTTCCCCTTATCGATTACTTTCTTTACTATGCCCCCCCCCCGCCGTGACCACCATGTTTGTTTGCTCGTTCTAGTTCAACCAAGGGTTTTTTTTTTGTCGCTGTTTGGGCCACCGCGCACCCTGAATTCCACCTTTTGAGAACACCACAGTAAAAAATAGCACGTAGATGTTGATTTTCTCAGAGTCTTATTGACTTCGGACTCCTTTATTCTGACCTTTTTTAGTTTTTTTGACGTTGCTCAGTTTTTCCCACAAGTCTTTGTTCCCAGTCCAAGTCTTCTACCATTTTAGCACAATTTAATTTTTTTTCCTCTGAAAATTTGTCCCCTTACAACCCGCTGTATTTTCCCCCAGGGGTGCGCGTTTTTTTCGACACGGAGTTGAAAACCGGACACTGGATTTTTTTTTGGCTTAGAGAATTTTGGGTTTCCCCTACTCTCTTTTAATTTCCAATTTTGTGGTCCGATTCTTTTTCCCTTTTTCGGAACTTTTTTTTGTGTTTTTATTTTCTCCCTGATTGACTGAATTCCTTACCACTGACTCATTTCGATTCTTTTGCCCTTTTTTTTTGAGCGATTTGCCCAGGGTTCCTTTCGTTTTCGAATGTTCTAAACTCCTTAAGATATTTCCCCCCCCTTAACCTTTTTCTTTGTTCTCCCCCCATTTGGGTTGGACAGTTCCATGGGTTTCCAAGATTTCTTTGCTTTCCGGTAAGTTTTTTGCTTCCCTATGTCCCTCCATTTTTTTAGCAGGGCCCTGGGGCACGCCTTTGTGTTCGTAATTTCGGAGGGCGTTTTAAGCACGTTGCAACGGCCTTCTGACCTCTGACCATCCCTCCCCCGTCGCCCTGGTTCTTTCTTTCCGGGAACAGGGCCCATCCCTTGCTTCGCTTCGACCAAACGTCCAAGGTCTGTGATCGCCCGATGGTTCCCTTTTCTGCAAGCCGGCCTGAGGACGCTTAATCTTTCCAGGATTTATTTTCATTCCAATTTTTTTTTCTTCAACTTTTTATGGTTTTTTTTTTTTTTTTTTTTTTTTTTTTCTCTTTTGTCTGGCTGGTCCCATCATTGAAATACGCCCCCCCCAATGACCCCGTTATTAGTTTCTACTGACCATCCCCAAACACATTTTTGTGACGGCCCAGGTGTGTTGCGTTTGCCAAAAGAGAAGGATTTCTCAGGCCCCTGGCCCCAACAATCACCGGTTTTTTAGGCATGGTCCCACTTATTGCTGGATTTCCCTTTCCCCCTCGTTTCCTCCCATTGCCCCCTTATTTCAACTTTTTTTTTTTCTCGTTCGATTCGTTAAAAGAATTTACGTCTCGTCGTCATTGTGAGGACCCCCCCCCCCCCCTTTGTTTTCCTTTGTTTCATATTTATCTTTTTTGTGCCCGTGGCCCTTTCCCTCTGACCTTATATTTAACTATTTGCTTTGCCCTTATCAGGGCGCGTTTGTTTTTGCGCCCCTCTCTTTTTGTTTGACCGCCCAACAAAGCCCTTTTTTTCTTGAGAAGAACCTTCCATATTCCTTCCTTTGCCCGGCCGGAGTTCTATGCTTCCCCCGTGCATTTCCCTTTTTTATCGACGTGTTTTGCGACCCATTCTCTCTTCGCCCGTTAATTCCAGAGTGTGGTCCGCCCTTAGAGAATATCTTCAACCCGGCTGTGCCCCAAGTTTCTCTATTTTGACATGTTTCTTGCTGCGTTAATGGTTTTCGGTTTTTTTCCTTGCTGAAGGAACAATTGTGATCTTTTTTTTAGTATACGGCTCCCATCGCGATAATAATTACGGCCTGCATCAAACCGGAGCTAGGTACGGACCCAACAGGATGCTGATTCGGTTTCTTGAAGGTTGTTCTTTTTTCTCTGCTTGTGTAACTGACCCCTGTTATTCGTCCCTGACCATGAGGGTTTCTCTGCTTAGTGGCGATTTCTGTTCTTCAGGGGGGATAAGGTAGATCAAATGTTTGGCAGTTCCTTGTTTCCTTCTTGGTTCTTTCCCGCGTCCCCCCCCACTGCCTCTTTATGCACCCCTCCCCCCCAATGCTTTTCGCTTTTTTTCTGTTTCGTGTTGGATTGTTTCGTTTCCCGATTGCATAGTCACCCAACCTAATTGAAATGGTCGTTTCCCTCCACCGAAATCTTCCTCCTCCATTGAACTTCTCTACCCGTTCGGAACGTGGTTCATGGAAGCCGAAGTGATTTCCGTTTGATGGCGGAGGGACCCACAAAAGATTCCGTTCACGATTGGGTTTCAAGATCCAGACTTTAAATTTGTCCAAGGTCCTTTTCGGAAAAGCGACATTGGCCCCCCAATTTCCCCGGAGAGTTGCCGGTGACCCCAGTTTGGGCTTTTGGCTGAGGTAATCGACCCCTGTGATTGATTTTTGTCCCTTTTTGGCCACGTTAGTTTCGCATCCCAGATTTCTGGGCGCTCACAGTTTCCACTTGCAGAACTGGGTTCCTTTAGGAAGTTTCCGATTTCAGTTATTTTCCTCTTCCCTAGAGTTTGGTACGGACCCTAATAGTCACAAGGAACTGCGACAAAGACTTTTCCTGTTTCCCTCTCCTTTTCGTACCCCTGTCCCTCCTCCATAATCTCCTTTTTCAATCTTGTTGTTGTGCTAGAGATTTGGAGGGGACTTTACTTGTTAGGAGATAGAAAGCTCTTCTTCTAGGTTTTTCCTCACCTTTCCGATTCATGAGTTTGTCCTAGTTAGAGTTGTGTGACTTAATTGAAATGCTAGTGTACAGTTTGTCTCCAAGTTTTGTTACAAATTGTTCCCTGATCCCAGCCTGATTTCTTTTTCCACTCGTTTTGGGAAATCCCCGTTTCCTTCAGAGGCGCCTCCCCTCCACTGCATCCCTGTTCGTGTTCCCATTTTATAAGCTTCCCTTCTCACACTTTACTCGCGGCCCTGAAGAATGGCTCTTGCTTTACCACCCCCCCAGATAGGTTCCCCCTTCAAAAGAGTTTCTGAGAAGATCATAGGGCAATAACCCATTGCGGCCGCATGCCCCTTGGGAACCCACTTTCTCATCGTGGTTTTTTTTTCTCCTCCTGTGGCAGGTCCCCCCCCACTCATTCTTTTTTTCGTAAATATTCATCGACTAGTGCAATGCACTTCCCGAAAGTCCAATTGGGCATGGGTATTATTCTTCTTTTACCTTTGTGTTTTTGCATCCATTATGCCCCCCCGGGCAACCGTTCCATCCCACTTGCCAAGAGTTCCTTTTGGGACCGAGCTCACTAAATTAGTGGGTGCCCCAATGTTTGTGCCCTTCCCACTCCACCAGCTCAACCCCCCATCTGCCAAATTGTTTTTTCGCACGTTTGGTTCTTTTGCTTTTTATTGGGTACATGTGCCTCCCCAACATTCAACATTCCGCCCCTCAGCCTATTTCGCCCGTGCCCATAGCTCCTACATTCAGGCTACCTCCGTTAAACTCTTCGCTCGGTACTTCCAAACTTCTAAGTTTTTTCCCCCCAAAGACCGGGCACTGTTTACGCCCCCACCCATACATTTTTGAGTACCTTCCTCTTATCATTAGTTCGTCGTCCTTTCAGGAAAGAGATTTGTTTCCTCTCCCCGATTGTCTTCGGCACTTGGCTTTAAGCGGGATTCCCGAAATTGGTCCTAGAACCCGTTTTCCTCCCCCCCGTTTCAGCAGCAATATTTCCCGATTTGAGTCGCCTTCCCATTTTCTTCTGTTTGATTTCTTCGGTATTCTCGTTCGAATTTCAGATCCTGCGATTTGCTGTTCCATCCCCCCCCCTCTCGTTACCAGCTACAGCGTTTTTAATGCCTGGAAACCCTGTAGTACAATTTTCCCCCCCCCAGCTTCCCCCCATGGTTGTATTTTGCAACATTTGCGAAGATTCACTACGGGCGGTTTTCAGTCCTTCTCCCTTTATACGTTGTAACCGTAGGCGATGGTAACGGTACCCCCGAAAATGTGCCGTTGAAACATGCTGTTTTTGCTGTTACCCACCTTTTAAGTCGGACCCATTCCCCGTACCACCGCCTCCCATTCCCGACCCCCCCCAAATTTCGTGCTGCAATGCCTTTGATCTGCCCTCTTTCCCCCCTTCAGTCGCCCACCCCACCTGGCATTCCCTGGTGCTGTTTTTTTTTTTGTGCCTGATGCCCCCTGACCCTTCTCAGGGAGTTTATATGAACCCTTGCCCTTTTTCCAAAAATGATCCATCACCTTTTTCGAGGTACTGATCGACAAAACTCAGATTCAGTAGATGACTTAAATTGAAGTGTCTGCGCAGGCACCCTTTTGAACCAGGTGACCTGTATTTCATCCCCACTTGGACCCTCGCCGCCCTTGACCCCCTCGACGTTCCACACTACTGTCGTTCCGGGTAGTCGCAGATCCCCCTATCTCGCGCCATTTTGTCGCCTTAATCGTCCCATACTCCCCTTCGGTCGGGCCTTCCCCCCTCGGGCCCCTCCTTTTGCTTACCTCCCCTTGCCCCTGCAGCATAGACTATCCCTGGACCTGCTGGCCAAGGTTTACCCCGTGCGAGTTTTTGGGCACCCTCTATGGAACCTCCTCTCGTCTAAACTTGTGATTACGTCGGCAGTACCTATGACTTTCCTCTTCGTTCCGATTCTTTTTCGTGTCCCCTCGGAGAATAAGTTTGGCGCGCGGGGAGGCTCTCTTCAATATCTTACTTTTGTCAGAGCGCTGATACCCCCTCGGTGTATTGTGTTTCCTGGTTGTTCGCGGTGGCACTTTGATAAGTTTGATGTTCTAAATCCCAATAGGGAGATTGTCAAGAACATTCTCCACGGCTAAGTCCTTTCAAAAATGCTTCTCCACTGAGTTTCTTCAAGTTTTTAAGTTTTTCTATTCCCCCCCCCCCCGTTATTGAACCCCCTTCAAAGTGCCCCCCCCCCAAATCCGGCGCTTCGCCCCATGGTGTAACCATTCCTTTTACATTGAGAACCATTCCCCTTTGACAGGGTTTTCCGAGCTGACTTGTTTTGGTTTACATAAGTTTTTCGTCCCAATTGGGAAGTTCAAGATTGACTTCGGCACCAGGTCACAATTCCGCCGCCCTCCCTCGATCGTCAGGCCCCGGTAGTTAATACTGTGTCCTTTTTCAGTACCCTCTGTTCTCGCCAGACACCGGTGATTCCCGATGTCACCCGGAATTAGATCTCGACACGAAGTCCTTTCACACTTCTTGACAACCCCCACCGCCGGCCTTTTTGGGAGGTGGTTTTTTTGGGCCTAGAGTACAAAGTGAACCTTTCCCGTCTTGGTACCTTCCATTTTCCTCTACCAACTCTTCGTGATGGCAGCGGCTTGCTGTGGCCTCTCTTTACCTTTGAGTAAAGCCCTTGACTATATGGATTTCCATATAACTTTCTTAAGAAGCTTAGTGAGTCTTTTACCCAACTTTTTTTTTTTTTTTTCTTTGTGCCCCTTTGACCCTTCGCTTGAGAGGTTAAAGTATTACACCACTGGACTGTTGGGACTCACCATTGAAGCTTCAAATCTTCACTTCTTTTTTCCATAGAGCGATCTCAGTTTGGGACTGATTGAGTGGGAGGAGTTGCTTCTTTTTTCGCCATCCCCCCCACCGTTTGATTTTTGTGAGGGACAGGGTGAGATGTTGGTTTCTTTGGTTTTACGTCGTTCCCTCTTGATGTACTGGAGGCTCGTCGGTCTGATTAGAGACCTGATCGTGGCGCTTGCCACCATAGGTCGGCCAAGCTTAGGGAAGTAGGGTTTTTTCACCTTCTCATTTGCTTCCCTTTATCGGTATCTCGGCTGGATAACTTTCTGAGTTTTGGTCCTTTCTTCCCCCCCTTGTGGCTGGCTTTGACTAGCGCCTTTTTTTTCTGTTTAATGACGGGCCTTCCACAAGCCACACTCCTCTCCGCGGCTCTTCCCAAAAGGAACTCTTTTTTTGGCGGTTTTTGAGCGTGCGAGTCCTCCTCCTGTCCCTTTCCTGACTCTTTCATCTTCTGCGGGAAACCAGGTGCCCCTTTTTACTTAAACTCAATTTTTTTTTTCTATTTTCATCCTCCGTTTTTTATATCCTTTTCCTTTTTCCTCCCCCCCCTTCTTTTTTTTCTTTTTTTTGTGGACGTTTTTTTCTCCTGGGAGGCCCTACAAAGGTCGCGCCCCTCCTAAAATGGTGTTGACATGTTTCCTGACCTTCCAAGTGTAGTCTCCTCCTTTTAATTCGTGCTTTGCTCCCTAAGTGAGTGAACTCTTACCGTTTTCATGACGTCCCCTTTTTCCTGGAATTCTTTGTTCATCTAAAACCGTGAAAACTTGTTTGGCTTTTGTGTTTGACCGCCCCCGATAATTTTCGGAACCCCACGGCTGCACCACCCACTTGGTTCCCGCTTGAATTGCAAAACCCCCCCACGCCTTCCCTGTTCCCCCCTCCCGTCGATTATTCACAAAGGTCACGCATTTTTGCCTGTGCCCCCAGCTCCTTGACGGCTGCTCTCTTTTTTTCCATGCGTCCGCATTATGCTGACTCGCCGCCCCCTCCTCCCCCTCCTCCCTACCATCAGCGGCGGCGGATGATATTCCACCCCTCGGGGCGGACCACATGTAAGGTTCCAGGTTTCTGTTGATGATTTGTCTTGTTTTTTGCGAACGCAACGCCCCGAAAAGCAAACTGTCTTTAATTTTCCCTGTCATTTAAACCTATCTTGGAAAATCCTTTTTTAAAATTCTGGTGCCTCTGCGCTGAGGCACACCATCAGGTGTCTGCTGTTTTGTTCACCTTCCGTCCCCCCCCCTCCAAACTCTGGCCCACGAAAGTTTCAAGAGAAACCTTTTTTTTAGCGGCTTCTCCTTTTCAGATCTTATATGTCCTTCTTCCTCTTTCTTCTGGAATGCCACGTTGTAAACCAAGTTCTTTTTCCTCCCCCGTTCCAACTTGGGATAAAGCAACTTTTATTTCAGTCCTGGCAATTTTGTCATCTCCCCCACTTTGTTCCTTAAGGGGTGATGGCGCGCCAGATGACAAACCCCTGACTCAAGGGGGTTTCCTCTCGAAGTTTTTGCTTTCGGTTAGACAGCGTATTAATGTTAACCCCCCCCCCCCTTCTTTTTTGTTGGGCCGTAGATTGTGGAATGTGACCAGGGGGGCGGTTGATCCCCCTTAACCATACAACAAGGGCGCATTGAATACCATCGATTCCCCGCCGCGTGTCCAGTTTATTGAGAGCCCTTGAACGTTTGTCCGTTTCCCGTTTTTTTTTTTTTTTTTTTTTCCTTTTCCCTTGTCTTCCAACCAGCAGTCGCTCTTCCAAACCTCCCCCGTTTGGGGTTTTTTTTCTCACAGTTCACCCTGTTTTCCCCTGGTGTTTTGGGCGCGACCAACTATTTTTTCACCTTTTTTTTGTAATTTTGTAGATCCCCGCTTGACACGCTTGGTTTTCTTTTCCCCCTTTGTCCCTTCACCTCCCCTTGTTTAATTCGTTGTTTTTACGACCCCGCCCGTAGTCCTTGTGGCCGCATGGACCCCCCCTGCCCCCCTCCTTCAAAGATTTTACAATACCACAACAGTCCTAATCTTTTCCGCAGCCTGCTTTACCGTGGGGACCAAATCACATTCTTTTTGTCTCGACCTCAGTTCTTATTACAAGGAAACAGTCCCTGTGTGCAGACACCGCCCCCCTTCATTTCTGCCGCGCCTTCTTTGCTTCCCGTGATCCTTCCTCCCAGGTGTATGTGCTCCCTGTTTTCCTCCCGGCCCCCTAAGAATGCACCATGCACCTCCTTCACCTCCTCTGATCCACAACAACCCAGGATTGTTTCACGACACATGGTTTTTCCTTCCCTTTCAGCATGCCAGCCCGCCCCAAAGAATGGGGTAGTTAATGGCAATTGTTTTCCTTTGATTCCTCCTTTAGTCCCAAGTCCTTTTCCTCGCCCCTCCTGAGTTCAACTGTCCTGGTAGTCTGCGTACAACGATTCTTGACCTTGCCATTGTCCTGACCCCCCCCTTTTGTCCTTTTGCTTTTTTTAAATTTGCCTTTCCCTTCGACTTTTGGGAAGGTTTCTTTAAGTTGCACTTTCTGTTTTCATTGCTTTTCTTTGGACCTTAGGAATGTGGCGCTTGCTTAGACGTAAATCGTGAAATACCCCCGACCTGGGAGGCCTACTAACAAACAAAAAAGATTTTTCCCATTTCTTAAGTACCCTTCTTCCCCGGCGTTTCCTTCTCAATGCGGCCCTCCGCTGATCTCGTTCGATGGCCTGAACTTTCTTATATTTTTTCCGAGTACAAATGACCAGGGACGGATTCCATTGCCCGCCCTCCTATATTTTGACTACCACTTGTGTACATGACATGTGTCCTTTTTTCCTGGGTTTTAGTTGGATCTGCTCCCATTGTCCCTTCGCTTTTGCCGCGGGCATGCGATGTTGGATTAGACCCGGGACTTTGGCCCCACTTTTATTTCGCGATGCTACTTTCCCATTCATGTTTTCTCGTGTTTGTCTCAAGGGTGTGTGTGTTTTGACGACTCCTGCCCCCATCACCTTCTTAAACGACCTTGGTTGATTTTGATTTTTTTGCCTTTGCTTTTCATTGGCTTGGTCTGGGCCGTTTTGTCCATCCTGGCCCCTTTTTTATCAGACAAGGTCTTTTTTTCAGTTTTTCCCTTCATCCTTGTAATTAAAGGGCCGATATGTCCACCCTTCAAACTGCTGCACCAGGTTGCGGTTTGGTCTTGGATATTCCTTGAATCCCGTGCTAAACGTAAGGCGTTTTGTCTGACAGAAGCCTGTACGTCCCGATGGAGGTCTTTCACCAGGGTTCGTTGCACCCCAGTTAGTATTCCCGCCGTTCTTTTTTTCCAGATCGGGGTCTGCCCTACTCGGGAGCCACCCAGATTCCCAGGGAGTGTACCGATTTTTCTGGGACTTTTTCAGATCCATTTGACCCGGCGGCCGGTGGTGAACGGTTTTCCCCCCATTTTCCCCCGTCCCTTCCCCCTGAGAGTATTTTAACCAGTGCCTTGTGCTTTGTGCCAAGTCTCCATGCCTAGGTATCACCCCCCCCCCTAATCTGATTTTGGGGGCCCCTGTCTACTGTTTAAAAGTTTAAAGATTTTTTCCCGATCCGGTCCCTCAGCGTGCCTCCGTACACGACGTTTTCCGTGATAATGACTCGACACATGCATTTTACCCTCATCTAATCCTGGTTTTTTAGTCAGTTTTCCACACTCCGGACACCCTTCCATTATTGTCTACAGTTGTTGTTTTGTTGAGATACTTTTAGTTCGCTCTTTAGTTGGAGGTTATCTTGGCTCTTCGAGATTCCCCCCATTATCTCTCTTAGGAATTAATCCGTAATTTTAGATATGTATTGCTGGTCTGTACATACGTCTTTAGAGGAGGTTTGACCCTGTTGTCCTCATGCGTCTCCTCCCCTGTTCTTCTTTTCCCCTTGCCAAGGGGTCTTTTTTCTGAGAACCCCCTTGTACCTATCCCCTTTTTTGTCCCCTTGCAATATTTGACTTCTTTTTTGTTTATCCGAACGCCTTTAATTGAGCCGTAGATCGATTTCCTTTCCTTTCAAATTTTCCCCTTCTGACGTTTTTTTTTGGCAGTTGCACTCCACTTCATGTTGATTTTTATGGCTTGTCCCCCCAAATCCTAGGGACCGTGTTGTTTGACTTGGATACTGCAAGCCCGTTTTTCTGCCCCGTTTCCACGGACCTTTCCTTCTTCCCCTCAACATTCTGGGGTTTTTTCACGTCCCTTTATGAACCCTTTTGGCGTCCCGTGACCTTCTTTTTATCCAAACGCATGGTGCCTTGGTTCTTCGTGAAATCTTCCCCCCCTGACTAGTGCTTACCCCGACACCCTAACGCATTGCTCTGTTCCTTCTTTCGTGTTCTCGATTGTTTTTTCCATACCCTGCCACTTCCAACTTCCCGTTGTACCCCTTTCTCGTACCCAATTAATTTTGAACCCCCGTTTTGAACCTCCCTCCATCTCCCTCCGACAGTGGCCTGTTCGGTGGGGTTCTCTTCTTGGCATTCCCCTCCCTCAATGTCACTGGACCCTCGCCTGATCACCTTCGTTTCCGCCCCCTTGCGCCCCTTTCTCTCAGACGTGCCGGTGGACCTGTAGTGTCCCGTCCTTTTTATAGCCGATGATCCTGCCCTAACTTTTTTGAGCAGATCACCCGAAAGGCAAGGCCTCCCTACCTTCCCTTCACCTTTGGTAAGTTTGAGATTAGTCGTGTCGTGTCATGGCATCAAGCGCCTTAGTTTAGTCCGACATCTATCTCCTTTTCCCGGGCCAATCTAGATTAGGCTTATTTTGAAGCCAGTTGGACCCTAGCCCTTCCTATGGTAGGTACTTAAGTAACGATGATTTCTTTTTCTGTCCTCCTGCTTTTTGGACGGGGTTATTTTTGTTCCGATTCCGTACTTGCGATAAGAGCATTCGTCGTTCCCGGCCCCCTATTTTAAATATTCTACCGCTGAAATTTCTCCCCCCCTGAAAGTTAGACCGATCCCAGCTGCCCCCCTTTATTTTTTACTACTCAATGGGTCAGATTAAGTTTCACGCACACTGGCGGGTGAATGTCAACGAACCAGAGGACTTTTTGCCCCCTTCCTTACGATTTAATTTTCTGGCGCGCTTTTGGATGTGAAACCCAGAAGAAGGCATTGACGGACCCAACTTCTTGTGACCGCACTTCAGGCCCCAGTCTTTTTTTATCTCCCCCCCCACGTCCAATCGTGTTGTTTCTTTATGTTTTTGCCCTATTTTACTGCCTGGTGTCGGTCAGATTTTTGATGCCTTCGGTGTCAAACATGCTCCCACCTTATTTGTCTGCATTGACGGACCTTTACAGATTTTTTTCCTTTCTTGCGTCTAAGGTGAATTGGTGGATCGTGAAGATTTGCCCGATTTCCTCCCGGTTTCGTTTTTTATTTAGCTCCTTCATTCCCCTCCTCATTTCTCTAGTGAATTTGTGGCACTTTTTTTTATACCCTTTTTTTATTTTTTTATTTTTTTAAATTAATGTTTTTTCCCTCTTTCGCGTCCCTTCCAGACAGCACAACGTTGGGAGGTCTTAGGGCTTACGTTTTCTATGTTCCCCCCTAGGTCCTTGCCCTGCTGGAACCCATCGGCTTTGCTTCTGACACCTACACCTTTTTTTACTTCTCCCCGTTTGTCAAACAATTCCTTCATCCCCCCCCCCCTTGCGGTGATGCCCACTCCCCTGCCTTTGATCTTTTTAACTTCGCCCCCCCTTCCCCCCCCCCTGACCCACTTCCCTTGTGTCCGCCCACCATTGTCAATTGTCCTTTTGCAAACCCCGTTCACAGAGGGATTTTTGCAGATTCCCCTTGCTTGTTATACCCGTAGTCCCAGGAAAGTTTTCACCCGAGTCGCCATTGTACCAATTTAGAATCGTAATAGCTATAGTCCCAGTTGCGTTGGGTCTTCATTAGGTGTTGGAGCCCTCACCACCAGGTTGGTTTTTCCCCCTTCCGAGGGGACCCCTGCGTCCGTAGCCAGTTTGAAGTCCTCGTCTAACCCCCCTCAACTTTTCCCCCTCCTTTTCAAACAAAAGATTTTTATTATTCTTTTCTGTGGTTGGGCTGCGTCGTTTGCGTGCCCCATGCACTACACATTTCTTAGTTGTGATTCAAGGTAATGACAATCCTGTTGCTGGATCCTGCCCCCTGTGAGAGCGAATGGACCCAACCCTTTCCTTTGGCAAATTTGGGAACAGACTTCAGGTAGTGTTTTTTTACCCGTCGATAACTTACTCGCTACATTGGTATTGCCGAACTACGTTCTATTTCCCCTTTGGATTAGCACGGTCCGACTGCTGGCTCTTTTTCTTTTGATGGCCTTTCACTTTAAAGATAAAATTACTGGTAAATCCCCCCCCCCCCAGGCCGAGACCCTTCCCCGTCCCTTGGCTTTGTCTCATTTTCGGGCGCTATCGTCTTTTTTTGAAATGTAAAACGAATCTTGACAGGCCTCTCCGCTCCCGTGTTGATGTCCCCCACACAAAGAAGCCACACAAAACGAAAAACGCTTATCATGTGGGGCGCCCCCCGGAGCCGTGGGGTTGGGCCGGAGAGCGCCAGATTTCTTTTCGTGCCTTCTTTGGGTTGGATGCCTCATGCGCGGACGTGATAGTTAGAAGTGCCTCTAAGTATTGAGAAGGGGTTACAATAGAGACCAATTTTTCTGGAATCCATGTTTGAAAAATGTCCAGTGGTGACTTGGTGACATTTCTTCTTCAATTTTTACTATGAGGCGATTTGAACCTGAGAGCTGAACTCTTCTAATCACCACTGGCTTTGCTGTTTTCCCTATCAGATTTTTCTGTTCGCCTTTATTCTTTTGCCCGGAAACACTGCCACATTGTCGATTAGCATCCTGAGACCACCACACCCCGTTCCCATTCTCGCGGCTTTACCTCCGGTGGGGTTTGCTTCTCTCCCCCCCGAGGGAAACTTTCCATGTTTCTTCCCTTCTTCTTTTCAGCTACGTTTCATGTGCAGGACCCTTTTCCCCTGGTTTTTTAAGGTGAAGTTCCCTTTCATAGCCCTACCCCCGTTTCGG
>Ga0179593_1338312_pt1 | contig 14983 bp, 10 predicted proteins | sample CZODoug2_1_08_16_FD_185931 | JGI IMG/M metagenome (GOLD analysis project Ga0179593, IMG submission 185931) | Vadose zone soil fungal communities from Angelo Coast Range Reserve, California, USA - CZODoug2_1_08_16fungal (PacBio error correction) | ecosystem: Environmental > Terrestrial > Soil >... | reverse complement strand
ACTGTCTCCGTCCTCGACGGTACCTTACAATCCCCCTTTCTGGTGTTTTTTCTCCGTACGGTCGGGTCCTGCTTGTCGCGATTTTCTTGTTGCGCAATCTATTCCGTATCCCCCACAGTTTATGTCACCTTTTCTTCCGTATTACGCAGCTTTAGACTGCCATTTCTAGTTTGTGACTTGACCTTTCCTTCGCACCCCACAGTACTGATGTGGTCTAATTATCCCATTCATGGGAGATTGGTTTTTTGATCTATTTTGGGTATGAGCTGGTGTTTTTTTCCCACTCACCGGTTCCGGATGTTTCTTTCTTTCGTGGTTTTCCCCATTTCCCCCACTTGGTTTATTCCAAAAAACATTTTAGCGAGCGTATGGAGCACCTTGGTTTTTTTTCCCCTAACAGGCGGACTCAGTCGCTCGAGTTTTCTCCTCTGGCAGCATGCTTCATCCTTCGATGTATATTCTCCTTGGCCTAGAATCGTTTTAGAGTCAATTCTTCTTTTCATTTCGAGCGGCCCTTGTTAATTTTCTAGACCCAGTTGCTCTGCTCCTTTGGACCTGCAGGTCTTTGACGATCTTGACTTTTGTCTGTCCTCGGTTCTCAAGCCTAGATCTTATTTTTTGCTAGTGTTCTCGTGTCTACCAGCCGTCCTTGTAGCTGCCATGTCATAGATGTTGTCTAGGCCCCTCCGTTGCACTTGGCGCTCTACCCGATTCTCCGGTTGACCTCCAAGGACCTGTTGATTTCGGTCGCCCCGCAAGCCGCTTTTCTCCTCCGTACTTTTAACACATGAGTCGTCATTATGACCAGGGCTCTTTGAGGTCTGTATCGAGACGTCCCACTCTTTGATTGTTGGCCTTTCCCACACTACGCCTTTCCCTTAAAGATCGCCCCCTGAGAACTATTCTCGTCTTGTGTGTCCCTTCACATTCTGCGACCTTCGCCCCAGTTTTCCCCACCTATTTTCGCCGTTTAGTGAGCTTTTTCGGTTGCGTCTATCTTAACCTCTTTAGAAGCCGGTTGTCTTTTTAGTTCTCGTCTGTCCGTCCCCTTTTTTCGTCCTAGATTTATTATACTGATCAACTCCGGTTTATATATTTTAGTTCGCGGCACGGATCCGTGCCCGTCTTTTTGGGATTTTCAAGTGATTCTCTCAGTGACGTCTTTACATCCATCGATTCTCCCCTTTATCTCCTTCCGCGCCTCCCGTACAACAGCGCGCCACTCTCCATCTTAAAACACTCGATTTTTTTCCCACCCTCAGTTTATTTCGGGGGCCGAGATGAGCGTTTTTTCCGGTCGTCCCGATTTCTGCAGCCCTTCTCTACTATCTCTACTCTCGTGTCATTGGGGAGATGTGGTTGACAGCCGCTTGCGCCTTTTTTTTTGCTCGTCGCGTAGGGCCCCCAAGTTCGAAGAAGTCACCGGCTTATCTCCATTTTTTCTTTTCTTTCTCGCCCGCAGATCTTTACTGGTACGTCCTTCCCTCCTTCCTGCTTTCTTGCGTTCATCTGCCAATAGATGTTCCTTCCGACGTTGGTGGTTTGAGCGATTTTACTCGAACGGACCTCTGCCCCAGATTGTGGCCGCCCTTCTGATCTTTTCTTAGCCTCCCCCTTCCGAGTTCGCCGCAGCATCTGGTCCCCAACCCCTCTTCTTTGGCGCCCTGACACGAGTGCGACGTTCCAGGGCGCAATCTATTTCCCATCCTGTTTCTCAGCTCGATCGCGCCATCCGTATTGCGTCGGTTCTCTTTTCTCCACCTGCCGCTTCCCTCACTATCTCCCTTTTGGCCCGCCTGACCTCTGCGGTCTCGCGGTGTCTCTTCGGGTTTTGCAGCTTTTCCCCATTCCTGCAAACAACATTTATTCGAGCCCCCTCTTCAATGATCGGACGCTCGCGGCCTCCCTCCTTCTCTGTGACATGATCCTCCGACTCTTTCCCCGTTTCTAGGCGCCCTCTCTACTTCTTTTTGCACCGTACTCACCTCTCCGTGGTTTGTGAGCGGCTCTTGCTTACCTTCCCAGTCCCGTGGCTCTCCTTCTTTCTCGAAGCTGATCCGGTCTCCATCAACCGCCCACAAGGCGTTACCTTTTCAGCTTAATGATTTCTGGAGCCCCCAGGGCTCCCTCATTTTACCTTCGTCTCTTGTGTTCCAATCCTCTCGGTTTTTCATCCCCTTCATACCAGTCTTCAAGGCCGTTCCGCCCTAGATCACTGGCACCCCCAAACGGCCCTGGTCAACTCCCCTCTCGGCATGTTTTGCGCCTTTTTTTAGTGACGACTTGCTTTGCTGTTTATTTGACATCCAAAAGTCTTTCATAGAATCTCGTGGACTTCCCTGATCCCGAGCCGCCCCAATGGGCAAGATCCTGTGCGATACATCCTCGCTTGTTCAGGCCAGAACCGGGTCTCTTGTGGTACCGCTCACCAGACTCACATAGTTAACATAACCCAGATTGAACTCTAGTCACCGCAACGTCTCTCTTTCCATGACTTCCCCAGCACCCTCGCCCCAAGTCGCCTCCCAATACTTCTTTTTTTAACCCCTTTTAGTCGATACGACGCCTCAAATCGTAATTGATCTCGCGATGGCCCTTTAAGAGACGGCATTACTATCATGCTGCCACTCGGAGTCCCTAGACTGTCTCTACGCTTTTTCCCACCACCTCCTCCAACGCTTTCATTTTGTGTTTCTTCAGTCCTCACCTCTCCCCGATTGAGTTTCTTGGGCCAACTCAGTCAGAAGTTTCCCCAGACCTCGGCCCGGTCTGCTCCCCCACCCTCTCTTTTCTGACGTTCTCCTCATCCCGACCACCCCTCTCGTTTTCTGAACGCACTTGCGCGGGTCTGGGCTTCCTTTTTTTGAAGCCCTCCCCCCTCAGACTATTTCATTCCATGCTTGACAATCTTGGAAGTAATATCGTTGCTCAGTGGGGTGATGCTCTTGCTTTCGCCCTAGGTCTGTCTCCGCTCAAGGACCTTGATTCGCCTACACCCCTTACGTTTGATTCCCTCCCTGTACTGCGCAGAATTTCCTCTCCTGCCTTTTTGTTTTTGAGTAGTAATATCTTGGTCTACGCCCGTCCTCCACGTGGATTGATTAGTATTCGGCTAATGTTCATGCCTCAAATGCCCTCGATATCATCCCGTGTTCTTATTCCATCCGATTAAGTTATCCCCCCCTTTTCCATGCGAGATACCCTTTTTCTTCCTCATTTATGACATTTATTTTACTCTGACATCGCACTACCCCTCGCTGGCTTTTCCTTCGGGAGAATTTGTTATCGTTAGTTGTTGGGTTTTTGTGGGGGCGATTCCGGATTATGATCTGTGGTGGGCGCCCCCACCCGTGCCCTAGGTTTCTTCCTTAGTGTGGTCTTCCCCCTCCTCTTTTCTCTGTCGCCCTGCGTCCACAATTAGTATCGAAGCGTTGGAGCCCCCGTTTTTTTTTGAAAGAGAACGTCGTTCTTTGCTCTTCTCTCTATCCGATTCCTACTCGGGCTCTGAAAATGCTTCGCCGGATCGGATTCTTCTCTTGTCCTATCTCCTATGATCCTTTTTTCTCTTATTTCTTGGCCTTATGCCCAGTTTAGTGCCACAGGGATTCGAGGAGCTTTATCTCTCGGCCGAGACGATCGGACTTTTGTTTTTCATTGCGGACAACACTGTGTCGGATTTACTCTGGTTTTTTTCGGTATCGCCAGCACTGGGGCTACCCCTTTTCTCCTGACAGTGGTCTCACGAGTCTCCTTTTGACGATCTCGTATCCCCCCCCCCTTCCCCCATTGCTCCGGCTAAGATTTTGAAGGTCTGGTCCTCCTGCCACCTTTTTTTCTTCGCCCTCCTGCCGACCATGGATGCTTTAGTCCCGTCCTCGTGTGCGTTCTCCCCCGATGCCCTTTCCCATCGGCCTTGAGATTGTGGCCTTAGAACCTTACCCTCTCTCCACCGGCTATACTGGTCTACTCTCCTTTTCCCCCACTTTTACGGTCAAATGTAACCAGGCCTGCGAGGTTTGCGACCGTGGTCTCTTCTGATACGGACGGGCGACGCGGTGGAGCTGAGGGATTTCTAGAGTCTCTCATACGCGAGCGTCTCTACCTCCCCCTATCACTGGAGTCCCGTTTCTGTCGCGGCCAGATCCCTTTTCCTTCACTGGTTTCTAGGGTCGACCCTTCGTCTCGGCCTTCGTTTGTTTCCAGGTGAGTCCGGCGTCCCCCTGTTTGGCAGTCGTCTCATGCACCCATCTCCGAAACACCGTCTCGGAGATCGTCTTGCCCTTTTTTTTTGTTTCCACGTATCGTGGTACCCCCTTTCCGCCGCTTTTCGGGCAGATTACTTTTTACCCTTCTCAACAACAGGAGCCCGGTTTCTCCACCTGATACCGTTCTCGTCTAGAACAAGTTCTAATTGCCCCTTGCTGCTTATTTTCATTGTGCGATTGTCTCCCAAGAGATTATTTTTGTCCCTGGATGCGGTTCTTCTCTTCACACTTCTTCCTCCTCCGTTTTTTTTTCTCTTCATGTCTTGAACCTTCAGACCGAGCAAGTGATTTTCTCCCACCCTGGAGACGGTTTTTCGATCTGCAAATGGACCTCTGGAGGCGTTTTCGCTTGGTCAATTATTCGACTCGTTTCCCCTCGACGGTTTCTGCGGCTCAAGCGTCTATCCATCCGCTTCGCTATCTTCGAGTATTCTTCACTCCTTTCGGTACGCTCTGTTTACTTGAAGAGATCAAGCTATTCCGGGCCCGCGACCCCTCCCTGAGGGCATCGCTTGTTTCCCAGTGTCTTTCTGCGTTCTTTTTGGTTTCTTCTTTGCCCTTCTTGCTCACCCCCCTTTCGAGCCCTCTCCTTCGCTAACGAGCGTTCGCTTCTCTCTCTGCAGTGACCAGCCGACGATTCCGTCCTCTAGCTACCTCCACTACTGATCTGTTTTTTATTTGATTCTCGCCGTGACCGAGAGCCCCCCTTCTGTCCCGCTACTATCACCCAGGCGTTCCCCTCACGGATTCAAGCCTAGCTCACCATTTCACCCTTATCTCCCTGAGTTTTTTTTCACTGCGCCCTTATGTATTCGGGGCCACAAGGGCGCGAGACTGAGTCTCAGTTCGTCTGTTGTTGAAGTCTTTTCGGATCAAGTTCCCTCATCCGATTTGACGGCATATCTTCCCCCCTTCCCCTGTTCCACTCCGTACCATTTGCTTATCTTATGTGGCTCGAGTCAGCAGGGATGGTAGGATTTCAAAAAGAGCTTTCCTCCAGTCTTGGGCAGGGACTTATATCGAGACCCTGCCAATGATTCTTCTCTACCATCGCCTTTAGTCCGTGAGTCCGGACTCCCCGAATCAGAGGAATCCAAGCACACAGTGGCCCTATTTTGAGCTCCTTTCACTTCCCCCGCCGTTGCAATAGTCCTCTCCTGAAAATCTGTTTACCCTTTTCACCAAGTTCCGAGTACCGCCCTCGCCAAGTGATTCTCTTCTTCCCCAAGATCGTCTCGTTCCTCTACTCTTCAGATGATGCACGAGGAGTACGCTATCGGATTTCTCGTCGTCCTCTTCCCTCCCACCCCCCTCTTCCCCCAGTTCGTTACGATTTTTGCGCAGTTAGCGTCCCCGCCGCTGCGTGTAGAGTGGCCAAAGTTCTCAGTAGAGAAATCGGTCCCCTGCTTTGCGCACCAACTCCAGACCTCTTTTTCCTTACCCACTCCCTCTCCCGGCCGTATTGATAGGACTTGTGGGGTGCCGAGAAGCGCAAATCCCCCGTATAGGAATCAGGCCATCATAGAGTTTGCATCATAACTCTCACCCATCCTGATTTTGTTGGAGTGGCGAGCCCTGTTGGCGCACTCATCTGCATCGTGAATAGGGTGCGCAGTACGCTCACAGGCCCCTTGAGCCTCCTATCTCGCCCTCCCAACCGACCTGGTGGTGCGCCCCTTTTTCGACACATTTCTCTCCTCACCCGTTTGTTTTTTATAGGAGAATCCTTCCCCTCCAAGGTCCGGAGTGGGAGGGGGATCATATGCCGGCTCCTTTCTCGAACTCTTCGACATGCCTAGTGCGGCCAGTCCGATCTCTGACCCCATCGTCCTAAAATGTTTTTAGTTCTACTCACCTATTTTTTCATCCATTTCATGTTTCCCTATTCCTTTTACGTCCTTCGCACGTCCCCCGTATGTCTTTTTCCCTTCCCTGTCGCTGGTAGAAGGTCCCGGTCATGCTGCGGCGCTTTTTTGTTGGGTGTGCGCCCCTTTCCCCTTTCGGTTTCCTTTCTGCCGTTCTCCACTGGCCTCTGTAGCCCTAGGTTCCTTTCCTCGACCCCACCCGTAGCGTGTTTTCCGTTGGAGTTCTTGTTTAAATTCAATACTTGATGCCTTCCTGCTGAATCCCTTTTTTCTTTCCCATGCGGCAGAGTCGCGGTATCGTGAAAGCGAGTCTTGCCGAGGTAGATCACCATGCTTTCATATTTTAATTTGGCCTTTCACCTGCCCGTAACCAGTGTATTTTCTCGGAGTGTCTCGTATTTTCCTGGCCCCGATCTGTACTTGGTCCCTTTTGACCCCACCTTTGTGATTACTCTGTTAGTTTTTTCAGCTTTAAGGCCCTCCCTGTCCTTGTTGGCGCAAGCCCACTAAAGCTGGTTTCTCACCCCCCTCACGTGTTTGCGATCACGATTTTCCCCCCCCCCTTTCCCTCCAACCCCCCTGATCTGTTTTCGTTTTTTCATAAGTCTCGGAGCCCTCCTGGTCGACTTATGTAGAGCGGGAAGGCTCCTCCGTTTTTGGCGGTTCTCTTCTCTTCCCGTTTGCTATTTTCCTTTTATGAAATTACCTCTCCCAGGATTCTCCTTTCGACCCCCGCCCTTCCCCCCCCGTGACCCTCATTCTCTGTCACGGCCTTAAAGAGCCAGGACTTTGCGATAAGGTCGTTGTAACGTGATCTACGGCACGATCCGGCCACTTGTCACCCCGCAGGGTGATGCCATGATATTTGCCGTCGTCCGCCCCCATCCATCGAAGAGATCTTCCCTCCGTCCCACGACTGTAGAGTCTTTTCGTATTTTGCTTCCCCCCTCATGCCCTGGTTTTTGCGTCAGCAGATCCGGTCCTCTATTCGTTAAGACTGCAATCTCTCGCAAATCCCTGCGCTCTGCTGTCGGCCCCACTATCTTGCAAAAAAGATCGATGTCCTCCATCGGAACCCCTCTGCTCTAGTTCTGTCGACGGGCTGATCCCTTCGTTCTAGGCCTTTGGTATAACGATCAGCAAGCCTCGAGATCTAACTCTCTTCCTTCTCATGATGATAACTCGATTTGACGGCCCGTACTGTCAGTTGCCCCAACCTTCCCTTCATATTGTGATTCTTTAGCATCATCTTTCCATCCATATCTTTTTTGTTTTTTTTTTTTCTTTTTGTTTTGTTTTTTTTTTTTGTTTTTTTTTCTTCTTTTTTCGCCTGCACGACTTCATCAGGTTTCTCCGCCTCTTTCTTCGTTCTTTCTCGCCACATAGTTGCCCCTTCATTTTTTTGATATGTTTTTCTTGAACTGACAATTAACTCCGCCTGGGAGGTCTGTCACCCCCTCTTCCCGATCTCTTTCTTCGTCGATCGATCATTGGATATGGCGGCGCCCGCAAGCAGATTTTTTGAATTCTTTTCTATTCTACCCCGTCATCCTCTTTTTGGCACCTTCTTTCCTCATACTTGCCCTGTGAGCTTCAGATGTAGTTTGCCCTCCGGCGTCGGCGGTGTTTTACCACGATCCTACTCACTCTATATCAGCTGGTCCTCCCCCCGTCACTCCGTTGCCTATGTGGTTCTTTTACTGCCTTCCTTCCCCCAATCCTCTCCACATTTCAGAGCGCGTATGACACTTTGACTACGCGTTCGGCCACCTTTCCGCCGCGATTAACACCCGGATACGGAAAAGGGCCGCGTTAGAAGCCCAATATAACGTAGGTTGCGTTTGATGCATCTCTCCTGCGCTAGAGTTTAGTCCTACGTCATCTTTATTCCATGTTCCCCCTTCGAACGCTGACATAGGCTCACCCTCCCCTCTTTCTATCAACTATTTTCATTCGAGTTTGCGACTTCTTTGGTGGTCCACAATGGTTCGAGTAGAGTTCTGCGATAGTCCTTTTTAATGCGTCTGGTTATGTTATTTAATTCCCAACCATTTATACCGGCCAATTGGTCTTCCCAGAGGAACGCAAAACTAGGCCTGTCCCCGCTAAGTAAGGTTCCGCTTCGAAGAAGCAGTAGCTCTGCTTTAGTCCACGATCCCTCCCACCGGCGGCCGAGTCTTACTGGTGGCTTTCTCCTTGTATCCACTCCGTTTCCCCGATCAGTCCTCATTCGCTTTTCGGCCGACTTTGTGTATACCGCGGTGTCCCCCCATTCCCATCGAATCCCTCCAAAGGTGTCAGTCTAGTCCCGAACAATGTCCTCTTTTTGGTCCCGAGCCCCAAGCATCTCCCTTTTTCTTAACCACTGGGACAGCTCGAAGACACAGACCACTCCCTTCCTGATCTATCCTAGCCCCCGATTCAGGACTGCATTCCGCCCCTTTTTTCTTCTAGCGCCGTTTTGTATTGATGGCCGCTACGTTTCCTTTTCCGCAACTACCACCCTTCCAACAAAGCTACCGATTTTTTAATTAGCTCACCTCGCCACTCTCCTGGAGCAATACAGACTCCCTCAGACCTAACCTCCCGTCTTTTGATTGGCGCACACACCATCTCCTTTTCACCCTCGCGGACCGTGCCCCCCCATCCCAGTCCATTCTCCCGCCCACATAGGCTCCAAGCCTGCGAGGTGTTTATGTGCGTGACTTCCTCACCATCCAAAATTATTTCCATAGGCGTGAGAACTGGGTTTCACGTTCCTCCCGTCCCCCCTGGTTTTGCTGTGGGGGATCTGTTCTCTCGGCTGTCTCAGAGGCTCATCGATATCGCAGGTTTCCTTCTGTGCCATTACCATTCTCAGGCCTATCTCTCCTTTTCCCACTAAAATCTGGTGTTTGATGCTTCCGTGACATGATTGATACTCCTCCTTTTCCCTGTTGAGAGTCTCATTTTCTCGCCACTTCCTTACTTCGTTCAGGTTTTTGTCTTGAGTTGGTAGTTTTTGGCCTAATCCCCCTCCCCCTCATTTTTTTCGCCACTGACCGTTCGCCGATCCCCCATCGCTGACATGGACGATTTATCCCTTCTTTTTCCTCATGCTCCCCTAGTCTTTTTATGACTCATTTTTACTAGGCCACGTTAAGGCGGTCCCCAACTTTATCCCCCGCGGGGTTGTAATATGCTTCTGGTTCCTTTCCGCCGATGAGCATGTGGTGGTGTTCACCCCAACCTTTTGTTTCTTTCTTTGTCCCTTTCCTCAAAGCGTTTCGAGTTGCGTCACACCACGTCCGCTTTTGACTCGGAAAAAACGTACGGTTGTCCATCGAGCTCCGCGGCCTCCGCGGCAGACCTCCTTCCTATCTCTAGGCGTAGCTAGGACCTCTCGCTAGATCATTCTTTTTTCTTATTTGATTGGCCCCCTTGGTAACTGTGTTCACTCACTGATTCTCGTATCTTGGTTCGATTTCTTGGTCGGGACGACACTTTGACGTTCTTTTCCATGATGTTCTCAAATGAGGATCCTCTGTCCTTCTTTGGACGCCCGTTTTTCCGGCGCCGTGGCGTCTAAATTTGCAGTCGCCTGTCGTCTCCCCCTTGTCCCCGATCTCCCTACTCCCAACTCAAGTTTAGGCTCTTTTCTTTTGAGGTCTGGCCCCCAGCCAACTCTCTCTCTGCCCTCCCCATGTATTTTTACAATCCTTTTACTTTTGATCGCGTGGTCCCCATGGGGGAGTTCTCTATTCGTCCCCATCTTCCCTATCTTGGGACAATTGGACCCACCCTTTTTCAATCGCCCTTCAAGTCTCTCGCTTTTTCTACCTATAGCTTTTGGAACATAAATATTCGCGTAACGGCGCAACTTTCCACATTTTGCTATAAGTACTTTTTGTCTTTACAGTGAGATACCCCCGGATCTTCCTTCCGCCTTTTGTTAGATGGATATGTGCTGCCGTGCTTGTCATCTGGGATCTTCTACGCAACGATCGGGCTGATTTTTCTTGGGCCCTGTTCCCGCGTCCTGATGCGTAGTCTGTCTGTCTTCTTTCTTGGCAGCTACAGCTTCGCTTCTCATCACATTGAGAGCGGCTCTGAAAAGTTGAGCCGCCCTTTTTTACCCTCCTCAAGTCAGCAAATCCTCCATCTTCCAAACAGCGATTACATGGGAGGCGGCGTTCTAGCATTTTCTTTTCTATGCCTTCCGTGTCCCCCTCTCCTCCCTCCGATGGAATTTTTTCTTTAGGATCCCAAGATCCTCACAGGATGTATGACCGTTTCGTTCCCGGGTAAAACTGCCTCGAAGAATCCACCCTTCTCTTTCTCCCATCTAGTTATTGTCCTATGACTCCCCGATCTCGATATGTTTTCGGTCCTCCTTCTGCGGTTACTTGCAGTCATATATTTTTTCCTCCGTGTTGTTTTTTAGAGTCTGGCGATGGAAAAAAAACCCTCCCGGTCCTACCACTATCTTCGATCGTTCTCGCGATCTCGCAAAGGCTAGCCTGAGCAGAAATATTCATTCTTCGATGGCTTGTTCCCCTCCCTGACGATTTTGCCTTTTTTTCAACGGGGCGCCTTATCTCAATGTTTCATGTCCGCACGGGACCCAGGTCGTTCGTAGGATAGGAGTACCATTCTCTAACCGGCACGTGCCCCTCTGCATTCATTCCCTCTCTTCTTTTCCTTCCGTCTTGTCCAATTTAACTGCTACTTTTAGAGAAGCGTACTGATCTGATAGACTCCTTTTTCTCTTGCCATTTTTTTTCATTGATCCATCTGAAGGTCTCCTTTTCTCTCGAGAAGCCCACTACCCTTCTTCCGGTTTCTTCCCTTCGCTCTCCTTTAGAAGCAGGGTTTAGAGAGTTCCTCCTTCCTGACCCCCCTCTCAACGGCGCCCCTCCCAAGACGATCGACTTCTTCGTTTCCCCGTTGTCTCCTCCTTAAGGGTTTTTGCGCTTGTCGCCCTCTTCTTTTTCCCCCCAATTTCGCTGACAGGGAGACTTTGGAGCCTTTCCTCGCTCCCTGCTTTCAGGCCCCCAATCTCTCAGGCCATTTAACTCCTCTCGTAAACTCCCCCCCGAGGTCCTATCACTGGCGCCCATTTATTTCTGCCTTCCGTTTCGGCTCTCCAGAATTCATTATTGTATGATTGAGCGCCCCCCCCCTTCGGTTCAACGAAAGACTTTTGTCGTTCACCGAGATTTATAGTTGAGATGGTTCGTAGACGCCCCGTTCCTTTTATGTTTCTACGTGCTGGCATTTTTTGCCTTTTCCAAAGCTTCCCCCCCCACCTTTTAGCCACAGATGTAACTCCTGATTGTCCCCTCCTGCTAGCATCCCCAAAGATAGGTCTGCCGTACCCCTTGTTGCCTCCGAACAGACAAAGCACATTCCGGCGCTCCTTCCCGCTTCTCCTTTGACTCCCTGCCCTCAATTGCATGCCCTAGTATTCGTTTGCTCCTTATCCGCCTTCACCAACCACCATTCAAAACCCGCTCTTCACTACTTTTGGTAGTCCTTTTTCTCTCAATCGGCCCTCTTTTGAGATGGAACAAAAGGTGCAATTCCCTTTCATCCTCCCTTTTAGGTTGCGCCCCAACCACCCTATCATCTGAGGAAGGTTCTCTATCCCACCCTGCCTCTTGTCATCTTCGAAGTTTCTGTTAGGTGCGACCCGTATAATCGTCAAAGTCACCATCCTCTGGTCTAATTACCATGCTGAACCTCTGGGGAATTCTTTTCCCCCTCCTAATTCCGCTTTGGTGGTCGGCGAGCCCGAGGATTTCCCTGAGTCATCTATATCGCGGGGCTCCTGTTCGGAATTAGACATCGGACTATCTTCTCACCCGAACTGGTTTCCTCCTTGGAGGCCTGGACCATTGTCATCTCTAAGTATGCTGTTGTTTTTTTGAGTCTCTCTTCCCTAGACCAGTTCCCAGTCCCCTAATGTTGAGTTTTATGCTAGATAGGCGGGGAACTTGTTTTAATGCCGGCTCTATTCTTGTCTCTTTTGCCCCAAGCCTGTGATGGCCAACATCTCCCCCCTTGCCCTAGTTTTTACTGTCCCCATCCTATGGGAGATCTAGTTAGTGACTGACTCTTCTTCGCACAACCCGTGCGTTATGCTCCTTATCCACAGCGTTCTTTGAGTTTACGGTCGGTTTTAGCTTCCTTGACTTCTCTTCTTTTTCGCCCCTCACCGGGCGAGTTGTCTATTCTGACGTTTCTCCTCCAGCGGTTTCTATTTCTCTACTGCTGTCCAACCTTGCGAGTTTGAGACAGGGTTGTTTTCTTCCTTCCCCTCCCAATTGAACCTTAACGGCGGACTTTATGCGATCCCTTTCATCATTCTCGTTAATGCCGTCTCTGCCTGACTGGCTGAGCTTGCTTTCTTTTTTTCACCCTTTTCGTCGTCCTCACGGGTCCTTTCACTTGACCCCCCCATGTTTGATTTCGATGATCGGTAGATGTTCCTCTTTACCTATCGGACGGTGCGGTGCTAATTCTGGTCCTTCTTAATCCTTGGATTCTCTGTCCTAGCGGTCGAAAGTTGCCACCGCGGCTGCCAAATCTCCCTATAGTGTTTCTCGTAGCACTTGTAATTCTCGATCTTCTGTTTTACCCCCCCCCCAAGTCACTCTTCCAACATTTTGAGGTTCGCATCCCTCCCTTTCTTCCTTCCGCCGTACGGCTGACCTATGTGACGATTGGTTCCAAGATTGCTTCGTTTGGGCGATTCTTCTCGCCCTTGTTGAGATTGTTGGACTTGAGACCATACCAGCTCTTCCCGACCGCGGTAGACCGCCTGTTTGCCACCTAACTCATCTCGCACGGCCCTAAAAGCGACACCGTTCCATTCGTCCCAGTCGTTTATTACCTTCTGTCATTTTTTTTCTATCGGGCTCGGGCATATTCCTCCTTGAGCTGTCCTGAAGTCTCCGTGCTTCCCGTTCCCATCCTCTCTTCTTCCTCGCAACAGATCCACCTGGTATCGATTTCGTTCCCCCCCCCCCGGCTATTGGTCCCAAGGTGAACAGCATCAGTCGTCGGCGTTTCCTAACTCTTTTCTTCTGAATCATAAGGAGAGAGGCTAATTTTTTTGCCTTCCTTGTAAGCAAACTCTTGACACAGTAGCATGTTAAACACTCTCTCCATCAGGTAGTTTTCTTTTTCCGAATTGTTTGATCCTCGTCTGTGGTTCCCGCCTGCCGCTCTCGACCTCCCTACGTATTAAGGTATGCCGTTCGTTCCCGTCCTTCGCCTCGTCTTGTTCGAGGCCCACGCCTTCCTGAATTAAGATTTCGGGCGTATGTTTTTTCCCATCTTCTGAGTAGCAAAGGTCCTTTCCGGCACTGGCGGCGTTCGGTTCTCCCACATCAGCTCTTTTCCCCTCCCTTTGAGATTTCTGACGACCCCTTACCCGCACCTCCTCCCAGGAGTCGTCCGCTGATTTCCTCCTGTTTTTTTTCCTCGATAGCAATTTTCACCGAGTATTGCTCTATATCTGGTGCGATATGGATCCTCCGAGGCGTAACTGGATCCCCCTTTCTGAGTCCCCGCTTGTCATCCATTTAGACGAAGAGGCTCTTCTCGATTCCCTTCCAGTTTGGTGACCCTCTCCCCCAAGCCACGCACGGCTTAGTCTTTTCCGTTGAAACCTTCTTTTCATCTAGGTGTTCGCGTTTTGAGTCTTACAATGCCGCTCACTTTTCTGCTCTCTACCGTATGTTTCTCAAGAGTTTATGGTCCTCCCTTTATCTCCTCCCTACTCCTTCATGCGGCCGCGGTCCCGCTGACCGAACAATATACGTGACTTTTTTTCTGACGCTCGCATATTACCTATGATCTTAGCTTTCCGTCAGCGGGTCGCCTTCTTATCGGAAATGCCTCTCTTCAAAGGCGCCCCGCCTATCCCACTTTTCGTCGTCGCTTTCTCTTGTCCACAAGTTGAGGACTGATTCGACGCTCTTCTTTCTTGGTACTGTTTTTTTTTTTCCAGGACACATTTAGGAATCTAACGCCCCAAATCTTCATGTCACCTCCTTCATGATTTGTAGAAGTAAGCTTTTTTCTAATCCTTTTTCTTCATCGCCCCGTACCTCAAAAGGCCCTTTCCGTGATTTTTTGAGTCCCCCTATATCTCTTCGCCAATGTAACCAGCGGGCGAGAGCCCCTCTTGACTTCTCTTTGGCCGGCAGCCAGGGGCTTTCTAGCCCCCCCCCTGCAGAATTCCCAGAGGAATTCCAGTGTAGAATATTCTGAACCCGTCTCCCGCCGCCTCCTCTCTCCCACTCTCTCAATTTTAGTCTGAAGTTAGGCTCCACGTCCTGCCTCCCCTTCTACTTATTCGCTTTTCCCCCCTTCCAATAACTCGACGGCATCTCATATGCCCCTCTTCTTCTCTTTCTCGACCTTGCCTTCGTTCCTTACACTCACCACCCACGTCTCACCCCTCCTCTACTCTTTTTTTGCTGTTAGAGTTCCCTTGGTTTTCCCACTTCCCAAGAAATACGACACAGAAATACCTGGTAGTTTTTTTTTTGCCCCCCATCATCACTCTCCTCGTTGCCTCCACCACCACAATTACAGTCTTTGAGTAAGTCTACCTTCTTTTTTCGGTTTCTACTATTCAGTAGTTCCAAGTCACACTTAACCTCTTCCCCCCCTCTGTCACACCTCTTTCAGCCTTCAATTTGCCAGCCGCTCTTTTATCTTCTAGCTAGTCTGTGTATCCTACATATCTCTCGGATGTTGTCCCGTTATTTTCTCTTCCCTACAACCCCGGTGGCTTCTGAGTCTGCATTTGTCTTCCTTCACTGAAATACTCTTCTCATCTAGTTTTGTTAGTCGAGATGT
>Ga0179593_1530473_pt1 | contig 14984 bp, 7 predicted proteins | sample CZODoug2_1_08_16_FD_185931 | JGI IMG/M metagenome (GOLD analysis project Ga0179593, IMG submission 185931) | Vadose zone soil fungal communities from Angelo Coast Range Reserve, California, USA - CZODoug2_1_08_16fungal (PacBio error correction) | ecosystem: Environmental > Terrestrial > Soil >... | reverse complement strand
ATTTCTTCCCTAAGCCGTCCCGCTTTTCAATCCGTAACATTTTTTTTCTAGTCGTCACCCCTGATGAACTAGAATTTCCCCCCTTGCCCCCAAGACCATTTCTAGTCAAAAAACTAGGCATCAGCGTCTCTTACTCATTTAGAGCTCACTCTCTTCAGCCTCCCTCATATTACCGTCAGTCTCTTTCCAGTAGTTCTCCTAAGCTTTCGTCGGGGGTAGAGTAGGGTCTCGTCTAAATCAAAACCTATGTTTCTCTCCTCCCTTTTTGGTAGCTCGATATCCGTTCCCTTTTGTTACTTTATGATTTTTTTCAACGCGGGCTCTGCGCCAGCCGAGGATGCATGCGACCCCCGAATTAGACATCATCTTCTTTTTTTTTCTGCCCAAGGCTTCTGGTTTTTTTCCCCTCCTCGTTCTCTCATGATGGCAGTTGTGTTCCCGCGCTCTGTTTTATCATCCTGCTTTAAACTGCCGGTTTTTTCCTCGTGTTTCTTCCTCTTTTATGGCGGCTCCGAAAGCCCTTCCCTTCCCCATTCTCCTGAGGTATGAGTGTTGACAACTTTGGACCCAGCACTTTTTCCACAAAACCCACCCCCCCCGGGCCTGCGTTCTGTTTTGTTTATGGGCCCGAATTTTTGACCTTTATTAATGCATATTCCCTTCCCCCTTCTCCCCCTCTATCCTTTACACCATTTGTGTAATATATGTCTATACAACACGTGGGTCCACCTTTAGCTCCCTCCCCTTCCATTAATTTGTCTTTATATTTGGCCCCCCCTTCTTCCCCCGGATACCTTTGGTGAATGGTTTCTATAGTGAAAACAACTTGAGGCTTTATATGGTTTTACTTTGTTGACACTTTTCAGACGGCTTTGTCAGCAACCTCTGCAATCCCCTCCGACCTTGGGTTGGTTTTAGCGACCGCCCTCGATGATGAAACTTCGAAGTAGACCACCCCTTAGCATCTCCCTCGTAGTTCTCCTCATCGGTCCAGCGTCCCGCCTCCTTCAAGATGATCTCTCCGAGAAGGGGATTTTTTTCCCCTTGACCGGTTTAGACACTCTGATGCGCTCGTTTTTTGCCGCGCATTTACGACTTCCTTCCTCCACCCGATTGGATTTCGTTCAAACGGATTGCAAGCTCCCTATCTTCTTTTATGCCGATTTTTTCCCTTCTTTTAGTCACCTGTAGTAGTTTTCCCTGCTGACAGTGGTAGATCCTGCGGCACTGTAAGTTGGTGGCAGGTCCGTGCGAGGGATTTCCCTTAGAGGGTTCCTACCTGACAAATCGGTAATTCGCCCCCATTGATGAGACATTTCACTGGGGCCATCCGGATCTCTGCGGCCGGTGCTAAATGTCCAGAGACTATTCTTTCTCTGATTCTTTTCCCTGTTCTAGATTTCCCCTAACGTGGTTCTCAGGGTTTCGGGTTTCCCCCTTTCACGCTTCCCCCCCGTACCACTTCTAGAATAGTCCACTAATTCCCCTTGTTTCCTTTTTCCCGTGCAGTAAACAATCCCTGGGTGTTGGCAGACACTTTCAGTCTTTATTTTTCTTTCCCCAAATCGCACGGACCATAAAAGAGCTTGAAACCGGATATCCATGGAACAGGGGGACCTGATCTGTCTCTTTCCCCGAAGGATAAATAATTGGTACGGTCCCCTTTTTGTGCTTTCCCCCCCTCTTTTTTCCGCTGAATGGTAGGTGCGCTTTGAACCTTGACAATACGTTTTTCCTCAGGGAGTTTTTCCCATGGTTCTGTCAGCATACGGTCTTCTTCCTCCTTTCCCTCTCCAGTTGTTGTTTTTTTTTTTCGTAGCCCCCCATGGCAACACCCCCCCCCCCCCCAATACTGCTGATTCTAACTCAGTGTCCCCCTACCGATTGTCCCACCCGGCGAACCCCTCCCCCCCCCTTTCCAGACCCTTTTACCCCTGAATAACCACTGCGCATTCTTACCCCCTTCTTATTAAGGGGCGGGTCCGATCGGTTCCCAGTCCTTTACGATAAAGCGTTAGCTCTTTCCCCTTTCTTTCCATTGATGGTTCCTTCCTTTAAATATGTGTGCAGCAACTCTTGCATCTCTTTGTCCAACCTCTTACCATGCACTTTAAGAAGTTCTCGCTTTTTATTGCTTTACTCTCCTAAGCGGAGGTGCGTCTTTCCTGTCCCACTCAGCTCCCCTTCCTGACAATGCTTTTTTTATCTCTCTTCACCGATCAGGCCTTTTCCCTTGACCTGGGGGAGATCTTATTCGATGGGCCTCCTCCCCTTTTCTCGCGCAGCTCGAGAATTTGATGACCTTTCCTTTTTTTTGATGTACCATTTACTTCCCCATTCCCTCTCCTGCCCCCGACTGGGGTGTTTTTTTGTCTGCCCTTAAAGGAAGCGACCCATCTGTTTGTCATCTTTGCCCTAAGTCGCTTACGTCTCGTCCTTCCCTTCCTTCCAGACCTTTCCCATAGTGTGATCACATCTCCCGAGATGTAGCGCCCCGATAATTATTCGATTCCTCTTCGTGAACGTTGTTCCCTGAGCGCATCTCCTGTTCCTCAAAAACCTTGCCACCTTTTCCCCAGATTTTCTTCCTCTTTAAACCACCTCCCCCCTTCTTGATGTCAGTCCCCCCAAAACCCCCCCCCACCCCACATCCCCTTACGTTCCCTCCGGTGCCCCCCCCGAAACGGCCTCGTAGCGAAGGTTGTCCTGACCCTGCCTTCGCGTCCCGGCAAGTTTTCGCTTGTCCAACCATGATCTCCCTCGAGGCCTTTTTTCCGCTTGTTGCACTTATTTTGTACCGCCATCTTATCCCTATTTTCCACCCGTAAGGCTGCACCGAGCCATTTGTGTTCGCATATAGAGCCTCGCCCCCCCCCCCCCCCTTTTCCCCTCTCTTGAAGAAAGTTGTCCCCAACATCACCTTCCATACTTGGTGCGTTTACCCCCCCTTTTTTTTTGCCCTCTTGCATATATTCCCACCCATCTGATCTGTTCTCTTATAGATTATCTACATGATCCTGGAGATCCTTGAAGGTCATCCTTTCCCCCCACCTGGGGTCCAGCCCCCCCCTGAAAAATGACTGATTTCCTTCTCCGTGTTGCAAGTCGCTCTGTCCCCTGTTGGAACCGCTTTATTGCCCGCACCTCCCCCCTGCTGTAGTCAAGTACTTCCACCCCTCCCCTTAGCTGTATAAACTCTCCTTTTCTTTTTCCACTGCCAATATGCTCGTCATGATTTTCTTTTTCCTTTTTTTCTGGCTTCACCTTTGTGGCGAACCAAGAACCCCGGCCTTGAGATGGCTTTGGAATACCCTGGTCTCCAGTCCTTAGCTAGTGTCTTCCCTCTCTTACGTGAACAACTATTTTCCCCTCTTCCCCCTTAGCCCTCTTCCTTGACCGTCTAGTTATCTCAATCTTTTGTTGGTGAGTAAGCCCTCCAGATCTCCCCCAGACGGGCCCTCCTTCTATCTCCCCTTTGACGGTAATGTCCCCCCCACTTAGCCCCTTTAGGTGATGACTCCTGCTCTTGCCTTGCAGCTCACCGGCTGCTGTTTTTTTTTTTTTTTTTTTTTTTTTTTTTTTTTTTTTTTTTTTTTTTTTTTCCTATCCCCTTGTAATATTGTCTGACGAGTGGCAGTCCGTTTCCTGCCTCGCTGGCCAGATTTTTGACCCCCGTTTTTCCGCCTATTCTGAACCTCCCAAGGAGCTCATTATTCCTTTTCCCTCATCCGTTTTTTAATTAGCTAATGTCTCCTTCCCCGAGTTTTGACCCCAATAGATGGTCCTGTCCTCTTCGTTTAGCTCCAACCCTCTTTTTTTTTGGTTTCCTAGTAAGTCACGCTCTGCCCCCGTCATTGGCCAGAAAAGACTATTTCCCCCTGGTTCCTGGAAACATATCCCTTTCAACCACGGGCATAAGGTCAGCTTGTCCCAAATTTTCCCGGCCGCAGCCGCGAGATTCTCTTGCTCCCGGTTAAAGTTTCCTTTTGTCGAGTGACCCGTCCATTGATGGCCGTGGTAGGGTTCCCTTACGTGTTCGTTTTATCGGCCTTTCCACCTACCCACCCCCCCCAAACTCTTTAGAGTCCATGCCTCCCTCGTTGTGGCGCCTGGACCGTGTTCCGAGATTTCTTTTTTTTTTCCCAAGACTGAGCTGTCCCCCTCGCCTGCAGAAATGCTAACCAAAGAATTAACCAGACAGTGCCGCGTGCGCCCAAGGCCTTTCTCCCTGAACCTCCCTTTTTAGAGCAGATTTCTCCGGCCCTCAACGACGTACTTTGAAGTACAGCGGCCAATTGTGGTCTGTTTCCGCTGTTCCCTCCTGGTTTGTCTGTGCGGTGGCAAACCTGAGGACTTCCCCGCTTGCCCGATATTCCATGCTCGTGTAGCAGGGCCAAGGGAGTCCGTTTATTGTTCTTTTTTTTCCCGAGGTGGGACTTTGTCCCCTTCCCCTCTTATCCTTAGAAATATCTATCTTCTTTCCGCCCTATTGTTTGAATATAGTCATATATGCACCACTGTGCCCACTTGGAGCGGGATTTTACTTTTTATTTGATGTTTTTTTTCAAAGTCAAATCCTTTCTTTCCTTTTGGTCCCTAACCCACCTCTCCTCTATGTTGCCTTACTGGGTTGACCCCCAGTCTTCATCGTTTATGCCTATGAGGCATCCATACCGGCCTTGGAATCTGGGTTTTCATGAGCTAACTAGGCTCCTCCCCCGATCACTTTTTCGGGGACCAACCTTCTTCTGCTTCCCATTCTGGTGCAACCCGATCCAGCGTCGTTATGCTCTTATCGGTGTCAGGGCGCCTATCCCTGATTTATATGATCTCTAGCGGGTATTTGGTGTGAAAGTCTTTTTGGTTATCTTGGGTATTTGCGAGCCTCGCCTTTACAGTTTCACGCCCCCCAGTCCCCGGAACAGCACCCTTTCCCCCCCCCGTCCTTGATGCAAACTCCCCACGACACCCCCCCCCTCGTCCTCCCACACCATAATTTTTTGACGCCCTGCCACACATCTGTCAGCTATGTAAAGCCCCCTCCCCCCTCCCCCCCCCCCCCCCCCCCGACCTTTTTGTCTTTTTTTGAGCTTGGTATGTGTTGTTTTCCTCTTGTGTGATGTACACAGGCAGAATGCGGTGTTCTCTTTCTGGCGCCTCGCAGGTCGGAGGTCGGTGCCTATCGGTGGTACCTCGAAACTGACCGGTACCTCGAATTTTACCCCCCTACATCCTTGTCTTTCTCTGGCAACCTTTGAGATATCTTCGGATAATTTTCTCCCATCGAGTGGTTCTTTGCTTTGTGGTCGGTCTTCAACATCCTTTTTTTACATTTTGGGTCTTTTCTTTTCCTTGCCCGCGCTTCCACCGGACATTCCCAGGGGATATTCTTCTCTCCCCGAAGATAAAGGTCCTTTCATTCTTCTAAAATCCTGGGGGTTGTTCCGACAATCTCTTTTGAAAACTATTCATTGTGCACCCATTTTAACTCAGGCAAGAGCAACCTCCTTTCTCTCAAAGTACTTTTTTTCCCCTCTCTCCGCGTCCCGCAAATTCCATCCCCTCTTTATTATTCAGTGTACCTTTTCCATGTATAGTGTGGTAACCTGATTGCTGATGAGTGATTGTCCGGTTGTGCCCTTTTGCAACGGGACCCTACGTCTTCCAACCTCCCTTCTCCTTCGGGTTTCCTCAGGGTCCTCACTTTCAAGATCTTTCTCTTTCTTTTTTTTTCTTGATTGACACCTCCGCCCGGCAAACCTCCTTTTTCGAGACGTGTTTGTCCGTCACCAAACCTGCTTTTTCAAACGTTTTCAGCCCTCCTCAAAGCAGGTTTCCACCATCATAACCCAAACTTTGCTCCCCTGATTTTACCTTCCGGGGCTCGCCAACGGGTCCCCCCGCTTTCTCTACCCCGGTAGCTCGTGCCCTTTCTGTTTAATTGAAATGTGTGATGTCTATGGGTGCAGACCTATGACTTTTAAACCCCCTGATTGTTAATTGCCAGTATTTTATTTTACCCTCTCCATTCCTTGTCCCGCGTGGATTTTTTTCAAGTTCGGAAGGTCCCTCCCCTTTCTTGGACCAATGCTTTCTTTTTCGACCCCCGAGCTGGGTAAATTCCCTTACCTTTTACATGGGATATAAGTTCTATTCTCTCCTTTGGCCCCATTGACCGGGCAGCTCGATAACATTCCCTCCTGGTGTCTCCGGTACCCGATACTTGCTGCCACCGACTTTTTCCCTCACTGCTGGCTAACACCGTGGTTGCCTTTGGTCCCTCCCCTCCTGACTACCGATGAGATCTCTCCCCTACCATAAGGACATAGTTTCTCACTCTCCCCCCTTCCCCCCCCGTATCTGTCGCCGCTTTTAGATACGGTGGAGGTCCTATTGGTGGGGTTTGACTCCTCCTTTCCCTAGAGCGCCTTATCCTTCTTCCCCAAATTCTTTCGTTTTCCTCCCGATCAACACCCTCGCCTTTCAGGTACTTTTGCCCCCCTCCGGACGCTGTTATTGGTTTCAAAAACCTCCTCTTTTCGACTGAAGGTATTTTTCGTCCGTTTTTAATGCAGATGTCCCAGTTTCGCCCCTGAATTTTCCCCCCATGCTACCTTCTTCGGTGCTAATCGTGTGACCTGCCCATCGCCAGAACACCGCCCTTTCCCCTCTTTTTCCTAGCTGCCACCATATGCCCCCTTTTGTTTTCTTTCAATATAGGACTTACGACCAACGTGACGCCCTTTTCAGAACGTTGGACACCAATTCGACAACCCCTGACCTCCCCCTTTCTTACTTTTCACACGTGGTGGGTTTCACCCTCTATGACATATTCCACCAACCCTTGCCCCTTCCTTTTCCCCCGGTTCTCCTGTCACTGCAGCTGTTCCAATCCCCACCTCGGCGTTAAGTCACATTTAACGAAAACTCATGACGCCAGTTCTGGTTCTCTCCCAGAGAAGTGTAGACCGTCTATCTACCCAGTCTTTAAGGACTTCCCCCCTCACCTTCCATCACATGGTCCATCCCCGGAGACCTACTGTGCCACTCGATTCCCAGCTTGGGCTGTACCCACGAAAATCTTTTGACAATTTATCGTTTCTGGCTCAGTGTGATAACACGTCCGCCACTTTCATGCTTTTTCTGCCTCTTAGTTCGAAGTGAGACGGTTTGTCCTCTCCTGACCGTGTCCCCCAAAATCTCGAGATCAACTTCTGACCACGTGTGATGATCGACGCGCCCAATATCTTTTCTTTTCTTTCACTCGGTGTTTGGATGGTCGTCCTGCCCGTGAACCGATCGACCCTACTTCGAGCCGCGACCCTTTGACGGTTCCACTATAATCTCCCCCTGTCTTGTCCTGGCTGACCATTGGAAGACCTCCCCTGTCTGAATAGAATTCGATTCTCTACTGTTGTCCCTATCCGGTGAATGTTTGCTTTGTTGGCAATTGCATCTTTTAAGACTCTACCAGCCTTTTCAGCTGCCCCCAATATTCCTTTCCCAAGACATGTAGAAAAGTTCAAACTTTTATCCCTATCATGTTACCCTTGTTCTAGATCCGATAAGATTCCCAGGGTTCGTCACTCGATTTTCTAGCGACAACTTTTGGCCAGTATCTTTATTACTTGACTTCAACCGGTCTTCCCCCCTCCCAAAGAATCCTGTGGTCCGGCCATACATGTCCTAGGTTACCATATCGCGAGTCAGTTCAGAGTTTGTATTAAATTTTTTAACCTTAAGAATTCCGCGTGATTTCCGGGACTTAAAGCCCCCTTTGTAGAGGAAATTTTACGAAGAGGGCCGCTAGGTATTATCTGGGGTTGCCCCACGACCCAGCAGTCTTGCAGAATTTTTACCCCTGCTGGGTGTGCGCGGATATGCTTTCATTTGGTCCGCTGACTCCCCTGCCCTTAGAGGGTCCTTTAGTCCTTTGTCCTCCCTCTCTTCGCGCAGCATGCCCAAAGAATTTACGACCTCCTTCTGTCGTTTTCGCCACCCCTTCTGACCAGAAATCCCATTACTTTTTTTCGAGCCAGAGGGTGTGTGCAGCACTGCGCTATGCCTTTGACATTGATTCATTGGTCTTTTTGGCGATCATGTGATTATGTGTGTTCCTTCTTGTGAACGTGGTGGTCACTCGGCATTACCCTTTTTGTGCTTTTCGATAGGCGTGCGCATTCTTTGAGAATGGCGACCCCCCTCGTCCCTGCGTCCTTTTTTTCTTGGCCCGAGGTGGGAAATTTTCCCAGTCCCGTTTCCATCTTTCGCCATTCTTTCCGACGAATGCTTTGATCTTTTCCCTCATGTCATCCATAGTTCCCCCACCCGGTTTTTTGGTGTCAAACTCTTTTTTTCCACCTTTCTTTATTTTTTATGTTGGCCGTCAATCGTTTATTAATGGTTTCCTCCGTGCCTACCACCCCATGAGGCTTACTTTTGCCTCCGTACCTTGTGATTCAGGGGATTTGACTTTTCTTGAGTTTGTCGCCCTCCCTTAAGACGCTGGGTTGCTGGGTTAAGTGTCGGAATTGCCTGCTACGATGGCCACGTCATACCGGTTTTGAACTCCAGTCTTTTTAGTGCGCGGCTTTTGGGGCCAAAACGCTTCCTCTTTTCCTTGATTTCCGCTAGGTATCATGTTGAGCCCCTGTCCCTCTTGATAGAGAAAATTTTTCTTCCCATGTTTCGTTCCGCACTTCTTGTCCTAGACTGTTCACTCCCTCAGGAAAGGCTTCGTTTGAATCGTCACCCTCTTCCCTCTGGCCCCCGTGCTCCTGCCAACGGTCCCCCTTTTCCCCCCTATTTTTTCCGTGGCGTGCTGATTCGTCGGCGATCTTTCGAAGGGTCGTACCAAGGTGACCAGCCTTCCTTGTTTTTTTGTTTCCTGGTTAATGGGTGGCCTTTTCTTCACTTATCGGGGTACCCTACAAAGGATTTCATTTCGGCCCTCTTGCGCGAGAATGCTTCCCTTTTATTTTTTTCACAGTCGCGCGCAGTCGGCGGTCGCGTTCTCCCGTAAGGTATCTTGTGCTTCTGTCTTCGTCTCTTCGCTAAAACTGCTTGTTCGACAGGGCGCTTGGTCTTCATTTCCCGTTCTTCTTCCTTTCCGAAGTGGCGAATGATATCCCCAGCCTTTTATTCTTCAGCTTCCCCTCATCGTAGGGGTGGCCGACAATCCTTTCTTTTCTGCGCTATCGGCCTTTTCTTATCAAGGGTCCTCCCGAACTTTCCCCGGACCATTCTCCCCCCTTGTTCCCCCTTCTGAGCGCCCCGGTCTTAATCCCCCATTGTACTTACGGCGCAAGTATTGGTTTAATAATTTACAGCTTTTTTCGGTTATTATGTGTTCTGTATCCTTTGACACATCCGTATAGTAATTTCTCCCCCCCTCCTGGATGTTTCATGGCTATTCGGGTCTTTTATTTTCCTTTCTCCTCTATTGTTGTGGATTCTCTTTCGCATAGATTGGCCCCCCCTCCCCACATTCTTTATTTTATACGCCGTAGGGTCCCGTTGCACCGAGGCCCCCTTTCCTCCTCAGCAAGCAGTCACCCTATTCTAGCATACCACAAAGCGACTGTGACATGAGAACCCAACCCCCTTCTTTATCCCCGGTTGCTGCCTTCCCTCAGTGCCCCCTGGTTTTTTCCAGTGATATCCGGTGATGACATTGTTCCGGGACAGGGTGTCTCGATATGTGTGCAGCCCACTCCTTCCCCCCTTGATGTCTCCCCAAAACCCCCCCTCTTGATTGTTTACGCCGCCCCGTTTATTTTCCCCCCCGCACTGACTTTCGACTCCTGTTTTGGCAAGGACCACCCCTGTAGCCCCTTTTTATCCTCCGACTCCCCTTCCACCAGATAGGCCTGGGACAAGATACTATTTTCCGTTCTTGACGTTTGCTTCCTTCTCGGCTTGGCACTTCAGTCATTATCGGCTCAGCTCTACATTTGGGCGAATGACCTCGGGTACCCTATCCTTCCCATAATCGCCGTTTTTTAACCTTTGCCACCCGATGGTGTCATTCAGGAGAGACCCCGCTTCTTCTGTGTCGCTGGTACCTTAAGTCTTTCGTCGAATAACTATCGGTACCGCAAGGCAATATTGTCCCCCTTCTCCCCACTACGTTGATCTGTATCCTCAAGCTCGGCTTGTTTTTCCAGGTCACCGAGTGCATTTTTTTTTAGCCCCGAGGCGCCAAGCTGGGGTCCCAAATAGAAAGCCGTTCAGCTCCCTCTTTTCGGAGCAAACCCGCACCCGCCGCGCCGCGACGAACCCGAAAATCGTGTCTCCGGATTTGTTCGCTCCTGTTGCCCCTTCCCAACCTGTGGTCTTCCATAGGTGGCTGCCCGCCTCCCCCAAATGATCCCTTTCCCCGTACGTCCCACCATGAAGCTCCCCATGTTTGTTAGGCACTATCTTACGACACCCCCATCCTCTTTCGATTGGACCCAGTAAAAGTACCCATCAAATAAAAATTTTGCCCTTTTCATGGTTTTTCCCTAGGCCCTTATATTCAAATATCCCGTCGGTTATTTTGGTTGAGTGGTTTATGTACTGAAGGACATTTTCCTTTTACGGCACCACCTCGGGGCCCAGACACCAAAGCGCCCGTTCTGTTTGGTTCTCCTAACACATGCGCAGGCCCTCTCTGACCCATTCAATCTTCTTGACGCCCCCCCCCCCCGACACAATGGCGTCTGTCAATCGGCGCAACCGACCGTTTCAACGCGTACTGTTCCAACCCGTATCGTTTTTCTGCAATGCATTTTCAGAAAAGTGATCGTATGCTCAGCTTTGGGCGACCACGTTTAAAGGGCTTTTCTTCCTTTCTTTGTTCGCAGTCTTCTAATCGGCGTGCCAGTAGTCCGTAACCAACCCCGACTCCCCCCCTCTTTTTTTCCCAGTTACTGCTTCCGGGGCCACCCTATGATTCCCCTCTTTGTTTTTTTATTGGTCCGACTTCATCGACCCCTAACTTGCCATTTCGGGTCCTCTACACTCCTGTTCCCCCTCGCCACTATTTTCATGCGTCCTGAAGTGGTAAGACCTTCTGCACTGCTCTCTGCAGACGCGGATTTAAGTTCATAGTCCACAATTTGGATGGACCCTTCCTCCTTTTTCTTGTTAGGCTGGAACCTATGACCCCCCCATGGCCAGATGTAATGACCACCGTTCTCTCGCAGAGTACCCCCGACCCGCTGGGCAAACGCTCATTATCTCTTCTCCATCCGTTTGTTGTTTTGTTCTCTCTATTCCTTTGCCGGTTCTCCCTCGGGGCTATCTTTGTTTTAACCCTTTCCACCACCTTTTTTTTGGCATTCGAGATAGTAGCCTAGAAATCGCCTTTTCCAGACCAAAGCCCTACCTTGGACTAGACACCCTCGACGAAGGAAAGTCCGAGGATCAACTGTACGACCATTCCGCCCGGCGCAGCCCCGCGAGTATTACCCTTGCGGTTACTTCCAAGTTTGGATGACCTCGCAGATGAAAGTCGGTAGGGCGATATTTCTGGGTCTTTTTAAATCCCACTCTCGCAATACAATTATTTGTTCCGATCATGCCTTCCTTTTCCCGCTTTGACCCTGCGAGTGATTTTTTTTTCCTAAGCCGATTTTCTCGTTTTTCTACTGAGAACCAACCTCCTCGCCCAAACCATTACCTTCCGGCCCGTCTTTTCCCCCCCCTTCCACTATAAGCTGTCGAGTCATCCCCCCCCCCTGGGCCACTCATTTACTGTGATAAGTACGCGTTTTCACTCTGGTCTGGTTGTTATGCCATTTCTTTCGGTGGCCTGGTTCCCCTTTTTTGTATCTCTCCTCCTTGCGCCTCTGAATGGCCCCCCCCCATCCCTTTTTCATGCGTTTTCGTGGTCTTTGGGCCCGGGTGATACCCCCTTTGCATATTCTTTTAGATCTTTCGAAATCCTTTCACGATACCCTAGCGATATGTTTTTATATGTATCCCAACCACCACGTTGAAAGGTTCTCAATTTCGGCTCAAGTAACTTTTCCCAACGTTGTCCCCCCCCTCTTCTCCCCATTTTTGGTTTTAATTTATCGTGGCCTCAAACCCCGTCATGAGGCATATTTTTCTTAGTAAGTAAACCTCTTCTTTTCGGTGTTTTCCTTCGACAGCACCGATCTTCCCTCCCGACGAAGGGTCTAGTGGGGGCCGTCTTTCAAACAATTCACGCCGATGATGTTCCACGTATTAAGTGTCCGGACCATTCCCTTCGTCGTTCCCGGCGTTTCGTTGCCCCCCCTTCGGCCATTTCCGGTAAGGATCTCTCTGCTGGCTCCTGGAGCAGTTTTTTTCATGTCCAATCCTGTTTCGCCTGTTACTCGATTAGGTGCACGCCTCCCCTTTTAAAGTCACGAGATCGCCAGAGATCTCGGCGGCTTTCCTTTTTTCTCCGGTTTTTCAGATGTCCCACTATTGCAGTTTATGAGGCAGCTCCCCTTTCCCTAGTACGGGTTTATTTTGTACGCTGACCAGAAAGGACCCCCTGTCGCTTCCTTGACGGCACCATTTTTTGCCGTGAGGAGATGATTTGGGCAGGCCCCCCCCTTCCCCCCCCCCCCCGTAGGGTCATCGCCACACATTACGGTAGAATGTAAGGGTGCCATCGCAGATAATATCTTCTTCGCTTGGTCAAGAGTATCTGTCCCGGTACTTTGTCTTTTTTCTTTTTCCCCCCCTCCCTCCAAGCATTAGACAGGGCGCTTCTGTCTACATCGCCCCGCAGCTTTCCAGCAGGGCGAATAGGATATCAGCACTCAAGGATTACAATGACCGACCCCACCTTTTGCAATTGTTACCCAATAGTCCTTCATTTTTTTCAATATATGACGTTCACCCTGGCACTTTACAGGAGCCCGGCACGTAGAGCCCATTCTTTGTTGTAAGATCGTGTTTTCGCCCTGAAGGAAATCATCTCTTTTCCCACGTTACTTTTTTTTTCCTTCTCCCTCTTTTGTTACCTGCGCTGCTGCTTCTGCCTTCTCGAGGGTGGACCATCAGGTTTGTCTTCCCCTTATTGTATGAAAAGAACCAGAAGGTTATTTCCTCTATTCGGGTCCCCCTAATTTTCATATTGTTTTTTTCCTCTATTTGCTTTCGAATAGACCATGGCCCTTCCTTTCTGAGTTCTAATACGGTTGTTTCCCTTTTGATTGCCCAACCTCGCTCCCCTTAGTGAATACAGACCAGCCCATCCGGAAACCTAGTAATTACCAATGCCTCCTTTACTTTACGCTAATGGGTCCCCCCCAGTACCTTATAATTAATACGTTTTATCCCCTTGAGGTACGTTCCCCCTTCTTTATATGTCGTGATGATCATTTTTTTAATCTCGATTTCTTTCCCCCCCCCCTGATTGTTCCCTTGCCGTGCGAAGTTTATTGTATGTTTGGGGTGTTTGTGTGTGTCCCCCTTTTTATCTTTGGTGTGTTAAGGGCACTCTTGTTCCCACTTATTTTTTTTTTTATTATGTTTTATTTTGGTTGTGTTTTGTTTGTGTGTGAGCGTAAACAGACCTGCCGACAATCTCTTGCCGTTACCATTGGAGAAGTCTCCTCCCCCTCTAATTTAAGGATATCCAAGTCCTTTCGCACTTTCTGAATTCCCCCCCTGTTTTACCCCCTTTCCATACTCGCGACCTGCGATGTGAAGTGTTCCCTCCCAATTACGCTATATTTCTTATTAATTGGTACTACCAGACCCGTTTCTCCCCTCCTCATCCATCGAGATTTGCCCTAAGACACCCTCCCCGGCACTTTGTAGACAAACAGCCGTTTGCGACTCCCTCCTAGATCGATAAGTGACCCTAGCACGCTAGTTACTCTAAACGCCCCCCCCGAGCTGCCTGCCCTGCTTCCATAAGATGGGTTCTCTCCCCCCCCCCCTCGCCTGCTACCAGGACCCAGACTTCGCTCCTCCGTTCCCGGACCTTAGGTTTGTCCCCCTGAAAAAAGGCCGCGTCTTCTCCGAAGGTATGCGAACTTGCTTTCTCACCATTGTCCCCTCCTTTTCCCCCCCGTCTCTCCCTTAGCTTGCCGATCAGGTTACCCCTACATAGACTAAACCGCCATCCCTGATCCCCCCCTTTATGTTTTCAAACCTTTTTGCCTTACCGCCTCACTTTATCCCCCCTATATGGATCCCCCCCCCCCCTTTCCTACCCCATCCAAGTCGCTCAAGTTGGCCATCTTAAGAAAATCCTCCTTTTTTGTTCTACCCCTTTTTTCCCTGGGGGTGACACTATATTGACCCTCACCCCTTGTTATACGGGGAGAAGTTCTATTTCTACCGATACTGAAGACCCATTCTTGTACTGAAATTCCACTCTTTTCCCAGCACCCGCACCCTCCAAGCATGACTGACATGTTTAACCCTCTCTTGCCTCCTGGACGATATCGACCATGCAGCGGGAGCGCTTTTGTCAGCCAATGGCGGAGCAAATTTCTTAGTTCACACCTAGTGCAAATATCAAAACGTATCCTCGTTTTTTTAGATGCAAATGCTGCTGACCAGCTCGCGCTTTTTCCTTTGGGACGACACCAGAATCCTGGACCCCTTTTTTGCCTCGCCGATTTGCTCTCTTTTTGTTCAGCGCCGGGGGAACCACATCATCTATGATTCTCCCCCCCCTGCGGTCACCCGAGAATGATCGATTTCGCCCCCCCCCGACTAGCTTTTCTTCCCTACCATGGGTGTTTTGGTTCCGTTCCCCCTCACGATCGACCTACTCGGGTATAAAATACCCCCCTCTTTGACTTTCACAAAGCAAGATACACTCTCGTTCTGCGGTCGAAGTCCTTTCCTTTGACCTTTCTCGCAGCGCTTCCGGCTTTCTAGTTTTTGAGCAGTCCCCCGGGTATTTGATGTGATGGACCAATGACGACTTTTCTTCGGTTTGCTCTCAACTTCCGCGTTGTCGATGCCACCCCTTCCCTAGAACTCTCTCCCTTACAGGAGAG
>Ga0179593_1484039_pt1 | contig 14984 bp, 10 predicted proteins | sample CZODoug2_1_08_16_FD_185931 | JGI IMG/M metagenome (GOLD analysis project Ga0179593, IMG submission 185931) | Vadose zone soil fungal communities from Angelo Coast Range Reserve, California, USA - CZODoug2_1_08_16fungal (PacBio error correction) | ecosystem: Environmental > Terrestrial > Soil >... | reverse complement strand
ACGTGCCGCCTTTTTCCCTTCAACCAAGGAATTTTTCGCCAAGTTTTTGTCTCCGGCCTCCCTCGGAGTTCTACAACTCCCCTACAAGAACCACACGCCCCAACGTGGATCAAGATTACACGCCACCCTCACTATATTTAAGTGATGCCCCCGTGCCTTTCGGAGACGCCCCCCAAAACGTCCTACGGGGCTTTTTCGGATGACTCTTGGAAGCAACCGCTTTCCGCCTTCAGTTTCAACAGTGATTCCTAGGCCGTCTTCGTCTTCGCCTACCTCCCAGAATCTGCGTCAGGCACAGTCTTATCCTCAACCTCGTACCCCGTCTCAAACTGTTTTGTCCTGCCGCACGACTTTGTTTCTAGGCAAGTATCAACCCGGTCACCCGTCCCTAATTTCCGGCGCCTTCAGCCTTCCCAAACATGTCCCTCGCTTGCAAACTTTTTTTGAACTAGATACTGTTCATGCCTGCCACGAGCCTGTTTTTATGGCTACTGTTTCTTTAAGGATCACTGCGCAGAAGCTGCTCTTGCAACTATTAGGTCCGCACCCGTGTTGTTCACAATGATTCGAAACCCAATCCTCTGGTTGCGCGGGCCCCCCCCCCTCTCCCTCTCGTATGTTTCATTATGAGATGGAGCATCGGTGTGTTCCGTTCCATTGTCAGTCCGTTACCCAAGATTTTCTTTACCAAGTATCCCCCCCCAAGAATATGTGACGTACTCAATTAGTATGAAAGATAGAGATGCACCCTCCCGCCACTTGCCTTAGATCCTCCTCTCGCATTGGACGCTCTTTCCTTTGCCTTTCCTTAACGTGCCATCTCTTGACATAAGTTTCAAGAGCAAAGGTTCCTCTTTCAGTGTGATCACACCGTCCTGGGACTCTGCCCTTCCTCCAGCTCCGTCGAGAACGTCTGATTTTTGCCTCTTTCGTATTTTTGTCTTCTATTGCCGTTTTTGGTGTGGGCCTTTTTCCTCGATCCTCTCCATTATACCCCCCTCCCCCGCGTCCGGATCGCTAGACGGACTTCCCAACTTGTTGTGTCATCATCGAGCGGCGCTCACTGTTGATTTTTTTCGGGAGCCCCTCCGATATCCTTTTGCCGGCCCGCCGCCACTACTATTATTTTCCTCGGAAAAGCCTTTTTGAATTCTCTCGAAGATGTCCCCCTGTACCAAACTTACCTTTTTTTCCCCACGACTGAGGCCCCCCCTCAACCAGTCACCCGCTCACTTTTCTGTAATGCTCAGTTTGACACTTTTCTGATGACGTCTTCTGAAAGTCATCCCCACTTTCTAATAACTGCCCTTTTTGCCATTCGCAGGCTGTCGCCCCTCTGTTTATGTATACTTCAATGTCCTGCTAAATTCTTCCCCCGCGTCCCTTACTTTTTCTGGCGCGTTTTTTGGCGGCTCCCTCGCACAGGGAGACGTCTCGACCCTCCCCCCCCTGTCAGTTGAAGCTATCAAAACCCAAACCGTCCCTTCGTCGCCTTTCCCCGAGGGATCGCGTTACTTTTTGAATTCCAAGCGCTGCAAGCTATCCCTTAATCGCCTTGACCCCTTTGGCTTTCTGGCTTCCCCCCGTGACTGATCGATCCTTACGCGCCTCGTTTTTTATCGGCCCTTCCCACATTCGCACTTACGATAGTTTCTTGTTTTGCTGGCGCCCGGCCATCCCTCTTCCGATTTGTCTGCCCGTCTCTCTCCTAAGGCCCTCCAGAAAGAATGCCGCCTTCCTTTACGGCTCATCTTTTCACGAGCTTGTTGTCCACAATCCCGCTTCCATGGACGATGCCCTCTTTCCGTCCCCTCGTTCCCCCCTAGGAATCGTTTTTTCGCGCCGACTGAGCTCGTATCGATCATTACTAACCAAGAAAGCCTCAGCTCCACTTTATATCCGCACTGACGCGCTTACTCGACCCCAGCCCATTTTCGATCCTGTGGCGGAACTCTATCCTTTTCATTCTTATTTCGGGTCGTCGCAAGTAGGCCCTGTCACCCTCCTTTCTCTACAGCAAAACCCCCATTCGTCCCTCTTGGAACTTAACTCTCCGATTGACAACTCTCCCTCCTCTTCGCTCCCTCTCCCTCTCCCTTTGGCCTGGTCTCAAAACACCGTGACCGCCTGATCCACGTTTCCCATCCACCTTCACTTCTCCCTTAGACCCCCGTATTTGTTTGCTGTTCCCCATCCCCTCATACTCTCCTGTCCGCGTGCACCCTGCTTGCGGAGCCGCGTTTTCGCACCTGATCTCGGGTGCCCTTCCCAGCACCCAATTATGTTTTCTCTACACCCACCCCCCGTTCCTCTAACGGTTACCTTTTCGCCCTCCGTCTCCCCCCAGCCGAATGAATCCCCTCGATCGAGTTTCTCGTTTCCCCAGCCTTATGCGCGCAGCTGGTCTCCATGGCGAAGTTTCCTGCCTGACTGATCCTGGTCTTCCTGCCCCTCGGAATAAAAGATAAGTGGCGCGTGGGCTCGCGGCCGTTCTCCTGCCTGCCGTTTTTCAGCGCTTGCTCGTCCTATGCCTGTTTTTTTCTCCGCTGAAAATTCAAAGTTCGCGTTTTTCCTCTTTTCCTTTAAGTGTTTTTTTTCGAGTTTATCGCTCCTTGTTTTGTCAATTTTTTTCCCACCCCTCATAATGCTAAAACGGAAGCTTTTTCTGCCGCCCACGGCGTTCTGTCCCCTGCTTTTCGGATCCTTCATGATCTGGACCAGGCTAGACCCTTGACTACTTTCTCTCCCTGTCCTGGTTTTTCTTCTGTCATCTCTTATTTTACCCCGTGCTTCCCGACGGGGTGGTACTGCGCCCTTTGAGCGAGACGTCCGGCTTCCCTTTTTTCTCTCCTGTATTTCCTGAAAGGCCTTACCCGTGCCCCTGTTGTATGGTGCCCAATCAGTTTTTCGGCTTGTTCCTGTCCCGATCTCCATGTTCTGCCCCACCGCGTTCCGCCGCCTTCTGGCCTCCTTCATCCCATCGCGGATTTTGGGCTGCCGCAACCCATGAATTTTTCGCCGACTCCTGGCGGGGGGGCACGTAGCTTCTGTCCCAACCTTATCCCAATCTTTTGTTTCATCACCCCCTTTGGTTATCCCTTACTCCCCGAGGATCTCTGCGAAGGCGAGTTTCTTTGCTGGAACCCTTGAAAATTCCTTCTAACACAACCCCTTGGGACTCTTTTGTTCTCCCTTGTGACCCTTGCCGACAGCCCACAACCGAGTCTACAGTCTCCTGATTCTAGAACATTAGAGGAGTGTTTTTTTTTTGTGTTTGTTGTTTTTTGTGTGGGGGGGTTTTTGGTGTTTGATCTCCCTGCCTTTGAGTCCGAGGAACGGACCTTTTGAGTTGCTTTTGGGCTGGCGACTAGTTTTTCTTCCGACTGCGGCGGATGCGCGTCTGGGTCTCCTCTCTCCGCGACACCCCATCTCCATGTCCCTAAAGTTGTTTGCTCAAGATCTTTTTCTGCTCCACCGGCCTTCTTTTCCTTCTTCTGCTGCTGTCTCTCCGGGAAGCTGAGATTGCAAATCTCTGGGCGCCGCACCCCTCCTCTGTGAGCGAATCCCGGCGAGACAGACTGTGAGAGTATGCGGATCCTTCCCCTCTGCTGGTCTCCCTCACAGGTTCCCGCTTCTCGATGAACGTTTAATAGATGCCTCGTCCCTTCGATTTCCCTGCAGCCCCTCGTAAACGAGGTTTACGTTCCATTCCCCCTTTGTTTACAATGCCGGTGGGGTTCTTCCATTTCCTGCCTTTGTCCCCGTCAGGCTTTTAGTCTTTGCCCGCTTGCGCCTCCCCCCCCCCCCCCCCAAAACTCCCCCCGACCAAGATGATGTTTTCGCTTTGCGCGCGGGTTCTGGAAAAGATCAGGAGACGCCTTGCTGCCTCACGTCACTTATAGAGTCATAAGGAGCCAGCTTCCGAGCATGATCCCGTAAAATTGTCTTCCCTTTGTTTTGTTTTCCCTGTGAAGTTAATTAGAAGTTGTTTTGGTCGCCTCCATCCCCTTCTCTCCTTCGTTGTCCCCGTGGCCGAGTTCCAATACCGTCCAGTTCTGGGCGCCTCCACTCAAAAGATGTGCTCTCCTTGGCCTCCCGCCCGGCAAGAGTTCTGCATTTGATGTGACTCCCCTTGGAATTATCCGTCGCCTCCGCCTCGAATAGGGTTTCCTTTCCTTCGATTCCCCTTTCCTTGACCCGTGAATTACGAATGAACCATCCGTCCCAAAATAGACTCTTTATTGTCCCCCTCCCCCCCTACTGCCTTTTTTTAGTATGAGAAGGATTGACTTCATCTTCCTTTTATCTGTGTCCCACCTGACGATGCCACTTTATATTTGTGCAACGTCACCCTTCATCTTTCCCTACGCCCCGGCTTCCTTATTGTATGAATTGTTCTTAGCGATGCCCGTCACCCCTGATTGCGTGATCAGTTCGCTCTTTTTCTTTCTTGTAAGTACTTCCCCTCTCTTGTTGAGTTTCATTGCGACCCGTCCAACTTCCCTTCTCCGGACGAAACCGTCGCCATTCCCATCCAGAAAATTAGATCTACTTTTTTTCTTTCCTCACTATTCCCCCCTCTCCGGAGAACGTTTTTTTTTTTTCTAATATTTTTAGTGTCGCCACATCCGTGCCCCCCGCGCCCCGTTTTGAAATCCCTCGCATATTGCTAAGTTTCGCATTGCTCCCTTTTAATTTCCCTTTTTTTTTGCCAAACTCGGTGCGCAGGATGCAAATAATCCGGAACTTCCCGACCCGCCTTGAGTGTCCTCGCTTCTCCCTGTTGTCTACGCGGTGCCCCTTTCCCTTTCTGGTTACGGTGTGCTCCCTTACGTCTCAGGTAATCCTTTCCCCCTCGCTCCCAAAAACAGTTTGATCAGTTTTGCTTTTCTATTGCCTGGCCCCTCGCGACCGTTCCCCCTTCCCCCCGTGGCCGGACCTTTTTTCAAGCGCGCCCGACTGGTCGTCCACTCGATTTTCTGCTGTTCCCGGATTCAGCCGTCGCCTAGACTTCTTACCCTTTGCATGTTCTTTCGTCACAGCTTCCCGATTGCATTCTAGTCTGCGGTGTTTCGCTCCATCGGTTGGTCTTTTTTAGTTGAGGACTTCTTTTTTTCCTCTGACCCGCATCGCGTAGCATTCTTTTTTTCTATAATTTTCCTCTGTCTTCACCCCCTCCCGTTGTTGTTTATTTAGTCAGCCGGCCTATCGGACCGAATGCACGGTCTTCCGAGAAGCGCCCAGGAACTGTCTGAGGCTGTTCCCACATCTCCTTAACAGAAAAAACTACACGCTTTGAGCCTTCCTGCCAGCCCTTTTCCCAAGTGTTATTTCTTGTGAGCAACCGCGTGGCCGCCTTCCTCGGAAGCTCCTCCGTTTCCCCCCTCTGACAAGGAGAGGCCCCCCAAGCATCCTTCGCATTTCCCTTGCTTTCTTAAAGAAAGACTAGGCGTAATGGCATTCCTATTGTAACTCCCCTGACGTTCGTTTTGACCCCTTTTGTTGAGAGAGCATTTGCTTTCTTTGGCACGAATTGTCCCTGGTCCCCTTCAATGCAATTGACCGGTCCGCCGATTGCGGTTTTACCAACCCCATCGGAACCCTCCCCCGAGACCGGCTTTTTAACCTTTAGTGGGTCTTAACCCTAGGTTTTTTTGTACCACGTCATTGGATCAGTTCCTCAGGTTCCTGCGCTCGCGATGTGGATCTAGTTCCCAACCGTGTGTCTACAAAGCTCGCAAACCCCCTCCGCCTATTGGACTTCCTTGCAGCCCCACTTTCCCCCCCCTCCTCTCTCGTCATGTTTTCTCCTGTCGTTATTCGGTGGTTGCGCCAACCGTTTTCTCTTTCCGGAGAGTTATGCCCCCCCCCCTCCCATCCCCCTTGGGCAGTACCCATTCCTTTATACGGGCTGGACAACGGCGCCAATTCGTGTTCGCCGGAATCGCTGACCGTCCTTTTCTATCATTTCGCCTTTTCCCTCGCCGAAATTGGTGCCAGGAAACCAAAGATCCAAGTTTCCTCGCCTTCCGTTTTTTCCGCCCATTCTATGCCTTTCATCCGGCGTCGACGTGAGACGGGTCTATTTCTTATTGCTTGTGATTTTTTGTATATTTTTGCTGCACCCCCGGTTATTCTGTGGCTCTTTAGCAACTTCTTCACTTAAATGCGGTCCGCGGAATCATGACAAGGTGGAGTAAATACTGAGCGAGGCGTCTTCTTTCGGCGCATTTACGGCGATGCAGAAGACCTCTTTTGCCGTCTCTTTTGATTGACCCTCCCTTGGGCCCCAACAGCGCATTTTTAGCTAGGTCCCGGCCCCGCGACAGAAATATTAACCGACTGACAATCAAGCGTTTCTTTTGCCAAAAGGCCCGCCTTCCCATTTGGAAGGATTGGGACTCCCTCTGCCTGAGGACGCCTGAGAAACTTCGTTCGTTTGCTCCCTCCCGTTGCGTTTCCTTGCCTCGGCTTTTGCTTACGTGCCCGTCCCGCTCAGACAATCCGCTGCACCCTCATGTGTGTAGGTTTCGGTTTTCTTCGGCGAAGTGCGCCTGTTCTATTTTTATCATCCAACTCAGGTTCACGACTGACTCTCCAACAACGTGACCCTTCCCTCTGCATTCAACTTTGTGATTGATGGTTAGGGAAATCGTCCTCGTAACATTCCTCTATTCAGGTTCCGCCCCTCATGCCGGCAGTGATGCCTCAGGCCGTAACTGTTCCGATCTCTTCCCTGACGAGAACCCGTTGTTGCCCGACGGTCCCATTATGTTTTCCCTCTTCGTCTTTGTTTTTTCGACGTCATGTGACTGATGGCGCTTCCCGTCCGCTTACGAGTTTTCCTCCTCCCTCCTGCAGTCCTGTCCTGTTTAAGTTTTTGTTTGTTTGTGTTTTGAGCAGACGATATTTGTTCCAACCCCCACTTCCAGGTTCCAGGACTCGGCTTTTCGCGCTTGTGACCGAAGGCCATCTGATTCCGACCGTTGAAGTACCTCGCGGCAATTTGATAGTCCCTTATCGAACACCAGTCTCGATAAACTTTCCTTTCCCCTGAATTTACGCGCGATTTCAGCAGTGATAGCGTACAATGTTCGAGCATTTTTATTGGAGAACCCCTCCCACCCCTGACCCTGACCTAGCATATCCTAGTGTTTCGCTTCGCCGGCGGTCCGGGTAAAGAGAGATGGTCACTGGCTCCCCCACTCCAAAACACAAATCGCAAAGTGGTTTTGGGTTCCACCGATGGGCGAAAGATGGTTAATCAAAATTCAGAAGTGACGCGGCGGTGAGTCTTGTTCCGTGGTCGTACACAAAACGCGTGCTAGGATTGTCACGTGGGCACCGGCCGCAACATTTCACGTTGTTAGACTCCCCTCCTTTGGTGTCAGGCATAAACCCTTTGCATCCTCCGCGTAATTCTCTGCAAGGCCTGTTTTCGACTAGGGTTTGCAGAAACTGCTAGTTCCCTTACACCGCAAGAAAAAAAAGCTTGGGAGTCTGATAACCCCTGGGAGACCCTACTGTTTTGCGCCTAACGTTAATCTTCCTCACAGTTCCCGAGGATGTGATAGAGGAAGAGTGGGACAAGAGAACCTCCCCGTCTAGGTACTTCTGACTGCCTAGACTGGACCAATGAGTCTTCATTGACCATCCTGATCACGGTGGAGCAAGGGTTGATCTTCCAATCCACTTTTGCTCTGTGCGGCTTGCTTCACGGTAGCACTGCTGTGCCTTCCACTGTACGATTGATTATTTCCTGTTTCAGAGGACATCGCTCTTCCTTCTTTCTTCTCTGATTTTTGGTGTGTTTTTTTTTTACGCGCTTGGGAACTCATCTGCGACCCCATCCCCTCCGCTCGCAACTCGGCAGCAGAGGGCGCCCACGTCCCCGCATTCTCCTCTTTTGCGCTTCACGCGCAATTGAGTCTGTATATGCTTATACAAGGCCCATGGCATGGCCCGATCCTGTATCCCCCACGGGACGAGCCACGCACTCCTAGGGCTTACGCTATGCCGAGACAGTGAACCTCTCATATCCGCTGTATACTGCCGGGGAGTTCAGTGTTTGCACCTAAGTTATAGTACACATTCTATTATTCGTTGTAGCTTCCAGGATTGTAGCGCGAACGGATCCCCTACCGTTTCCTCCAGTTCCCAAATTATCCTTTGCGGCGTTACGAGCCGTCTTCAGGTCTCCCACAACGGGCTTGAATAATTCCTGACCTTCTGCCTGGATGAGGAGGCTTCTTTGTGATTACCTCCCCCCAAAAGTTAGCACCTCAGCGTAATTCCGTTCCACATTGACAACACATTTGTACCCCAATTTCTCCCCCGTTCCTGGTTTGGCACCCGAGCCTCTTGACGTAAAACTATGGGATGAACAATGCCTTTACAGGCCCACATGATGTCGTAGTCAATAAACGAGATGCCCTTTCATGAACAGGGCTAAGTAGTCGTTCAAGGTTCTCATGAACTGACAAGGACGGAATAGTTACACCAACCAAAGCCTTTGGACGCGGTGTTTTGGGCTTTAGGCATGGATGTGCAAAGATGCGACAGATTCCCCACTATTTTCTCTCCTAGGATACTGGCTGATTGGCTGCTTCGGGTAACCCCAGATCGCCTCCCCTGGACGCACGCGCAGGCATTTCAACGGACACTTTATTCTCGTCGCCGAGGGGTGGCGAGAACCCTGTTGCCGCTGAAGGCGGTTCCTAGGTGACGGCCCCCGGTGACCAGAGACGAGGGGATTGTAAACGTTGAGCGGAATGGAAGAATCGTCCAGGTCAATAGTTGGGCTTTTGCCTCAAATAGTGCAACCGGCCCATTCATGCGGGCTTACATCTGTTTTTACGGTTAGAGTAAGAGGCCGGGTAGAGCTCTACCATTCGCACAACCTACCTCTACTGGCGTTCTAATGCCACAGAAGATACTTAAGTACGCGACACTGTTCACCTGAGGCGCGTATCCGTTTAGAATGCAGTATTAGAATTGGACTTTCCCCGCCCGACGTTTTGACTCCCGTTAACGCCTGATGGCGATTTAGTAATGCTGGCTTGAGCGCCGATTCCCGCCGCACCTCCATTTGTCCCCGTGAAGAGGAAAGGTCCGTGTTTCTCTCATTCTTTTGCGTACACTTATCGCGGTTTTCCTCCCCAGACCCCCCCCTCAACCGACCCCTCTGCTGTTTCGCGGCTTTTGCGAGCATGACGGTGCCTACAGACGACGCGGCTGAACCCCACGTTCCCCCCCTACCGTTTTCTGCATTCCTTCTGCAGTCATGTGTGATTCCTCTTTTTCTCGGGCTTGCCTTTGTTGGAAACCCCTGCAGTATTTTGAAGTGTCGTCCCCCTTGTTTATGGTCCGGCGCTGCCACCCCGCTTATTATCTTTCTTTTTGGCCGCTTACGCGTTTCTCCCTGTTTTTTCCGTTTCAGTTGTGCCCCGTTCCACTTTTCCTAATGAAGTACGCCATCCTGTACTATTACTTGATTATTGTTTTCCTCATCTTTTTTTTGTCGGACCCTCCATCGTGTGCCAAGGATCCTTCGATTCTTTCGCCGCATGTACACCCCGTGCCTTAAAGCAAATTTTCTTATGAACACCCAATTTTCTTCGTTAGTTATCAGATAGTCTATACAGCATCTTGCCTTCTCTAGTAAGGATTTGTCCACTGCCCACTATACCGTCTTTGCTCGTCTTTCCGGACCAACCTTTCTTTTTCAACTTTTGTATTTTCTTGCTCTATACTTTGTATGACTTTTAATTTTCGACGATTAGCACTTCTCCTTCGCTTTCCCCATTTACCTTTCCTTACCTTTCCGCCTTCCCGAATATTTGCCTCCTCTCTTCCGCATGAATACTCTTAATATGCGGGCTGTGTCGCCCTTGCTTCTTCTTACACATTCGTGTGATCACCCGTCCTTTTTTTTCACTCCGTGTTCTTTCCGCTGGTTGGTATTGTTCCTGGTGTTCAATTTTCAGCTTTGGGCACTTTCCCCATCCACTATACCTTGTTATCCTTTCCTGCCCGGCCCTGAGCACATTAGGCTCGTTATTCTGTCCCTCTTTTCCCCTTGCTTTTGACTTTCCGTTCTGACCCGTCCCTGAGAATTGGTTCTGCCTTTTTTCCCCTCGCCGTACGCCCCCCTCCTTTCGGTCCCCTTATTATCCCGATTCCTTAGAGGATGTATTTTTTACTCCTTTTCCTTTTCTCTGGTTTCTCTCGCGACTTTTTTTTTCTCGCTCTAAAGTTTTTTTCTATCCATCCTGTTAATACCCGTCGTTTTCCGTCCCTTAACTACCCCGCCCGTTTTTTTACAGTCCCTGCCCTTTTCTCTTCCCCCCCTTTTCTTTTTTGTCTTTTCCCCTCACCCTTTGTTATTTGCGCCCTCCATTCGTTCACACCCTCCCTGCATTGCGTTTTCTATTTCGATACACTAGACCGATATTTCTCTTGATCCTCCCCACACACCACCACGCCGCTGTCTTTCTGTGCTGCCCTTCCCTTTGACTGGCAACTCCGCGTAACGACTACGTTCATGGTCCTTTTGCCGTCCCCTCGGTCCCAGATAGACTCCAGCGATTTCTTCTTTGCTGTTGTACATTTATATCCCAATTTTTCTGGCGTGTCTCTTTGTGAACGCCATTGTCTTTGCCGTCATGTCCTTTTTGTTCCGTCTCCCCATGTCTTTTCCCTCCTCGCACCCTTGCGTCCATCACCATACGTCTCGATTTAGGCGTTTTTTTTAGCTTTTTTTTGGTAGTGGTTTTTTAGTTGTGACGCCTCTCGACTTCTCTCGGCTTCCTTCCGCTCGCGAACTAGCTTGGGACTTCCTCTTTTTGCCGCTTTCAAGGGTCCTATGTGCTAGCCCTCCTTCTTCTTTCTACTCTTTTGGTTGGGCAGAGTCCTCCTCCTTTGGTTTTCATTCTCTCGTCATCCTTCCTTTCCTCTTCCAACTGCTCCCGTTTCTTGTTGCTTCCCTCCAGATAAGTCTCGTTTCGCGCCCCCTTAATACTTCTGGTATTCCCCCCTTTTCCCTCTCGCACCCCTCCTAGCATGACTGAACAATTTTTTTCTTGTGCTGGTTTACTTTTTCCGGCAAAACACCTTCGCTCCCCTCCATCTCAGCATTGGACTCTTGGCTATGCACTTCTCCTTTACGCACTGTATTGCGTGTTACACCTGCAGATTATCTCCATCTTTTGCAGTGCTTCTTTTTTTCTTTTCCTAGTATTAATTCCGGTACCACCGTCCTTCGTCCCCTTTCGTGTTGAAGTTCCCAGTTTCGAATTGCCCGTTTCTGCATAATTCCCGGCTCCCCCCAGACACCTTCTTTTGTCTTCTTTATTCTTTTTTTCTTTTTCCACTACTGAGGTACCATTAGAGCCTTCATTTGTTCTCACCTGTTAGACAATGTTTTCCTACCGGTTCTCCCTCAGGACGCCCCTCCCACATCAGTTACAGCACTTCCCTTCCCCTAACAGTTTTTTTCTTGAACTATGCCCTGATGTTGGTTCAGCCTGCCCACTCCCTCATTTTTTGTTTTACAGGATCCCATTCGTCTAACTTTCTAGTTGCCCCAACTTCGGGCACTTTTCATTTCTCCCGGCTGTCTTTTCCCCGCTCGCATGATGTATTTTTCACCACGCTCTCTGGGTACGACAATAATGTCTCATCCTTCCCCCAACAAATTCCTTTTTCTCAGGTTGTCTTGGAGACTGGTCTTTCTTTTTTTCTCTTTCTCTCTTTTCCCTATTCCCCCCCTTTTTTTCTTCCTTCCCTTCGCTTAATTTTGCTTCAGCCCCTGCATACTCCAATTTTATATCTGGGCTCGTAGTCTTTTTTTTTTTCTTCTTTCTTTTTTTTTTTTTTTCGGCCGCGCCTGCGGTCCCTCTGCTTTTTTGATATCCAAGCCAAGCTTTCCCTTCTTATTCGACCCCATGTGTCGCGTCCCTTTGCGGCCCCCAACTGATGGCCGGTCCCTGTGTGCTTATCGCCTAGGGGACTATGACATTTTCAGGACCCGTCCCTTCCCGAATCCCCTTTGACCGTCCTCTGTAACAGCTCAATGTGTGCATATGCACTCTTTCTTCCCCCCCCCCATTGCTGTTGCCTTATGCTCTGTCCCTCCGGCCGAGTCTTTCCTTGGGCAGACTTTCTCTGTTTTAGTCTCTTCTGCTGTTTTTTCCTTCTTTTTCGTTTACGTATTTATTGTATCCCTTTTCAGGCCGGCCTCATTCGGTTCCGGACCGTTATGAGTTTACTTCCGAGTCGATGCCAAAGGTGGTTGTCCATATAATTAGCGGCGGCTTTGTGTTTACTTTCGTCTGCCTCTCCTCTATGCATGGCTCGCCCGCGGTCCCTGGCGTATTTTGGCACCGGCCCGCGCCGCCCCCTTCCCTTTTCGATTACCAGAACATTCACAGTCGTCAATCACCTTCAATCGGCGGCCCCAAGGCGTTGGACATTTTTCGTGCGATTCATTCTTAAACGTCTTCTTTTTTTTCTACGAAGTAAGGCGGTCGTCGCTTTTTTTACAAGCAAGTTTCCCGCGCTCTCGCTTTAAAATGCTCTTTGTTTTTTGGATTCCCAGCTTCGGGCTTCAGATCGCCCAACTTTAAGGTGCCGGACTCGCCCCCCCCACGGATTTACCGAACTCCTCCACTCCTTGATTCGGGGGATTTCTGGAAATAGTCTGGACCAGTTGCCACCTTTTCTTTTGTCCCGGTCATGACTCCGAGCGTGCCCGTGCTGTTTCCTCGAAGAGCAACGAACTCACCCCCTTCTTGTCTCGCCCAGCCAATTCATCTCACTTACCCTTCGCTTTTTTTTGGCCTCCCGTGAGTCGGCGATTCGATTTGCTCTGCCGGCTTTCTGATGAATGCCAGAACTGCGATAATGCCCTTCCTTTGATCATCCTTTTTCCGCAACCACTCGCTCGACAACTCTTTGGTTTGACGATCGCGGTGACTGCTTCGCTCTTCCCCCGCCTTCTCTCCCGAGCAGCGAGATCTTCATAGAGGCTGTTTAAAACAGAACTCCTTCTCACGGTCCTTATTTTTTTTCCCTCGTCAGCCATTTCAGCAAGCGCATGTACGTCATGCTGGAAGTTTTTCTCTACTTTTTATGCTACAGTGTTTCGCTTCGAGTGTCTTTTCCGTTTCAATTTCTCCCTCACACCCCATCGTACCGTCGCGTAACTATTGATGAGAGGTGACCCACCTGGTCCTCCCCAGTTCACAGTCGGAAGACGAGCAGCGGCGCGCCGTCCCTGTGGTTTCCCAACTTATTGACCCCCACCTCTTTCATCTTTCGTCCCCCTTTTGTTTTGACTCAAATATAGTGCCCACACAGTATCTCCCACAGGAGGGGGGTTGGCGGCTCCCCCAGTTCTCGAGATGTGCTTCCCCCGTCATTGCGACTTTTTTTTTGAAACTTCTCTCGGGCGCTCCCACCGCCGACAAGTATTTTTTCACAGCCTTGGGCACTCTCCCCCTGTGCATTTTTTTTTTTCTTCCCTTCGGAAGGGTCTTAGCTTCCCTCGGGTTCGACCCAAGCCACAGCGAGTCTCCGTCGCGAGGCTCATCGAACGGTCGCTTTCTCTTTTCCCGGCCCCGCCCTTGTATGGCTAGTACTCCTTTTCTTCGCGTTTTCCTTTTGCCGCCATTCCGTGGGCGGCCGCATGCTCGCGTTTGCGAGTTCTTTTGCTTTAGTGAACACGTTTTTGTGCCGCTCTTTTCCCCCCCCCGTGTGTTGTTGCTAACTCCTCGACCGGGGGAATTGCATCTGGAGCCCTGCCCCCGCTCGCACCTCGGAGTTTTCGGGAGGTCGCTCGGTCGCCCCCCCCTCGGCTTCCCCCCCCCCTCTGCCCGTCATCTGGATTCGAGAGACAGTCCTCAACCCAGTTTAATTTGGACCCGGACCCCGAGTCCTCTGTATACTTCGTCCCCCATTTTTTTTGACCCCGCACAGACTGGAGATTTTCCTCTTGCTCATTTGTACGCCTCCCCACCCTCCCCTTCCCCCTATGGTCATCTGCCACCGGACTGAGTCCCCGGACGAACCGCCTGTTCTTACCACCTTTGCTTTCTTACGCTCCCTTGTTTCCCCACTTTATCTTATTCTTCGCTGAGTTTTTGGCACGAGCCCGAACCTTCCCCCCTCCTCGACCCCTTCTTACTTGATGGTCCATCGCCGCTTTCTTCTTTCACGATGCGGATCGAGATGTTGTTGGTTCCCTCCCTTATTTCCACCCCACATCTAGGTTTAGCGCCCCTCAGATTTTTGATTCCTGACTTTCTTGTATGTTGCACCTGGTCGCACCTTATTTTCTTCGGAAAGCTTTGTGTCGGCATTTTTGCCGCCTCTTCGCGCGACGTGCCCTTGACACGGCTGGTTTGCGTCCTGCATTTGATCCTTCTTCAGGTTGGTACCCACCTCTTGCCTGCATAGTTCCCATCCTTTGTTTTACCTCCCCATTGTGGGTTTTCCCCCCTTTTTCTACGATTACCCCGGCCTCCCCGTTCGCTTCCTCGCCTAAACCCCGCTCTGCATCGGTCCCGGGGATAGAGTTCTTCCCAACTTTCGCGAAAGTTGTCCCTCTCTTGGTTCTTACTTTTATGTCCTTGGCGTCCTTTTATACGTCTCCGTGTATCATTGGTCTCCTTCTCTTTGCTGGTTTTACTGATGTGATAGCCTGCCTTTTTTCCCCGACTCCCCCGTTGCGTTACTACCTTGCTCCCTGTGTGGTCCTCTTGAAACGTTTACGTGCGCAGGTACCTTATTGTTCCCGTCCTTTCTTTCCCTGGAAGTTCCACCCATTCTGCCTCTCCACTCAATATGCGTTTTTTTGCGTATACCCTTTATTCTTCTGTCCTTTCCCCATTATGACTTTTCTTTTCCTGATTTGGCACGGCCTTTTCGTTTCTTCTTCACCCTTTCTCTTTAGGGGTCATTCACCCTTTTTAATCGACAGATGC
>Ga0179593_1468792_pt1 | contig 14984 bp, 26 predicted proteins | sample CZODoug2_1_08_16_FD_185931 | JGI IMG/M metagenome (GOLD analysis project Ga0179593, IMG submission 185931) | Vadose zone soil fungal communities from Angelo Coast Range Reserve, California, USA - CZODoug2_1_08_16fungal (PacBio error correction) | ecosystem: Environmental > Terrestrial > Soil >... | reverse complement strand
GGTTTTTTTTTTTTTTTTTTTTTTTTTTTTTTTTTTTTTTTTTTTTTTTTTTTTTTTTTTGTTCTTTTTTTTTCCCCCCCTCCGTCATTACGCCAAGCTAACCCCCCCAACGGGTGATACGTTTCCCTGCGAACCCATTGTTCTTTTATTTGATCCTTGGACGATGTCGAGTCCTTCTTTGTTCTTGCTGCTTGACACTAGGTTCTTTTTTTTCATGACCCCCGAAAGGGTCGAAATTCGTCTTCCTACCCCCCTGGTGAGTTCAGTTTTTTTCCTTTGCTTCCTCTCTGCTAATATTTCCCTTCTCCTCTCTAATCCCGATTATTCCCGAGCCTCCTTTCTACCCTTGTTATCGCCCCCTGTTCGTTGACTTTTCTGTCAAGCGGCAATATTACACACCCCCCTCCCCCCCACACCAGTTCGGTTCCTTTTTCGGCCCCTGGACGCTCGAACTTAAGGCGCCGTTGTCAGCGCACCCTCCCCTTACTCCCCGACTGACTCTTGCAGGGTGCCGTCCTTCCCTTTTTTGCACCCCCTTTTGCCTCCCCCGTTGTTTTTTTGGACCGCGGGCACCGTCCCCGGGTCTGTCTCTAAAAACGGTTCTTTTCCACCCCTTGCGATTTAATTGCCTAGCGTTTTCCCCAAGATCATTCGCTTTTCGATTCCTTTTTCTTTGCACGTGCTTTGACAATGCGTTTACCTTTTTCATCCCACCAACAATGAAGGCGGTTCCCCCCCCCCCCACCCGGATTCCCCCGCGCCATTCACTTTTCTCCCAAGGGGGTTTTCCCCAGCCCTTTTGCCCCATACCAAATCTTTTTTTTTTCATCATCGATTTACTTTGACGGCGGGTCGTTTCCTTTTCTTGCAACTTCAACTAACAATAGAGTTAATCCCTATGTGACGCGGTGTTTCGGGTTTTTGTCCTTTGACAACTGGAAAAAAGCGTTGCCGTTCCCCCCCCCTTCCTGCTGAGACAGACTCTCTCCAATTTGTGATTCCGTGTTTTCCCTTTTATGACCCCAGGGGGACGGCCCTCATTTTTTTTTTTCCATTCCGCATATCTTCCTCCCCTCTTTCAAAGTTTTTCGAATTTTTACTCCCGCTGTTCCCCCCCGAGGACCGTTGACTCGCGCTTGTTTTGGAGCGATTCGGTTTCATTTTTAGTTGTTCCCTGTTTCACCCGCTGTGTTCCTGTTCAGGCCTAAGCGATTCTTTGTTCCTTTCGATCCCCTTTTCTTCCCACCAGGCCCCTTCTCTTGTTTCTTTTTTTGCGCCTTAATGATTTTTCCCCCTCGGTGTTTTGTCTCTTTCCTTCCGGCTCGCCCAATCCCGTGGCCCTCCTGTCCAAATTGATCTATTCCCTGAATAACTTTGCGGGCTAACCCCACCTTTGTCTTTTCCTCTGCTACCACACGAAGGCGCTGCTCTAACCAGCCAGGACCCCCCCCCGTTCATCTTTTCGGGACATGCACACTCAAAAGCAGATCCACGGTCTTCTCCCCTTGCACGCCTGGTTTTGCGACCTAATTCTGGAGCTCCCTTCCGAGATAGGTTGACAAGAACCCTTTCACGGTTAAGTGTTGACCTTCTCCTTTTCATTCCGTGTTTTGATTATACCCTCGCCGGGCGTTTTTTAGGGGTCTCTCCGGCCCAAAATCATAGGCAGGCGCCTTTTCCCTGACCCCACACCACCAAGCTTACAAATTTCCTCCAGTTAGATGGCCCTTTTCCTTTTTGGGGGGTGGGGTTGAATTCTTCTTCCCTTTCCTCCTCCGTTGTTGTTGGTTTCGTCTTTCCGATTCAACCCGACTTTGACCCCCCCCCTTCCCTTATGCATCGAGATGAACCTGAGCCTTTCGGGTGCCGCTGCCCCTCCCGAGAGGTCCAGAGTGTTTGACCCCCCCCCCCTCAGAGACCAACTCTTTTCCTTTTCAACACCCCCCTTTTTCCGGGGGGCCCGTTTTCTATCCCGTTTTCCTTCCCACGTGGCCGTTTCCCCTCTTTATATCGTTTCTTTTTTTCCTTCGGATAAGATTGACTCTGAATCTATGACAAAAATTTTTCCCCGGAACAGGCCGCACCTGACGTCCCCTGTCTTTCTTTGGTTTGTTCATTTCCCGTCGTTTGCAGATCCCCCTTTTTTTCAACCTTTCGTTCACTTTTTTTGAGTCTGGGGTGGGTAGGAAATTTTTCCAGCATTGTTCGTGTTGTTAGGCGCACCATGTTATTCTTCTTTCATTACTCCTTTCTTTCAAATTCGTCTTCGGCTTGGCTTTTCCCTCGAGAGGGGAAGTTTTCGGTATTCCCCCCGCCTTTCTACTTTTTCCTTTTTCCCTGGCCGGTGGTAACATTATTTTTGTTGTTGTTTTGATGCCCCCCCCCAAAGTTGTTCTCTTTTCTCCCTGCCCAAAGTTGGAACCATAACGTCGCTCACCCGTTTCTGAATTTTTTCCCCCCTTTTGAAGTCTGCCCCCCCTTTCCCTGGAAACATATCGATGTTTTTTCTCATTTTCGTTGGGAGGGCCCCCCCCCCGGACCTTGTCCCCTCGCCCCTTAAGACTATTTCTTCCTTCTGTCTCCTTTTTTTTTTCTGGACCCTGACGGCCGCCTTTTCAGGTTTTAAAGGCGTTTTCCCCCCTTTCCAAAACACCATGATACCCGTCGGGTCTGTGGCCCCCTTTGTCCACCTTCCCTTTTTCTTCATTCGCACGACCTTTTGGTATCCCGATATTCCTGCGGTTCCGTCCCCCCAGTCGCTTTTTTTGCCGTTTTCCCTACTCTGGACCCCCTTTTTTCCCGTCATTCAAGTAAATTCGCTTAATGCCCACCAACACGTTCCATTTGCAACCCCACAAGTCGGTTCCCCGTTCCTGGCGCAAGATTTCTTCGGTTGGTCCCCCCACTTGTCTTGCGTCAGTGTTTTTGCCTACTCTTGGTTTATTAGGTGGTTACTCACTGAATCCAGGTTCATATATTTACGGACCTCAAAGTCGATTGTGGCTTTTTTTTTGCCAAGTGCTACAAAACCTTCTTTCGCTAGGGGGACCTCTCCTTTTAGTGGCGCTCGGGATGGTGGTCCTTTTTCCTTTTTCCATTGCACTCACAGTCTTTCCCTGTTTCCCAGATCCTACGTTCCCCCAATCCTTTCTAATGTTCCCCTGCCGCGGATTCTTAGCTGTTTTTAACTTGTGCTATCCCTTTCCTTTGGCTGACCCGGCCGATCGCTGTTTCTTCATTTCTTTTTTCTGGGGCTTTGGTAACCCTGTTTCTGTGTATGGTTCCACTTCCGTATAACACTTGCCACCTTGTTTCGATTTCGGCGCAATAACCTACGCTTCCCATTCGTGATTTGACCGTCGCGTTTTTCCTTACCATTCCCCTTTGTGCCCCCTAATTAGAACAGAATTAGCCCCATTTTTCTTCGTGAAGATTCCCTTTTTCGGTCTGCTGATAGTGCCCCCAGGCATGATGGGCCTCCTCTTTTTTTCGCAGACCTGAAGAGTGTCTTGAACCCCATTTGATTCCTCTTTCCTTCTGTGCAGGTTTTTTTCCTTCGACTCAAACCCTTTTCCTTTCCGGACATCTTCGAGGCCTGCTGTTTAATGCTTGACGGTTTCATCTTTCTTTTTTTTTTTCCTCCCCCTCAGGTTTTTTGTTTGATTCCTTAACGCCCGATATACGACCCCACGCAACATTTTTCTCCCCTTTGGTTTCCACCACAACAGGCGGCCTCCCTTGGAAAATCTCGCGAAGAATTCTTGGAAGACCCCCCCCCCTCTGACAGTAGGCGCGTTCTGTTCCGCGCCCCCATTTTTTCCCCCGCGGTCCCATTCGCAACTTACTGTTTTCCTCTTCGTTCGCACGTCAAGTGTTCATCCCCTTTTGCTATCTTCCCTCTCTTCGGATTTTTTTTTCTAACAAATGTGTCATTTCCTCCGGGACGGTTGACAATTTCGACCCCACATCCCTGCGCCCCTATTAAAAAGCCACCTTCACTTACTCTTTTTTTTTTTATTTGCCCTGATTCCTTTGAACTCGAACCACTTACCCCCGCAAGTAGAGAAAAGCTCTCCCTCAGTCATGCATCCCTTCCCCCCCTTTTTTTTTGAAATCTGCAAACCCTTTCCTTCGAACCGAATTATGCATGGGGGACCACCCGTGTTCGAGGCTTCTGAAAGTTCTCTTTTTCCCCTTTTTTCGCGATGGATATCCTTGTTTTTTTCTAGACGGGGCTTCATTTTTTTTTTTTTCTTGATCCTTTTATATTTGTCTTTCCCAGTTCCACCCCTCTTCACCTGGCAAAACCCCTGACCTTCCCGCCAAAAACTTTTCCTTACCCAAACCGCGAACCTAGCTCCCCCGTGGAGGGATCCCCCCCCCCCACCCATTACAACGACTCTTGATCTTTCGCTTTACTTTAGTTTTTCTTTTCGTAGGGGCAAGCCCCCCCTACCATTGTCGTAAAGCGACTCAAGCCAGCTTGTTAGAGGCGTCGGGGGTGACCCCCCCCCCCGTTTTTCCACTTCAAGGCAAAGTGACGTTTCTGTTTCTTCCCCTTTGAGTCCGACTTTCCCCTCTGACTCGAGGGCCCACGGCTGTCCTTGGGACCTTTGACGTAAGATTTTTTGGGGAAATATCCCCTCTTTTCCTGTCACGATGTCCTGGCTTATGCCTAAAGGCTCGGGTTTTCGTCCGGCACGTACAGAGTCTCCCCTCGAATTTTCCCCCCGATTTTGCCCTTCGTTTAGGAACCCCTCCTCCTGTCACCTTGCGCTTAGCCCCGATGGCTCTGGTATTTGAATTTGGTCTCTCTTACCACTGTTTCCTTACGATCGCCTTTGTTACTGGCCTTAGCCCCCCCCCTTTCAAATTCCTTTGGTGACCTTTCTCATCCAAAGGTAAGGCATTTTTCAAAGTCCAACCTTGTCCTTATAGAAATAAATCCAGATAATACTTTCCGGCCCCTCCCCCCCCCCCCCATCTTCTTGCTGATTTTTCCTTTTCTCCCCCCACCCGCAGCGACGCCCGTCCGACCCCCTCTTTTCGATCTTATTTGCCTTGAATAGAGGGACAACCTTTAAAGCGACCTCTCGTTTTTAGTGATGACTTCAGTTTTTTTCCCTCCTTGCCTCCATTAATTTTGTTTCTCCCCCCGCAACTTTATCCCTAGCTTCCTAAGGACGCTGGGGCTTGACCTTCGTTGGTACCCCCGTGCCCGTCACCGCGTCATTCTAAATAATTTTTTTGGCCTTCGTTTTTGACTCCTTTCTTGTTTTTTCGAACTTGCCCCCTTTTCCAACCGGGCCGCTCGTTTCCTTCTGGCCCCCCCAAGCTAAAACCTTTCCCCTCCGTAGTTTCCTAACGTGTGCCACCAAATATTTCACCTCCAAGGTTTATATAACTTTTTCTATAAGTTTTTGTGACTGTCCTCCCGATCAAACCCGTTGTCCTGGCTTTTTTTTTTTTCAAAATACCCTTGCATTTTCTTGGGCGTCCGCCATGATTTTTTCTTCTTGGTGGTTTTTTTGGCTTTTTTTAGGCGGGGGACCGTCTTGATTTCCTGCGCAAAACAACAAAAACCAACCCCTGTTTCCCCCCGGCTTCCCCCCCGCAATCTATGACTTGAGGAAACCGATGGCGACTTATTCATTGTTGCTGCCTCCCCCAATTTTCTTTTTTCTTGTCATGTCTCGTTGCGTGTCGATCCGATTATGATTTTTTTAACCACCTTACTCACATCCGTGCTGGGGGCAAGAAAGGGTTAGTCGATATTGAGTTGTAGTGTTACCCCCCAATTTTGCAAAAAATTTCCAACAGGACCCCTCCTCCTTGATAGTGGCCGACTCGGAACACTGATCGGCTTTTCCAGTCGCCCCTGTGGGGCCCCCCCTTTTTTCTTTTTCCACATTGGCCCACCTTCCCCTTATTTCCCCCGATTTGTGGTTAGGCCCCCACAATATTTTTTCCACCCGGTCTCAATAAATGGCCGTAAGTGACTTTTCTGTTGGCTTGTTTTTTTGACTCTCGGACTGAAGAAATCTACAGAAACCTTTCCCACCTCTTCCAACCCCCCCTGTCTGGGCGTGTTCCATTAAGGTCCACCCCCTTCCCCTTCGCTGTGTGATGACAGCCCGGTGTTTGGTTGGTACCTTGTCTTTTTTTTATTGGTCAATGTTTTTCCGCCCCATCCCCCATCCCTAACGCGCTATAAACCGTTCTTTCCTTCCTTCCCCTTTTCGCCGCCCCAAGACTCAAGTCCTTTTTCCCGGTTTGGAAGTTTTGTGACCGGGTATTTTTTTGAGTTGAACCTGACCCCCTCCCGAGTTCAACCATTTTCCCTACTTTTCTTTAAATCCTGTGATTTTTGCTGGCTGGGATATTCCCCCAATTGGATTTACCTTCCTTTGTTCCAATGGTCACTTTGTTCCTTCTCCCCCTTCACCCCCTTCTCTTTCTCAGCGTGCGGCCTCACTTTTTCACTTGTCTCCTTTTTACCCCGTAACTTTATCGCCCTACTTGTCCGCAAACCAGACCCCGAGCGCTTTGCGTCCTTTTTCCTTGATGGGAGGTTTTTTTCAACCTCCAACTTTTGCCTTTTTCCCCCCTTTCCAAAAGCGGAGATTGACAACCCTTATGGTATGGAACCCCCTTCGGGGGATCCCCGCCCCCTCAGATTCGGCTGTTTTGGTCACAGGGGCTTTTTTCGTCAGGTTTTTGCCGTTGACCTAGGGCTTGGGTGTAAAGAATTTTTTCCCAGCCATGATTTTTACCCCTCTTTTTCTTGACGCTGTGCTTTCCCCGGTTCCCCCCCTGACTACCCCCCCTTTCTTTTTTCCATTTCCGGATGCCTTAGTGGTTGATTGGGGAAGTCTATATTCCAACTGTGCCTTTCGGCGTGTCATTGCAGAATTAGTTTCTTCGTCCTTTTTTTTTTGCACTTGCTTTTCCCCTCCCCCCCCCCGTTGGCGCCTTTTGTTTGGCGTTTTTTTGAGAGATTTTTTTTTTCGCCAGTGCGTCTGACCTTGTTAAGTCGAGTCGTGTGCCTTCCCCCATCCCGTGATCAAGATGGGCTAATCGATTTGGTGTTTGTTTGCTTTATTTCCATGCTTGATTTTTGGAAAATTTTTTTCCCCCGGTCTCCCGGTCCCTGACTGTTCCATTAGGAGCCGAATCCAACTTATAATTGTTATCATAGCTTCTGGCCCCGCCCCTCCCAGGAACGCACCTAAAACGCCCCAGTGTTCCGTTGCCAGTCCTAATTTGTCCTTTCGTAGGTTGCCTCCTCAAAAAGCGCCTTTTTCCGTTGCCCCCCCCCTTTTTCGACGCCCCCAGCCGAGTGTGATCTGCTACGTTGTCTTACTCCTTTCCGTATTCCCCGCCTTTGGTCCCAGCTCCCACCCCGCCTTTTTAGACGGCAGTTTGTGAGCGTAGTTGTCCTTGGTTGTAACAATCTACTCTCTTTTCGCTCGTTGTGTTCTGTTCCTGAGCCGCAATTTCCCCCGCTCAACCCCCAAATTTCACCTGCGTTGGTTTCGGACCACACCCCCCCCACCGCCGGCTTTTGAAGCGTCAATTGTTTTCGAGACAATTTCGGGCTTTTTAGACCTCGTCGTTTTGTCCCCCTCGGGACTGAAGCGGAAATTTCTTCTCACCCGTCCCTTTTCGTTCGATTGCTTATTTTCTTTCAAAGTATCCTCGGTTCCTTTTTGGATTATCGAATTAACTTCTTCATTTGGCGGATCTCTCCCCTCCGTCCCCGTTTTCCTTTTCGAAACCCCCTCCGGCCCATTCCCCCTCCCCCCAGCTCGATTTAATCCAGGTCCCTGGGCACGTGTGCCTTTCCTTCCCCTGCTCCTTTACCTCCCTTTTAACGGCGTTCCACAGCTTCCTCCACTCCCCTGACGCGCCTTTTCTTTTCGTCCCATAGACTTTAAAATCCCGATGGAGGCTGGTCCCTGGACCGCCCCAGGGCCGTTATCTCCACACCCCTCCCTTTTTCCTTCCTTTTTTGTTCATTCTTGCCGTTCCACGCCCCCCCCCCCCCCCAGCGTCCCGACTTCCCCGTCTTTCTTTCCTTGAAATTCTTCCCTTTTTTCCTTTTTTTTCCACAAATTGCGGTACACCGATTAAAACACTTTGTCCTTTTGAAATTTATACTGACCCAAATGCCTTGCTGCTTTTCCCAAGGATCTTCCCAAACCCCCCCGCTTGCCCTTACCAAAGAGGTTTGTGTCACTTTTTTTTTACATTTTTGAATGTTGGCGGTGTTCAGTTTTCAGTTAGGGCCCCAATGGCAACTACCCCTTTCGAGTAAGCGTGCACTCCTCCTCCCTCGGTTTCGTTCTGTCGGCCTAAGTTACCCTTTGTTCCCCCTACCTTTACAGTTTTTCCCCCAAAGTAAGCCCCTGGGAGCAGTCTCCCATCTTTTTTTTATGAGCCCCCCTTCCCTTTTCAAGGGTTCATCATTGGTGAATATCCTTCTATTTGACCTCTAAGAAGCTTTACGATGTCGTCAGGTGTCGGGTCAACCGATTTTTCCCCCCCCTCCCCCGATTAACGTCTCAAGACGAGAGATTCCCTCATTTCCTGTTTTTCCGTTCTTCTTTTCGGGACGGCGCTGCCTGGTAATCGACGTTTCTTAAGGATATCTTCCCGGTGACCTGTCCTCTTTGCTGAAATACAAACAATTTCGTTTTTCCTTCCCTGTTGCGCTTGATCCCAATCCGTTTGTTTCTTGAGTGTTCCCCCTTTTCAGGCCAACTCCGGCAATTCTTTTCCAAAATTGATTTGATAGGCCCGGTGAGTTTCCATGAAACTCAAATATAATTGTTTTTTAAACACAACCCATTTTTTCTTTGTTTTTGAAGTTACCAACGTTTTCGGACTCCCTTCCTATACTTTCGATGTCCCCCCCCCCCCCACCCTGATCTTGGCACCTCTAATCCCCCTCCCCAAGTCGATCCCGGACGGTTCCTGCTGTCCCCTTTCCCCGCAACTTCCTTTTGGTTAGCTTTTTTGCTCACAAGTTCCTGCGGACTCACCCTCCCCTCTTCTCGGGTTTCCCACGACAACTGAAATCCTTGGGTTCGTCCCTTTGGCCGAATGACCCGTTTTTCCGTTTTGCTTCTCAATCACTGCACTGTTTTTTTTCTGGTGGGTTTTTTTTTCTCGTGTTCTCATTTCTTTGCTTCGCGCTTGCCAAACAACCACTCCCCATTGGTACTGGTACTCTTCCCCTTGATTGCCAAAAAATTGAAAAAAACCCCCCTGTGTTTCCTTTTTTCTCCTAATCCTGCGTTTTGTTTTTTTTTTTTCCGAGATAAAACCCATTTTTGCCTTGTGTGCATTTGGTTTTTATTCTGCTTCAGATTTTACCCCCCTTGTATCTTTGGTTTTTCCCCCCCCTCGCTTCCCGTCCCAATGGCCGTTTTTTTTTTAAACAACCCCCCCAACCCCCCGCAGGACCCGCCCTTCCCTCTTCTTTTCGTACCCCCCAGCACAAACCCCACCGGGCCCGGAAAGGTCTTTTCCCTTTTTCTGCTCCCAGGCTTTTTGTTCGTTTTTATCGATCGTGGTTCTTTCGATTTTTTTCCTGTCCCCCCCCCCTTTGACCAAAAAGGACTTGCCACCGTTGCCTTCCTGAACCTTCCTATCCCCGTTTGTTCGAGCCTTTTGATTCCCGCGAGGGACCCCATCTCCCTTTTCTGTCCTAACTTCTTTCGGACAGGTCCGTTTTATGTGTTGTTTTTTCTCCCTTTTGTCCCAGGGGCCGGGCCAGCAAGGGTCGTGTTGGTTTGGCCACGTTCCAGTTATATCTGTTGAGTTTTTCTCCGTTTGTCTTTCCTTTTCGATGTTTGCCCTGTCTTTTCCCTCCCTCAAGGAACCCTCCTTTCCATCCTCCCCCAAGTGTTTCCTTTTTTTTTCATTGATTTTGCGCCCCAGGTGGCCAAGGCGTCTTGTATTGCCATCCTGTTTTTTCCGTATCCCCCCCCCCCCTCCCCCCCAAGATCGCCGATTCTTCCCTTTCGTATTCCTTCTTTTTGTTTTTTCACGCCCGTGCCGACGTCAACCGGGAATTCAGGATTTCCTCCCCCTCCTTTTCTTTTATCGCCCCCGAACCTTTTAAACATGAGCTTCGTCCTTCAGCTTTCTTTTCCCCCTCTTGAGTGATGGCGGCCCCAATTGCTTGACGTTCCCCTAATCCTTTTTTCCTCAAGGGTAAGTTGCCCCTCCTTTACCACCAACCATTTACTCTTGATCATTCGGTCTGCCCTTTGCTCACGTATTTTTTCAAGTCTTCTTCCCTGCCCGACCGTCCGGCGAAAACCCCCGCCTTCCTTCCCCCTCCCGGTCTGGGTAGTTTGCACTTTTTCCTTCAAAACCCCTCCCTTTTTTTTTTTACCCCCCCGTCATTCTATCTTGGCCCCCCCCCGACCTTCCCAATGGGCAAAAATTCGGTTTTTTTGTTTTCCCCGCCTGCGAAATCTTTGAAGCGGGCGTTGGTCCAGTCTTTTTTTCTCCCTTTTTTGAAGCCCGTTTGGTTTTTACCCTCATTTTTTCTAAAGGCCCACACCTTTTCCCATGACCCCCACCTCATTCTTCCTTCGATGTCGGCGTGCTTCCCAGGGAGTAACGACACCATCCCCAACTTGGGCGCGCGTCATTAAGAGACTTTAGGAATAACGGCGCTCGTGTGTTTCCTCTGTTTCCCATGCAGTTGAAACTCTTTTTCCGGTCTTCAATCCGTTTTTTTTTCTCGATTTCCTTACGCACGGCCTCTACCTTCGATTCCCCCCGAATCTTTCCTCTTTTCCCTTCCTCCTCTTGGGCCCCAGGGCACTCACCACCGCTGTTACTTCACCCGCGTCCTCAGTTTTCAGATCGGTTTCGTGAAATTCCTTCCCTGTTGCGACATAACTTCCCCTTTTTTACGTCGTCGACCGGCCTCACACAATGCGGATCCCTTCGGTCTTAACCCCCTCCGTGAGGAACCCCCTTTCTTTTCCCCCCCCTTTCGAAGAATTTTTTCCCTGCCCCTTTTTTCCACCAGTTTTGGAACTTCCTACCTGGAGCTTCGGGTCAGTCCTCGTCGACCACCCCCTCAGGCCCCCCTGAGAGCCAGGATTTCCCCCTCCCCAATTTGCCCCCCTTCTTTTTCTTTTCGTTAGGTGCCGGCCTGTTGTTTTTTTTTCTTGAAAACCCGCCTGTGTCAGCTAGTTTTTTTAAGCTTTGTTCGTAACGGGTTGTCAAATCTCTATCTTTTCTTCATCCTTTTTTTTTTTTTTTCGAGATTCATTCCCCAGCCACCAACGGCGTCTACCCCAAGTTTGTGGGTTTTTTCCCCTCCTCCACAGGCGCCTCCTTCTGCAGCTCTGCGATGTTCGTCTCCATCTTTGGCCCTTTTACCAGCGGGGTTGGCAAGCAGGCGTTCTGTTCCTCCTTTCCCCCCCCTGACCCTCCCTTTTCTATTGCCACGAACGGGGTTTGGTTCGAGTTCCTCACGGGCATTAAGTTAATCTTCGGTTTTTTGCTCTTTACTAATTTCCTCTCTTGAGGGTGCGAGATATGACCCCCTTTTCAGTGGCCTCCCTTTTTTCTGATTCGAAACACATAACCCACGGACCCTTCCCCAGCCCCGCTCGATTTTTACCAACCATGCGTTGGATGTTGTCTTGCCGGCTGAATTTTCCTCCCCTCCCCTTGAACCCCCTGCGTTCAGTTTTGCAGAAACGCCTTTCCCCTCCTGGTTCGTTGAAATTGCTGCTTCCACCCCTTCTTTCCTGACCCGCCCGGTGCATGACCCGCGCCCGACCCGCCTCCTCCTTTTTGTCAAAGTCTACCCCCCCCCTTCCCTCCTGGATTGTATTGATTCTTGCGCCCTCTCGTTTCCCTTTTTTTCTTTTGATTCCCTTTTTTTCGTCACTTTCTTTTACTCGAAAAAATGTCCCCCCTCAGGACAAAACACTGTTTTTGCGACCCCCCCCCCCTCCCCCCGGAATGCCCCCCCCCCCCGATCATCGTGTTTTGATTGCTCCCCATTTTCTTTTCTCCCCAACGAGGCTTCCCTTTTCAACCCCCCCCCCGACGGTGGTGCACTTTCGCTTTTTGAATTGTTTCATTAGGGAAAAATGGCCAACCTCCCCCCTTTCCTCTGTCAAGCTCCGCCTTCCCTCCTCGGCTTTTCGCCGTTCCAGCCACAGTCCTTAAAAAGGACATTTCCACGCCTCGCCCTTTTGCTGAGCCAATGTATCCCCCTCTTTGTTTCTGAGTCTTTCCCCCCCTTGGGACCCTGACAGGGCGGGTCCCCCTCCATTTTTCCTGTCCTGATGTCTTCCTGAGATCCTTTTTTAATTTCCCGGTTGGGGCCCACCCCCCTCCCCATCACCGCGAGATTACTTTCGTTTCTGTGGACCCTCCTCCTACCATCGGTTTAGGCCGGGGCTTTTTGGTTTCTTTGGTGCCTTTTCACGCCTGGCGACATTCCACCCCCCACGGTCTTTTACGGCTGGGGTTTTCCTCCCCTTGATTCACCCAATAATGGGTTTGATCTTCCTTCGACTTGACCCCCGCGTTCACCCGGCGTTTTAAAAAATTATCCTCCGGTGCCGTATCATTTTTTTTTCTGCCCCTCCCCCCACTCTGTGCTCTGTTTTGCATCCCCACCCCCCCCCCCGCGGACTGTGTCAGAAATCAGCGCCCCCTCCTTTCCTTTTTGCCTTCTTGTTACCCTTTCCCCCACGCCTTCGCGGTATTTCTTCGTGTCTTTTGGCTTTTTTCTGTGGTCTTTTTCCCTTTTTTTTCAATTGCGTAAATAATAAGCTTTACTCCCCCCCTCTCCCCCCCCCCGATTTTCCCCTCCCAGTTCACGATTGGGATATCCATCTTTCCTGTTCACGTCGCCGTAGTTTTTTTGCTTTTTTCACCTTCCCGGAATTGTGGGGCTGTTTTTTTAGACTTATTTTTCTTTTTTTTTTTTTTTTTTTCCTAGTTTGCCTTTTCCCCCCCCCCAAGTTGCTCAAAGCTTCAGTATCTGTTCATTTGAAAAACGGGCCCCCCACTTCTATTTTTCCCTTCCTTTTTTTGAGAGATTCTCTTGATCAGACAACCGGTTTGCCATATTTTTTCCCTAGTTAGGTTCCCCGGTAACATTCTGTCCCCCTTTTTGGCTTGTGTGTTTTCATTAATGCCTCGGCTTCTGGCCTTCCGAAAACCAAAAAAACCCCCTCCCGCGGACCCAACACGCACTTTCTTCTCTGGCCCCCGGGAATAGCTCCACCTTTTTAATCTTACTCAATTGGGACGTTTGTATGCCCCGCCTTCTACCCCCCTGTTTTGTCTTCCCTTATTCCTGAACCCTTTTCTTTAAACCCGGAAAGTTTTCCTTCTCTCCCCCCTCGTTTGAGTGAGTTGAGAGCTGTTTTGCATTTTTTTCACGCTCGGCGGATTTTTCTTTGGGCTCATTTTCGGACTGTGGAAGTTTTGGTTTTTTTCTCTGACGCCTCCCCTAATTGGTGGTTTGCGAACTTTTTTATTGGATTTTCATTTCACCTCTCACTTAATTTTTCCCTCCGTTTTGGCAGACCATTGCGCCTTTTTTCGGACGTTCCTGATCAAGGGCCCAGGATTGAATATCTTGGACTTTCCTTCGCAAAAGGCGCGTTTTGCTTGGTTGGATGCACCCCTGCCTTTTTTTCTTCTCCCCCTCCCCCCGCACCAAGATCAATCGCTACGTCCCCCCTGTATTCCGGCGGGGCGTTTCCTCCCCGAAACGAAGATAACCCTTCCACTTTTCCTTATTGCGGTTTCTTTGGTTGCTTTTTCGGGTTTTTCAATGAACTTGCACCCCCAAGATCCCTTGAACTCCCTTTCATTTTCTTGATAATGATTTGGATCTTTCCCCCCCCCCCCCCCCTTTTGATTTTCCTCCGAATGTTCACTTTTGGTAATGAAAGTCTCATCACCCCCCCACCTTTTACATCTTTCATTTTCCTTTTTTAACACCTTTCCCCTTTTTTCCATTCTTAATTTCTCGCCCGACCCTGCCGGAAACCCCCTCCTTTTGCTGCGTCGTTCCTCTTGATCTTTCTTGGTTCGTTTTTCCCCCCTTGACAACTACCGGCACATTCACAAAAAGTTAAAGCGAGATTTTCCGCATTCTTGGTCGTCCCCCCCGGACTTTTTTTTTGAATTCCCCTCCCTTGAAAATAGATATTTCTCCTTTTTTGGTAACCTCCCCTTCTTCCCGCCCGTCAAGTGTTTTGCCTTGTACCTCGGTTTCTAACTCCCTTCTTCTTTTTTTTCCAGCACCGTGCTTTTCTTTTTCCTCCCCTTCATAGTCAGCTTGCTTGATGGGCTGCCCGGCCCAAAGATCCACCCGGGATTGGGTGGTAGGGGGTCCCCCAACCCTTAGAATCCCCCCCTGGTAGAGTAAGTTTTAGGCTTGATTGGCGGTTCCATTGGGGCAGTCAGATTCGGGTCGCAAGGTGACAGATTTCCTTCCCTCGCGGCGTGTGCTTTGCGCTGCTTTGTTAGCTGTCAGAGGCACCGCTTCCGGTAAAGTCGAGCGTTCGGGACCGGTACACACCATGGGACTTGGATACCTCGTGGTTTGTCCTAATTGTATTGGATGTTCTTTCAATTAACCGTCAGGTCCCCCCGGAACCTTTAGGCGATTCATCGTAAAATTCCCAAACTTTCTCATTTCGCTGATCCCTAATCTTACAATTGTCCCGTAGACCCTTGAATTAGAAAAGCCGGACCCCCCCCCTTTAACTTATCCTCCTCCTCGCGTAATGGGCGGGTTTGTGGGTCGGCGGTGACCAAGACCCCTGATTTCGCCTTCTGGCCACCAAAGCCGTCTCTCCAACAGCTCCTTTCTCGAAACAATTCGGTCCGACCTTTCCTTCTTTCGGAGAGTGTTTTTTCCTTCCGTCACCGCTTCTGACCCCTGCCGTTGCTCGGTTTTTACCTGCTTTGAAACC
>Ga0179593_1376657_pt1 | contig 14984 bp, 14 predicted proteins | sample CZODoug2_1_08_16_FD_185931 | JGI IMG/M metagenome (GOLD analysis project Ga0179593, IMG submission 185931) | Vadose zone soil fungal communities from Angelo Coast Range Reserve, California, USA - CZODoug2_1_08_16fungal (PacBio error correction) | ecosystem: Environmental > Terrestrial > Soil >... | reverse complement strand
CTGTTGAGTTCTTCTAACCCTGGTCCCCCAGGACTTTTTAAAGATTCATGCTGTGCGGCTGGAAACTTCTGCTCCTGGGACCTTGGAAGCTGTCCCCTGATACGGATAAGAACGAGGATTTCTCTTTTGCTGCCACTTTCCGGAAGACTTTAACTGCTTTAGGTACTCTTCCTTCTTTCTGGAGGCGGGAGTGAGTTCCTCTTTGAGATAGAAGGCCCTAGGGCATCGATGAGATTCTTTACTGACTTCAACCTGTGCAGAACTGTAGACCAGATGAAGGAAGAGCATGTCCAGGCAGGTTTAGCATCTCAGATTGTATTTATGTCATACTGGCTCCCCCAAATAACTGGTCCCTTAGGTATTCTGCTTTTGTTTCTATTGTATACCCCGGTCCCATTGACCCCCCTTCCGAAAAGATAGACGATTCTTTTTTTATAAGTCTTTGCAGTCGGCACGATATAGCTGTTTTTACTGCTTTTTCGACCCCACTCTCCGGTAATGGAGGAATAATGTATTTTAGGAAAACCTCCGATTCTTTTTTCAACCAAACCCTTGACAATCTCGACGGCTGTAATCATTTTATCCAACGCCTTCTACCCCCCTTTGGGACGCCAGAAGACATTCTTACCTTCCTGAAACTCCTCGATTATTCTGATAGGACCCAGTGCTGTCGATCACTCAATTTCCTCCTGTTCTAAGGATTTTCCGAGGAAGTTTAAGGTCATCGCTGCAGGTAAAGAAAATACCCTACACCCCCATTCCACCTCGACGATTTCCTGGAAGAAGTACTTTCACCCCCCCTAGTTATCATCCTTTCTTACTTCATTTCCCCCCCCGTTTCTCAAGATGCTGGAATCTGTATCTCTTATCTTTCTTACACTGTCCCCCCGGAGAGATACTGTATCCAAGACTTCCTGGCTGGGGTACTGAATGTACTGGGCACGGCCTTCAAAACCCTCGGTCGGTCGTCCAACATGGCTCCCCGGCTTCCTCCAGAGGAGGGATCGGCCAGTTGAGTGACCTAAAAAACTCTTCCTGGCCGGTGCTCATTCTTGTCCTCCTTCCCGTTCCTCCATTGCAAACTTTCACTCCCCCTCCGCGTTTTAAATGACCCTTCCCCCCCCTGGGTGTGCGTCTCTTGTCGTCCCCCTCCCCCACATCAGCGACCATAGTGTTTCATTTCGGTGGCCGTAATTCGAGGGCTTCGAGTGAGCAAGATGGTAGTCGGAGAAGTTTCTCACTTGCCCTTTCCCCTTTCTCGGCACTCTCGGCGAACCACCCCCCGGAACTGCCCCCTCCCCCCTTGGTTTCCTTCCCTTCTACACCCCCGTTTTGATCGCATAGCCTTCAAAAAAGCATCCACCACATTTTTCCAGCTTGCTTTTCTCCTTGTCCCTATTTCTGGAAGAAAGTTTTGGTTTTTCCTGCTGGCCCCCCTTCCTCCTGCCTAAACGGCCTGAAATCCCTGGTCTGTAAACTCCATCTGTTTTTCCCCGTGCGGGGTGACTTTCGTTCCAACACCAACAGTTTTAGACTTGAGCAGCCCCTCGAACCCTGGTTTTCAAGTCCGGCGTGACACCCTTCCGAGAGAGATCTTGTTCAGCGTCTCCTTGACTTTACCCTCTCTTGGGACTTGGCCCAACCCTCCCCCCTTCTCCCTTGCCCTTACTTAGTTAAACACCTTTTCTCCGAACCCGTCTTCCCTACTGGAACTTAGTTTTTCCCATTTCTTTTGGGCCAAATCCGTTCGCGTCCCTGGAGCGTTTTGGTGAGACACCCAACCCCCCCGTTGATTCCCCTGAAGAACCCCTTACCAAGGTCCATTTTCACTTAAATTGAAAATTCAGAGTAAAAGAATTCGACCGCCGCCACTCACACCTCACGCTACTCCCCTCCCCAACATCCTTGGCTTCCTCCGTGTGTGGCCCCCGTCCACTTTATCTTGAGGAGTAATCTGCTACTAGATTATCTACCCTTCGTTCCTATAGCCATGACTTGTTTTCTTTCCCCAGTCCCCTCCCGCACACTGTTGGTCGGAACCACTTTTTAGCACAGATTTTTCGGGCGGTTATATACTCAGGTTTTCCCCTCGTCGTTTAAACGCCTGCTCTCCAACTCGGCCCTGTAGACCGCCATTGAACCATTATTTCCTTTACTTAGGAAAGTTTTCGCGGCGTTGTGTGGCTGCATCACGCAACGGCGTTTTGTTGCCTTCTGCACCTTTCCCTCCAATTAAATTCAGCAAACCCCCCCTTGAAGTCCCAGCTACCCCCCAATAACAACGTTCCATTGCGCCCAGGTCCCCCCCCCACGGGAGCTTTGAAATTGGGCTCCTAGGATGCTCCCCACTCACACTCGTGGCTAAGAGAATTCTTTACCCCTTCGGGTAAATTCGCCTCTCCCTCTCCCACCAAGTTTTTACATGAACGACGTCACTTCCCCTCCCGAATAGCCCTATACTGCTATATCGTTTTATTGCTGAAAGAATCTCTTCCGAACATTTTTTGATTTACTCCTCCCCCCTTCATTTCGATTCCTCCCTTTAAACATTTGCTCTCCTTTGCCTCACTGGCAACCAGGCGGCCCGTCGTGAGTTCCGAGCTTTTCCAGAAATCTGTTTGTTCCTGAGAAGCTAACCTTCGGCCCTGACATCATAGGGGAGGTTTGACGTTACTAGATCCCGTGTCAGTGTTTCAGGAGTTCCAGGTCATTTGGACCCCCCCCTTGGCTGGCCGAGGCGAACGGACTCCCTGAAGCTGCCCAGGGTCAAAACTTGCCCAGGCCCCCTCGATCACGCACGTCCCCCAACCTGCCCCTCCCGTTCGATCTACCTTTAATACTACAAATAATTTCGCACCATTCCGCCGGCGAGATTTGCCTCATTCCTCCCCCGTAACCTCTCCAGGCGCCCACGTACATGGACGTCCCCCCTTTCACGAGATCCCTGGTCCGTGGCGTGGAAAAACCTCGAAGCAGTCCCTCCCTTTTTCCCTTTTTCCCCCCACTTGCGGTTTTTTCCCCCATAATATAGAGGCTTTTAATTCTCCTTTGAGAGAGTTCTTCTCTGAACTGACCAGCCGAAGTTTAAAACTCTTCTTCTTATGCGGTGCCCCCCCCATCCCACTCTCTGCAAAGGTCGGCTTTTTGAAAACGCGGGCACCTCCCTTTAGGGGGAGGCACCGTTTTCGCCTCGGAGCTTCCCTTTGTTCCCTCTCAATTATTTCTTTGTAGTAGTTACCCCGAGAAGAACTGTTTAGTCCGTGGGTTATTTTACAGGTGTTTATTTCTTTTCGAATGGGCAATTTCCCTGTCCCCTCAGGTCAGTCTCGCCCCTTTTCATTTTCCTCAACGGGTTTCGCAACTTCCTCGGGTTCTCTCCCTTCCAACCCCCCCGATAATGCAGTTCCTTTTTTCCCCACATTTCAAACAAAGATTCGGGCTGTCTGCTTGGGGTGCTATCGTGAGTTTCCTCTACTTCCCATGTGACAAGAAGCATTGGTCAAGTACAGATCAAGTCCCTTTCCCTCTGGTGGTTCTCCCCCCTCATCAGCCCCCCCTTTTTGGCACCGCCTATATTTCTGACCTCCCACTAAACCTGAGCCACGCCAGCGTGGGTTGACACTGAAAAATAGTTTTCCCTCGGGGTCTCCAACCTGAGTTTTTGAGGAGGTATTACCACTCTTCAGGCTTTTTCCGGTGGTACGCCTTCATGACCCAAATCGTCTGCGACTCGCCCATTCCCTGCGATGGGGGAGACCGCTATTTTCCTTTTTAGGTTCGTGAGAGGGGTCGATGACCCAGTTTTTGTTTTCTTTCTTTCACGTACCTTTCGGACTTTCCTGCTTATTGAGAACTTACGTGGTTTACGTGGTTTTGATTCCTCCCCGCAGGCTCAACCCTGGCGCCGGATGGACATCATGAAGGGCCCAACTAGGTCATCCTCCGTTCTGGTACCTGTTCCTTTTCCAACTGACGTGCGTACCACAGATTTCGAGACCCTCCTGGACTCAGGTGGATGCCTCCCTCTTCCGACCGTGAGTACTTGTCACGACAACCTAGGTCAGCATTTACTACTGAATAATGGTAGCAGCGGATACGCCCGTACTCCCGAAAAGTTTGAGCTGAACCACACCAAAAAAAAAAAACACTTCAGGCTACACCGCCATTTTATTTGGCGATAGAAGTGGGGTCAGTGGGCCCCCCGCCTTCTGTTTTTTGGAAAGTTTTTAATTTCGAAAGATACCGTGATTCAATTTTTTTTTTTTCTGTGACGATTGTTTTTTTTTCCTAACCCCAAGCTTTTGTCCTCTTTCGAAACCATCTTAACCCAAGTTTCGTCTTTCTGATGGTTTTCTTTCTGTCCGGTCCCCTACTTGATAGTTGACCCAGGCGGGTGTCCCCAAGTAAACGTACAGACATGTGATGAGACACCTCTTCTTCCCCGGATCGTAGTTTTGACAGGGGATCTGGTTTTGCGGCTGCTTCTCCTGTACGGCATCCTGTGCCCAAGGGTACCCTTTGTGTCCACCTTCTTTCCAGGCCGTGGTTCTCTATAGTGTGAAGCCCCAACCTTCTTCGCCATAGGTAAAAAGATCATAACTTTACTTTTTTCCTGTTCCTTTGTGTAAGCTCCTATACGATGTTCACAAAGAATGTCCCCCCATTTTAACTTCCTTGGTTTTTCTCATATCAGAAATTGAAAGCCAATTTTTCTCTGAACAATTTCGCAACGAGAGAATGATTGGCCGACAACTTCTCTGCTTTCAGGAATTCCTTCTGAACTTTCTTCCCTCTCATAGTGAAAGATTCTTTCCTAGTGACTCCCCCCCCGCCGTTCACCGGAGACCCCTTCTTCTTCCAGCGTTTAGGCAGGTAGTCTTTGTTTCCTTTCGGCCACCTTTGGAATCGCAAGACCCGGCCCCTTCCTTGGGTTTTTTTTTTCCCCGTTCGAGTAGACCGCCACATCTTGTATGAGAAACCCTGGCAGACGCTCTTGAGACTTTGTCCCAGTTTCATGCCCCGCCCAGAACGATTTGAAGTCCTCCATAGCCTATACCCGCCCACCGTGGGTTCGATAAATCAGCAGCGTTGCCGCCCGTTTCTGAAAATGAGGGTCCGTCGACTTAACCCCCTTTTCCCTTGACCGCGATCACTGGCGTGACGGGGTTTGGACTCGGAGCAACTTGTCGTGGTTTCTTGTCCCAATTTTTAACACTACAGCATTTCGTCCACCTCTCTGCCCCCTTTCGGTTCTAGATTATGTCCTTCCTCTGCTGTTTTCTATGCATTTTTCAGGCCTTAAGTACACAAGAATTCTCATATGACGCTTTTTGACCTTTTTCAAGAGAACCCCCTTCTTCCGCTTCTTCTGTCGCAGTGGAACTCTTTAGGAAGGACTAACGCCTCCCTTTTCACGTTGCTGCCTTAACGGCTGCCAAAATGTTCTATGAGAAGGCATTCCTTCAATTTTAGTGAAGTCCTCTGTGCTCGGACGGGTCAGCGTTTCCTGCCTAGAGGAAATTCTCAGTTTTTTTTTTCCTAGACCTCTCCCCCAGTTGACCCCAGGGATTAGATGACTTCCTGTCGTTTTTTGATTAGGAGTCGCCCGGGTTCATCCCGTTTACGCCCCTGTCTCTTTCCCTTTCCGTTGTCTGCGCAAATACACTGTTGCTCCGCCCTCGCTCAAACAGCAAAAACACTGTCAAAATGACCTATGATGCGATGATCCCTTTCTTCTCGTCGCGCGCCGGCCGCTTCTCATCTGGTCTTTCTACTTGCTCGATCAGTCCTTCCCATTCTGAAACTGTCGTCTGCGCCTTTTTGGCGAATAGACGTACGTCAGCGCGCTTTTCTTATCTTGTCTCCTCCACCCCACTCCTTTTTGTGTTGCAGCTATCGAGTGCATGACTGTACGTCTATTCGCCCCCCCGGCCAGGCCTAATGAAGTTTTGCGCCTCTTTTTCTCTTTGGCTCCCCCGATGGGAAGAGATGATCTGCAAGGATTTCCGGAACCCGGTCTCTTGAGGAAGTAGTAAAGGTTTCTGCGAGCCTGCCATGTTTTCATAGGTGCTTTTGTTTTTTTTTTCTTTCTGAGCCCCTTCTATTGCGCTTCGCCGCTTGGCTACCTCTTGATTGCCTTCCATTGGGTTTCTTCCCCGTGCGCCTTTTTCCTTCTTCCCGCGAAATTCCACGGGATTCTGACGAAGTCCCATACAAATGTTTTTTTCCTACTTGGATGGTCCCCACAACATCCCTGGCGGCTTTTTCTGATAAATCCTTGCTCCGTGGGATAGGAGGCACACATTTGAAACCAGGCGTATTTCCCTAGAAGTCCCCGATTTTCGCTGTCTCCAGAGGTTTTAAAGGTTACTCTTTGGGTCCTGCACTTTCTTTTGAAACGTGCAACTGCCCCGTCTTGCCCCTTTGCTCCGTTCCCTTTTCCACTTCTACCCATTCCCTTCGAGAGATTTGGTTGCCAGTTTTTTAAAAACTCCGGCTCTTTCATCTGGTTTACTTCAGTTTGTGGAACAATTCGCCCTTAGCACGGGTCGCCAAGTAAGAACCTCTTCTTCTTTGATGATCTGATGTTGACAATACTTAATACTTTCTAGTGTTTTTCTGCTTGTATTCTGGTTTAAAGGAACCCCCCCCTCTCCCTAGAATTAACTCCTTCATGATTTCAAACCCCTCCACCCCAGCCTAAGCTAAGGAGTCATCATTGATATTTTTTAGCCCAGCGTCCCACCGCATTGGCCAAAAAGTTCGGCCAGTGAAATTTAGTTGCCTCCGTAGCCGTATAAAGATACCTCGCTTTCGTGTCCCCCCTAGAGATTAGGTGCTTACTTGCTCCCTCGGGGCGGTCGTGCTTACTTTTGCACGGTACAACCTAGGCCTGTTTCAACTTTCCGGCGACTCCCCCCCGGATGGAGCGCTGAGGTTCCTTAGCCCTTTTTTCTTCTGCACAGCAAAAATGACTTTTCCCCCAGTGTGCCTGCCACAGTCTTCGAAATTAAATTTCACCATTTTAAACCCCCGCTTACTCTTAGCTCGTTTTTCCTCCATAGTGGCAAGGAAGGGCATTCTTGTCCGTGTTTACTCCAAGGAGCTTGACCTTTCCTCGTTTCCTTCAGTTCAGGTAGAGGAATTGAATTGCCTTTTCCGGAGGTCGTAAGCATTTGCGCGACCCCGTAGACGGAAGGCGCTATGTACCTTATCTTCTTTCCCCCCCCATGGGAATGAAGTTTTCACACCATCACCCTTGGGTCCTTGCGGTCCCCCCATAGCTGAATATTCGCACACCCCCCCCCCGGCCGGACCCGGTCACAGCTTTATGATATTGCCCTCTTTCTTTTCCCGCTTGCGGAGGATGACCCCCCATAATCGCCCCGCCTACAATTTCCTTTTCCAATTTTTTTTTTCACACAACCCTGTCCCCCCCTTTGTAGGTTCTTCTACCGCCCCCCCCCACCATTCTCGCAGTCGGGACCCTCAAGACCTCCAATTTTTTTGGAAAGCCCGGCTTACCCCCCTGCGTTTAAGGAGCCTCTCTTTCTCAGCCTCTTTTTTGATTTGGACCTTGCCCCCCCCTCCACCGGTAGTCCGCCACGAGCAAATGCGTCTGGTTTTTCCCCCTGCATCCCCTCCCCGGCGGCCCCTCGACTATGGGTCCCGATGGTTCAAATGTCCCCCAATCGGTTCAGAGTGGCGTTTGCCCCCCAACCCCCAAACTTGCTTCCCTTCCCCTGGGAATCAAGTTTTAGAAATTGGACCCCCCCTCCCGGACTCACCCTGCGACGCCGCCCCCAGTTCCCACCCCCCCACCTGTCAGCCCCGTCCTTTTGGTATTTTCTTAGTTTCAGCTTTTTTTTTTGTGTTGATATAGCTGTTCGTAGCCTCTCTCCCCTTCTGCGTGATACATTTCCCTGGAGGTTGTTAGTTTTCCCCCCAGTGGTCCGCCAGACAATTTTTTTCTGTCCCCTAGTCAAGCCTTTTTTCAGGTTTTTGCTATTTTTTTTCGCTTCGTTTTTAGAACGCGGAAATTCCGACGTTTTTTCCCGTCCCTTCCCTTGCCTATGGTTCCCGCCAGTTTTTCTCCTGGGTGTTCCAATCACCGTCACAGCAAATTATGGCCCCTTTTTCACTTCTGTCCGCCGCACTTCAAGTCCTTTCGCACCGTAATTCCCCCGTCCACCAACCCCCCCCTGCAGGGGATTGAGCCTAGTATCAAATTTTGCGTGGCTTCTGCTGGTTTGCCACTCTTCGTGTAGTTTTCATCATATGACTTTCACACCTTCTTTCTGACTAGCATTACCGAGGTGTCACGAACTCCTCCTCCCAAGTTTGTTGTTTGACCCTAGGACTTTTTCTGCCAAATGACGTTCCGACCGCTCCTCCAGTCACATTATTTCCCCCCGATTTGTTTAGAAAGACTGTCTTTTTCTCCCCCTGTTTGCCTTATGATACCTGATCACTCCCATTCGCCCAGTGCCCCCCTTTATCTGCTTTTTTCTCTGTTAGACTGAGCCTGGCGGCGAGATTTCCACGCAGGACCCTTTAGTCCCGTCTCCTGTTGCCGACCTTTTTGAAATTGTCGATGGCCATGCTTTTCTTTGGCCTTTGCCGAGCCCCCCCTTTTACTTGGACTGTCAGTATCAATGTCGTGGATTTTTCCGATTTCGAAAGTGCCCGTAATGGCCCTGCATGCCCAGGTCCACCTTCAGGACCCCCCCCCCCCCCAAAAGTGGCCTCTCAAACGCTTTCCCCCGCACCCTTCCCCCTTCCCAGTTCTAGGGGGTTGGGGTTGGGTTTTTTACTAATCCCCACATTCCCCCACTCCTTTCCGGCGACCCGCCCGCTCTGGCCGAACGAAAAAGAAGCAAAATGCTTTACCTTTGGTTCCTCCCTTCCCCCCGAGCCGACAATGGCGAATAGATCCCCAACCAAAAGAAGTCCTCCCTCTTCCACTGTTTGTGTATTTTCCTTTCCCCCTTTTCCTCAGTTGTGGTTTTCTAAGCTACCCCTTCCAGCTTTTCCACCCCGCGATATCCTCTTGTCTTTTAAAGCCTTTTTCCAGTTCGGTCTCTGAGGGAAGAGTAACTCCCCTTTTTTTCTTAGGATTGTTTCTTTTCCTTCTTTCCCCCCGCGCTTGGCTTTCCTCTTTGCCCCCCCAAGTTTTCCTGCCTTTTCTTAGGTTTGTGTCTTCCCCCGCTCTCAATTTCTGCCTGTTTCTTGTATGACATTTTTTTTAGAGGATTGGTATGGGCCTATTTTTGTCCCTTGGCACAGTTTAAACGAGTCTCCCCCTCGGTAGCCAGGGTTCTCATTCCTTCTCATGTTCTTCACCCCCTTTTTCTATTTTTAAAACCTTCGGCATGTCCCCTCCAGTTCTCCCCCCCCCCAATTCCTTCGCCCGATCGGCCCGGTACTGAAAATTGAATTTGTTTCCCGGTCTGCCCCAGGTGAAAATGTGAACAGCAGCCATTCACGGTGAACAGTTATCGGTGAGGGCTCTTTTTGTATAAATTTCTGTCACCTCACTTATATGCTTGCCGCCACTACAACGCTCTTATAAGTTCTTATTTTTTCGGTATGTTTTACAATGACAAACCGTCTTTTCCCACACCTTTTTTTCGGCGGACTCGGATTTTCCCCCTCAGTATGATCGTCTCAGAGTGTTCCCTTTTCTCCTTGCTGCCCACCCTCTTGTTTAAACCGATCTAACGCCTTGAAGATGGGTATTACTTTTTTGCAATCCCTTTGCCTTTTTTTTTTATTTTATGTTGGAGGATCTGTCCCCATTCGGTCCTTTACGGTAAGGCTTATCAAGAAAGGGGTCGATAAAAATCCTTTGGCTTTCCCCGACCAACACCCTCCGGCGGCAACAACTTTTTCTAAGTTCTTGCATCCTGCCTTTCCAGCGGTTCATCTCCTTCTTGGCAGTTTTTGCAGGAGTCCACGACTTTTTAAATGAGATTATCCCTATTTTTACCCACTCCTTTCCCCTTTCCAAACTTTTCGAGAAGTTTCCATTTCGTGGGACCCACTTTTGGTCAAACTCAAAGCGGTAAGTTCCCCTCTATCTGATCCGCAGCTATATGCACAACTCCTTCCATGGCGGGGCACTAACTCTCCCCAAGGTACAAACAGGCACTGTTAAGTTTTTCGGTTCGTTTTCATTTTGGGATGTGGCGGTCGAAGATTTTCCTCTGTCGTTAATCAAGATCCCTGGATCCAGGTTTTTCCTTTTCATCCCTTTTGTTTTTTTTTCTTAAACGTCCCTCGGCGCTCGCGTGGCCTGTCCGTACCACTACTAAAGAAGGTCAGGGACTGACACATGGTTCAGATGCTCGTTGCCCTCGACGAATTGTTTTGTTCTCAGTTGCGCTTATGTGCCAAGTTCCAATCCTAGTAAGCCATCCCTCGATACCTGGTTGTTTGTCCTTTTGTTTTTCTTTGCGTTGTGTGATGGTATGCTAAGGAGTTCTGGGTCGGCACGCCCCCCCCTGTCCCGGACACGCCCCCCTTTGTTGAACCTCAACCCCAACCCTTTTCAGGCCTTTTTCTGCTTCTTAAGTTTTTTGTCCTCCAGCCACCCTTTCTTTCGCTTTAAAACCATTGCCCTTTTTTTTGTGGTGCAGCGATGCGATGGAAAAGATTGGTAAGCTTAAAAGGATTGTTTTTTTATTCCTGGAAATAAGACCTTTTCCCGAATCCGGTTTTGCGCCGGTACTTTTCTCCGTCTCGCGCCTGCCTGGCTACTTGCGACACGTACAAGGAATGTCCAGAGTTTTTCCTTCAAATTCCTCCTCTTGTGTTGAAATTTTGCAGCCCTTCTTCTTTCCACTTTCTGGAAAAGAGGCTTACAGTGGCACCTCCTTTCTTCACTTGACTTCGCCAGGATTTCTCCCCCCCGGTGATTTTTTTTTAGGGGAATTAAAATTCCTATAGCCCCCTCCCCCTCGCTCTCCTCCCTTTTGCCAATGGCAAAATGTTCATGACCGACTCTTGTTTCTGGACTTTCACCACCAAAGACAAACCTGCACCTCAGGTCCTCAATTCTCCACCTACTCGCTCCTGTGGGACACCCTGACAGCGTCTTATTATATTTCTCCCTCGTCCTGCCGGACCCGTGTTTCCAAGACGGGGCTCTGATGCAAGAGGGACTGCTTCTTAAGATGATCCCCCGGCCTTCCTTGTTTTTTTCTCGTGAGAAGTTGCGTTCTCCCGGGCCTTGAACCCTTGGGTGCCAACCCCCCCCACTACAGCCGGCGCCAGCAGCAAGATGTAGTCTTTCCACCAGCTTAAGCGTTCAGTACGTTCCTACTCCTTCGTGCTGCGTTCTGAAGGGACGTCTTCCAGTCCCCACTCTTCCTATTTTGTCTACATTTCTTGCACACGAGCAACAACTCACGGCGTATCGCCTTTTACAAAGCTGAGTCCTAGAACTCAAGTAGCCGGGTCGCCACCGCCCACTCCCCCCTTTAACGTCATACTGTATGACCAAGAGAGACTCCCTTTTTCTTCCGAATTCCTTTGCCGACATAGATATCTAGGGGTATAGGATTGGGTATCGATGACCCTTCTCGGCAAGCTTCCGAAATAACGTGTTTAAAATAGGCAAGTCCCATCGCTGATTCGAGCTGCCCGTGGAAATCTTAGAGGGAGGAGACTTGGCGCGTACCAAAGCTTACTCCCCCCCCCCCCCCCTCTCCATCCCTAGACTTTCCTGACAGTGTCTGCCCTCGCCGCCCCCAAACAGCACCAGAAAGGAGCCAATGAAATCTCAGTATCTCCCTTTATAGTACCTGACAGAGCGTTTCGGCTTAACGTTCTGATCATTTCCCCCTCTCTAGAAGAAATGCCCCATCTTTTTTATACGAAGGAGACTAACTCACTTCATTGACGGCCTGTGTCCTTGGTCTCATCTTTACGTCATCCGCCTCTCCATTCTTTTCCCTTCTGTTGGTGTTGCTCGCTCTCGCGCTGTTTAAGATATATCTTCTCCCCAGTGCCGCCCCATTTTGCTTTCGCCTTCCAGCTTTCTTTCTGTTTCTTCCGTTGCAAATCCAAGGACAGAGTTCCTGCGCGCTTACTCTGGACCCCTCTTTAGATATAGGGAAGGTGGTTCTGGTTTCTGGGTGTTTTCTTGACGAGAGATTTTCCTCGCGTTTGATCGCGTGTGGGATTTGTGGGAAACTTTTCAACACTCGACTCAGACTCCCCTTCCACTCTACGGTTCCCTGGGAAGTTTATTTCATTTTTCCTCATTGCTCTAATCGGCTTCCCCCCCACACCAACCGGAGGGTTGGTCCCTAGAATTGCTATAGTGGATAGGCGGCCTATTCAACGTAAGAGAAAAAACTGTGATCCAACCCTCGGCGATTGGATAAGGCAGGACCTTCTTTCTCATAAGTTTTGGTTTCCGGGACTGGTCCCACGTGCCAGGGCTTCTTTTGTCATTTTTCTGGCATGTTGATCTAGAATGCTTGTGTCTTTCAGTGCCCTCCCAGCGGAGAGGGGTTGGCTTCTTTCCAGCGTTCTCAAAAGGTCCGAGTCCCACTCCTGGGTGGTCCTGACGTTAGGACAAGATCTACACACCCTACGGTCTAGGTAAGCAAGCCCCCCAAGTCTTCTTTAGTGTCTCCTATTGTGAACCAGCAAGAGTCTGATTCGCAAGGATGGGGTAGGGGTGGCCCCCCGTCGGCCTTTTCTGCACTTCCACCTCACTAGCTCAGTCCCATTCGGCCCGATCCATTCCCAGGACAACTTAGTGGTACCAATAGTGCATCCCCCTCTCCCAAGATTTAATTTGAAACCAATCGCATGACTCTTCTACTACCCTTTTCCCGAGAACCAGTCGTTTCGGTAAACCCATTAATTCGTTCTTCTTCCCCTTGCGTAAGTCTCGGTTGTCTGGTGTCTGTACCTTCCATACCAAGATTCATTTTTTCCAATTGTCCCTGTTCGGCGGCATCATTAGAGGTGCTGCTCGGCAGTTATAGGCCTGAAAACCTCTTTTTTCCTTTCTCCCTTCCTTGCGACACTTTATGCCATTCGACCTTCCTGAGATCCTTGTCTCCCTCCAGACGGCCAATCTCCTGGGCTTTACGTAAGTCTGAGCTCGTACCTTGTCCCCATTTCCTATTCAGCCTTCTCGGCCTCAGGTATTTTACTTAGGTCGGCAAAGGTTTTCCCCACCCGTTTTTGAATGACTGACTGAGAATAGGCGCCCGGATAGATATGTCCTTGCGACCCATTTATGAACACGCTGGCCTCCGTCGTTGTAAAAATCTTGATTTCTAATTCTTTTCCCCCCCCCACCACCAGCCCGGGCCCCGGTACAGATAACGGGCTTCCTCGAGGCCGCGGTTTCCCCCCCCCACAAGAATTCGCCCACGGCTGAAAAATTTTTATGTAAGACTTGTCCCAGTTTCGTTTTCCTTTCCCTTCCGACCCACCCAGCTCCATTAGGCATTGACCACCCGCATGCCCTTGGTAAATCCGGGCGGCGGCACAACCGGAGGGAAGATTTCTTGTAGAATCGCCATGGCTTTTCCTTCTCTTTTTCCCTTGGCCCCCCCACACCTTCTACCCTGTAACCCTTTTCGCGGTTTTTGCACCCGTCGTGCATCCGAAAAACGCAGGCCATCCACTCCTTGTATGGGCACATGCCCCCCCCCCCACGCGGGCTCCTTTCTGGGCGGTTATTTCCCCAACATTCCCTAAGAAAACCTGGGGTCACCCAGGTATCTTCAAGAACAGACCCCCTTTTCCAAGATTTCAAGAAGCCTCCCTTTTCCCACTACAAGCTTTTCCCTTCCCCCTTCCCCACAAATTTAGTTAATGGTATCTTTTTTTTGTGAGGGAGTCGGTTTGTGCGTAGTTCCTAGTGATACCCTTCGTCGGAGTATTCTTTACATTTCTGTGATTCGTTTCCAGGTTTCACCGCACCTGAACCAGTTGGGGTATACCAAAGAGTCGCATCCCATCTTCATTGCTCTCATTGTTCTCAGTTCTTCCGCGCACTGACCCTCCCATTTAGGATTTACACGCCCAAGTCCTTATTGCCGCCTTCCTGCTTCGGTGTGTGTTCCATCCCACTAAAAGCAACAGAGGTTACGCATGCCCTTGACCCTTTTACTCCCACTTAACCTTCCTTCCCCCCCTCAAACTTGTTTTGCCCGCCCCGTTTTACCACCCCCAACTAAAAAGGCCACGGGCTTGCAGCTAGGTCCTCCCCCCCCACCGAGGGACTTGTTTTTATTCGTTTTCCCACGCTAGTTGAGAAGATTGAGGCTAACCCCACTCCGGGAGCTCCATTACATTTCACAAAGCCCGCCGTCTCCCTAGTTGTTGAAGGCCGGTCAGTGTCAACCTGCCCCACCTGAAAGATGATTAGATATAATGCATCGCTTAGTGTGTCCCAAGCAATATTTTCCCCCCCTGACTTCCTTGTTGATACAGATCCCCACTGAAATGCCCTCTTACCCCCAACCCCCCAACTTTTTTTTCAACATTTGGTCTTGAGACTGTACTGCTCCTCTCAAAAACCCACAAGTGCCCTCTCCGGGTCCGTCCCTCTTCGGTTCCTAAGTAATTGGCTAGAACCTGCGGACATGAAATTACTTTCTCCACAGTTAGAGTCAACGTGTTGTGAATTTTACTGTCCTGGTACTTACAGCCACGTTTGCTGCCCCCTCTCGACCGGTGTTCTTGTCTTTTTTGCTCCCGAGGAAGTCAAAGTTTTCCAACATGCCTCCTACTACACCAAGTCCTTCCCTCGTTCTTTCTAGAGATTACAAAAATACTCCTTTAATTTTCCGCCACAACTACTGGCCCCTTTCTCCCTCCCTCTGCTGTCAAGCCCAACCTCAAACACTTGCGTACCATGGCACTTTTCCCCCCTAAGTTAGCCCCTTCTTTGCTCTCTGAGCTTTGTTTCAAAGTCCCTAGTCCAGAGGGTTACTTGTTCCTTCTTCTCCTTC